>Ga0180732_1000532_pt1 | contig 31788 bp, 31 predicted proteins | sample KR11_01MetaG_FD_148674 | JGI IMG/M metagenome (GOLD analysis project Ga0180732, IMG submission 148674) | Groundwater microbial communities from the Olkiluoto Island deep subsurface site, Finland - KR11_0.1 MetaG | ecosystem: Environmental > Aquatic > Deep subsurface > Groundwater | place...
AGAATTCCACCGTTGGATCCAACAAAACTCGAAGGCGAACAAAAAGATGTGGTGAACAACGCTTCAGGGGGCCGCCCTTTGAATATTTTTTTAACCCTGGGCAGATACCCCAAATTGCTCAAACGCTATGGCGTATTCGGAACCCATGTTTTAAGAAAATCCTCCCTGAACCCCAGGGACCGCGAAATGGTGATTTTAAGGATCGGTGCCCTCTGCAACTCCGGGTACGAATTTCACCAGCATACCCGGATCGGGAAAGAAGTCGGGCTTACGGATGCAGAAATTGATGCCCTGAAGCAGGGCCCGGATGCGGCTGTGTGGTCGGCAACGGACAAAATCCTGCTTACCGCCACGGATGAACTCCATTCGGATTATTTTATTTCCGACCCCACCTGGGCGGAATTGAAAAAGCACTGGAGCGATGAGCAGATCATGGATCTCATTTTTGCCGCAGGCAGCTATGTGATGGTCTCCATGGCCTTGAACAGCCTGGGAATTCAGATTGAGAAACCGTGAACAGTGAACTGTGAACGGTGAACGGTGAACGGTGGAGAACCACCCGCTTTTTCAGTTCACGGTTCACGGTTCACCGTTCACTCCAAGAGGTTCACTGTTCATAACTCACATAACCACTTAAACACATAACCACTTAATCACTTAATCACTTAATCACATAACCACCGTTTCCCATGATCGAAGTCCTCCAACAATTTCATCCCATAACCCAGGCCCTCATGGCCACCCTATTCACCTGGGGGGTGACGGCCCTGGGAGCCGGGCTGGTTTTTTTCACCCGGACCGTAAACGATAAATTCATGGATGCCATGCTGGGCTCTGCCGCAGGGGTCATGATTGCCGCCAGCTTCTGGTCCCTGCTGGCTCCGGGCATCACCATGGCCGGGGAGATGGGACAAATCCCCTGGCTCACCGCTGTCATCGGTTTTCTGGGCGGGGGCCTGTTCATGAGGTTGTCGGATAAATTCCTCCCCCACCTTCACCCCAAAATGGACATGAGCCAGAGCGAGGGGATTAAAACCTCCTGGCAGAGAAGCACTTTGCTGGTTCTGGCCATCACGCTTCACAATATTCCGGAAGGCCTGGCGGTGGGCGTGGCCTTCGGGGCTGCGGCAGCCGGCCTTCCTTCCGCCACCATAGGAGCCGCCCTGGCCCTGGCCCTGGGCATCGGACTTCAGAATTTTCCCGAAGGCACGGCGGTTTCCATGCCGCTACGAAGGGAAGGCATGTCCAAAGGAAAAAGTTTTGCCCTGGGTCAGGCATCCGGCATGGTGGAACCGGTGGCCGGGGTAATCGGCGCTGCCTTTGTCCTTAAAATGCAGGGGATTCTTCCCTACGCCCTTTGCTTTGCCGCCGGAGCCATGATTTTCGTGGTGGTGGAGGAACTCATTCCCGAATCCCAGAAAAATGAAAAGAACATCGATCTGGTGACCCTGGCCACCATGGCCGGATTTTCAGTGATGATGGTCCTGGACGTGGCTTTGGGCTGAGCATCACGCCGGAACGCCATGGGCAATCCTAAGGGATAATGAATTTATTGATATACCGTTTATAGTGTCCGTATTTTCAATTTACGGTCGGCATTGTAGGGGCGGAAACAGCTCGATTCTGGTATATTAGCATTTTCAGATTCCCTAACCTTTTGCCATAGCATTTTGCCGGCCGGAGAAAAGGGGATTTCTTTTATAAAAACAATGGAAATCCTTTGTTTTCTTATTCTTTCTCAACCCGCTGAATACCCGGCGGTACAAATAACGGGAAACGTTTTACATCCGGCCAGTAATTTCGCAAAGCCAGCACAAAAGGGCCGGCCGGACAAGGGAGCCAGTTGGGCTCCTTGCCTGGCCCGGGGCTCTCATGCTGTACGAAAAGGGTTAAAGAACCGTCATCCCCGTACTGGAGGTCCCGGGTTCGATCTCCGATGGAATATCTTTGGATCGGGTTTTCCGCCATGAGCATCAGGGGAGGCTCATACAGGGTGATGGACCAGAAGGCCTTGACCGGGGGACGATTGTCCTTTTCAAATCGAAGGATATATCGGTCTACAGAACCGTCCACCGGCTTCCCATCCGTGTCCGTGGAGCAGGAGTAGTTGTTGGCCTCCTCCTTATCGTTGCCATACAAACCAATGGCTGCACCGACTGCGTTGATGAGGGGTTTTTTGCCCATGATTTCCCTCGGGCCGTGGCTGTCCGCCAACGTATTCCAGCCATTCACCTTCATTCCCATCTCCCGGGCCTTGTTCCGGATTTTTTCCGTGGCCGCAACAATGCCCTTGCGGATGGCCTCTTGCATTTCTCCGGACAGGTCCTGGCTGGAAAAAGGCTTTCCGGGACCGACACCGATCTTGGCCAATTGATCGATCAAAGGCTGATCATCCGGATGGATGAAGGCATTTCCTATAATGAAATTCAAATAGGAGATAAATTCCGGAGAACTTGCCTTTTCCGCGTCATAGGCGGGAAAAACCGGATCTGGTGGATCCTCCGTTAAGGGGGCTCCCAAATACCGGCTTAAGGGTTCCAGGATATATCCTTTTTGAATGGCCCTGACGTTTTCCACATCCCCAGGGCCGTCTATCAGGGTTCTTCCGCAAAGGAAGACGAACCGGGTTTCAGAACGAAATACTTTTTTAATGGATTCAGGAGTCGGTCCGGACCAGTCATAACCGGCAATGAGGAAACTGCCTTTGGATGTTCCGGTGGTCCTGGAACCCGCGTAACCGAAATTATGATTGTACAGGTTCACCAGCTGGAATACGTAATAGCGCTGGTCCGGGATGTCCGGAACGCTGAGGACCAGGGGTTCATGGGAAAGATCCAGCCAGCTGGAAGAGTAAACCGTGTCATTGTTGGGAGCCACAATTTTTTTAAACTCCGGGCCCAGAAGCTTGGTGTTGCTCAACAATGTGTTAAATCTTCTTTGGGTTTTCGAGGGTGCTTTGGGCCCTGCGATTCGGTCCATGGTCTTCAGATTTTCCAGCATGGGGAAGGCATAGATATAGGCTTCTTCCGCCAGGGAGGTGGTCTCTTCCAATTGATTTTTCAGGGTTTGCTCATCCATTTTTTTCTCCTTGGTCCAATATCATTTTTTCTGCCAGCGGTCATCTTTCTCCAACACGGTTTGGGGCCCGCTGCCGTTTAGCCACAGTTTTGCCGCCTCATTCTGCATTAAATAGGCATCCCAGAAGGCCGTACTCAGAGCCAAAACAGCCCGGTGATGGTTGGAATTTCGCTGTTCGCTGTCCCCCGGCAGGGCTCGGTCGGTAAACGCCGAATGCTCGGCATTGAAAAGAACCAGCTCATATTTGCCCCCCGGCGGCAACGCCGGATATACGGCAAGCCGGGATTCCAGGTCTCCTTCTCCAATGGCGGACAGGTCCTTGGTTCCGGTCATGAGCATCCAGGGGATTTCCACTTTCCCGAATGCCTTTTCCGGGGTTCCCCGTTTGGGCTTGCTGGGGCTGAACATCATGGACGCCGTAATTCTTTCATCCGTAAAAGATGCCGCTCCCAGAATGGTTCGCTGGCCGCTCACCGCCTGGGTGGTCACCGCCCCGAAGGAATGGCCGGACATGCCCACATTCTTTGAATCCATTCTTTTAAAATAGGGGTTTTCCGGGCTCTCATTATCCTTTCCCAGGACGTCCAGCACGAAGGAAACATCTTTCACCCGGTCCTGAAACGTTCTCAGATTAGCGGCCTTGGCAAGGGCTTTCATTCGCTCTTCCTTGGGAAGATTCACCCAAACGGACACATCGCTTCCCGGATGCTGAATAAAGACGGTGAAAAATCCCCTGGCTGCCCAGTGCTCTCCCATGAACCCATTCATTTTACAGGACCCTCCCAGGCCATGGCTGAACAGCACAACGGGCCCGGGGGTTTTTCCAGGGGGCAGGAAAATACGAATGGGGATTTGCCGGTCCCGGTCCGGGTCCTTCACCGTGGTGTCTACGATTTCGATTTTTACATCCTTCGAAACCAGGGATGGATCATAGGGTTTTTCTTCAGAAAACACACTTCCGGCGCACACGGTTAAAACAAGGAAAAACATCAAAAGGGAACGATTGATGATTGATTTCATATTATTTATTCTCCTTTAACTGAAACCTGTGAATTTGCCTTGAATTCTTAATCTTGTTTACTCATTTTATACAGGAGAGCATGAAAGACAGCCTATTCCCTTCGAAAAACCTGGGGCGGTTGCCAAGTTCCGTTTCGAAGGGCCTCATCCGGAAGATACATCCGCAACGCCAGGGCAAAAACACCATCCGTTGCCGGCAGCCAGTTGGATTCCAATGCCTTGCCCGGTGATTCATGCTGAATATAAAGGGTGAGGGAACCGTCCTCTCCGTATTTCAGTCCTTGGGTCCGGTCTCCGATGACATAGCGTTTAAGGCTGTTTTCAACCATGTGCATTTCGGGTGACTTATACAGGGTCATGGACCAAAAGGCTTTGGCCGGGGGCATTTGGCCTTTTTCAAACCGAAGGGTGTAACCGTTTTTTGATCCGTCCAAGGGAAGACCTTCGGAATCCACATGTCTGGATAAAGAACTGTTTTCTTCGGGATTGTGCCCGTAAAGACCGAACATGGCCCCGGCAGCATGCAATAAATACTGTCCCCGAATAATTTCTCTGGATCCGAATCCTTTAAACGCAGTATTCCAGCCGGCGATCTGGGACCCAATGACTTTTGTCTCCGCTTCAATCCTCTTGTTTCCGGCAATGGCCCCTGCCCTGATGGCTTCAACAATTTCCGGGGGCATCTGTTCTAAAGTTCCTTCAGCACCGGGCGCAATGCCGATCCGGCGGAACCGTTCCAAAGCTGCCGCATCATCCGGATGAACTTTTACGTACTTAAGCAAAAAACTGAAATACTCGATGAAATGCTCGGATTTTGCTCTTCCCGGATCATAAACCGGGAAATTAATCTCCGGAGCCGGGGATACCGGTGTTTTTTTGAGGAAACTGCTTAAAGGCTCAATTTTGCATTGCTTCTGAAGTTCATTGGCAAGCTTTTGATCTTCTTCATCCTTGGCCAGAATTCGGCCGATCACATATACGATATCACTTTCGGATTGAAACACTCTGCGGATGCCGGGGATCTCCGGAACGGATTGGTTGGGCCCCACGATCAGATATTTGCCAGCTTGATTGCCTGTTGCGCGCTGGCCCACGTAGGCAAAATTATATTCATACAGGTCGATGAACTGAAAGGAGTAATATCGATCTACCGGGAACTCAGGTACTGAAATCACAAGGGGTTCGGATCGCAAATCCAGCCAGGCAGAGGAATAGAGGGTGTCATGGTTGGGTGCGACAATGGCTGTAAATTCCGGTCCCAAGAGTTTAAACGGTGCAGGAAGGCGTTTAATGCACCTTTGCCCGCCACAATTCTAAAATAATAGGTTTTGTAGTTTTCCATCATCGGATAGGAAAAAATATAGGCCTCTTCCGCAATGGAACGGGCCTCTTCCGGGGTTAAGGTCTGTTTGGCTAAAACCGGCCCGGCAACCATCATGGACCCGAATAGGGTGGCCATGACAATTCCTAAAAAAATATGATGCCTTTTCATTACCCTGCCTCCTTTTTAACTGATTTCAAAGCCTTGCTTTTTGCATTTTCATTTTATGAATAATCCGGTGCACATCCCCGGGAGAATATCGAACCACCACACCCAGAACCCTGCCTTTTTTGGATAGAAAAATATTTCGGTTGACCAGCAGCGGACTGCCCACAGGCACATGGATAATTTTCGACGTCTTTTCATCCGCCCCGGTGGCATAGAGCACCTGGTTGAACTGGACAGCGGTTTCCATGGCAGCCTTTTCCAGAAAAATGAAAAAACCGCGGCCCTCCATCTCTCCCAACGGAATCCTTTCACCGATTTCATGGCTTGCAAAAACCTGAAGAAACTGGGCCTGTTCAAGGTCCTCCTTCAACTCCTGGCGCCCTTCCAGAATCCAAATCTCGGCACCGGCTTCAACCCCCAATTCGGCTGCAATATCCCTATCCGCTTGAATTTTAAGCTTCGAGGTCAGTTCGATTTTATAGGTTTCCCGCATACCCATGATTTTTTCCAAGGAACCGGACATTTCATAAAAGGAACGATTCCCCGGCTGTTCATTCACAAAGGTCCCCCGGCCCTGCTCCCGCTTGATCAAGCCGTCGTCTTCAAGACTTTTCAAGGCCTGGCGAACCGTGATGCGACTAACTCCGAATTCCTCGCAAAGCTGATGGTCCGTGGGGAACAATTTGCCCGAGGCAAGCTGGCCGCGTAGAATCTGTTTGCGAAGAATTTTTTCCAGTTGGTGATAAAGGGGGGTTTTCCCCTTGGATAGCTTCATGGTCATTTCATCCTATGGTTTTTACACCTCAAACCGCACCTGAACCCTATCGCGAATCGGGGTGAATATTTGTTATAATGTTATAACAAATATGTCAAGGCCATTTTCATCATGGAAAGGGGCTGAGCCTCTTTCGCCCCCTGTATTCCTTCCCCCCTGAACGACCCATCATTTTTTTCTTTTATTAAAAACGCTAAAATGCTATTGGATGTTAACTCATTCAATGAGTTGACCTGAAACTGTCTTTCCGATGCTGGAATCTTAAAAAATGGAATTCCGGTGATTCTGAATTTTATTCAGCAGCCGCGTTTACTCCCAAGGAACTGAACCATGTCAAACATCATCTCCTTAAAAATCGAATCCTTAAAAAAAATCTCCCTGGTGGGCCAAATGGTGGTTCAACTCCGGAAGGAAATCCTGTCCAACGTCTATTTGCCTGAGGGACCCTTCCCTTCTGAAAAAGACCTGACCCTTCGGTTCGGAACCTCCCGGCATACGGTGAGAAGCGCCCTCCAGGCCCTGGCGAAGGAGGGGCTGATTGAAATCTCCCATGGACGGGGCAATATTGTGAAGGACTTCAGGCTGACAGTTGGCATTGATGTGTTCCCCGAAATGGTGGTGGCCTACCCGGAGCTCATCACCGAGGACATGTTTTCCATTTACCGCCAGCACCTCATGTGGCTCTACAACCGCATCATCCTGACGGCGGCCAAAAAAGCCGGGCCCGGCCATGAAACCGATCTGATTCGGATTATCGATCTTTACAACGACAAAATGAGCGTTGAAGACTACTGGGAAAATCATGCCCGGTTTTTCCGGGAGCTCTTAAGAATCGGGAACAACATGCTCTTGATGATGTACTACAATTCCCACTTGAAAATGCGGCAGAAACTTCTGGAAACCGGGTTGTTGAAAGAAATCCCGGCCGTGCCAAGCTTCGGCAATTCGGACCGAACCAGGCTGGTGAAAGCCATCTGCAGTAACAACACGGACGCGGTGAAGAAAATCATGCCGGCCATGGAAGAAGTACTCTCAAATAGTCTCACGGAAATGCTTTCCAAAAAGGAGGGAATATCATGAAAACCATAACAGACCCGCAAAAGGAAATCCCCGTCATTTACGAAGCCGATGTCGTGGTGGTGGGCGGCGGCCCTGCCGGAATCGGTGCGGCCTTGGCCGCGGCCCGGAACGGCGCCAAAACCATTTTGATTGAAAAGTTCAACTGTCTGGGCGGATACCAAACCCTGACTTTCAATTCCACCTTTTCCCTGGTGGACCCCGAGGTCCAAAACGGCATCATCCAGGAAATCATCGCCGAACTGAAAAAATACGAGGGTGCCGTTGAAAGGGACCTTTCCAAGGACACGCGCAAAAGAAAAGGCATGGGGGCCGTGTTTTTTGACGCGGAATACTATAAACGCCTGCTGGATATGATGATGGAAGATGCCGGCGTAAAGGTTCTCTTCCATGCCTTTGGCGTGGGTGGAATCAAGGAAGGCAACCGCATCAAGGGCATCTTTATTGAAAGCATCGAAGGCAAACGGGCAGTCCTGGGAAAGGTGATCATTGATGTGACCGGCAGTGCGGACATTTCCTGGAAATCCGGTGCGGAAGTTTTTTCCGACGGATTTCCCCAAGGCCCGAAAAAAGGCCGTCATGCCGGATACGGTTATACGTTTTTCTTCGGGAATGTGGACATCCCCAAACTCAAACAGTTGAGAAAAGAACAGCCCGAAGAATGGGGGACCCTGCGGGTGGGCATGAATCTCATCCAAAAAGCCAAGGCCGAAGGCAAGCTATACGGCAACCGGGTGCATTTTCTGATTTCCGAAGTTTACGGCCACAACCGGATCTGGATCCTGGGCCCCCAATACCCGATTCCCCATGGCCATCACCCCTGGGTGCTGGAGGACTTGAGCGAAGGGGAAAAGGACCTCAGAAAACAGGCCTGGTCCATGTATGACCTTTTCCGGGAAAACGTGCCGGGATTTGAAAACTCCTATATTGAAAAGACCCCCACCATGCTGCTGCTGAGGGACTCCCACCGAATTGTGGGAGAATATACTTTAATAGAAGAGGACATGCGCCAGGGCCGAATTTTCGAGGACAGCATTGCCATCAGCAACATGCCTCCGGATGTTTTCGGGCCGGATGACGAGCACGACATGGTCAACAACCTCATGCCCTATGATATTCCCTATCGAAGCCTCTTGTCCAGGGATACGGAGGGGCTGCTTGCGGCAGGGTCCACCATGTCCGTGGACTTCATGGTTTGGTGTGCCACCCGGTACTGCGCCCCCAGCATCTGCACGGGTCAGGCCGCCGGAACCGCTGCGGCCCTGGCTGTGAAAAACAATGTGAATCCCAGGAACCTCGATATTCAGGAACTGCAAAAAACCCTCCAGGACCAGGGGGCCCGCACCAGCGTGAAACACATGCCCAAGGAAGTATTGGCGGAATATGAGGAGAGCCGGCAGAAGAAAATCAAAGGTTGAATTTTGTAAGGAACAGGCACGCCTGTTCCCTACTGTGGATGATGAAAGGATAGAAGATACTATGAAAACCATCATGGAACCTCAAAAGGAAGTCCCTGTTTTTGAAGAAGCGGATGTGATCATCGTGGGCGGCGGCCCGGCCGGCATCGGCGCGGCCCTGGCCTCGGCCCGTAACGGGGCCAAAACCATCTTGATTGAAAAATTCGGAGCCCTGGGGGGAATGCAGACCCATGCCATGAGCAGCACCTTTTCCCTCATCGACCCGGCCATCCAGGGGGGCGTGATCACCGATGTGATCAATCGCCTCCGGGCCGACGGGGGTATTTTACGGGATGCCTCCCCCCGCACACGCCAAGCGGCCTTTTCCTCCACCAGTTTCGATTGCGAGGTGTACAAGGCCATGCTGGACGACATGATGGCCGAGGCAGGGGTCAAGCTCCTCTATCACACCTCGGGCGTGGGGGCCATCAAGGAAAACAACGCCCTTAAAGGCATCTTTATCGAGTGCATCCAGGGCCGGTTCGTCATCCTGGGCAAGGTCATCGTGGACTCCACGGGGAATGCCGATATCGCATGGAAATCCGGCACCGCCTGCATGGATGACGGCCATGGCAAGGGCCCGAAGGCAGGACGTCACATGGGATTTGGCTGCCGGCTTTACATCAGCGGCGTGGATGCCGATAAATTCGCCAAATTCAAGAAGGAAAACCCCGAGGAATGGGCCGGACTTTACGGCGGGAAAAGCATCGTCAGAAAAGCCAAAGCCGAAGGCCGATACCATGGCTACCGGGAGGGACTGATCATTCATACCCGGAAACCCGGCATCGCCATGATCGAGGGCTTCAACTCTCCCCTGGCCCAAGGGCATCACGGGTGGATGATCGAGGATGTCACCGCTGGAGAAATCGATCTGAGAAAACAGGTCTGGTCGGCCTTCAGGCTGATCAAGGAAAATGTTCCGGGTTTCGAGCACGCATCCGTGGAAAAGACCGGCACCATCCCCATCTTCCGGGATACCCACCGGATTCTTGGGGAGTACATCCTTTCGGAAGAGGATATTTACAAAGGCCGGGCCTTTGACGACTCCATCGCCGTGAGCAACATGGGACCGGACATTTACGGTCCGGACGAGGAGCATGTTTACGAAGTGGTCCGGCCCCACGACATCCCCTACGGATGCCTGGTTTCCAGGGAAACGGACAACCTCCTGGCTGCCGGCTCCACCATTTCGGCGGATTTCTACGCCTTTGCCGCAGACCGGTACTGCGCCCCCAGCATGTGTACGGGACAAGCCGCAGGCACGGCCGCAGCCCTGGCCGCCAAATTGAATGTTACCCCCAGACAACTCGACGTAAAGCTTCTTCAGGATGCGTTGCGTACCCAGGGGGCCAGGGTCAGCGTCAAGGACATCCCGAAAGATGTGCTTGAGGAATACGAAACCCGTTTTGAGAAAAACAGGAACATCGACGACGTGTAGTTATGCAAACCAGGAGGCACATTCATGAAAAGAACACTGATTTTCTTTGCAGCGGTTGTATAGGGGCTTTTGCGAACAGTGTGGCCCTGTGGCTGTTGGGTGATTTGGGGATAACCCGATCTCTTGGCATTGCCATTTCACCCGGACTCACACCCAACTGGTTGTATCCGCGCATCGTATGGGGAGGCATTTGGGGGCTGCACTAATTTCTTGATTCCTTCTTTTCCGTTGACAGGCCATGGGCCTCCCCTATAAACTCCGGCGAAAAATTCGAGGTCAAACAGGAGACATCCCATGAAAAAAACAGCGATGCTTATCCCTCTTCTGGTGGTTTTCTCATTGAGTCTTTTCGGCTGTGCCAAGGAGGATTCGTCCATCATTAAAATCGGCGTGATTGCCGAGCTGACCGGCGATATTCCGGCTGTGGGCGCGTCGTGCAAGAATGCCGCGGAACTGGCTGTTTCTGAAATCAACGAAGCGGGCGGCGTCCAGTTGGCCGACAAGAAATATCCGGTGAAACTCATCATCGAGGACAATGCCGGCAAAGCCGATCAATCCGCATCCTCTGCCCAGAAGCTCATCACCCAGCAAAAGGTAACGGCTATTGTAGGCCCCAATGCCAGCCGTTACGCCCTGCCGGCTGCGGAAATCGCCGAAACCGGCAAAGTGCTTCTGATCACGCCCTGGTCCACAGCGCCCAAAACCACGCTGGATTCCAGAACCAATGCTTCCAAAAAATATGTTTTCCGGGCTTGCTTTATCGATCCTTTTCAGGGAGGGGTCCTGGCCAAATTCGCGTTGGACAATCTCAAACTGAAGAAAGCCGCGGTTCTGTATGATGTGGCCTCCGAATACAACAAAGGCATTGCCGAAATTTTCAAGGAAGTTTATGAACAAAACGGCGGTACGGTGGTAGCCTTTGAAACTTACACCACCAATGATAAGGATTTTTCATCCCAGCTCACCAAGATCAAACAGGCGGAGCCTGACGTCATTTTTCTGCCAAACTATTACAGTGAAGTGCCGCTGCAAATCCAGCAGGCCAAGCGCCTGGGCATCACGGTACCCTTCATCGGCTCCGATTCCTGGGGTTCGGAGGAACTCCTGAAACTCTGCGGCACGGACTGCGAAGGCTATTACTTCAGCACCCATTATGCCGCAGATGCCGCAACCGAAGTGACGAAAAAATTCATCGCGAGCTATAAAGCAAAATACGGAACCACGCCGGATGATGTGGCTGCCCTGACCTATGATTCCTTCGGTCTTTTGTGGCAGGCCCTTCAAACCGCCGGAAAGAACGACCGCCAGAGCGTGCGTGACGCCTTGGCCAAAATCCCGCAATACGAAGGGGTGACGGGCAATATGCAGTTTGCGGAAGGGTCCGGAGATCCGGTCAAGAGTGCTGTGATTCTAAAAATAAAGGACGGGAAGTTTACCTGGTTCTCCAACGCCAGGCCCTGACATCCTATGGCCTATATTTTTCAGCAAGCTCTTAATGCCCTGCAACTGGGCAGCATTTACGCGCTCATCGCCCTGGGCTACACCATGGTCTATGGCATTCTGACCATGATCAATTTTGCCCATGGCGATCTTTTCATGATCGGGGCTTTCTTCTGTTTTCTTCTGGCGGTCCATCTCAAACTTTCCTTTGTCCCCACGCTGCTTCTGTCCATGTTGGGGGTCGCAGGCCTGGGGGTGATCATAGAGCGCCTTGCCTACAAGCCCTTGCGCAACGCGCCTCGCGTTTCCGCCATCATCACCGCCCTGGGTGTCGGCCTCTTTCTGGAAAATTTCACCCTGGCCCTCTCGCCCTACCCCAAACATATTCCGCCGCTTCTGGAAAACACCACTTGGATCCTGGGTACGCTTTCCATTTCTTCCCTGCAAATCATCATCATCCTCCTTTCCCTGGTTCTGATGCTGATTCTGGATTTTATCGTGCAGCACACCAAGGCAGGCATGGCCATGCGGGCCATATCCTGGGACAAGACCATCGTTGCCCTCATGGGGGTGCCGGTGAATAAAATCATCTCCCTTACCTTTGCCATTGGCACGGGCCTCGGGGGCGCGGCAGGCATGCTCTATGGCCTGGCCTACCCGGTGATCGATCCTTATATGGGCATCATCATCGGCTGGAAAGCATTTATTTGCGCCGTGGTCGGAGGCATCGGCAACATTCGTGGCGCCATGATCGGAGGGTTCATACTGGGCGCGGTGGAAATTCTGGTGGCAGCGTTTTTCCCATCCACCTTTCGTGATTTTGTGGCTTTCACGCTGCTGCTCATTCTGCTAATCGTCCGTCCATACGGCATCCTGGGCAAGCCCCATCCGCAAAAGGTTTAATCATGGTCTTTCTCAAAACCGCCTGGCACGCCCTGAAAAAACGATGGCATACCCTCACCGATACCCGATATTTTTGGCCAATCTTTCTCATGGCGGGCCTCGCTTTTTGCGTTGCCGTGGACACTTTTGGCTTTGTGGATTTGTATCTGCAACTGATTTTAATTTACCTGGGCATCAACATCATCCTCACCGTGAGCCTGAATCTGATCAACGGCTACATGGGTGAGTTCTCCGTGGGGCACGCCGGATTCATGGCCGTGGGCGCATACGTTGCCTCGCTTCTCACCGTTCATGGCCTTCCTGCGGGCGTTTCTGTGAACTTCTTTTTCCCCCTGGCCATTTTGGTTGGCGGTGTTGCTGCAGCTCTGGTCGGATTTCTGGTGGCGATCCCCTCTTTCAAAACACGCGGAGATTATCTGGCCATCGTCACCCTGGCTTTTTGCATGATTGTGAAATCCGTTCTGGAAAACATCGACGCCGTGGGCGGGCCTCGCGGACTTCTGGGCATGGAAAAGCTTACCACCCTGCCGTGGGTTTTCTTCTGGACCGTGCTTTCCCTCTGGGTCATCCGCAACCTGGTTTATTCCAATTTCGGGCGCGGAATTTTATCCATTCGCGAAGATGAAATCGCCAGCGACCTGATGAGCGTAAACTCCCGCCAGGTCAAAATCATCGCCTTTGTGGTTTCATCTTTCTTCGCGGGCATTGCCGGAGGACTGTTCGCCCACGCTTTGCAATTTATAAACCCCCGTATGTTCGATATTCTCAAGTCCACCGATGTTCTGATCATGGTATATTTAGGCGGCATCGCATCCATTTCAGGGTCGATCATCGGGGCTTCCATTTATACCATTTTGCTCGAAATCCTCCGGCCCCTTGGGGTGTGGCGAATGGTGCTCATGCCGCTGATGCTGGTGCTTTTGATGATCTTTCGGCCCCACGGCATCATGGGTATGAGGGAAGCCCGCCTGTTTACGCCACTTCGAGATCTGGCAACGGAAAAACTCTGGCGGCAAAAAAAAGAGGGGGCCCCCGATGCCACTCCTTGAAATTTCCCGGCTCACCCATCGCTTCGCAGGCCTATGCGCGCTATCCGACTTCAATTTTTCCATGGAGCCCCACGAACTGGTGGGTATCCTCGGCCCCAATGGTGCGGGAAAAACAACGGTTTTCAACCTGATCACCGGCGTCTATCGCGCCTCGGAAGGCCACATTCAATTTGAAGGCAGGGAAATGGTGGGCCTAACCCCCCATCAAATCACCCGGATGGGCATTGCCCGCACTTTCCAGAACATCAGGCTTTTCAAGGAACTGAGCGTTTTGGACAATGTCCGCATCGCCTGCTATGGCAGGGTTGCTTATACTCCCTTGGAGGCGCTTTTGCACGTGGGCCGTTTCCGCGCCGAAGAAAACCGCATCACAAATCAGGCCTTGGATTTACTGGCAATCTTCAAGCTCGACGAATCCGCCCGGGAAAAAGCCAAGAACCTGCCTTATGGTATGCAGCGCCGCCTGGAAATTGCCCGGGCTCTTGCCACCGGACCCAAGCTGCTGTTGCTGGATGAACCGGCAGCCGGAATGAACCCCAACGAAATCCTCCAACTCATGGAATTCATCCGGTGGATTCGCCAAACCTTTTCCGTGACGATCCTTCTGATTGAGCACCAGATGCGCCTGGTGATGGGCATTTGCGAACGCCTGGTGGTGCTGGATTTCGGCGCGACCATCGCAGCCGGGCTGCCTGCCGACATTCAGGCAAACCCCAAAGTACTGGAAGCCTATCTGGGGGAGGAGGTGAACCCGTGAACAGAGCCGAGCCCCGGTTATCCGTTACCGGCTTGCGCGTCTTCTACGATAGCATCAAAGCCGTGGATGACGTTTCCTTTGAAGTTGAACCCGGAGAAATTGTCACCCTGATCGGCGCGAATGGCGCGGGAAAATCTTCCATTCTGAGGGCCATCTCCGGCCTGATTCCCTATACGGGCAGAATTACCTATGGTAGTAAAGACTTAAAAAAAATGGAAGCTGACCGGATTGTTGCCGCAGGCATCGCCCACGTTCCAGAAGGCCGGGGCATTTTCGGAAATCTTACCGTGATGGAAAATCTCAAGCTCGCCTGCTGGCAGCGCAAAGACAAAGCCAAAATAGCCGGTGACCTGGAACAGGTCTTTGAATTGTTCCCGCGCTTGCGCGAACGAGGAAAACAATTAGGCGGCATGCTTTCCGGCGGCGAGCAGCAAATGCTGGCCGTGGGCCGTGCGCTGATGACCGATGCGCCAATGCTTTTGCTGGATGAGCCCTCCATGGGGCTTTCGCCGGTTTTGGTACGCGATATTTTCAAGATCATTCAGGAAATCAACCTTGCAGGGAAAACCATTCTGCTGGTGGAACAAAACGCCAACATGTCTTTGCATATTGCTTCCCGCGGCTATGTTCTGGAAACCGGGCGAATCGTGCTGTCCGGCACGGGCAAAGAATTAACGGGAAATCATAGGATTAAGGAAGCGTACCTGGGAGGATGAAAAAGCCCCGCACAATACCAATTCCCGTTTCTTCCACATGATTCCTGTCTTTTTAATAAATCGGTTGCTTTTCATCCATCAAGGGATTATGGTATTCAGACTTTAGGAAAGTAAGGAAAAAAGGAATGCTTGCAAAGCTGACATCAAAAAATCAAATTACGATCCCCAAGGATATTCTTTCCAAGATTCCGAAAGTGGACTATTTTAAGGTGGAACTCAATGATGGGAATATTCTCTTAAAACCGGTGAAGGTGCTTGAAACAAACCTTGGGGATATCCGGAAAAAAATGGAGGACCTGGGGATCTCTGAAGACTTCGTCGCGGAAGCGGTTCAATGGGCAAGGTCCAAATGAAAAGGATCGTCATTGATACGAATGTCCTGATCAACGGTTTGCTTTTCGGGGGACCGGCGGCTGAACTTGCTGAACTATGGAGAAACCAAAAGATTAAAATCTTCTGTTCCAGAGAGATGGTTCAAGAATACCTGCGGGTTCTGAGCTATCCCGGATTCCGCCTTTCCGTATCTGAAGTCGATTATCTCTTTACCCATGAAATCATGGCCTGCTTTGAAGTTATTCAGGCGAAACCGGGCAAGGCTTACGTCAAGGAAGATCCTGAGGATGACAAGTTTATCTGGTGTGCCATTGCTTGCGGGGCAAAAGCAGTTGTTTCCGGAGATGCCCATCTTTTAAATCTTAAAAAAAGCTCTGTCCCTGTTTTGAGCGTTGTGAATTTTCTGAAAAAGGCAAAACCCCGCCCTTAACGGTCATACACCAATGGCCTGAATCAAAGGACCTGCATCGAAACAACCCCTCCTGTCATGAAGGGTTATTCCGAACTTTTCCGCCCATCAGACAATCGTTCTTTTTTCAAATGGCCAGCAGGCGATGCCCCCGTCCAGAAACTTCACGTTCTTGTACCCTTCTCCGGCAAGGATCCTTTCCGCTTCATACCCTCTTAAGGATATTTTACAGAAGGTAACGATTTCCTTGTCCCGGGGAAGCTCTTCCAGGCGTTTCCGCAATTGGCCAAGAGGGATCAGCTTTACCCGGTCATCTGCAATGCCCAATTGTTCAAATTCCTCGGGGGATCGCACATCCAGCAGGATAAAATCGTCTCCGTTCTCCAGCTTCTGTTTCACCTCATAGGGTGTGTAGGCGCTGGCGATCCCATGGAGCTTGTTTTCGGCAATATTCGCCGTGGTGATGATGTTGTCCATGGCCGGTGAAAAAGGCGGCGCATAGGCAAGATCATAATGACCGATTTCCGTGACCCGGCTTCCGGAGGTCATATGGGTGACTGCGATTTCCATTCTTTTGGCCACATCCCCCGGCCCCACCATCTGAGCCCCCAGGAGTTTTCCGGTCTTTTTATCCACAATGAATTTAAGAATGATGAGTTTGGCGCCCGGAATAAAATGAGGCTTGTCCGGGGCAGGATTAAGAACCGTGATATAATCGTACCCTTCGTTTTTAGCCTGTATCTCGGACAAACCGGTCCGGGCCACATTCATATGAAAAACCTTGCAGATGGCGGTGCCAAGAACCCCCTTGAATTCCGTGGGTATGCCGCAGATATTGTCCCCGATCACCCGGCCATGCTTGTTGGCCGTGGAGCCCATGGGGACATAAAGGGGTTTTCCGGTAACGAGGTTATTATTTTCCACGCAATCCCCCCCGGCATAAATGTCCGGGTCGGAGGTTCGCATATGATGATCCACGGCAATGGCCCCGGTTTTACCGATTTCCAGGCCCATTTCCTTTGCCAGCCGAATGTTGGGCCGCACCCCCACGGCAATGAGAACAATATCCGCCGGAACTTCCCCTGCATCGGTGATGACTTTTTTTACATTTCCGGCATCATCCCCCATGATTTTTTCAACGGTTTTCCCCAGCACCAGGGAAACCCCGTTGGCTTTGAGTTCCTGATGCACATGATAGGCGATTTCCGGATCCAGCAACTGGCCCATGGCCGTATCCAGGCGTTCCACCAGCGTGATATTGAGACCCCGTTTTTTCAAGGCTTCGGTGACTTCCATGCCGATCAGGCCCGCCCCGATGATCACGGCATTCTTGCCCGCCAGGCTTCCGCTTTCATTCTTGATTTTCCGGGCGTCTTCCACGGTCTGCAGAAAGTGAACCCCTTTAAGATCCGTTCCTTCAATGGGCGGGACCGTGGTTTTGCTTCCAACCGCCAGCACCAAGGTGTCATAGGGGAATTCAATCGGTTCACCCGTATCTGTTTTAACCGCCTTGACGATTTTGTTTTTCCGGTCCACGGATTCCACCAGGGTATGGTTGTGGACATTGATATCCTTCACCACCTTGAAAAAATGGGTGTCCCGAACCACTCCTGCCGGGGTGGACATAAGTTCATTGTGGGAGTGGACTTCCCCTGAAATATAGAAGGGAAGCCCGCATCCGGCATAGGAAAGCAACTCCCCTTTTTCGATAATGGTGACTTCGGTCTCCGGTTTCAACCGTTTGATTCTTGCAGCAGCCTTGGGGCCACATGCCACCCCTCCGATGACAACAACTTTTTTCCGATCTTCCATATTCTCTCCTTTGTTCGTCTTTTCTCTCAACCCTTTGCGATGAGATAGGCCATATAGGTGATATAAACCACAAGAAGAAAAGCGCCACCCTTTCTATCCATCTCAAGAGATTTTCGCATCATGAGCCAGGGCAGGAAGCTAATGGCAAGCATCACCACATAATCCACAATCAAACCGCTTTCGACAAACCCTCCGGAAATGGGGATGGGATGAATGGAGGCTGAAATGCCGATGACGCATAATAGGTTAAAAATATTACTCCCCACGAGATTCCCGATGCTGATGTCCATTTCTTTTTTTGCAGCCGCCACCACTGAAGTGGCAAGTTCCGGGAGGGAGGTTCCCACGGCCACGATGGTGAGACCGATGAGTTTTTCGCTGACCCCCAGAGTGGCCATGATCTTCACAGCTGCATCCACGGAGATCTTGGCTCCTGCCACAACCCCGAAAATACCCACAAGAATCATCAGGATCTGTTTTGTTCGTGATGAAAGGCCCGCTGTTGCGATTCCGTTCAAATCCAACTCGGAGAGGGTTCCACCCAAAGGGGTAAGAACTTCCCTTTTGGCTAAAAAATAACTGAAAAAGGTATAGGCGACAACACCTGCAAAAAGAATCATTCCTTCCAATCTGGAGATCATGGAATTCAAAGAGAAAAACAAAAGCAGGAGGGAAACCCCCAGCATGATGGGAATATCCCGTCTCATCACGGAAGAATTGCAGGTCAAGGGTTGAAACAGAGCAGACAGGCCCAAAATCAGGGCAATGTTACAGATGTTACTGCCCACCACATTGCCGATGGCGATCATGCTTTTTCCTTGAACCGCAGAAACCAGGCTCACCACCAGTTCCGGCATGGATGTGCCAAAGGCCACCACGGTGAGGCCGATGACCATGGGGGTTACCCCCAGGCTCGCTGCAAGGCTTGAAGACCCTTTCACCAGCGATTCCGCGCCGAAATACAGCAAAAGAAATCCCAGAATACATAGAAAAAACAGCCAGATCATTAACCCCTCCCATTCAAAGCCTATTCACTTACCCTGAATGGGAATGAATTTCAAGGAAAGAAGGCGGGAAGAACCGGGTAACCGCATTTGATTCTCAAAGGGATGGATCGAGCGGAATGGATGCCCCGTTTGCAAAGCTTATGTTGTCTGAGCCATTTAGGATACCTTGGCGGAAAGAACGGGGATTGGATGGTTTATTTCCATGTTGCATTCAAAAAGATGCCTTGGAGGGATTTGCCTTTGAATGCAACATGGAAGGCCCTAAAGGAACCGTGAACTGTGAACTGTGAACTGTGAACTGTGAACCGTGAACCGTGAACCGTGAACTGTGAACTGTGAACTGTGAACGGTGAACGGTGAACGGTTATAAGTACTTTCTCCTTCTGTTCACTGTTCACGGTTCACGTTTCACTGTATTTACGCCATCAGGGGAATTTCACATTCAGATCCACCTGAACCATGTCCTGGTCCTTGTTGCCCACCAGATACTCTGACGTGACATAGTTGATGCCGATGTTGACGTTTTTGTGCAAGCCCATGGCCAGTTCCACCTTGGAACCTTTAAGACCCGTGTCGCCGCCCAGGAAATCCGCATCAGGCAGTTGATCCCACCAGGCATATTCTTCCAGTCTTCTGAAACTGTATTTCACCTGCCAATCCCAGAGGGCTTTGATCTTTTTATCGCCGCAGATTGCACCGATGAGGTAACCGGTGTTATCATCGTCGGCGTCTGAAACCACGTACTGGCCGATGATGCCCAGATAAACGGGCAGGCTTTCGATGCCGGCTTCGGCTTCAATAGACCACGCACTGGCATCCTCTTCGCCCTGGAAGAAAGCGATATCCTGGGTATTGTTGAATTTATAATAGGTAGCGCCCAGGGTGGCGGCCACGGTTTTGTTGAAATCCATTTTTGTGCCCACCTGAAGGGCCATCATGTTGGGGTCGTCCTCTGGAGATGTAATCGTAGGATCCCCTTCCTCATCCAGGGCTTCATCCTTGTATTCATCCAGGATGAAAAAGGATGGGGTGATAAAGAATTTGAAGGTGTCCGAGGCCTTGAAATTAAAATTGCCCGTGATACCACCCGGCATGATATCCGAATCCCAGAGAAGGTCTTTGGGGTTCCAGACGGGATTCTTGAATTTTCCGGCGGTCAAGGCTATATTTTCCATGGGTTTCCAGGTGGCATAGGCATAATCCAGCCGGGCATCTGGCGTCTCAAAAAAATTCTCCAGGGTCTGGTTGGTGGATCGGGGGTCATCACTTCCCGAGGCAATGCCGAAGCCCATGGTCCATTGGTCATTGGGGGCGGTTTCCAAGCCGAGCCGCAACCGAATCCGCCATCGCTCCCTGTTCATTTCATTGGTTTTGTCCACTTTGCTGTATACGTTGTCTTCATTCTGATAACGGAACCGAAAATCCCCGGTGAGTTTTGTGTTGGAAACCCAATCCGGAATTTCCCCAGCTTGTACCGAGGATGCAAAAAAAGCCCCTTTCATTAAAGCGGTAAAACAAAGGGCACAGGCCAGAAATAGCATCATTCTATTTTTTGACATAATGAATTTTTCTCCTTTTATTGATAATTTTAAAAATTGAATTGTCTTACAAAAAACCGTTCCCTTCTCTTTTCTCCTTCACCTCCTGTTTTATTGGTTCACATGGAAACCTCATCTTCACCCGATGGTCTACGGGTCTTCTTTTAAAGTAAAATCTCCGGGCCATAGTGAACCCCTCTGACCCGAATCTATAAAAACCAATGAGTTTATAGCACAGGCCGTGCCAACAGGGTGTACCAGGGAATTGTGATGACAACCTATTGATTATATGGGGTGTGGTATTTTTGACCAGAAAAAATCATGACCTCTTGGAGGCCGACGGGTGTAGCCTTTTTTTACAGATTGTAAAGACGTTGGGCGTGAACGGTTAACGGTGAACAGAGAACGTTGACTTGGGAAAGGCCGCGGTTAAAGGTCTGTTTTTAATTTTTCCTGTTCACGGTTCACCGTTCCCCGTTCACGATTTTCCCTGAACAGGAATATAAATATCCAACTCCGATATTTCAGGCTGATCCGGACGAAATCGTTCATCATAATATTCAAAATCCGGGGCTTTGATCAGTTCATAACCGGATTTGGGTTGCCAAATGGCATAGATGGCCTGATAGGTATCGCCTATTTTATCCACAGACCCCTTATGAGAAAAAACCGCATATTTTTGAGCCGGGATGGTTCTGCCTACCATTCCTTCGGCAATTTCATCGAGCGTCGATACTTCAACCGCGGCAAGGTATTCAAACGCGGAGACGCTGTCCGGACCTTCAACCGGATAACAGATGCCGTAACCGATGGTGGGGTTGACCCGGTTTTTGATGTTTTCCTCCTCGGGAAGAAAAGCATCCCATAATTGTTTGATCTCGTTTTTTTGATTGTCTCCGAAATACCTCATTCCGATCACTTTGAATTCATTTTTTGTGATGATCTTGGGCTCCATAATCCTCCTTGCTTTTAAATTCGATAGAACGTTCCGTTGAATCGGGGGTTGATGGCGGGCCGCGAAATGACCCTTGCCGCTGCGGTACTGCCCCGGATTGACCCCGTACATGTTTTTAAAAGCCCTTGAGAAGGATTCCGGAGTTCCGAACTGATAATCCAATGCCATGTCAATGATCTTTTTTTGGGTCTGGATCAATTCATACGCGGCCTCGGTGAGTCTTCTTCTTCGAATATAGCCTGCCACGCTGTTCCCGGCCAGGGCGAGAAAAATACGGTGAAAATGAAATTTAGAAACAGCCGCTTCTCTGGCCACATCCTCTGAATGGATATTCTGCGTGAGGTTTTGTTCAATATATTCCAACGCGTTTTGAACAGGCTTTAAATAATCCACAGAGATCCTCCTGAAAGGTGGAACTCATCCTACAGGCATTTATGGAAGGTTTCTTGACTTTTTTTGCTTTTTGACGGGTTGGGACTTAATTCTTCTGGTGCACCAGCCGCATGCCCGGAAACGGCACTTCAAAACAGGGGATGGAATGTCCGTCCAGGCTGCCGATAAAGGCGGTTTTCCGGTCTTGGCCCCCGAAACAGATATTGGTGGGCCGTTGCAGGACTTTCCCCTCCCGGTCGTCGATGAACATTTCAAGGTCTCCGGCAGGGGTCAAATAGCCCACGGCATTCCGGGAGGGGAAGGTGACCCACAGATTTCCCGCTTCATCAAAGGCAATTCCGTCCGGATAGCCCATTTTGCATAAGGGTTTGGGACCAAAAACTTCAGCTTCGGACAGGGACCCGTCCGGAAGGATTTTAAACCGAAGAATATCCTGCTGCATGGTTTCTGCCACGTAAAGATGCTCCTCTTTCTTGTCCAGAGTCAGGCCGTTGGCAAAATACATCCCATGGGCAACGATCCTGGCGTTCCCGTTTTCAATCACCACCACGCAGCCATCGGGCTTGGGATTCTGAAGGGAGGCATCGATATTTTCATTTTCCGTGGAATTGGACACCCACAGCCTGCCCGCAAAATCCAAATAGGGGAAATTCGGAGCAGGGATTCTTCTGCCCTGTGCATGGGTTAGAAGAACCTGGTGAGAGCCATCCCGGGAAAGGGACTGGACTTCTCCGTTTCCGATGTTGGCGATGATGCAGCGGCCGTTGGTATCGATGCAAATGCCGTTGGGTGTGCCCCCCACATCCCCGAAAAAACGCGTATGGCCGGTTTTATCGATCCTGGCAATCTGTCCCCGGCCGTCGGCGGTATATACACTGCCGTCATCTGCTGCCATCACGCCTTCGGGCCGCATGAGTCCACTTCCAATGGTTTTTATTTTATTCAAGTCCATCATGATTTGCTCCTTTGCGTATAGTCGGCAAGAACGGATATTCCCCGAGCCGCCCTTTCGATTCTTATGAATCCCGGCATGGATGATCCTTGTGATTGAGGTGAAAACGGATAAAAATTGACTCTATTCATAGGATAAGCCAGGATTCGGGTCAATGAAATTGTGGTAGCCCGAATCGAAACAGGACCCCATAAAGAGGCTTGTCATCCCGGTTCGATTAGGTTATAAATTTTGCTTAAATCCCAACTTTTAAGGAGTACCATGGCTATTGAAAACAATCCCCCGGTAGTGATCAGCGGCACAGGGCTCTGGACCCCGGATCATATCGTAACCAATGAAGAACTGGTTGAATCCTACAACGCCTGGGCCACCCGGTATAATCAGCAAAACGCCGGAGCCATTGCAGACGGAACATTATCCGAAAAGCCCCTGTCGTCGGCTGAATTCATCGAAAAAGCTTCGGGCATCAAACAAAGATACGCCTATATCAAGGACGGAATTCTGGACATCGACCGCATGCGCCCCCGTGTTCCGGAGCGAAGGGAAGATGAATTGTCCGTCCAGGCGGAAATCGCCCTGATCGCAGCACGCCAGGCCATGGCCGCCGCCAACAAAACCGGAGCGGATATTGACGCGGTAATCGTTTCCTGCGCGTATACCCAGAGGGCCTATCCGGCCATCGCCATCGAGGTGCAGCATGAATTGGGCATCCAAGGGTTTGGATTCGACATGCTGGTGGCCTGCTCCGCAGCCACCTTCGGCATGCACCGGGCCTATGAAATGGTGGCTTCCGGGACCGCAAAATGCGTATTGGCCATCAACCCCGAATTCATCACCCCCCAGGTGAATTTCTGCGACCGGGACAGCCATTTCATTTTTGGAGATGTGGCCACGGCCTGCATCATCGAGAGACAGGATACCAGCACCAGCGCAAACAGCTATCTGATCCTGGGCACCCGTGCGGAAACCAAATTCTCCAACAATGTTCGATCCAATGTGAGCTATACGAGCTATGTCAACGATGTGGATCCCTTCGGGCCGGACAAGCTTTTTCACCAGAACGGTCGCCAGGTTTTCAAAGAGGTCTGCCCCATGGCGGAAAAGCATCTCAAGACCCATGTGGAAAGCCGGGGAGTGGCTCTGTCCGAAATCAGACGGTGGTGGCTCCATCAGGCCAATATCAACATGAATATTTACATCACAAGAAAACTCGTGGGCCGGGAACCCGGTTCGGAAGACGCGCCCATCGTGCTGGACCAATATGCCAACACGGCTTCCGCCGGATCTCTCATCGCGTTTCATCTTTACAACAAGGACCTCATCAGCGGAGACCTGGGGGTGATTTGTTCCTTCGGAGCCGGATATTCCATCGGAAGCCTGGTAATTCGGAAACAATGATCAGGGTTCCGGAATCCATGACCGGGATTTCCGTAGGGGCGCTCCTGTGTGTGCGCCCTCAAAATATCCACGGTGTTATCGATCTGAGGAATGCATGAATCAAAACAGTCTGATCGAGGAAGCCCTTCGGGAGAAAAAGCAAAGGGAAAATACCTACCGGGAAAGGGCTTTAAAGCTTTTCCCATGGCTCTGCGGACGATGCGGACGGGAGTTCTCCGGAAAAAAACTCAAGGAGTTAACGGTTCACCACCGGGATCATAACCATGACCACAACCCTCCGGATGGCAGCAACTGGGAACTTTTGTGCCTCTACTGCCATGACAATGAACATTCACGATTGGAGGATTCGGCCCAGTACAGCGAAGTCACCCCGGAAGGCCCGCAGAAGTCGTTTTCAACCCACCAGCCCTTTGCGGGTCTGGATGCCCTGTTGAAAAAGAAAGGACCCTCATGAGGATCATTGATCTTTCCACCTTCATCGAACCCACGAGCGAAATCAAGATCGACTACCAGGATCACAGAAAAGGCGCTGAACGAATCCGGTCCATGTTCGGCCTGCCTGCGGATCTATTAAGAGACGAAGAAGGATGGGCCGTGGAAGAGATCCTGCGCCTGGGCACCCATTCCAGCACCCACATCGACGCCCCCTGGCATTACAACAGCCGGATTCAAGGGAAGAAGGCCCAGACCATTGATGAACTACCCATGGAATGGTTTTTCAATGACGGTGTGGTCCTGGAGATGCGCCACAAGGAAGACGGGGATGCGGTCACGGAAGAGGACGTAAAAAAAACCCTGGAGGGTATGGGCTATACCCTTAAACCCCTGGATATCGTGCTGGTAAGAAACGGACGGGATCAGTTTTATGGTCTCCCCGACTACATGGCCCGGGGCTGCGGCGTTACCGCGGAGGCCACCCGATGGCTCTATGACCAGGGCATTCGAGTCATGGGGATCGATGCCTGGGGATGGGACCGACCCTTACAAAAACAGGCGGAAGACGCCTTGAGCAAAAAAGAAAAAGGCATTTTCTGGGAGGCCCATCAAGCGGATATTCCCTATTGTCAGATCGAGCGACTGGTGAACCTTGCCCCCCTTCCTCCATCGGGTTTCAAAGTATCCTGCTTTCCCCTCAAAATCAAAAACGGGAGCGCGGCCCCTGCCAGAGTGGTTGCCATCCTGTAAACCAAAAGAAAGTACCCTATGAATCAGGACATACCCATAGTGGTTTCCCCCCTTCGCATACCCCAATTCAGGTGGTTGTTCGGCAGCAACATGGCCTTTTTCTTTGCCATGGGCAGCCAGGGAATCGTCCGGGCCTGGCTGGCGTTCAAGCTCACCAACAGTGAGCTGGCCCTGGGTATGATCACCATGTCCGTGGCCATTCCCATGTTTTTCATCGCCCCCATCGGCGGGGTAATCTCGGATCGGTTCGACCGCAGAAATCTCATTATCATGGGACAAAGCCTGGTATTGGTCAATGAACTGGTGATCACGACTTTGCTTTTTCTGGATAAACTTCAGTTCTGGCACCTCATGACCGCCGCCACCATCATGGGCTGTGCCTTCCCGTTTATCATGCCGGCCCGGGCCGCCCTCGTGGTGAATATCGTGGGCAAGCTCAACCTGGGAAAAGCCATTGGCATCAACATGGCGGGGATGAATACCACGCGTATTTTAGGGCCTGCGGCCGCCGGGTTTCTCATTGCCGCCATCGGCGTTTCAAGCACCTACCTGGTGGGCATCAGCCTTTATGCCGTGGGTATTTTTTGCATGTTCCGGGTGGATTCCTTCCCACCGAGCAAGGAAGCCCGGAAGGTGTCGGTCTTCAGTAGTATCATTGAAGGGGCCACCTATGTTTACGAGCACAAACTGGTGCTGGTGCTGTTGCTTTTCGGCCTGGTGCCCATGTTTCTGGCCATGCCATTTCAAAACCTGCTGGTGGTGTTTGCGGAAAAAATCTGGGACGTGGGGTCCAGGGGTTTGGGGTTGTTAAGCGCCCTGGGGGGGGCAGGGGGCGTGATCGGCTCCCTGTGGGTGGCGTCCATCGGCGGCACCAAGCGTCGTTTGGGATGGATGATGACCAGCATGATGGTGTTCGGCACATTTCTCATGGGGTTTGCGTTAAGCCCGTATTTTCTGCTGGCCCTTCCGCTGATTTTTATCGCCAATATTTTTGCCAGTATCTTCGGGACCTTCAACAATACAGCCATCCAGCTGGTGATTCCGGATCATGTCCGGGGACGAATATCCAGCTTTCTCATGATGTCCTTTTCCCTTCCCATGCTGGGGACATTACCGGTGTCCGCGGCTGCTGAAAAATACGGCGCGCCCCTGGCCGTGGGAACCGCAGCAATTCTCGCCATGTTGATTGCATGCCTGTTTTTCATGTTCAGTCCGGCCCTTAGACAAATGAATCAAAGAATCGAAACCGCCATCAAGGAAGAAGGAGGGGGTATGCCTGCCAATCCCATGGGCATGCGAGGCAGATTTTGAATGTCTCATGTTGACAGGTTCGCCCGCTATGGTCTATATCGTAAATAAGTTTTACATCCAAACAAATCATAAAAGGAGGAAAAAATGCCAGAACAATTAACTGTAGAAGAGCTGAAAAACAAAATCGGCCAGGACTATGGACAAAGCGGCTGGATTACGATTGAGCAGGACAAGATCAATGCTTTTGCGGATTGTACCGGTGACCATCAATGGATACATGTGGACATTGAAGCAGCCAAAAAAGGCCCCTTTGGCGGTCCCATTGCCCATGGTTTTTTAACCCTTTCTTTGCTGCCGGTTTTTTCCGGTGCGAGCAAGTATTTTCCCAAAGGGGTTATGATGGCTGTAAATTACGGTTTGAATAAAGTCCGATTCGTAAACAACGTTCCGGTGGGCAGCAAAGTCCGCTCAAATCTCGTATTGTCCAATGTGGAAGAAAAACCGGGAAACCGTGTCCTTATGACCGTCACCCATACCATCGAGATTGAAGGCCAGGCAAAGCCGGCATGCGTTGCGGAGCAACTGACCATGTTCTTCCTTCAAGGGTAATTCAGATTCCGGTTTTTCCTGATGGTTTAAACAAAAAAGCCGTCAAAGCTGTGGTTCCGATGAACTGGCTTTGACGGCTTTTATTTTTTCTCTTTGACAGACCTGACTCATTCAATAAAGAAATCGTCAACCGGGCTTCTCCAAGGCCTAATAATGCCCGGTCTTAATCCTTTGTTGGGGCGAACCTTATGTTCGCACTAGGGTTTATTCTGCAATCATGCGGCCTGCGGTTTGATCGGAGGTTTCAGGAAAAAAGAAAAGGCGAAGGCCACCACCAGAAGGCAAACCAGGAAAAGATAGGCCGGGTCATAGCTTCCCGCTGCTTCAAAGATATACCCGCCCCCCACCGGCACCACCGCGCCGAAGATGACAAAAGCAGGAGAAAGGGCTCCGACAACCCCGGCAAAAACTTCCGGCCCGTAATAATTGCCCATGAGGGTGGGGAACATGATCAACTGGGTGCCGTAGCAAGCCCCGAACAAAAACCCCGCCACCATGATCATGGCAAGGCTCTGGTTTTTCCAGATGAAAAACAACATTACCATCATGATGCCGAAGGAAGCGTTGATGATATGACGGGGTTCTATTTTATCCCCCAGCATGCCGATGGGAAAACGAATGATGGCGCTTCCCAGAAGCACCATACTGAAGATCATGGGGGCCTGGGTGGGTGAAAATCCCCGATCCAGGAAATTCAGAATCCCGTGGGTGGCAATGAAGGTCAAGGCCATGAGATGGCCGGTAACCACCACAATATAGATCCAAAGGGTTCGGCTTCTCAAAGTCTCTTTTATGGTCCAGACCTGGGACGTTTTATGGATCTTGCTTTTTGGCCGACCCTCCCGGGTGGCCCGCTCGATATCTTCAGGGGACAACCCGTCCATGTGCTGACCCACATCCTGGGGTTTATTGATCACAAACAGGGAACAGATCAGGCCGAGAAGAACAAATACGGAAGCACAGAGCCAACCGCTTCGCCAGGTGTGGGTGACATTCATGAGCCAAGAATAAAAGGGCTGGGCCACAAAGCCGCCGATGGCAGCACCGGTCATGACAATACCCATGGCAGTGGCCCGCTTGATATTAAACCAGAACAGGAGGATGGTCTGCAAGGCCAGAGCCCCGCCAAAGGCAAACCCGATGGATACGACGATTCCCCAAAGCACAACCCACTGCCACATCTTGGACATGACCGTTCCCATGAGCAGCATGCCGACCAACAACACGACAAAACCGAACATCAATGTTTTTTTCGGCCCCAGCTTTTGGATGGAAATCGCCACAGCCGGTGCTGCAAGCCCCATGAGGATAGCGTTGATGGTATGGGCGATGGAGGCCGTTCCCCGATTCCATTCCAGGGTCTTGATCATCATGGGGAAAATCACAGAGAATCCATAATAGACCATACCAAAGGCAGCCATGTAAATCACAAACAAAAGCACAACATTGGTCCATCCGTAGAAACCGGGTTTTATTGTTGAACCATTAGCCATGGAAGAATCCTTTCTTGATACCGGGTTGTTCAGCGATTGTTCAGAAAAATTTGGAATGAAAAAAAGAGAGATGTTCTTTCCCTAAACTGAATCCCCATAAAAGTAAATAAGGAAATGGTGCGGATTTTTGAAATTGTCTCCCGGTTTTTTAGATGTGGACTTTTCCCGATCATTGGCATAAGATAAAATCAATGTAAAGATTTGTTACATATCATCTAACCCTTCCTATTTTGGAGAGGAGCTTTTTTATGTTTGAAGAAATGCTTCCAGGTATTTTCCGGATCCCCGTTCCCCTTCCCGGGAACCCTTTAAAAGAAATCAATTCCTATGTTCTTACCTCAAGCGATAGAAACCTGATCATCGATACCGGCATGAACCGTCCGGCCTGTATCAAGGTTTATGAGCAAGCCATGAAAGATCTGGCCATTGATCTTGAAAGGACCGATTTCATCGCTACCCATCTTCATGCCGACCATCAGGGTTTGATTCCCCTGTTCATGAAGGAAGGCTCCAGGGCCTATATGGGGGAAGCTGACGCAGCGCCCATGATGGAGGGAACCACCGCCCATGCCCGTAAAATGCCCATGGGGAATTATGCGGCCATGAACGGTTTTCCGGATGATGAACTTAAAGATGCCCAGGAGAATCATCCCGGATTCAAATACGGCCCCCAGGCTCCCATTCATTACCTCTTCCTGAAGGAAGGTGATGTGTTCAATATCGGGGACTATTCCCTTGAAGCCATAGCAACACCGGGTCATACCCATGGCCATATGTGCCTGTATGACCGCAAAAAGAAACTTTTCTTTTCCGGTGACCATGTTCTGGGGGACATTACCCCCAACATCAATGCCTGGAGCGATGATGAAGATCCCCTGGAGGAGTACATTACAAGCCTGAACAGGGTTGCCGGCCTGGATATCGACCTTTGCCTGCCCGGCCACCGGACCGTGATTAAGGATATTAAAAAACGTATCGGGGAATTGATTGAACACCACCGGGTGCGGGCCAACGAAGTCATTGACATTTTAACAGGTCAATCCATCACCGGCTATGAAGTGGCCTCCCGCATGACCTGGGACATTGTGGCCAAATCCTGGGCCGATTTTCCGGTCATGCAGAAATGGTTCGCCACAGGAGAGGCCCTGGCCCATCTCCGTTATCTGGTGGAAAAAAACCTGATTCAAAAAGAGATGAAAAACAACATACTTTTTTACTCTGCCGACGGGAAAAACAGGCTATAAGGGACCTATTCCTTCACATGGCTGATATCTCCCCAGGTCTGCAAGACCCAGCCGTTTTCGCCATGAACGAATGAATTGATGGATGTGTTTTTGATTTTATACCGCCGATTGGATTCGGGGGGGAGCTTCAGGACATACCGGAACATGCTGTTGAGAACCCCTCCGTGGGTCACCACCACCACCGATTGTCCCCTGTGGTTTTCGGCGATTTCATTGATGAATTCGATATTGATGGCATACCGCTGGTTCATGCTTTCCCCTTGGGGGATAACATATTCCTGGTCAAAATTCCGGTATCTTTCAAAGGATTCCGGAAATCGGTCCTGCATTTCAACCAGGGTGAGCCCTTGGAATATGCCCACATTGCGTTCCCTGAGCCTTGAATCGAAAATGATTTCATGGCCGGTTTCACGGGATATGATCCGGGCCGTATCCAGTGCCCGGCCCAGATCACTGGTATAAAGGGCTGCAAAAACCATATTGGAAAGCCGCCTGGCCAGAGCCTCTGCCTGGTGAATACCCAAGTCTGTCAAGGAGCTGTCCGCATGGCCCTGCCACCGCCCTTCGATATTCCACATGGTCTCCCCGTGGCGGATGAGAATCAATTCTGTTTCATTTCGCATTTGGTTCTGCGGGATCTCCTCCCTCCTCATCCTTTTCCGGCCCTTCCATCATCGCAGGGCTCCCCGGATTCATTCATCCTCGCATGCTCGGCGGTGTCCGTCACCGTGCATGGGGCCAGGTCCTGTTTCATGGGTTGCCCGCAGCATTCCGGAATGGCCTTGTCTTCGGCCTCCAAAGTGGTTGTCCGGTTGCATCCTTCGCATTTAAAACCTCTTTTTTCCGTCATACCGCACCTCCTGGTCCTTTGGTTCTTCCCATTCATGCCAAGAATCTTTTGCTTTACAGCGCATCGAAAAAAACCTGTTGTATCATAAGCTGATTCATAATAAACTATGAACAAAAATTATTCAATCTCAACGCTACTCTCTGGTCTCACCTTTCTTTTTTCCATTTTTTCGACACGACTCTCACCCTTTAACAGAAGGCTTTTTTTCACGGCCCAACGAATCGAAAGGAGAAAGACCCCATGCACAATACTGAAAATTTATGTAAAAAAATCAGGCAGATTTTCCCCGATATCGGGTCGTGCGGAATCGAGGTCAAAGTCGCCTATGACCCCCAGAAAAAGGCCTACGTGGTAGACCTGGAAAAAGGTCCCCACAAGCTAAAAACCTACCTGGAGCCGGAAGATGCCGACACCTGCATGGCAGACCAGCAATGTATGGGCTTGAGTTTCCAAATCGCGCAGCTCAAGGCAAATATCGAATCCGTCTGATCATTTAGCGGAATGAAAGGATGAAAATGGCTGTGGATCTTTCCGTTATCATCGGTGGAGAAGCCGGTCAGGGGATTCTAACGGTCGGGGAGTTGGTCACCGCAACCTGCCGGGAGGCCGGATTTTACCTATTTGCAAACAATGAATTTGAATCCCGAAATTATAAATTTAATGCGGCCTCACCAGAATTTTCACCACATGGCCTGTGGGATCGGCCAGGCGTGTGAAAGCGCTCTGGACCCCTTCCAATCCAATGGTTTCATCAATGAAGCGTTCCGTTTTCAAAACCTTCCGGGCAATATAATCCATGGTAGTGTCGAATTCTCCTAGGGTGTAGGCGTAGGAGCCTTTCAGGGTCAGCTCCCGCATGGCAATTCTCATGGTGGAAACAGGAATGTCGGAATAGCTGATCCCGGCCAGAACCACAACGGCTCCATGGGCTGTGGCGCCGATGGCGGATTTCACAGCCGGAGCGGGTCCAGCGCATTCGATGACCTTGTCAAAGCCCCCTCCGGTGAGGGCCAGCAGCTTCTTCTGGAGCTTGGGATCTCTGGCATCGTACACCTCATCCACATCCCCCAGGGCCAGGGCTTTTTCCCCCCTTTTGGCGTTCATCTCAGAAAGCCCGATATGGGCCGCTCCGCAGATTCTTGCCCAGGCTGCAGAAAGCA
>Ga0180732_1000533_pt1 | contig 31730 bp, 31 predicted proteins | sample KR11_01MetaG_FD_148674 | JGI IMG/M metagenome (GOLD analysis project Ga0180732, IMG submission 148674) | Groundwater microbial communities from the Olkiluoto Island deep subsurface site, Finland - KR11_0.1 MetaG | ecosystem: Environmental > Aquatic > Deep subsurface > Groundwater | place...
CCTTCCAAGGCGCCATTCTACGAAATAGAGGATGTTACCAAAGACATCACCTTTGCGCTTGAAGACCAGGAGCGTTTCGCACAACGGATGCCGCTCGTTGTACTGATGGATAACGGCGCCACGGAAGAGGATATGCCAGCCATGAAACAGGCGGCAATTTACGGAATTGACATTATGGTCATTGACCATCATCATCCTGACGGCACCATTGATTCGATGGTGCTTGAGCATGTGAACCCTGCCTACGCAGGCGGAGACTTCGGTATTACCACTGGCATGATAGGAACAGAGATAGCCCGCATGATAAACCCGGATATCACGGAAGAAATAAAGCATCTCCCCGCCGTTTCAGCGGTCGGGGACAGGTCAGCGGCGCCTGAAGCGGGATTATATAAGGCTATAGTTGCTGATAAATATACGCTGGATGACCTGAAGAACATGGCTCTTGCTACTGATTATGAGGCGTTCTGGCAGAGGTTCAACGACGGGCGCGGGATGATGAACGATATACTTAACCTGGGTTCAAATGCCAGGCATAAGCAGATCGTAAAATTATTGTGCGAGCAGGCAAATGCCGCAATTATCGAGCAGCTTGAAGCTTCCATGCCCAACGTGAGAACGCAGAAGCTGCAAAACGGGACCATGCTGAACGTGATCGATGTGGAGAACTTCGCCCACAAGTTCACGTTCCCTCCCCCGGGCAAGACAAGTGGTGAAGTACATGACCGCCTGTGCACGAAATATGACGGGCAGCCAGTAGTGACCATTGGCTACGGTCCCGACTTTGCGGTGCTGCGCTCAAGAGGCGTGAAGATGAACATCCCCCAGATAGTAAAGGAACTGCACAGTGAAATAAAGGGCGCGGGAGTGAGCGGCGGAGGGCATCTTGTAGTGGGGAGCATTAAATTCGTCGAGGGGATGAGAAAAGACGTACTGGCGAAACTCGTGGAGAAGATAGGAGCTGCAGGAACGCAATGAATCTATTACATAATGGAACACGGATGACACGGATTGTGCGGATATTCACGGATCCGCGCGTATCAGCGTCATCCGCGCAATCCGTGTTCTATCGTAGTCATTCTCGGTTGAAAAATTCGAAGTTAGTCGATTTTAGTGTTATTCTTGAAAAACCACGGAGAACACAGAGGACACAGAGAAAAGCAGTAACTTTCCTGTGCGTTAAAAATGAGGTGTGAGATTCTTAATGATAATTGATCAACAGTGCGTCGGCTGCGGTCAGTGCGCCGCTTACTGTCCCTACGATGCAATAGATGTTTTCGGACGCGCATCAATGAATGAAAAATGCGTTGAGTGCGGCATCTGCGTGGACTACTGTCCCGTATGTGCCATTTCGGAGGAGAAATGAAAGCTGTTATTATCGGGGCAGGTCTGGGGGGACTGCTCGCGGGAGCAAAGCTTTGCGGGGCAGGATACGAAGTCGAAATCTTCGAGCGCCTCCCCTTCATCGGCGGCAGGTTCGCAAACATTGAATACAGGGGTTTCAAACTGAGCACGGGCGCGCTTCACATGATCCCGCACGGCTCGCGGGGACCGCTTGCGCAACTACTGCGTGAGGTAGAAGCGCATGTCAATATAATTGATTCAGATCCCATGGCTATAATAAGGAAAGAAAAAGGAGAAAACATAGAATTCCATGATTTCAGGAAAGAGCTTTCCCTAACAAAAAGGATCAAGCTCGCGACAATACTTGCTTACTCGCTTAAATTCAAACCAAAAAGCGATATCTCATTCAGGGACTGGGTGCTGAAATACTTTGATGATGAATTCCTTCTCAGGCTTGCGGATTCCTTCTGCGGCTGGTCATTGAGCCTTAGGGCAAAGGATGTGCCTGCACGGGAGATGCTTGATATAATTGACAATATGTACAAATATAAAGGCTCTGGCGTTCCTCAGGGCGGCTGCGGCGCGGTAACGGGGGCGCTTGCGGAAGTAATAAGAGCAGGAGGCGGAAAGATACATACCAGTTCTTGCGTAGATAAGATAATCATTGACTGCAACAGGGCAAAAGGCGTCACCTTGAAAGGGAGAACGGTTGATGCTGACCTTGTTATCAGCGACATCGGACATCAGGAAACAGCCAGGATGTACAATTGCATGGATAATGGATATCTGGAAAGAATAAACACGGTCAATCCCTCAAAGGGTGTCAAGATATGCCTGGGAGCTGATGAACCCCTGATAGGTCACAGCGGGGTTTATTTCACACCATACGCAGAGAGGATCAACGGCATCAATGAAGTGACGCATGCCGACCCATCACTTGCGCCGCCTGGAAAGCACCTTGTGATGGCCCATCAGGCAGTACTTTCCGACAACCTGGAGGAGGAGATAAAACTCGGACTTTCCGACCTTAAACGTTTTTTCCCTGATAAGAAATACGAGATTCTTTTGATACAGTCCTATTCTGGAAAATGGCCGGTGAACAGGGCTTCGTCTGGAAGCGATACCGGGAACACGACACCTATTGACGATCTTCATGTTGTGGGGGACGGCGCCAAGGGTAAGGGCGGGATAGAAGTTGAAGGTGTGGCCCTGGGGGTCAGGAACTTAATGAGGGAACTTGGATTAAGGTGAAATTCAGCCAGTCCACGTGAACTACACAACCCTAAACAGGCTGTCCTACAATTGAGTACAATTGATCCACTCCATTTTTTGAATTATTACTTGAATCGTGTCTAATGCTTACGATTAATTATCAATACATTTATATCATATAATTACTGTGTTGATAATATGGTATTTATCAAATCATTTAAAAACCAGACCTGGCTCTTCCCTCCGGCATTAGAAGACCTGATACCTGAAGACCATGTTTGTTTCCTCGTTGAAAACTTCATTGATTCCCTCGATTTTTCAGTATAAAAAAAAGAGGAATTGAGTCTATAACTAACGAAAATATATGGTAGTAATTATGGTTTTTCTACAGAATATGAGCAATTACACAGACGTTATAATGACGCCATAGATTTTACACCCACTTTATATCGAAAGATTTATTTAGTTGCATTAAGTATTATTATTATAATTATTATGATGGTAATGGAACTCTATTGGTATCAAATAAAATGACGTCAAAAGAAATAAGAGAGGAATAAAAATGGTTTATTTTGAAGGAAACCTGCTTATTGATCAGGTACAGGGCCACCACAATATGCTTGAACAGATCGTGCACAACTATGCTGGCTTGCTGGTATTCTTTGCAAGTATAATTGGTGTATTGATCATCTACAGGAACTTCAGAGGAAGCAAGATCGCCTGGCCTTCCATTATGGCAGGAATGATCGCTGCCGGTTTTATAGGTCTGGGTGATTCAGCAGAGCATTTACTGACTGGAATAAACCCTCTTCCTCATGAATCACTGCATTATCTTCATATGCTAGCAGGTCCTGTGGCTTTGTTCCTATTGTATAATGGGCTGAGGGAATATTCTGCAACGACTGAGATAAAACCTCTCTCCGGCTTTAAACTGACACTGATCTTGCTTGCTACTATACTGATACCTGTCGCCCTTGCATCCCGGGCGCACATGAGATGGGACCCTGAGATCGAATTTCCATTCCTGCTTGTGACATCAGTACCTACAATTATTATTGCATTTTTATTATTGATTAAAGCAAGGTCGACATTCGAAGAACATTCAATAGTTGTCTTGAATATTTCGTACGTAGCCTTTGCTGCTATGCTTTTGACCATTTCCCTCATGATAGGCAGAATGGGTGACGTGGAACTGCTCAACAATGCAGATTTATATGTAAACGGTCATGCCCTTGCTGATATCATGCATGCCGCCACTGCTACGACCCTGTTAACATTCGGTGTAAGCACAGAAGGACTTGTCCGTTCCATGTAAATGTGGACGGCAAAAAGAGGTTGACATAATGTCACGAAGAATAAAAAACATATTGATAATCGTCGGCTTATCAATAATGCTGGCGTTTTTGTTTGCTATGCCTGCTTATGCCGTTGGTGATGAGAACGATGGCGGTAATTACATTGGACCCAAAGGATGCAAATTCTGCCATATTGAGTATTATAATAACTGGATAAAGACCAACCATTCCCGCACTTTTGATCGACTTGTGGAGAGAGGAGAGAGCACGAACGCATCCTGCCTTCCCTGCCATACAACAGGATGGGACGCCGGGACAAAGACATACAAGTTCAAGGATGTAACGTGCGAAGTATGTCACAGCTCAGGGGATATTTCAAATAAGATCGCACAGAACGTTATTAATATCATATATTCCCAGGAAGATATGTCCATGGAAAATATATCTCAGGAAGATAAACAGGCCATTCTTTCCATGATTAATTTGACTAAAAAAAGCATGGTCAGGAATCTCACCTCTGAACTGTGCGGAAGGTGCCACCAGGGAAAACACAGGCCAACCTATGAAGAATGGAACAAATCGGATCATAAAATCTCACTAAAAACTCTCAAGGATAATCCAAATGCCAGGGATGCATGTATGAAATGCATGGGAACTGAGTACTTCCTTGCGCAGGAGCGAGAAAAGCCAACTCTGAATACTGCGACCCTAGGCATCACCTGCCAGAGATGCCATAATGTTCACAATCCACAGGAAAAAGATCTACTCAGGACATCAAAGAAAATACTTTGTGAATCATGCCATACTATGGAAAGTTCAAAACCCGGAGAGGCACCTCATCATTCACAGTCAGAGATGAGACGAAGCATGGGTGGCGTTGATTCTGATACCTATATATACCAGCCCAATGCAGCATGCGCAGACTGCCACAGGTACACAAGGAAATATAATCAGACCGGTGCTAATGAGGAGGGAATAACAGGTCATACCTTCAATATCGAATTCAATGTGTGTCTGAAATGCCACGAAGGTTTCCCTTCAGCAGAAGAAGCAGAGACGTTCGTGAAAAAGCAGCAGGAAGATATCATGGGGCATTATAACTATAGCCTTATAAAGGTCAATGATGCAGGAAATCTGACGAAAACGATATCCGGCGAAAAGCGCGCGGTATACTATCGCGTATACAACCAGTCCATATTCAACATGCAACTTGTATCGTCGGACGCGAGCAAAGGCGCACACAACCCCAAGTATGCTGAGGAATTGATAAACAAAGCTGAAGTGAAAGCTGACAATATCCTCAGAGGAAAGCCTGACGCTACGATGGATTTACCAGGATTTGGCATCCTTTCCGGCATAATGACACTGCTGCTTTCAGTGCTGGTTCTTACGATGAAAAATAGAAAATAAGAAGGAGAAATACTAAGGCAAAGCGATGCCGCAATGAAGACGTGGCATCGCATCCTTTTTTTTCGGAAGTGTTCCTAAATCATTCGCCCAATTTTTTTTGTTTTCCAAGTAGCCTGCATGTCTTGCATACAGCTTCGCTTCCAGGTTCGCCGCATATCCTGCACATTATTATCTCAGTATCAGCAGAACGAAGAACTTCCGAGATGGTCTCAAATCCTCCGAGAAGGGAATATTTCGTACCCGGATGTTTTACCTCATAGTTATTGAGCATCTCGCGTATCTCGTTGCGCAGGGCTTCCCCGGCGTAAGGACATTCATCCATGCTCACAGGAAGGCCGTTCAGGAACGCATAGAGCGCCACCTCTTTTTCCGGGATGCTTCGAAGGGGTTTTATCCTCATTACAAGACCTGGCTGTTTCACGTTTGGAAGCATCCTTTTTAACCTGTCCATGTCGCCGCGCAGGTAGTTCATCATGATGGTCTGCGACTCGTCGTCCAGGTTATGGCCGATGGCAAGTTTATCCGCGCCCAATTCCCGCGCCGTCTTATTGAGCAGGTTTTTCCGAAGCACGCCGCAAAGTGTGCAGGCAGCGTGTTCTTTTTTTCGGGTAAGCTCATCAAGACTGACGCCGAACCCTTCTTGAAATGACTTTTTGACGTGCGGGATTCCCATATCATGAGTCAGTTTTACAGCATGTTCAAGCGTGTGCTCCCTGTATCCCTTTATACCTTCATCTATTGTGATGGCAGAAATTTCCAGGTCTTTTCTATCCCGGAATATCTTGTGCAGTACGTAAAGAAGAACGATGCTGTCTTTTCCCCCGCTTAACGCCACCGCGATCTTATCCCCACGTTCTACCATCCTGAATTTGCGGATATCCCGTTTGATCTTTCTTTCAACATCCTCTATAAAATGCAGTTTACAAAGGTGGGCGTTTGAGTATTTCTGGTATATCACAGCGGTCTTGCTGCACCTCTGGCATTTCATGTTCTGGTTAAAATGCTATACGTTTATAAATAATCTCCCGGATATTCAGATAAGAAATACCTTGAAATATTTCAAACAGGGGCTACTGATATACTAAAGCAGCAGCCCTTGTTTTTCAACTCCAATCCTGCCCATTCAGATTCCCGATCATTGGGGTTTGAACCCAATAATATGAATATTGTATTTGATTATTTAAACAAAAATTTTTAATATAAGTTAAACATATTAATAATTAATGTCTGATGTTATTTTTCTGGGTACAGGCGGAGGAAGGATGGTAGTGCTGAACCAGATGCGCCACAGCGGAGGGTTCTGGCTCAACCTCAACGGCGTGAAGATATTGCAGGATCCGGGACCTGGAAGTCTTGTGATGGCGCATAAGCATGTTCTTAAACCTTCTTCACTTGATGCAATAATCCTGTCACACAGGCACATTGACCACTCAAATGACATCAATGTCATGATAGAAACGATGACGGGAGGTGGATTCCACCCTCGCGGACGCGTGATAGTTCCCGGGGATTGCCTGAATGAAGACCCGGTAGTTCTCCAGTATGTCAGGCCTTTCACGGAAATAGTTGAAATAAAAGAAGGGCTAAAAATAAGCATTCGCGACATTAACATATCATTCCCAATAAGAACCATGCATCCTGTGGAAACTTACGGGGCAATATATGAATTCAATTCCAAGCGGCTTGGCTATATCCCTGACACTGAATACTTCCCTGGGCTTGCGCAGGCTTACAAAGGAGTTGATTTCCTTATAATCAATGTAGTAAGAATGACCACGGATAAAAGGATAAGGCATTTGAATATCAAGGAGGCTGCAAACCTTATAGGGTCTATAAACCCGAAAATGGCAATACTTACCCACTTCGGTTTGCAGGCGCTCAAAGCCTCACCTGACCATCAGGCAAAGCTCATATCCGAAAGAACAGGCGTCAGGGTCATAGCAGCAAATGATGGTTTAAGCGTAAGTTTTGAGGACAAATAAAACTTCAATAGTTAAAAACACTTTCGGTCGAAAAAAGGTTTTAAATAGTAACAGCACACCAATAATATAGGAGGCTGATTATGTCTAGAGAAGATTTACTTCAAAAAGTCAAGACTTCACGCCCCACGGTGACCGTTTTTGGTCTTGGTGGTGCGGGCTGCAACATAGCAACGTGGATTGCTGATAAGAAACTAACAGGTGGTAAAATAGTGGCTGCAAATACCGATGCCAATCATCTAAGCACGATGACAAGGGCAGATAAGATAATGCTTCTGGGTGAGAAGCTTTGCAGGGGGCACGGGTGCGGCGGATACCCTGAAAGGGGCGCAGAGGCCGCAAGAGAGAACATGGCAGAGATCAAGCAGGAACTGGAAGGCACAAATCTCCTGTTCCTCGTAGCAGGTCTCGGGGGCGGTTCAGGGACAGGCTCAATACCTGTAGTTGCAGCCGCAGGAAGAGAAGCTGGCGCTCTTACGATCGCATGCGTAACAATACCATTCACCATTGAGATGTCCAGGCGCGAAAAAGCAAGGGAGGCAGTAAAATCGCTTGCAGAAGTATGTGATTCCATTGTTGTGATCGACAACTCAAAGCTCAGGGAAGTAGCAGGGAATCTCCCGCTCAGGGATGCTCTTGCAGTTGCGAATGCGCTTGTAGGCTCATTTGTAAAGAACCTGACAGATACAATTACACAGCCAAGCCTTGTCAACCTTGACTATGCTGACCTTCGGGCAGTAATGGAACGCGGAGGCATTGCTTCCATTGGCATAGGCGAAGGAGATGGCGAGAACCGCGTTGAAAAGGCTGTTTCCCAGGCATTATCTACACCGCTGCTTGATATCACGGACATTTCCACGGCTTACGGAGTCCTTATTCATATTGTGGGCGGCGAGGATATGACCCTTGATGAAGTTGCGATCGCTGGCGAGCAGATAATGGACAAAGTGCCATACACCAAGCGTGTGATATGGGGCGCCAAGGTTGACCACAATCTTACTGGTTCGGTTCGCGTGATGGCTGTTCTCACAGGTGTAACATGTCCATTCATAGGTGAGGTAGCGGTAAGAAAAGAGCCAGCCAGGCTTCCAAGAGAGGTAATAAAGCCTATCAGGGAAGCAATGGAGCAAATGGCAAAGGCTCAGGAGCCGGAACCTGAACTAGTCATAAATACTACAAAAAAGCCTTCCACAGAAAAGCAATCAAGAATGGAAATAATTAAGAAAGCTGCAGTGTTCAGCAAAGAAAGGTAGGAAAAGTGTCCTACTTTTTGTTTTTTAGTATAAAAAAATTTTAAGTGCTCCGATCGGGATTTGAACCCGAGTCACTGGCTGTCTTTATTTCAGCGCATATCACGCTTAAAACTTGAAAGGCCAGAATGATTGGCCGACTACACTATCGGAGCTTCGGAGGCTTAATAGAACACGAGTGTATTTAATGGTTTGGTAGAATTCTGAAATTTTGAGCATGATCATTTTCCTGTCATATGCCCGCCATAGAAAAAGTATAATATTCATCTGAATTATTCTGGTACCTATAATGGTGAAGGATTCAATAGGCGTAATATTCGGAAAAACAGAATCGCTAACATTCAAGTTCGCGGTTTCAGACAGCACAGCGACAAAGAGGGCAGATTACGTCAAGGTCTGGCACGAAGTGGACGGCTGGACACTGGCTCAGGTGACAACTATCACCCGGTCAAGCGAGGGCTTCTCTATCGAGCAAGCAGTGGATGTGGCTGAAGGCTCATCAAAGGTCACGGATATGGACCAGCAGATCATCGCCGAAGCTGCGGTTATAGGCGCAAGGGATAAACATGGAGCTCTTCGCGTACCGAAATCACCGTTCAGTCCTGGAGATAAAGTCTTCAAGGCTGATGAGACACTTATAAAGCAGACTCTTGGACTTATGCGCGGGGATGTGTACATCGGACTGCTTGAGGGGCAGAACATAAAAGTCAATCTCGATGCCGATAACCTTGTTCAGAAGCATTGCAGCATACTTGCCAAGACAGGAGCTGGAAAGTCCTATACAAGCGGTGTGATACTGGAAGAGCTTCTGGAAAAGAACGTCCCCCTGCTGATAATAGACCCGCACGGGGAATACGGCACCCTGAAATTTCCCAATAAGGAGAAGCCCGCGATGTTCGAACGGTACGGCATATCGCCAAAAGGCTACGAGGACATGGTGACCATATATACGCCTGCGAACAAAACACTTAATCCAACTGCTGACTTTCTTTTCAGGTTAAACGGTATTAACCTTGGGGTAAAGGACCTCATGCAGTATTTTTCAGATGAACACTCGCAGAACCAGACAGGTATACTCTTTGAGGCAGTATCGAAACTCAAGACAGAAAAAACAACATATACTGTCGAAGATATCATTTTAGAGGTCGGGCAGAATAAGAGCAAGATAAAATGGAATGTGATAAGCAAACTTGAAGCGCTTCTGGAAACAGGCATATTATCTGATAAAGCCACGACCATTTCAGAGCTTGTCCAGGATGGCAAAGCCTCAATAATAGATATGAAGGGTGTAAATCCCGACCTTCAGGCATTAATAGTAGCAAAGCTTTGCAGTGACCTGTTTGAAGCGCGTAAGCTCAATACAGTGCCTCCGTGCATGCTGGTGCTTGAGGAAGCGCATAATTTCTGTCCTGAAAAAGGATTCGGGGGAACGGTAAGTTCCGATATTCTCCGTACCATTGCATCAGAGGGCAGGAAATTCGGCCTCGGGCTCATGGTAGTTTCACAGCGCCCTGCCCGCGTGGATAAGAACATCCTTTCTCAGTGCAATACCCAGATAATAATGAAAGTGACAAATCCCAACGATCTTCAGGCTATCAGCAAAGGTCTTGAGGGTATAAGCTCAGAGGTTGTGGAAGATATCAAACGGCTGTCTCCAGGGGTCGCCATGATCGTCAGCACTTACATAGAACGGCCTGTACTTGTGGACATCAGGGTCCGAAAAAGCAAGCACGGAGGGGCAAGCGTTCCCGTGGTAAAGCCGCCAATTTCGCCAAAGATAAATATCGAAGTTCCCGAAGGTATAGACACTGCAAAGGAGATCATGGGGGAACAAAAGACGATCGAGGGAAGGGGTAAATTGTCAGCAAAATCACCGGAAAAAATGCCTGGGAAATTACCTGAAAAAATACCACTAAAAATACCAGAAAAAACAACTGAGAAGTTGCCAGGAAAATTAACGGAAAATAAACCCAAAACACGAATTGGTGAATTATTGTATGGAAGGGAAGCTCCCGAAGAAGAAGAAGCAGAAATAGAAGAAGAAAACGAAACAGAAGATAAACCAGATAAAAAGGGAAAAAAGAAAGAGCCTTCAAAGAAAAAAAAGCAAAAGGATGATAAAAGCTGGTATTCTAAAATGTTCGGATCGAGGAAGAAATGACCACCCTGATGGAAAAGGCGCATGCCGGATTGCTCACTGATGAAATAAAGCATGTTGCAGCTAAAGAGGGGGCAAGCGCTGATGAAATAAGGAAATGCCTTGCGCTCGGACATATTGTGATACCGAAAAGCGTCAACAGCAGATCCACACCAGTTGGCATCGGGAAATTAATGCGCACAAAGATAAACGCAAACATCGGCACTTCAAGGGATTATGTTGACATCGATGCAGAGGTCAAAAAAGCGATAATCGCAGAAAAATATGGCGCCGATACTATTATGGATCTATCAACAGGAGGCGACCTCGACCTTGTGCGCAGAAAGATCATTGAAGCTGTCAATATCCCGGTTGGTTCTGTTCCAATATACCAGGCAGCTGGTAAGGGCATCGAAGCAATGACTTCTGATGATATGTTCAACGCGGTGCGAAAACATGCAGTTGACGGCATTGATTTTGTAACCATCCATGCAGGTGTGAACCATGATTCCTTCAAACGTCTTAAAAACAGTGACAGGATACTTGATGTTGTGAGCCGGGGCGGCGCATTGACCCTTTCATGGATGAAGCATAATTATGAGGAGAATCCCTATTTTGGGGATTACGATTACCTTCTTGAGATCGCGCGTGAGTTCGAATTGACGATCAGCCTGGGCGACGGCATGCGTCCGGGGTGCATCAATGACGCCTCAGACAGGGCAAAATTTGAGGAATTCATACAGCTTGGAGAGCTTGTAAAGCGGGCTCGCGCCGCAGGAGTGCAGACGCTTGTTGAGGGACCTGGGCATGTTCCCATAGATGAGATAGGACTTTCAGTTACGGCAATGAAACACCTGACCGGAAATGCGCCGCTATATCTTCTAGGTCCGCTTGTGACAGATATAGCGCCCGGATATGACCATATCACAGCTGCGATGGGAGGCGCGGTCGCTGGAATGCACGGGGCTGATTTCCTTTGCATGACAACGCCAGCAGAACACCTGGCGCTACCGGATGAAGACGATATCAGGGAAGGCACGATAGTAACAAGGATAGCAGCCCATGCTGCAGACCTGACAAAGGGGGGGGTAAAGGAGAAGGCAAGGGCGGTGGATCGCGAGATGGCGCTTGCGCGAAGTGAACTTGACTGGAATAAGCAGTTCAGGCTTGCTATCGACAGCGAGAAAGCAAAAAAGATACATGCAAGAAGCAAGAACATAGAGACATGTAGCATGTGCGGTGAGCTTTGCTCTATAAAGATGATGAAGGATGTGATGGGGAAGAAGTGACCCGACTATTCCAGCGCCCTTACTTTGATCTAACTATCGTCCTGAAATGTGTAAGCCTCTTTTCCCATTGTTCATCCACGCCGATCTGGGCATGGCATTTCCTGCACTCATCAGTATGGCATTTAATACAAGTGACCCCTCTCTCCCTGTGAATGGTTATAAGATGCCCCCCGCTTGGCAAAAGCGGGTCAGGATAATCATGGCAATTGTGACAAGTAATAATTGCAATGTAGTCCTGTCGAGCCTCATTTGTTCGTCCTGTGCAGTATTATCAAAACTGCAACTGCCAAAATTAGCATTAATGCAGGGATCAAACCTTCAAGGAACCTGTACTGTTGGGCCTGGAAAGGGGGTGCGATCAGATTTTCCGAAGGCTTTTCAGAAAGGATTTTTATCGTTTTAACTGGTGTTGGGGGAGGAGGTTCTTTTGGCGATATTATCCCTTCATATTGCATACTGCCAAATAAAGTTTCAGCGATCTTAAGTCCAGACGTAACGATAAAATACAAGCCGACAGCTATCATTAACCCCATTGAAAGAATATCACCAAATGAAAAATAGGGTGTCGCTAGATCACGAGTGTCGTTATTTGCTCGGTCCATTTATATCCAGTTCTCTAAACGTGTATAAAGAAACATTGATTTAGTCCTTTCATGAATAGCTTTCATTTTGCTTAGATGTTATGTATTGAGCGTTGTGTTATATTTAAATATAAGTTTATGGTATCCAATAACTATTTTAATGGTATAAATCATGGAAGAACGAATTATCGCCCCAACCTCGGAGAAAGACGAAATAGAAGAGATCCCTATCCGTCCTGCCAGCCTGAATGAATTTATCGGGCAGACACCTCTCAAGGAAGCCCTTAATATATTTATAGAAGCATCAAAAAAAAGGGACGAACCGCTTGACCATATACTTTTTTCAGGCCCTCCCGGACTCGGGAAGACCACGCTAGCTCATATAATTGCGCGTGAGATGGGCACAGACATCAAAGCTACATCCGGACCCGTGCTTGAGCGCCCGGGCGACCTTGCCGCAATGCTCACAGTTCTCAAAAGGGGAGATGTTCTCTTTATCGATGAGATACACCGCCTTAATCATGTCATCGAAGAGGTGCTGTATCCTGCAATGGAGGACTTCGAGATAGATGTCATGATCGGTGAAGGACCAAGTGCGCGGTCTATAAAACTGAACCTTGAGCATTTCACACTAATCGGCGCGACTACCAAGGTCGGGCTACTGGGCTCACCGTTCAGGGACAGGTTCGGATTCACGGCGCGCCTTAACCTGTATGAAGTTGATGAACTTGTAAAGGTCGTGAAGAGAAGCGCGTCCATCCTCGGAATCCCTGTAACTCCCGATGGGGCGCTTGAAATAGCGAAACGCAGCCGTGGGACACCGCGAATTTCTAATCGCTTGCTGAGGCGCGTGCGTGATTACGCAAGCGTTCGGGCAGGAGGGGAGATAACGCAGGAAGTGGCTGACAGGGCGCTTAGCATGCTTGGCATCGACAGGCTTGGACTTGATGACCTTGACAGGCGCATTTTAAGAGTGATCGCAGAAGATTTCAGGGGCGGTCCTGTGGGGGTCAAGACGATCGCGATCTCAGTGGGTGAGGAGACAAGGACAATAGAAGAGGTATATGAGCCGTACCTTATCCAGATAGGGTTTATTAAAAGGACGCCGCAGGGACGGGAGACCACTATAGCGGCAGGGGAACACCTGGCTCTGTAAAGGATCCATATGATTGTGATGGAGAAAAACTAGCAACGAACTCTATGCAGATGATTCCTTTATGACACTTCATCAGAGTTCCGGAGTGATCTCATCACCGTTTGCATATACTATAATATCCATTATGGTTGTTTTGACAATCATAGAGATATTGAATCATAATCAGTTTATTAGCATTCAGTTTTTTTTATAATTAGTATGATTAGAATATTCCTGAACAACTTTTATTGAGGTTTGGAATGATATCTCAGAGGACATTCTTGACACTAAGAAAGCTAAACCTGCTGCAACAAGACCTAATGATGTATTGTCTTTTCCAAAATATACTCCAACCAACACAAGTAGTATGTTATGCAAACCACCTACCAGATGCTGTAAATTTTGTAATGTTCTTGAATTCTCAAATATTCTTCCAGATAATCTTGCATGCATTCCTCAGTTTCTCCTTTTGATATTTCTATTAGTACCCATATATATATGGCATCTGTAGTTAATATAATTTATGCCAACAGGCATTTAAATCTGCCTTTAAAATGGCAATCGCATGCAAAAGAAATTAAGATTTGAAATGGGTTGACAAGTTCCTTTATTATTTTTTTATACAATCAGCATTTTTCGTAGATACCATTTTCCATGCTGAATCTCCCAAAAGCACATAAATCTCAAGCGCGTTTTAACTATCGTGATAATAATAGGCATTGATCCTGGACTTGCTACAGTAGGTTTTGGAGTGATAAGAAAAGAAAAAGACAGGATAATGCCCGTGAGCTACGGGTGCATAAGAACATCCCCTGAAAAACAGAACCCACAGCGCTTGCTTGAGATATATAACGAATTAAACATCCTTTTCGAAAAATATGCACCTTCTGAACTTGCTGTCGAGAAGCTTTTTTTCACAAAAAATGTAACATCAGCTATGGGTGTAAGCGAAGCTCTCGGGGTTATATTCCTTGCCGCGCAGCAGAGGAATATACCAGTCATTGAATACACGCCGAAACAGGTAAAACAGGCTATAACCGGCTCAGGAAATGCCGACAAGAAACAGATGCAGGATATGATAAAAAGAATCCTGGGTCTCGATGAGATCCCGAGACCCGACGATGCCGCTGACGGACTTTCGATCGCTTTATGCCATATTAATTTCAGGAAGTAAATTTACTTTGATAATCCATGAGCAGATTTTGAATTATTCTGATATACACAGTTTATTCCAAAATCGCATGCTCTCATTTCTTCCCATGATTGATTTATTATGCGGGTGACACATTTTATGTTTGAATTCTTGCATTCCATATTAACCACACCAGTTGTTATTCATTATGACCATTCTGATTCATATCACAATAATATGAATCCAAATCGACATCATAATTATTATCATGCTAACTATATATAGTTTATCCTTTATTAAAATTTTAATCGAATGATATACCTTTCGAGAAAATCAGTACTCAATCCCTCAAATAATTTAAAGTAAAGATATAAATCATTAAAAGCAATAATTGGAATAGAAATTACGTAAGTCAAATAACTTATGAATTTCACGGGATGTCAGTATGATTTCACATATTTCAGGAGAGATAGCCTACTGCGGCGATGGGTTCGTAGTGATTGATTTCAACGGCTTAGGCTACCAGGTCAAAGTAACAACGACCACACTCGATGAACTTCGGGACACAAAAGAGATGGTAAAGCTGTACACCCATCTTCATGTCAGGGAGGACGAGTTGACGCTGTTTGGTTTCAGGACATTCGGGGAACTTGAGATGTTCAAACTTCTCATCAGCGTCACAAGGATAGGGCCACAGATAGCGCTTAACATATTATCGCAGATAAGGACCGGGGACCTTGCTGCAGCAATTCTCCAGAACGATGAAAATGTCATCAGGCGCATTTCTGGCGTGGGACCAAAGAACGCCCAGCGCATTATACTTGAGCTTCGGGACAAGATGAAGAAACATATGGAGAAATTTGTACCTGCCAGGACAAGTAATGTCAATTACGACGCCGCAAGCGCGCTTGTATCGCTTGGATTTGCGCAGCGCGAGGCGCGGGATGCGGTCGAGGCTGTCGCGCAGGGGATGAAGCAACCCACGGTTCAGGCGCTTATAAAGGCTGCGCTGTTGAAGTTGAAGGAAAAATAAGTATCAATACATCTCATTTTCAAATATAGAATCTAAAAAATATCAGTCCCGCTCCTCATCATCTCACGGATGATGCCTCATCGCGGCGGTCTCTTGGATATATGATACTAATGTGGTGGCTCAGGATCTATTACAGCTATCGCGCTCCACCATGGCGCGCTCGTCCCAGTAACATCTCCAGTTTCTGCACTTATCCTGTATTCCATGGATATCGTTGTGGGGATTAACCACAAGATCTTTCCATTCTTCTCAACTTTTGCAAGGTATTCAGGCTTCGTTCCATCATCATTCAATATCAGTTCCTTGAGCCCTGATGGCGATATGGCAGCCGGGGACTTCTTTGGCTTGATGGCGCCTGTAATGGTTCCCTTTGCGCTTGGAACCACAGTCTTTCCATCCTTATCTGTAACAATGACATCTCCTGTCCCTGTCTTCCTGTCGTAGTTCCTGAGTTCAACCATCTGTCCGTCAGGAAGCAGGAATTTGTAATGCCCTTCACCTATTCTCTCTCCTTTTGTCCCGCCAGGCAGCGTTATCCCTGGCGGGACGGGCTGCGGGGAAAGCTGTGTCGCCGTCTGTTATTGCCGTGCCGTCGTCCTGCGATTCTATCTCGATATCCTTCTCATTTATATCCACTTTCACTTTCTTTGCCTTTGTCTTCAGGTCATCGAGAATTATATTCCCGTCCTTGATCTGCAGCTTCCTGATTATCGTCGTTCGCGCCCGCAATTCCATCGTTGATCTGCCTGTAGATAAGCTCAAGCCGCGAGAGACGTGCGCACGGCGACTCCTCTTCCAGCGGTTTTCCCTGCTGGCATGCAAAGCTCATCTTTTCAAGCCGCTCCCTGAGGTAATTATATTCCTCTCAAACTGTGCAAGGCTGTCCCTTATCATCGGCAGTTCATCGCACGGGTTCTTTATTCCAGGGGTAACGATCTTTGTCGTCTGGGGCGCCTGAGCCTGGCATGTCCGAAGTTGTGTCTTAAGTGCCATTATATCCTTAATAATGCTCTCAGCATCTTGACCCTGCGCAATTCTCAGCCTTTCCATCAGGGTATTGAGCTTTTTCTCAACTTCTCCGCAGCGGTTGATCACCGCGTTCACATTTGCGGGAGTCTGCCCGGCTGCGCAAAGCTTACTTGCCTCATCATAAGTAACGCCGAAAACTTCCATGTATTTCTTTACGCATGATTCTATTGAAATTAACGTTTCTGCAGGCGTGGTGCAGTATTTCTTAGCCTCATCGTAGCTCATTCCCCTTACCTGTTGCTGCTTTGCTATGCAATCAAGGATCGTATCCGTTTCTGCGCTGGCTATGGCTGGCGCAAACAACAAGAACAATACCAGCCCACACAGCACAACATGAATGAACTTAATGTTGTGATTCATAGCCATACTAATATAATTCAATATAATAAAATGTTTTGGTAACAAATATACAACGACTGTAAACTTATCATGTGTGAAAAATCAATATGCGAGCTTGCTTCTCACCTTATCATAAAATGCGTCTTTTTTGGTTTTCACGAACCTGGCGGGTTTTTCAGCACGGGTGATATGTATCTTATCCTCATAATTGATTTTTCTTGAGAACTGTCCGTCGATAACTATAACAGCTTCTTTTTTCGGTACAGTGAGTTCCATACTTATCTCACTTTTCGCGGGTACCACCCACGGGCGCGCTGACAGTTTAAAAGGAGCTAGTGGCACTATTACTGTTCCGTCCACGCGCGGGTCAACAATAGGACCGCCTGCGCTCATGGCGTATGCAGTAGAACCTGTAGGAGTGGCGAATACAACGCCATCAGATCTTAATTCCTCCATCCTGCATTGATCCACGAATATCCTGCAGGATATCATCTTTGCAGGGCTTGCTGTGATGATCACGACTTCATTTGTGGCAGGAGGGAGTATTTCATCATTGATTTTTACCGAGAGGCGCGCGCGTTCTTCGATTTCAAAACCTGAAAGCGCTTTATCGATCGCCTCAAGAGCTTCATTGGGGTTCACGTCCACAAGGAAACCTATCGTGCCCATGTTGATACCCAGCACTGGAAGAGGGTCATCCATCTTCTGGATACCTCGCAGCACTGTACCGTCGCCTCCTATCGAGATGATGAATTCTGCGCCATTTTTCCTCATTTGCACCACAGGTGTGCCTTTAATATCCATTTTTTCTGCGGTCTTAAGGTCGATGAAAACTTCGGCTTTTTCTCTAAGATGAGCAAGTATGTTTTTCACCATAGCAAGCACTTCCTCACTGTCGCATCTGGATATCAGCCCGATCTTTTTCATTTCATTTACCCCTTCTTTTAACTGTAAACCATGAACTTCGCAAATTCAATTATTCTCATATTATTACATTACTACGCAAGCTCAAGTAATTTGTCATGAGCACGTCCATTACTGGCTATCATGTTAAGCCTCTGTCTCACATCAAGCGCAGTGGTGAGCGGATCTCCGTTCCAATCTGTAACACGACCTCCGGCTTCCTCCACTATCAGTTTGGCTGCCGCTATATCCGTAATGCGAAGCATGTTTCTCATATCGATGAAGGCATCGAATATGCCTGATGCGATATAGCATAGCTCAAGCGCAGCGCAGCCGTAAACCCTCACTCTCCTGACATTGTGGTTGTTTATAGGAAGAGCATGGGGGCGCTGGCTGTAGGATATAACGCTTAATTCCGAAAGGTCGGAATGATCTGACACATGAATTCTTTTACCGTTCAAAAACGCGCCTTTTCCCCTCTCTGCAATATAGATATCACCGTTAACAAGGTTCTTCACGTAGCCGTAGCTGATATCTGACAGGTCAGAGCCTCCTATGGCGATTGGTACACAGAAGAAGGGGATGTTGTTCACGGCATTGAAAGTACCGTCTATCGGGTCAAGTACAAAAGTGAATTCAGGTTCGTCCCCTAATATCTTTTCGCCCAGTTCTTCGCTCACGAACCGCATCGATCTTCCGTCTTTTTCCAGCACTCGCAGCGCAGCGTTCTCTGCAACTTCATCTATCTTTTCTGTAGGCGTCCCGTCTGCGCCAATGCGAAGCGTCACGCCTGCTTCTGGTTTTCCTATTATCCCTGAAACCGCCTTTTCAATAGCTAAGGCGACGTTGTTGCACAGTTCATAATAGGTGGATTCTGACATATTTAAAGTTCTTTATTAATTTATTTTATATTGTCGGATTATCCCTTAAATCCATCTATCTATTTATGTAGCGAGTATCTCATGCCGTGGTTTTACGAATGACTTAAATATAAATATGAAATTAAATACCCTTGTATTTCTTCAACATTTTCGTGAAATCGGCTATATATATCGGCTTTGGGATGTATTCATTAAACCCTGCTGCAAGGAATCTTTCCCTGTCCCCTTTCATCGCATATGCTGTTAAAGCGATCGTTGGCGTATTTTCATAACCCGGTAAGCTTTTGATAATTCTGGTTGCATCAACGCCGTCCATTCCAGGGAGTTCTATGTCCATGACTATCAGGTCATAAACCTTATTTTCCGCTTTCTTAACCCCTTCTTCCCCGTTCACCGCTGTATCAACTGTAAAGCCGCAAGAAGTGAGCAATTCAACCACAAGTTCCAGATTGGTGTCATTATCTTCAACCACAAGTACTTTTGTCATTTGTTGTTCCTTCTTACCTTAGTATTCAATGGTTTTAATTATATAAATATGCTCTGTCCCCCAAATTTGCTCTTTGCCCATATCAGAAACAGAAACCTTTGCCATATTCCACAGGAAAAGCCCTTTATTTATAAGGTACCAGACACCAGGCCTCATGTTCCTGATAGTTCCCCTGCTGTACCAGATAGTTCTTTGTTAATTTTCCTGTTATCCTGTCGAACCATCGCCTTTTTCAGCGGTTTGTTCTCGAAACATTTATAATAGTTTCACCTCGCCTCCAGCCACGAACCTCTGTTTCGGGTTATTCAGCTGTGCGATAAGGAAACGGTCATTCTTACTATATGCTACATCACTTTGCGCAGCAATAGATACCGTGCAAAGAGACCCTGCCTGCGCCTGCGTAGCATCTTTTCCTTCAATAGATATGCTGCTTATGGTCGCAGGCATGTCCTGAAGTCCTGCGAACAGGTGCACAGTGTCGCCAACACCAAGAGGCCTGGTGAATTTTGACAGCCTGCACTGGAGTGTGATCTTTGATGCAACGGTTTCATCCTTTGACATGATATAACCGCGGTCGAATTCCTTTGACTGAACTCCTTTCAGGGCAAGTCCGACCCTCGTTCCCGCAGGTGCGGTCTTCAAGTCCACGTCATTGCTCTGTATTGAGCGTATTTCGGCTGGTCTCTTGACAGGGAAGAGAATGAACTGGTCGTGCATCTTGATGGTTCCCTGCATAACGACGCCCAGCACCACGGTCCCAATGCCTGTGACATTGAAGAAATGGTCTACCATTATGCGTGGCGGCAGGTCGTTAAGGGCTGCATTGGCTTTCTTTGCCTCATCAGCAAGTGAAAATATTTTTTCCTTTAGCGTATCTATCCCTTCGAACGTGGTTGTTGAGACAGGGACAACTTCCCATTTTTCAAGGTTCGTGCCTTTTGTGATGGCTTTTATCTTTTCAGAAAGTTCAGCAAGCGCCATTGGATTTGACTTGTCGGCCATCGTGATAACGAACAGCCCGCGCTTGTTGCCAAGAAGGTCAAGCGCCACTATACATTCTCCAACCTGCGAATTAAGTCCGGTGGATGGGACGCAGGCAACGGCGATATCACACATGTTTATCGCATTGATCAGCGATTTTATCGAGCCTGGATAGCCGATAGCGTCCACGAATGAGTAAACGTCATTTCCTTTTACAAAATTATAAAGCGTGATATCAGATTCAGTCCCCTTCTTTCCAAGCTTTGCTGCGAGGCTCGTCCTTCCTGATTTCTCGCTTCCGATAATAGATACGTTTGCCATGATTAGAACTCCATGTCATAATAAGATTGATTGTATATGAAATTGGCGGAGTGAAACTATAATGCTACCACCGCAACGTCTTCTGCCATGCCTCTTTCAGTTCATCTAACCCTGCGCTAAGCACTACCTTCTCCCCGTCCATCACACTGAAATCCTGCCTTGCTGTAACCTCGCCCACGTCAGCGAACACATTGCCTTTCATTATCTCCTCGAACATCTTGACCTTGCCAGGTTCAACTGTGACTACGAACCTGCTCTGGGATTCAGAGAACAGTATCGTGTCTGAACGCTTTATATTTTCAACCGGGACTTTTGTCAATTCAATGGTCATCCCCAGTTCTCCTGAAAATGCGCTCTCAGCCAGAGCCACAGCAAGCCCGCCATCAGAGCAGTCGTGGCATGAAGCTACAGCGCCTTCAAGGATCGCTTTTTCAATAGATGAATAAAGGCGCTTCGCTGTTGCAGCATTCACTCTGGGCACATCGTTCCCGATATATCCAAGGGAGGCGAAATATTCCGAGCCTCCAAGTTCGTCCCTCGTCATCCCCATCACATAAACCCTGTCACCCGATCTTTTTACATCCATGGTCACAGCTTTCCTCACGTCATCTATCTTACCGATAGTCGAGAAAAGCACGGTCGGGGGAATGGAGATCTTGCGCCCGCCGATATTGTAGTCATTCTTCATGCTGTCTTTTCCGGAAATGCAGGGGACGCCGTATGCTTTCGTATAATCGTAAAGCGCCATGTTAGCCCGTACAAGCTGCGCCAGTTTGAACTCCCCGTCCGGGTTCTTATCTGATTTCACAGGGTCGCACCAGCAGAAATTATCAAGACCTGCAAGATGGTCAAACGAACCTCCCACGCAAATATGGTTCCTCACTGCTTCATCAATGGCGCAGGCTGTCATGTGATATGTGTCAATGTCGCCATACCTCGGACAGATGCCGTTCGCCACAACCACGCCTTCCATGCTGTCAAGAAGTGGACGTATCACAGCCGCGTCGCTTGGACCATCTCCTGTAAGCGGTTTCACAACTGACCCTGCCTGTACTTCGTGGTCATATTGCCTGATGACATATTCTTTGGAGCAGATATTAAGGCGCGACAGGAGGGTTTTCAGGGCATCTGTCAGGTCCACGTTCCCCAGCACCGGCTCTTCAAATTTTTGGGCTACCCAGCGTGCATTAAGCTTCATGACAGGAAGCCCGCCGTGCAGAAATTCCATATCCATATACGCAACAGTTTTTCCGCCATACTTTGCATGGAATTTACCGGTGTCAGTAAAAGTCCCGATAACAGTTGCTTCAACATCCCTTGTCTTTGCAAGCTTAAGGAACTCATCGATCTTATCAGGCGAAACCGCAAGCGTCATTCGTTCCTGCGACTCTGAGACAAGTATCTCCCATGGGTCAAGACCAGGGTATTTCAGCGGGCATTTATCAAGCTCGATGAGGCATCCTCCTGAAAGCTGAGCCATCTCGCCGACCGATGATGACAGACCGCCGGCCCCGTTGTCAGTAATGGCATTGTAAAGCCCGATATCCCTTGCTTCAAGAATGAGATCAAGCATCTTTTTCTGGGTAAAAGGATCCCCTATCTGGACTGCTGTCACGGGGGAATTCTCATCAAGTTCAAGTGATGAAAATGTGGCGCCGTGTATACCATCTTTCCCTATGAGTCCTCCGGTCATTACAATGAGGTCGCCGGGATCGATCTCCTTGATATGCGACGGTTTTCCGTTAATTGTAGAGGGCATTATACCGCCTGTGCCGCAATATACAAGCGGTTTGCCAAGATACCTTTCATCAAACACGATGCAGCCGTTCACTGTGGGGATCCCGCTCTTGTTCCCGCCGTGCTCAACGCCACGTCGCACGCCCTCGAATATCCTCTTGGGATGGAAAAGCCTCGGAGGCAGGGGTTTATCATAGAACGGCGAGGCAAAGCAAAAGACATCTGTGTTAAATATCAGCCTTGAACCCATGCCTGTGCCCAGCGGGTCGCGGTTCACGCCCACGATACCCGTAATTGCACCGCCATACGGATCAAGGGCGGAAGGAGTATTGTGTGTCTCAACCTTCATTACAAGGTTGTGCTCGTCGTTGAACTTTATCACACCGGCGTTATCTGTGAAAACGGACACGAGCCATGGTTTATTGATCTCACGGGTCGCCTGTTTTATAAAAGTATTGAATAATGAGTTTATAGTCTTTGTTCCCTTATCATCAATATAGGTTATCTCGCTGTTGAATATCTTATGTTTGCAGTGTTCAGACCATGTCTGTGCAAGCACCTCTATCTCAACATCAGTTGGCAGCTCCACACCGAAATTTTCTCTTTCCTGCCTCGTCTTTGCAAAATATCTCCTGATCGCTTTCATCTCAGGCAGGTTCAGGGCAAAAAGCCGCACCCTGCTGAGCTCTTTCAGTTCGTTATCATTGATATCAAGGTCGACAGTTGAAACAGATGGGCTGTGTTTTCCTTTGACCACTGGAAGCGGGAGGTGTATGCCTTTTTCTTTATCAAAATCACTGCTGCTTATTATTTCCCATCTTTCGATAAGCGAATTGGCAAGAAGCCCGCCAGTAATGTTAACAGCATCTTCTTTTGTAATGTTACCGTTTATCAGATACTGTCTTGAAAAATATACACCATTAATACTGGTCTTCAGTACGTCTTCTGATGCTTTTTTTGCCGTGGCTCCCACATTGTCTGTCACGCCTGGTCTATAGCCCACCTCGATCAACCAGGAAAAATCAGAAGCAAGCGGCCGGTCTGAAAAAACCTGTACAACAGGGTCGGCAAATACTTTTTCTCCGAGAAGTTTCACCTGTCCGGGCGAGAGAGCGGCATCTATGGTATATACCTCGATAGTCCTTACTGAATCCACATTAATACGCAGGTCTTCAACTATCCTTTTTTTAATGCTTTCGCCCAGCGCATCTCTCATTCCAGTTTTAAAACCAACTTCTATCCTGCGTACCATTGTTATTTCACTGTGGTCTTATTAAACGGCAGGATATAAAAAAATATGCAATAGAATTGATTAGACCACTCCCCAACCCGCTCATAATTTATTTCACCAGGTTGTGATATATTCCTTAAATTAATCATATCGTAGCACTGCTAAATATCCTTTTACTATTTGAGTAACATTCAAGTACTACTAATTCAAATATTAATTTGTAAAGATTTATTGCGATCGAAGCATTTGAAACTATGATGACACAGATAGCATGATAATAAGGAAGAACATAACCCTGGAAAACGACCATCTTAAGAAACTTGAGCCACTTCTAAATAAAAATGAGGGGAATCTGAGCGCAGCTATCAGGGATTCAGTTGATATAGCAGACTTTGTACTGCAGCAATATGGTACTGTCGAAAAAGCGATATCAAGTATTACCACTGAAACAAAAAAACTGACCGAACGGGAGCGATCAATAGAATCAGGAAAAAACGTCCTTATATGCAGCCCGGTATTCCAGTGGATGTTAAAATGGACTAAAGGAATCCCGATTGACCATGAGATAATGGAAGAATTGCTTGACCCGCTGAAGATCAATACCATTTCTGAACTTGATAAGCAGATCAATGGCATAAGCCGTGAATCTGGATGGAACTGCGAGGTTTCCATATTCTGCATGGACAATATGGAGCCTGAAACCGCGACCGTGACAATTACAGGTGAAAATGAACTTTACCGGGATTTTCTCGCACAGCTTGTGATAATGTTCCTGGTCTATAACAAAGGTCTTGACATTGATGTCATTCACGGACGCGCTACCTCTGTTCGCATAGATCTGAAAAAGCCGAAGGAAGGAATACGATGCTTTGCCGCAAGTGAGCATTTCGGTTATTTAAAAGATACAGTGAATGAGGTCGCTTCAAGAAAAGATTTCTGGAAAAACCTTATTGAAATATACAGGTCGATGAACTATAATGTGGTATCCATGCATAAAGACCAGTACGAAGAGATACTTGCAGGGAACGTGTTCATTGATAAAGGATTATTCGAATCGCTCGCCAAACAACACATTTCCAGCATACCGCATAAGGAATTCCTTAGTCTTTTAAAGAAAACGCATGAATCAATGCAGTTAATTGAAAAGATCGAATTATTTGATAACGAGATCAATATATACCACGATTATAAACTTGAAAAGGCTGTCCAGAGGTTACTGGATTATTACGTATCACTTCTAAGTGCAAATGGTCACCAATATGAGGGAAAATATTCCACTAGCCTGATAGTCCTTTCCCATGTGTGCTGCAGGGTTTAGATTATCACTGTTTTTTTAGCAAAGTCCCTGCAAAGGGATACATATTCCGCAGGGTTCACTGAGGGGAATGTATCTATAAGGCATATATCACATTCTCCTTCTGCACCTGCAAGTTTCCTGATGTCGCCGTGATATACAAGGATCTCTGTGTTTCCTCCGGCTTTGGCCATTAGCACCGGTTCCTTTCCTATAAGTTTATCTTGCCTCGTTAGCTCAAATTCGATTTTTACACCAAGCATCTTCGAATTGGCCTTAATGTTCAAAATCACATTTTGCACTGCAGGAAGCCAGGCATCATTGAGTATCACCTTTTTCGCACCGCCCAGGGCGCACAACAGCCCGAGAGTGCCAGGACCGCAAAAGCCGTCCACCACGACTGCGTTATCCAGTTCCCCGTTAATATACAGCGCCTCAATTTTTTTTATTTTGGTGTTATTGAACTCGATGTGGATAGTTGACTGGTTCTTATATATACACAGTTCGCCGAAAGTCGATGCTACTATGTCGCAGCGCATGTCGCATCCTGAAAGCAGTTCATACGTATGAGGTGTGCTGTCAGTGTCACGAATTCCGATGCTCTTTGAAGGGAGGCCTTTCCTTTTTATCACGCCTTTTATTTCAGGAACATTCGCTGTTATCTTACATGCAAGTTCTTCAGTAACTGAATCCATGATGAGGACAAGGCTTTTTTCAGGCAGTCGCGGAGGATAGGGCACCTGAAAACCAAAAGTAATTAATGGAGTCCCTACTTCTTTCAATGAGGCGTCCACTGGAAAAAGACCACTTTCTTTAAGGAGTGTCAGCACATGGCCTGTAACGTGGTCAAGATGCCGCCTTTCACATTTTTGGCATCTTCCTGTCGCTGAGTCAATGTTTTTATATAGCGGCGCGTTTTTGTCAAATAGCGGGTCCGGAGGGCATGACCTGCATGCCAGATACATCTGGAACATCCCGTCCAGAACCGTTTCAGGATCCTTGACGCAGTTGCTGCCGCATGTGGGACATTTCATGTATCCCTGATGTTTTTAGAAAGATTAAATATCTATCTGAGGTCTCACTCGTACCGCAGCGCGTCCTCGATCCTTGTAAGCTCAGGACCTGTAGTATCTTCCCCGGCCACGTACCCCTTACTGTTAGCCAGTATCCCGGAACCGACAAGATGCGATCCAAAATTTACTGTACCGATGTCTACCGGTAGTTTAAAAAGCTCTTCGAGAACTGCTATTTCGTTCGTTGTGGTTTTAGGGTGCACAAGTACACCTTTGTTAGTGGCTATACCAGCCATACCCACAGTCTTCAGCCCGCCGACAGTGCCTTTCCTGACATCAACGCCAAGCGCTTTCTCTATCATTCCGACCGCTTTATTTGAGAGATCAGGATGCACCAGCGCTGCATTATCGTTCGCAAGAATAAGATTCCCGGATGCGTTCAGGCCTCCGGATAATTTAGAAACCCGGGTGTATTTCCTGATCTTTCGGATCTCCCTGTCAAGTATGAAACCTGCTGCTACTAATCCATTGCTGTTCCCGCCAATAAGTGAACCAACAACAGAGCTTCCTCCTACTGAAATGCGAACACCTGTCACGCCAAGTGATACCTCAAGGTCAATCAACATTTCATCAGATATGTCAGGCGGAACAAAAACATGATCCTCTGTGCAGGTGCCAAAAACACCCAGCACAGATGTACCTGAAATATTTAACCTTCGCTTGATCTCGACTATAATTTCCCCCGTGTCATTCCTCAGCAAGCTCTGCCTGTACGCCGCCTGCTTCGAATTTGACCGCTCGAACACGAACTTTCAATGGTGGCTTCATGGAACCTCTTTCCCAGAGCTTCTCATTGACCGTCCTGTCGATCTTTACTTCTTTAAGGTCTGTCTTTAAATGCTTTGAAAGGTACTGCCGTACTTTCCTTACTGCACATTCAGCTCTTTTCCAGCGTGGTACTTTCCTTGCATCATTAAGCGGGATGGTATATATTCTTTCAATGTCTGCCATTTAAATCACCTTAAACATCCAGCGTGCTGCGTCTCCAGTGGCGTCTCTTCGGATGGGTCATGACCTTTCTCTTGGTCTTAACGATAACCCATGCCGGAACGCGCTGGTTCTGGTTCTGGGCTTTTCCCAGTCTTTTCTTCTTTCCTTTTGTCTTTTGGGTCATATAAGTATCACCGATAATCTTAAACGGGATTATCCTTAAGGTATTGATTTATTGATAAAGCTTTTGATGAACATACTCTACATACGAACATCCCAGGCTGACAAAAAGTAATAATATCCCCAGTTGCATTTATCCCTGCGTGATATCTGGCGAACTCTACGCGCTTGCTGCAGCAATTTGCTGGTCAGTGGCAGCGGTATTCTACAAGAAAGGCATCGAAGCAGGGGCGATACCCGCAGTGCTTATACGCACGTTATCTGCGATGCTGTTCGTCCTGGTCATATACCTTTTTATCCGAGGCTGGGATTTTAATTTTACTCTAGCGGGTTTTGCATTCCTGAACCTTGGGGGACTGCTGAGGCTCATATTTGGCGGCATAGCTTACATGAAAGGGCTTGAGAACACCTCTGTTTCAAGGTTCATACCCATACTTTTCACATTTCCGCTGCTCACAATACTTCTTAGCGCCCTTTTACTGGATGAAAATATACATCCAAAAGTTGTGGCAGGGACTGCCATGATCGTGGTTGGGGTATGGGTTTTGAGCAGGGGACGTAATACTGGGACTGAGAAGAACGTGAAACTTGGAGTATCGTTCGCGGTGCTATCAGCGTTCTTGTACGCTTTCTCTGTGGTTGCGACAAAGACGGGTCTGAATGAGGTTGACCCGTTCCAGTCAGTCCTGATAAGCATGCCCCTGCCGCTTGCTTTGCTGTATGCTGTTTACTCCTTAAAAAGTGGTCCTGCCGCCATCTTCAGGTTCAGGAGGGAAGCGTACATACTTCTGGGGCTTGGAGGTATAGCCGGAATGGGCATAGGAAGCTACTTTTTCTTTAATAGCATGACACTCATCGGCGCCGCAAAAGCCACAAGCCTTGCAGCGATTACCCCCTTTCTCTCAAGCCTGATAGCGCTTGTGACCCTCAAGGAGAAGATAAGTCAGGAGATCGTGTTAGGGACTGCTGCAACTGTTGCGGGGATATGGGTGATCATGTAGCATGATAATTGCCGGATTTCGATGAAGTTATGAATGAAGATTTATATAGTTGAGAGTAAAGTATAATACTTATGTCTCAACAAAAGTTCGTAGATAGGAAAGAAGAGCTTGGGTTTCTGGAGGAACGATACAAAACCGATCTTGCCGAATTTGTTGTTTTGTACGGCAGAAGAAGAGTGGGAAAAACAGAATTATTGCTGAAATTCCTCGAAAACAAGAAAGGGATTTATCTCCTTGCATCAACAGAGGGCGACAGGCAAAACATCAAAGATTTCTCTAAAATAGTCGGTCGCTTTATCGGAGACGAAAATCTAAGTACTCTTGATTTTGACAGATGGCAGAGCTTTTTTGAGGCTCTTTTTAATCACAAGACATTTGATGCCATGCTGAAAAAACAAAAAATCGTCATGATCATAGATGAGTTTCCATTTCTGATACAGAGCAATAAGGACATACCATCCATTTTTCACAAAATCTGGGAACTTATAATGAAGAATGAAAACATTATGCTTATCCTATCAGGTTCTGCGGTTGCAGTCATGGAATCCGAAGTCCTTGACAAAAAAAGCCCGCTATATGGAAGAAGAACCGGACAGTGGCAGCTTCAGCCGCTTCATTTTTCACATTTGAAAGAGTTTTTGCCGTACTCTCTGGAAGAGCTGGCTATGGTGTGGTTCGTAACCGGAGGCATTCCCGCATACCTGCCGAAACTCAGCCCGAAGATGTCTTTTTGGGAAAACATTCAAAGTGCTGTCCTGAAAAAAGGGACATACCTTTACACGGAAGCTGAATTATTGCTTAATGAAGAATTCAGGGAGCCAAAAAACTACAAGCTGATCTTTAAGGCGATTGCACTCGGCTCCAACACGCTTGGAGAGATATGTAATAATACGGGACTTGACAAAAGCATGGTATCCAAGTATCTTGATGTGCTAAAGAGCCTGCATATTGTCAGGGAGGAAATTCCGGTAACCGCTTCACGCAAATTCAAAAGAAGGCTTTATTTAATCTCTGATCCCTTCTTCAATTTCTGGTTCAGGTACGTTTACCCGAACAGGATCGACCTGGAAGCCGGTAGAAGTGAAGAAATTACGGAGCTTGTAAAAAAGGATTTTTCAGATTATGCCGGGCATATGTTTGAGGTTCTGGTGGATGAGCTGATAAGGACAAAATATGTTTTAAAGCAGTTTTCATTTTCAGAGATCGGCCGCTGGTGGCATGGCGGCGAGGAGATTGATATTGTGGCTCTGAATGAAGCTACAAAAGATATCGTTTTCATTGAGTGCAAATGGCAGAATCTAAGCCAGAAAGACGCTAAAAAAGTGCTTTTTGATTTGCAGGAAAAAAGCACACATGTTGAGTGGAACAACGGAAAAAGAAAAGAACATTTTGCGATATTCGCAAAAAAGATAGAAGGAAAAGAAGCTCTTAGAAAAAACGGATTTCTTGTGTGGGATATAGAAGATTACTGAGAATTAATGACGAATGAATCTTTTGCTAACACACCGCTATCTTCGGAAGGTCGAGGACTCACCTATCTGTAATAATTGAACTGTGAGTGAACCTGATGCAACAGCAGGATATAGAAGAGGACGGGTTTTGGGCGTGGTTGTTTGGTTTTATGAAATAGTATTCATCAAACCGAAGGGAACACGGATGACACGGATTCGACGGATAAGCACGGATTTGTGGTTTCTGATGCAAATCTTTCCTTCCTGTCATAACTATCAGATTTCATCCCGATGTAATCGAAAACATCAGGGGGGAAATAAGTTGAAGCCCTTTGTAAAAACCCCTTCTACATTGCAGAATGCAGAACTCTGGCTTAACGATAAATATCACGTTATTCTGAGAGAAGGGGAAAAAGGTGAAGAACCTGACGATGCGGTAGCATTGCAATCTGTAAAAGTGATGGTAGAACATATAGAAATTCACAAAAAGTTAACGGAGTTAAAAGCGTTCTTCACTTTTATTGATAGTGATTCTATACATGAGGCATCTTTGTAAGTTGTTCCCATGCGTCATCGGTTATCCTTAACAGATGACCGATGAAAAGAAACTGCACCTAACCAATCGAAATATTTATACGTTATTTCTTCTATTTACAGTAATTACTGGAAATAGTGTAAAAAGATGAAAATAATATGAAAACTGTAAAAAAAGAATTTGAAACTCTTGTGTATCAAAGTATCAAGTCTCAGGGGCTTGATGAACTGCATTCTAAGCTTATTGCAATACTATATTCAGAGTCAGATCTAATGACATTAAAAGAACTTTCTGAAATAACAAATTATAGTTTTTCTGCTGTAAGCGCTGCAATGAATTTCCTTACTAAGTTGTATATTGTTGAAAAAATAAAGAAAGGGGGTTCAAAAAAATTATATTTCTCAGTGCAAAGAGACATGGTAAAGGCTACCCTGGATCAGGTAAAATCCAAAAACGAGTTAATGGTCGCACCAGCCATTTTGAAACTTCCGGCAATAATTCAAAGGTGCAAAAAAAGCAAAGCAGAAGGTTCAGAAGAGATGATGCAAATACTTGAGCAGTATTATCAGCAAATGATCGCTTTAGATAAGATCATGAAATATTTAGTTGAAATCACAGAAAAGGTTCAAAAAGAGGTGAATACAAAATGAATAAGAGTATAACACAAGCATGCATGTTCATATTCGTTCTTGCGATAACATTAACAGGACTTCCAAATGCAGAAGCGATATTCATACCTGAAGAATGTGTTATAGCAGAGGTACAGGGGATTAGCCCCAGCTCAGTAGGAATTGATGATGAATTCACCCTGGGCATTGATCTTGAGGTCTGCGGAGGTGCAATTCCAGAAGATGTCACCTTTGCGATCACCAGTATCCCACCGGATATCATCGTTACAGAAGATCTGGTCACCAGAATTCCTACATTATTCTATAGTACAAGTGAAAGATATATCAGATATCACATGAGGACAACTCCAAATGCAATTCCTGGGCCTCATGTTATCAAGATGAAGCTGACCTATGGCAAAGAAGCTACAACGAAGTATTACGAAGTTGTGGTGCGGGTGATCGGTGAAGATGCTGAACCAAGGATTTCTTCTGTGAAAACTGTCCCTGAATATATTTATGAAGGGGATTCAGTTGATCTAAGGCTGGGCATAGAAAATTATGGTGAAACAATAGCAAAATCAGTCACCGTTACTTTAGTTCATGAGTTTAAGGGTATTAAGGATGCCACGCTTGGAACACTTAATCTTAATAGCAGTCAAACTGCATTATTCAAGTTCAAAGCAAGCAAAGCAGGAGAATTTACAATACCCGTTTTCATTGAGTATGAAGATGATTTTGGCAGGCAAAAAGATGAATACGAGATCAAACTAACCGTGCTTGACAAAAAAGGCAGTCTAAATATTGCATCCGTAAAAGTCGATCCAGTTCTTCCACACACGGGTGACACAGTAGAATTAACAATGAGAATTGAGAACTTTGGTGACAGAACGATAAATTCGATCAGAGTGTATGCAGACCATCCTTTCAAAGGGTTGAAAGAATCAGTTAT
>Ga0180732_1000534_pt1 | contig 31597 bp, 23 predicted proteins | sample KR11_01MetaG_FD_148674 | JGI IMG/M metagenome (GOLD analysis project Ga0180732, IMG submission 148674) | Groundwater microbial communities from the Olkiluoto Island deep subsurface site, Finland - KR11_0.1 MetaG | ecosystem: Environmental > Aquatic > Deep subsurface > Groundwater | place...
AGGATGGAACGGCTGAAGCCGGAAGATGTCTTAACTGCGGTTATTGCTGCGAGTGTAATCAGTGTGTTGATGCCTGTCTTGCAGGTGCTGTTGATCACAGCCAGACAGTTGTGGAAAAACAAATTGAGATCGGTTCTGTTATACTTTGCGCTGGAACCGATACTTTTGATCCTTCGACCCTTGATGAATTCTACCATTATAATACAAATCCGGATGTGCTTACCAGTCTCGAGTTTGAAAGAATCTTAAGCGCATCAGGACCTACAATGGGTCATCTTGTAAGAATGTCGGATCATAAAGAGCCTAAAAAGATAGCCTGGCTGCAATGTGTCGGATCGAGAGATAACAATCAGTGCGGAAACGGGTATTGCTCTTCCGTATGCTGTATGTATGCGGTCAAGGAAGCTGTTGTCGCCAAGGAACATGCCGGCGGCGATCTGGATTGCGCCATTTTTTACATGGATATGCGAACAAACGGCAAGGAATTTGAGCGTTTCTACAACAACGCCAAAGACAAACACGGTGTACGTTTTATCAACAGCAGGGTGCATTCCATTGAATCGGTTCCCGAAACCGGTGATTTAAGCATTCGCTATGTTACCGGAACCGGTGAGACAAAAACAGAAACATTTGACCAGATTGTACTATCCGTTGGTCTTGAAATTTCGAAAGAAACATTGGAACTGGCGAAACGGCTGGGCATTGAAACAACCGAAGGCAATTTCTGCAAGACCAGTTCGCTTGAACCGGTAAATTCTTCAAAAGAAGGTGTTTATGTATGCGGTTCTTTCCAGGGCCCAAAAGATATTCCGCAGTCGGTTATTGATGCGGGTGCTGCCGCTGCAATAGCCGGAAAAGATCTTTGTTCTGCAAGAAATACCCTTACCAGAGATAAAGAGGTTACTCCTGAAATCAATGTGGCCGGTGATACGCCCCGTATCGGAGTATTTGTCTGCAACTGCGGCATAAATATCAGCAGTGTGGTAAACGTACCCGAAGTCGTTAAATACGCCGGACAACTGCCTGGCGTGGTCTTTTCATCGGGTACGCTCTTTACCTGCTCCCAGGATTCTCAGGAAAATATACGAAAGGCTATTTCCGAACAAGGTCTTAATCGTGTGGTAGTAGCGGCATGCACACCCAGAACCCATGAAGTACTTTTTCAGCAAACTATTCAGGAAGCGGGTTTAAATCCTTATCTTTTTGAATTTGCCAACATCAGGGATCAGAATGCCTGGGTACATCAGAAAGATCCGGAAAGCGCCACTCAAAAAGCAAAAGATCTTGTACGCATGGCTGTAGCCAGGTCAGCACTTTTAGAGCCTATTTCCTCCATTCAGATCGAGATCAATCACGATGCTCTTGTTATCGGCGGAGGTATCTCAGGAATGACTGCGGCTCTAACACTGGCCGACCAGGGCTTTAAGACCTATCTAGTGGAAAAATCTTCGGAGTTAGGAGGTCAAGCGCTTGTCCATGCCGTAAAGACCTGGCAGGGAGATAATGTAACTGCCTTTTTATCCGGGATTAAAGACAAGGTCACAAACCATAAAAACATAGAGGTTTTGCTGGAATCAGACATCAAAAATATTGACGGATTTGTAGGCAATTTCACAACAAGCTTAAACTCAGCCCAAAAGGATCGGGAAATCAATCATGGTGCGGTTATCCTTGCAATAGGGGCGAATCCGCTTGAACCCAATGAGTACCTTTACGGACAAAGTGACCGGGTGATGAAATGGCATGAACTTGAGTCAATGTTTGAAAGCCACCCTGAAAAGCTTAAAGAGTCACGCGCAATTGCATTTATTCAGTGTGTAGGTTCCCGTGAGCCTGCGCGGCCATATTGTTCAAAGATCTGCTGCACGGCTTCTGTTAAAAGCGCCATAGCAATCAAAGAGAAAAAGCCGGAGACAAATATTTATATCATCTACCGGGATATGCGAACCTTTGGTTTACGGGAAGAGCTGTATAAGAAGGCAAGGGAAATGGGTGTTATATTTATCCGCTATAACGTAGATGAAAAACCGGTTGTTGAAGAGGACGGAAATGAAGGTCTGATTATTACTGTAAAAGATCATATTCTTAATACACCCCTTCAAATTTCTGTTGATTACCTGAATCTGGCAACCGCCATAGTTCCGGCGGAAGACCGGAAATCTTTGGCTCAGATGCTCAAAGTGCCGCTTAACGAAGATGGTTTTTATATGGAAGCCCATATGAAATTAAAACCGGTGGACTTCTCAACAGACGGCGTCTTTGTGTCAGGACTTGCTCATTACCCAAAACCAATCGAGGAATCCATTTCCCAGGCTCAGGCAGCGGCCGGACGTGCAGCTCTGATTCTGAATAAATCCACTATACAGATAGAACCCATTGTTTCGGTTGTTGATGAGGAAAAATGTATAGGCTGCGGTTTATGCGAACAGTCCTGCGCCTTTGGAGCCATAAGATTGAAACAGGTACAGGGCAAGGGATATCGTGCCGAAAATTATTCGGCTCTTTGTAAGGGTTGCGGAGTTTGTGCGGCAGGCTGCCCGCAAAGAGCTATTGATATGAAACATTTTAGCGAAAATCAAATACTGGCGTCCATTTGTGCCGGCGGTGCCAATGGTTGATTGCATTTTGTATACGGAGAAAAATAATGAACGATTCATATAAACCTAAAATTCTGGCATTCCTGTGCAACTGGTGCTCCTATGCAGGCGCAGATCTCGCAGGAGTATCAAGAATTCAATATCCACCATTTATTCGAGTTGTAAGAGTCATGTGCTCAGGTCGTGTCGATCCGCTGTTTATCGTCAATGCATTAAAAGAAGGGTTTGACGGAGTACTTGTAAGCGGTTGCCATATAGGTGACTGCCACTATCTGGAAGGCAATAAATATACTGTTAAACGTATGGAAATACTTGCGCAATTGCTGGATCTTTCAGGCATAGGCCGAAAGAGAGTGCATCTGCGCTGGGCTAGCGCCGCAGAAGCTAAACCCTTTGCAGACAATGTGATTGAGGTAAGCAATATTATCAAAGAAGCAGGGCCGTTTAATGCAAAAGACCATGAAATGGCTTTAAACGCGTTAACCAGAGCATTGTCTACTACACGGCTTCGATGGCTGGTGGGGATTGATCGCCATCTGACGGAAAATGAAAACGTGTATCACGAAAAGACTGATCCGATACTTTTTGAAAAGGTGAAAAACGATGCGATAACCGCTGAATATCAAAAAGCCCTGATTCAGGAAGCGCTGAGCAAAGGCCCTGTAACAGTCAGGGAAATGGCGGATCAAACAGGTATTGCAATTTACACCGTTTCAAAAAGGCTCAATGAACTGGAATTAGGCGGCATGGCCGACCTTAAAAGTTGTGAAGGAAATACTCCCAGGTTTGCAAGCCCAGTATAGTATAAATGATAGCGTTGAGACGTAGTGCGGTGTTTTACATCCCGCCGGTTTCGCTACAGTATAAATAAGAGGTGAAATAATAATATAATGTCAACCAAAGGAACAAACAATAAAGTCGGCAGCGTAATGGTGGTAGGCGCCGGTGTCGCAGGCATTCAGGCCTCCCTTGATATGGCCAATGCCGGATATTATGTCCATCTTGTGGACAGTTCGTCCAGTGTGGGCGGGCTCATGGCACAACTGGACAAAACCTTTCCAACAAATGACTGCGCCATGTGCGTTATATCCCCCTTCCTTGTGGAAGTGGGCAGACATCTCAATATTAACATCATTCCAAACAGTGAACTGGAATCATTGGAAGGCGAAGCCGGAGCATTTACGGCAAAGCTTAAAAATAATCCCCGCTATATTGATTCGGTAAAATGTACTGCCTGCGGCCAATGCCGCCAGGTATGCCCCGTAACTGCGGTCAACGAATTCGATTGCAGGCTGGATCTTCGCAAAGCAACCTTTATCAAATTTCCTCAGGCAGTGCCTCTTTCATATACTATCGATAAAAATGTCTGCATAGGATGCGGCATGTGCGAAAAAGCCTGCCTGGCAGGCGCAATATCCTACTCGGATCAAGCAAGGTTTTCCGAAATCAAAGTAGGTGCTGTAGTACTTGCCATGGGAAATGAACTTTTTGATCCGTCCCTTTTTGATACTTATGCATATTCGCGTCATCCGAATGTGGTTACAAGCCTGGAATTCGAGCGCATACTAAGTGCGTCCGGTCCTTATAAAGGCCATCTTATGCGGCCATACGACAGGGAAGTCCCCCAAAAAATCGCGTGGCTTCAGTGCATCGGATCACGCGACATCAACCATGCTGATCACAGCTACTGTTCTTCCGTTTGCTGCATGTACAGCATAAAACAGAGCATGATCGCCAAGGAACATGCCGAAACGCCTCTTGATGCAGCCATCTTCTACATGGATATGCGTACACACGGGAAGGAATTTGAAAGATACCGGGAAAGAGCGGAAAAGGGAAGCGGCGTCAGATTTATCCGTTCCAGAGTGCATACCGTTGAACCACTTGATGACGGTGGTCTTAAGCTCAAATATATTCCTGAATCCGGCGAGGTGCTTGAGGAAGTTTTCGACATGGTTGTGCTTGCAGCAGGTTTTGCAACCTCTAAGGATACAAAGGCTCTGGCTCAAAGACTTGGTATCAATCTGAATGCTCACAGCTATGCACAGACCAGCGATCTTACTCCGGTCAGCACAAGCAGAGAAGGTGTCTTTGTCTGCGGCACTTTTCAAAGCCCGAAAGATATTCCACAATCCGTTATGGAGGCATCGGCAGCCGCTGCCGGCGCAACACAGAATCTGTCGGAACAAAGATGGAGTCTTACACTCACGAAAGAACTCCCGGCTGAAAAAAATTTTAGCGAAGAAGAGCCTAAAATAGGAGTGTTTGTCTGTAACTGCGGAATCAACATAGGTGGAGTAGCTGATGTTCCCGCAGTAAGGGAATATGCAAAAACGCTTCCGAATGTCATACATGCGGAAGATAATCTTTTTACATGTTCCCAGGATACACAGGAAAATATCAAAAAAATAATACTGGAAAAAGGAATAAACCGCGTTGTTGTGGCATCATGTTCGCCACGAACCCATGAACCTCTTTTCCAGGAGACCATCCGCGAGATAGGACTTAACCCCTATCTTTTCGAAATGGCCAATATCCGGGATCAGAATACCTGGGTTCATATGAAAACTCCGCAAAGGGCCACGGATAAGGCAAAAGATCTGGTACGTATGGCGGTTGCCAAAGCAGCTCTTTTAGAATCCCTTCCACAGGTTACCCTTGATGTAACACAGGCAGTTCTTGTGGTCGGTGGCGGTGTGGCCGGACTTGAGGCAGCACTTGGCGTTGCGCGGCAGGGCTTTGTCGCTTTTCTTGTAGAAAGAAGCAATGAGCTTGGAGGAATGGCTCTTGGCCTTAATGCTACCTGGCAGGGTGAACCGGTACTTCCGTATGTCATGCAGTTGATTGAAGATGCTAAGAAGAATGAACGTATAAAGATTTTTCTTGAAACGGAAGTTGGCCATGTTACCGGCACAATCGGAAACTTTACTACCACATTGAAGTCCGCAAATAATCCGTTGGATACAAAAGTGATAAATCATGGTGCAGCCATACTTGCCACGGGAGGAAAGGAATACAAGCCGCATGAATACTTTTATGGAAAAAATCCGAAGATCTTAACTCATTTCGATCTGGATGCGGCAGTCCGTAATAACGACAAAGCATTAAAAGACAGCAAAATAGCCGTATTTATCCAGTGCGTAGGCTCACGAACTGAAGAAAGAGCTTATTGCAGCAGGGTTTGCTGTATACACAGCATAAAAAGCGCATTGATACTAAAGAAGCTAAATCCTGAAATGCAGATATTTATCATTTACCGGGATATCCGCACTTATGGATTACGTGAAGATTTATACAAGGAAGCCAGGCAGCAGGGTATCCGTTTTATCCGTTATAACAAGGATAATCCTCCCGTCATCGATTCGGATAATGGGCAGGAACTCAAACTGACTGTAAAGGATCATATCCTGCAAAGGCCTATTGAGATGAATCCGGATCTTGTAGTACTTGCCGCAGCAATTCTTCCTAATGAGAATAAAACGCTTTTCGAACATTTCAAGGTTCCGGCAAACAGCGACGGTTTTCTTGTGGAAGCCCATGCCAAATTAAGACCTGTGGATTTTGCATCCGAAGGACTATTTTTGGCAGGCATCGCCCATTATCCGAAAAGCATAGATGAGAGCATCGCACAGGCAAAGGCTGCCGTATCACGAGCAATGAGAATAGTCTCAAAAAATACAATCGCAGTTGACAGCGTAATTGCCTCAGTAAATCCGGATCGCTGTGCTGCATGTCTTACCTGCGTCAGAACCTGTCCCTACAATGTACCCAGAGTCGGAGAGGAAGGATATGCCATTATCGAGCCAAGCGACTGCCATGGATGCGGATGCTGTGTATCCGAATGTCCGGGAAAGGCAATCACACTGAAGCATTTTACCGATGATCAGATAAACGCCAAAACTGATGCACTCTTTTATATAGAGGCATCATGTTAGATAACAGGTAATTATACAGGTTCAAGGTTCCATGGTTCACGGTTCAAGGTTCAAGGTTAAAGGTAGAAGGCAACCAAGCGTGAACTGTGAACCTCACAACCTGAGTAGTTACGATAACAGGAGAGAAATATATGAACCATGATTTTGAACCTCAGATTATTGCATTTTGCTGTAAATATTGTGCTTACGCCGCAGCCGATCTGGCAGGCTCCATGCGGCTGAACTACCCGTCAAATATAAAGATTATCCAGGTTCCCTGCACCGGACGTGTAGATATTATCCATCTGCTTCGTGCCATAGAAGACGGAGCAGACGGTGTATATGTTGCTGGTTGTATGGAAGGAGACTGTCATTTTGTATGCGGAAATATAAAAACACGGAAAAAAGTCGAGTACGTAAAAAAGACTCTTTCCGAACTCGGTATTGAACCGGAGCGCGTGGAGATGTTTAATCTTTCATCAGCCATGGGGCCCCGCTTTGCAGAGATTGCAAACCAGATGGGAGAGAGGATACGTAACCTGGGTCCGAGCCCGCTTAATATCAAACAGGCGGCATAACTAAAGAGGTGAAATATGATTGTTGCTGATAGAAAACCCCTTTCCGAGATACTGGATATGATCACGGACAGGGATAAAATATTGATTATGGGATGCAAGGGCTGTGTCACAGTCTGTAATGTGGGTGGGGTCAAAGAAGTTCAGATTCTGTCTTCTTCACTAAAGATTGCCAGAAAAAAGGAAGGGCGTTCCCTTACGGTAGATCAGATAACCATAGAAAGACAATGTGATCCCGAATACATAGAACAGGTAAAAGCTACAATAAACGATTATGATGCGGTTATTTCCATGGCCTGCGGCGTTGGCCCTCAGTTTCTGTCCGAAGCCTATCCGCAGCAAAAATTCTTTCCGGCTGTAAACACCAAATTTTTCGGAGGCGCAACTTCACATGGCATCTGGGAAGAACGCTGTGCAGGATGCGGAACATGCGTGATTCATTACTTTGACGGTTTATGCCCTGTAGCCAGATGCTCCAAGAGTCTGATGAATGGTCCCTGCGGCGGCAGCTCCAAAGGTTATTGCGAAATAAGCAAGGAAGTTCCTTGCATCTGGGATATGATTGTAAAAAAGAAAATGGAGCAGGGAAGATTGGATGATTTGCTTTGTTTTACCCCTGCCAAAAACTGGCGGACATCAAGAGATGGCGGCCCGCGAAAGTCTGTAAGAGAGGAGCTTGCCATATGAATGATATCAAATCCGGTAGTAATCTTGAAAAAGTTTTAAAATCCGGCAACTTTGCTTTCACGGGTGAATGTGGTCCCCCAAAAGGAGCAAATGTTGATCATCTTAAGGAAAATTTAGCCTTTCTGAAAGGTAATGTGGATGCCGTAAATATAACCGATAATCAAACAGCAGTTGTAAGGATGTCCAGCTGGGCGGCCTCTGCTATTGCTGTCCAGGAAGGTGTGGAACCTAATTTTCAGATGGTCTGCCGCGACCGCAACCGCCTGGCTATGATGAGCGACGTACTTGGTGCTTATGCTATGGGTATCAGAAATATGCTGTGTCTTTCAGGAGATCATCAGATATTCGGAAATCACCCGGAAGCTAAAAACGTTTATGACATAGATTCCATGCAGCTTATAAATCTGGTTAAAACCATGAGAGATGAAGAACAATTTTTAAACGGAGAACCGATAGATGGTTCTCCAAAGATGTTTATAGGAGCAGCCAGTAATCCGTTTGCCGATCCTTTTGAATTCCGTGTTTACCGTCTTGCCAAGAAGATAAATGCAGGAGCCGACTTTATTCAGACCCAATGCATCTATAACATGGATAAGTTCAGGCAGTTTATGAAAATGGCCGTGGATATGGGACTTTGTGAAAAATGCTATATTCTTGCAGGAGTAACACCTTTAAAAAGTGTTGGTATGGCCCAGTATATGGCAAAGCAGGTTCCCGGCATGGATGTCCCGCCTGAACTGATTGAGAGATTAAGAGGCGCCGGAAAAGGAAAATTTGCAGAAGAAGGCATAAAAATTGCCATAGAACAAATTGAAGAATTCAAGCAAATGGAAGGCGTTGCAGGCGTTCATCTGATGGCTATCGAATGGGAACATAAGGTTGCCGAAATAGCCCAAAGAGCCGGTATGCTTCCGCGGCCTGATATTTCTTGAGATAAAGGAGATAAAATGAATACAAATCCTGTTGGTGCAGTACTTGTGGTTGGAGGAGGCGTAGCCGGCATTCAGACCGCTCTTGATCTGGCGGATTCCGGCTATTTTGTATATCTGGTTGAAAAAACTCCGGCTATAGGCGGAGCCATGGCCCAGCTTGATAAAACCTTTCCTACAACTGATTGCTCAATGTGCATTCTGGCTCCCTATCTGGTGACGGCAGGCCGGCATCCGAATATCGAACTGATCACTTATGCCGAAGTATTAAGCATTGACGGACAACCAGGAAATTTCAAGGTCAAAATAAAAAAGAAAGCCCGAAGTATAATTACAGAGCGCTGCACAGGATGCCGCGCCTGTCTTGATGCATGTCCGGTCACATGTATGGTGGACACAAATGTATAATCTGAAGAGCATTTGTTAGTGAAATGCTTTTTCGCCCCCCACCCCGGCCCTCCCCCATTAATGGGGAGGGAGTTTAAATATAGATATCATAATTAAGGAGAAATATTATGTCAAAGTGGCAACCCAATATAATCACTTTTTTGTGCAACTGGTGTACTTACGGTGCAGCAGATATGGCAGGTGTAAGCCGTCTTGAATATCCGCCCTATATTCGAATTATCAGGGTTCCATGCAGCGGCCGTATCAGCCCCAAATTCATACTTGCCGCTTTCAGAGAAGGTGCGGACGGTGTCTGGATCTCGGGATGTCATCCCGGAGACTGCCATTATATTGAAGGAAATTACTATGGCCGCCGTAAATTTGCGCTGATGAAAAGTTTACTGGAGCACACTGGTATTGAACCGGGAAGACTGCATTTTTCATGGATATCATCAGCCGAAGCAACAAAGTTTGCCGATGTAGCCTGGGATGTCTGCAAAAGCGTGGAAGCTCTTGGACCGTCAACAAAGATGGTCAGGCAACGTGCTGCCCAGATATCACAAAACCTGATATCATAAAATATTTAAGACGGCTTCGTAAAAGCTCCATATGCATGGCAGGATGTTAAACCCCGTCCTATGGTAGGGCGACATTTTATATGCCGCCACAGATACTGCAATGATGAAGCGTAACACAGTAGAGACAACTTTTACGAAGCCGTTATATAAAGGAGAAATACATGTTTACAGTTACAGAAAAAGCCCAAAAAGAGATTAAGGCCTTTTTCCAGGATAAGGAAATACAACCTATCCGGATCTTTCTTAACCAAAGCGGATGTTGCGGTTCACAAATGGTAATGAGCCTTGACGAAAAAAGGGATAATGATTCAACCTTTAAAGTCGATGGAATCGAATATCTGATTGACAGAGATCTTATGAAACAGGCTCAGCCCATTAATGTGGATTATGCATCAAAAGGTTTTATTGTTACTTCTAATCTTAAATTTGACAGCGGATGTTCGAGTTGCGGGTCCGGCGGATCGTGCGGTTAGTCGGTGGTAAAGATTGCGGATGTGACATTTGAAGGGAAATATAATGAAGGCAAAAACATTTTTTGGCCTATATCTTGTACTGTGCCTTGCGATGACTTTTTCTGCCCGTGCGGAGAAAATACAGGCTGCTGATATAGCCTCTTTCTCACCGGTAGCAGTTTTGGAAGAAGAAGTATTCAGATTCGATACGGTGATCGAAGGAACTGCCGTTACCCATGATTTTATTATAAAAAATGCAGGCAATGCACCTCTGCTCATTGAAAAAGTTAAAACAAGTTGCGGATGTACAACAGCCAATTATACAAAGCAAATACCTCCTGGCACCGAGGGGAAAATATCCATAAATGGTAACACAACTAGCTATGCAGGAAGCAAGTTTTTAAAGACCATAGCGGTTTACACCAATGATCCGAAAAATAAGCAATTAAATTTATACCTCAAAGGAGAAGTTGAGGCATTTGGATCGATTGATCCTAAAAATATAATCTTAAAGGGCGTAGCAGGCAGTATAATTCAATCCCAAATCATTATTACACCCTTAAAAAAGTACCCCTTCAATATAGTTTCATCATACGCGGACAACCTTGAAAATAAAATTATATTTACACTGGAGAAAGAAGCGGACAATTATTTGCTGACGGCAAAGAACCTGATAGAAAAGGCAGAAACTTACCGGGGCAGTATTCATCTTAAGACAGATAATCCGGCAAAATCTGAAATTGTTATTTATGTCACAGGCTTCATTAAATAAAGCGGAGTAATATATGCCTAAAGTATCTCTAACTATTAATGGTAAAACCGTCATTACGGAATCCGAAAACACCCTGTTACAAGCTGCTGCTCAAGAGGGGATTTTCATTCCGACTCTTTGTCACAATCCATTGTTAAAACCGGAAGAAGCTTGCCGGATATGCGTTGTGGAAGTAAAGGGAGAACCCAGACCGGTGGCATCCTGCTCTTTTAAGGCTGCTGAGGGACTGGAAGTTCAAACCGATACGGCAACAATAAGGGAATATCGTAAAAATATACTTTCTCTGCTTCTTGAACAGCATTACGGAGACTGTGTAGCTCCATGTCATATGACTTGCCCCGGAAAACTGGATATCCAGGGATATGTAGCTCATATTGCAAGAGGCAATTATATAGAATCTCTTAGAATGATTAAAGAAAAGACCCCTTTTGCTGCCACACTTGGAAGAGTATGCCCTCATCCCTGTGAAAACGAATGCAGCCGCACGCGTGTTGAAGAAGCAATAAATATCAAGGATCTTAAAAGATATGTTGCCGATTATGCCGCTGAACGCAAAATACGGGTAACGCCAAAGCCTCCGGCAGATACCGGCAAAAAGGTAGCCATAATTGGAGGCGGGCCTGCCGGGCTTGCCGCTGCTTATTATCTTCGTCTCAAGGGCCATGCAGCCACCATATATGATGCGATGCCAAAACTTGGCGGTATGCTGAGATACGGGATACCTGAATACCGGCTTCCCAAAGCTGTGCTGGATGAGGAAATACAGGAGATTCTTGATCTTGGTGTAGAGGTTATTGCAAACAAGAAATTCGGAAAAGATTTCACACTGGCTTCACTTAAAAGTCAGGGTTATGATGCAATCTTTTTAGCTGTAGGAGCCTGGAATTCGTACAAACTTGGAATACCCGGAGAAGATTTGCCGGGAGTTATGTCCGCTATTGAGTTTTTAATCCGCACAGCTTCCGGAGACCCGCCGCCTGTCGGCAAAAAAGTGATAATTATCGGCAACGGAAACACAGGTATGGATGCTGCGCGCAGTTGTCTTCGCATGGGCGCAAAAGAAGTTATCATGCTTTACCGCCGGACCAAGGCTGAAATGCCTGCAAATCCGCAGGAGATCCATGATGCTGAACAAGAAGGCATAAAAATACATATTCTGGCCACTCCTACACGAATCGTGTCCAAAGACGGGCGTTTTTCCGGAGTTGAATATCTTGAAAATGAACTGAAGGCTGCTGACAGCAGCGGCCGTCCTAGTCCGGTTCCCATTAAGGGTTCCGAAACAATTATTGAGGCGGATCAGGCTATTGTTTCCATCGGGCAGTTTTCCGATATGGCTTTTTTGAAGAACGATTCTGAGCTTAAAGATATTGCTTTTACTAAAAAGGGAATTCCCGAAACAGATTCAAACACTCTCCAATCCTGTCTTCCTTATCTGTTTTTAGGCGGCGATCTTTTAAGAGGCCCAAGAACTGTGATTCAGGCAAGTGCTGACGGACGTGAGGCGGCCTTGTCTATTCATAGTTATCTGACCGATGGAGTCGTTATAAAGGATGCAAAACCTTTTAATATAACAAAAGGGAAATTAAAAGAAGTCGATCCGGTAAATTTTGAAAATATTATAAGCCGACCGCGTCATTCAACACCGCTTCTTTCCGTTGAGCAAAGAGTAAAGAGCTTTGAAGAGGCGGAACTTGTATTGACTGAGTCTCAGGCCAAAGCGGAAGCCGAAAGATGCCTTTCCTGCGGTTGTCTTGATAGTTTTGATTGCCTGCTTAGAAAATATGCCACAATCTATAATGTTGATGCAAGCAAACTGACTTTCTGGAAAAGTCCTAAATATAAAATAGAAAACTCTCACCCTTTTATAACCGTAGATCCGAACAAATGCATCGTATGCCGCAGGTGTGCCGTGGGATGCGATAACTATCAGATTCAGTATGCCATAAAAGTCGATGAAGTTTCCAGTGAAAACCGCATTGGTCCTCCCCAGTATGCGCCGAATATTAATGATAAGTGTGTGGACTGTGGACTGTGTGCAGGAAACTGTCCCACAGGCGCTTTACAGGAGAAGATAAAAGGCAAACCCGGTCCGTTTGAGCTTAAAAAGATCAGGACTACATGCACATACTGTGGTGTGGGATGCCAGATATATCTTGGAGTATCAGGTGGTGAGGTAGTCAATGTTGAAGGCGTTTCCGGAGTTGCGCCTAATTTCGGGCATCTTTGTGTGAAAGGACGGTTTGCCTATGATTTTATTCATAGTCCTGAACGGTTGCGTTATCCCATGATAAAGCAGGATGACGGTAGCTTCAGGCAAGCAAGCTGGGAAGAAGCTCTTGATCTTGTAGCCCGACAGCTTAGTTCAGTAAGAGATGAATACGGACCAGATACAATAGGTGCGCTTACTTCTGCAAGAGTTACAAATGAAGAAAACTATCTGTTCCAGAAACTTGCAAGGGCGGTATTTAAAACCAACAATGTAGATCATTGCGCCCGTCTCTGCCATGCTTCTACAGTAGCCGGCTTGGCCGCAGCATTCGGAAGCGGAGCGATGACAAATACCATAGGAGATATCGAGGAAGCGGATGTAATCTTGCTCACAGGCTCAAATATTACCGAAAACCATCCTGTAATATCCTCTAACATTAAAAGAGCAATAAAATTTAAAGGAACAAAATTGATTGTTGTTGATCCAAGACGCATCAATATGACATATTTTTCAAGAAACTGGCTTCGTCAGAATCTTGGAACCGATGTTGCCTGGATTAACGGGATGATGCATGTTATTATAAAGGAAGAACTTTTCGATAAAAGTTTTGTTGAAAACCGTACAACCAACTTTGAAGAATTAACAAAGGCTGTCAAAAAATACACACCCGAATATGTTGAATCCATAACAGGTATTCCATCGCAAAGCCTTATTGATGCAGCAAGACTGTATGCCGGAGCAAAAGCAGGAGCCATTGTTTACTGCATGGGCATTACTCAACACACAACCGGAACAGACAACGTGAAATCTTTGGCAAACCTTGCCATGCTTTGCGGAAATCTTGGAATCAGAGGAGGAGGGGTAAATCCTCTGCGCGGTCAGAATAACGTTCAGGGCGCATGCGATATGGGAGGGCTCCCCGATGTCTTCTCCGGCTATCAAAAAGTAATTGACCCTGCCGTAAGAGAAAAGATGGAACAAGCCTGGGGTGTTTCAGGACTTCCAGACAAACCCGGTTTAAAGGCTACTGAAATGATGCCAAAAGCGCACGATAAAAGCTTAAGAGCGCTTTATATTATTGGTGAAAACCCTCTCGTTTCCGATCCTGATATCAATCATGCCGAAAAGTGCATAAAGAATCTTGATTTTCTGGTTGTGCAGGATATTTTTATGACAGACACTGCAAAGCTTGCCGATGTCGTTCTTCCTTCCGCCTGTTTTGCCGAAAAGGAAGGAACATTTACAAACACTGAGCGCAGAGTTCAGCGGGTGCGAAAAGCAGTTGATCCGCCCGGGCAAGCACAAGAAGACTGGAAAATCATCTGCGAAATTGCAAACCGTATGGGATGCCCAATGGCATATGAAAGCAGCGAAGCCATAATGGAGGAGATTTCCCAGGTAACTCCTTCCTATTCCGGAATAAATTATGAACGGATAGACCAGGTGGGCGTTCATTGGCCCTGTACGAGCATAGATCATCCGGGCACGCCTATTTTGCATACGCAGACTTTTCCGATAGGCAAGGGTGTCTTCCATGCAATTGAATATATTCCTCCGGCAGAACAGACCGATAACGAATATCCTCTTTATCTCACGACTGGCCGCCTAATTCATCAATACCATACCGGTACTATGACAATGAAATCGGATGGAATAAATCAAAGGGCTCCGGAAAATTTTGTTGAAATTTCATCTTCCGATGCAAAGAAGTTTGGCGTTGAAGACGGAACATTGGCAAAAATTGTGTCAAGAAGAGGGGATATTACTGCAACAATAAAAATATCGACAACTGCTGTCGATGGAACGGTTTTTATCCCATTCCATTTTGCACAGTCTGCTGCAAACAAACTGACAAATGCTGCTCTTGATCCTGTATCAAAGATACCGGAGTACAAAGTCTGTGCCGTAGCTGTTGAGAAAAGTTGAAAATTTAATGGCATCACTTATTACACATTAAAGGAAAGACAATGAAGAACAGCAAAAAAATCGGTGCTGTGATGGTTGTGGGAGGAGGTATCGCCGGAATCCAGGCTTCCCTTGATTTGGCCGAGCAGGGGTACCTTGTATATCTGATCGAATACTCTCCTTCTATCGGAGGAACCATGGGACAATTGGAAAAGACATTTCCCACATTGGACTGCTCCATGTGCATTCTATCTCCCAAGCTAGTTGAGGCCGAACGGCACAGCAGCATTAAAATTATCGCCAATGCCAGCATAGAGTCTGTTAATGGCACTGCTGGAAATTTTAAAGTCAATATTCTCAAGAGACCCCGTTATGTTGATGAAGAACTATGCAACGCATGCGGCAATTGTGTGGATTACTGCCCGGTTAATATATCCGATACTTTCAATGAAGGTTTGGCTCAGGTGAAGTGTCTCCATATCCCTTTTCCACAGGCAGTGCCGTCTTCATATCTCATCGATCCTTTGCACTGTTTGTATATCCTTAAAAATGAATGCCGTCAATGTGAGCAGGCATGTAAGCTTAAGGCCATAAATTTAAATCAGAAGGAAGAGCGCATTGAACTGGAAGTAGGCGCTGTGATCCTTACGCCGGGATTGGATGAATTTAATGCCGGAAGAAAAACAGAGTATGGGTATGGTGAATATGCCAATGTCATAACAAGCATCGAATTTGAAAGAATTCAGAATGCATCCGGTCCGTTTCAGGGCCATATTGTACGCATGTCGGACGGAAAACACCCCAAAAAGCTTGCCTTCATTCAGTGTGTGGGCAGCAGGGATCTTTCATCCAATTCATACTGCTCTTCTGTTTGTTGTACTTATGCAATTAAAGAATCGATTATTGCTAAAGAGCATGATCCTGAATTGGACATAACGATTTTCTTCATGGATATTCGAACCCAGGGGAAAGGGTTTGAAAGCTTTTTTGAAAGAGGGAAAAAAGAGTTCGGCATTCATTTTGTGAGAAGCCGGATATCGTCAGTCTGTCAGGACCCCCAAACAAAAGATCTGATTTTAAATTATGCCGCCGAGGATGGAAGCCATCACAGTGATCGGTTTGATCTGGTGGTGCTGTCGGTCGGACTGGAGCCGACTAAAACAGCGCAAGAACTGGCGCAGGCAGCGAGTATTAAACTCAATCAGTTTGGTTTTTGCAAAACCCATGAATTTATGCCGACACAAACAAGCAGAGACGGTATTTTTGTTGCCGGCGCTTTTCAGTCGCCGAAAGATATCCCCGAAAGTGTGATGCAGGCCAGTGGTTCGGCGGCATTGGCTTCCGGGGTGCTATCCGATGTCCGGGGAACATTGGTGGAGGAGAAAGAACATGTACCTGAAAGAGATGTGACAGGCGAAGATCCCAGGATTGGCGTTTTTGTTTGTCATTGCGGTGTAAATATTGCCGGGGTAGCCGATGTTTCCCAAATCAGGGAATATGCTGCCGGCTTAGATAATGTGGTTTTTGCCCAGCAGAGTATGTATGCTTGCTCGCGCGACAGCCAGGAAAAAATTATTGAAATCATAAAAGAACATAGCCTCAATCGGGTGGTTGTGGCTGCCTGCACACCGCGCACACATGAGCCGCTTTTTCAGGAAACCATTCGTGAGGCCGGTCTGAACCGCTGTCTCTATGAAATGGCCAATATCAGAGACTACTGTACGTGGGTACATGCCAAAGCGCCTGAAGCAGCCACAGAAAAATCAAAGGACCTTGTCAGAATGGCGGTTGCCAAAGCGCGCCTGTTAACGCCGTTGAAGGAAGAGATTATACCGGTTGAACGGCGGGGCTTGGTTATCGGCGGCGGGTTATCCGGTATGACCGCAGCTCTGGCACTGGCGAATCAGGGATTTGAATGTGTTTTACTGGAAAAAGAAAAAGAATTGGGCGGAAATCTTAAGCACCTTTTTTTCACATTGAATAAAAATAATCCTCAGAATCTGCTCGCAGAAATTAAAGATAAGGTTTTAAACCATTCCCTGATCACCGTATGCGCTGATGCCAAAGTCAAGCAGGTGAAAGGATATGTGGGCAATTTTGATACTATAATTGTTTCAGAGCAAAAAACCAGCCAGATCTCCCACGGGGTTATTATTATCGCCACCGGCGCTATGGAATTACAGCCGGATGAGTACCTTTACGGAAAACATGAAAAAGTATTTACGCAGCAAAAACTGGGTGAAGCTATTGCCACAGGGTCATTGCATCAGTCTGACTTTAAAAATGTTTTAATGATTCAATGTGTGGGGTCCCGGACTCCGGAAAGGCCATATTGCAGTAAGATCTGTTGCGGGGCAGCTATAAAAAACGCACTAAAAATAAAGCAACTGAATCCATTGGCGAATATATATATTTTTTATAAGGATATCCGGACTTATGGGTTTAATGAAGATTTTTATAGAGAGGCCAGAAATGCCGGTGTTGTTTTTATTCGTTATGATGATATGCATAAGCCCTTGATCACCGAAGAATCAGGCGAACTTCAGGCAGTTGTTTTTGATCCGGTTATCGGTGAAAATATACTTATCAGGCCGTCTTTGCTGGCCCTCAGCGCCGCTGTTGTTCCCGGCGAAAATGAAACCATCTCCCAATTGTTAAAAGTTCCTTTAAATGCGGAAGGATTCTTTTTGGAAGCCCATGCAAAATTAAGACCGGTGGATTTTGCCACAGACGGCATTTTTGTTTGCGGGCTGGCACATTCCCCCAAAACGATTGACGAGTCCATCAGCCAGGCGCTGTCAGCTGCCGCCCGCGCTGCAATCCCTCTGGCAAAAGGAGTGGTAATGGCCGAACCGATTGTGAGTTGTGTGGATAAGGAAAAATGTTTTGGCTGCGGCATTTGCGAATACCTGTGCCCTTATGGTTCGATCAAGGTGGAAGAAGAAACCGGTACGGATCTCAAGGCGCATACAATAACGGCTTCCTGCAAGGGATGCGGAGTGTGTGCGGCGCGATGCCCCAGAATGGCGATTACCATGGGACGATTCACAAGAGAGCAGATAAACGCACAGATCGATGCATACGCGGCGAACTGGTAAGAAGAGGATGGCAAGATGAGTTTTGAACCGAAAATTCTTGGTATTTTGTGCAATTGGTGCGCCTATGCCGGCGGCGACCTTGCGGGTGTATCACGTATTCAGTATTTACCCAATATTCGCGTGGTGCGGGTGATGTGTTCGGGCAGGGTCGATCCTGAGTTTGTCGTAAGGGCTTTTTTAAAAGGATGCGATGGCATATGGGTAGGCGGATGCCATCCGGCTGACTGCCATTATATATCTGGAAACCGGGAAGCAGTAAACATGGTAAATCTGGTCAGGCGGATATTGAAGCATTTAAAAATCAACACAAATCGTCTCATCCTGGAATGGGTATCCGCAGCCGAAGGCGCGCGTTTCGCCGAAGTCATAAATAATTTTACGAATCAGATTCGTGAATTGGGTCCCCTGGCAAGTGACGCGGAAAAAGGCGTTGACGGTTTAAAACGGAAACTGGAAGCAGCTTTAAGTGCGGTAACCATGGAAAAACTGCGCTGGGTGACTGCCAAGCAGACAGAATTCCGTCGTGACGGTAATCGATACGGCGAAGTATTTACCGGGCATGAGATCGGCAGGATGCTGGACGGCTTTATTCAGGAAGAAATCACCGCGCAGGAAATTCTGCTGCTGTTAAGACAGGAGGCGTTATCTGTGAAGGAAATAGCCCATAAGCTGGAACTTCCGCCGCCTTACATAATGAGCATGGTCTATGCGTTGCGGAAAAAGGACCATCTGATTCTCAAAGAAATAAGGCACAGTTCGCCGTTGTATGCCGCAAATAATAACTAACAGACATATATTATGTACGCAAACATATCGGCTATTATTCTGGCGGCAGGATTTTCTTCATGAATGGGAAAATTTAAGCCGCTATTGCCCATGGGTGAAAAGAGCGTATTGGAACATACGATAGATCTTTTCATGCAAGCAGGGATTTGCGATATTCGAGTCGTCATCGGGCATAGAACTGAGGAGATAGTTGCTCTCATTAAAGCAACAGGCGCCGAAGCAATCGAAAACCCGCATTATGAGAGTGGTATGTTCTCTTCAATAAAGGCCGGAATTCAAAGTCTGGCAAAACCGAAGGAAGCGTTTTTTGTTTTGCCGATTGATATTCCGCTGGTAAGACGTCAAAGCTTATTGGACTTACTGAATGCATGGAAGAATTATAAAAAGAAAATACTCTACCCAACATTTATAAACCGGCGGAGACATCCGCCGATTATTTCAACCACGCTGATACAAGATATCCTGGCATGGAACGGTATAGGAGGTTTGCGCTCCTTTTTAAAGCAACATGAACACCATGCAGACGAAGTGCCGGTTGCCGATATTGTGGCCAACCATATGGATATTTCCGTTCAAAATGGCGCACCATTTCAAGCCGGGGAAGTAGTTTATTCGGTGTTTATATCTGTAATTTCGCTTTGGATATAGCAGAGATGGAGGATTGTGAAGATGTGGCGGGTTTGGTAAGCAGAAAACACCACCGCATAAGTCGTTGACTTATTGAGTGGTGTTTTGCGCCTGTTGCTGACAGTTGCTTGTTTGTTCTGTCTGTCAACTTACGTTTAGTTAGCAGAAAAACTCGGACGAATTGGTTGCAACATTATTGGGGACGTGTTTCAGCCTTATACTGATCTTCCGTTACCTTCATAACTTCTGATTGCGGCAACGTCACCTTATTTTTTGATACTTCATCTTTAAATTGGATGGCACCATTACCTTTCTTGTCGACACTATCACTATAATAGACCTTTTTTGAAACCGGATCTACAATCTTATAGTAGCTTGCACATCCTGAAATTCCAAGCATGAAAACAAACGAAATAAAATACGATACAATCTTTTTTTTCATTTCTGCTACTCCTTTTTCGTATCATTGTTGATCTTTGCCCATGTAAAGCCAGTACCAACGTACGTTACTGAAACTTTATGACGTGTTAAAAAGCATAAAACGATAGAGTATGTAAAAGAAATATTAATACTCTCCACTACTTTTTAGCGCTGAGATTTTTCATCCCGGTTCTTTCGGCGTCTGATAAAGACTTGGCGTCTTTAGCTGCTTTGGCTTTCAATTCGACCAAACGATCTTTTTCTTTCTGAGTGAATTCCATTATTTTTATCCTCCTTTCCTTATTTTTAGTCTCCATTTTCATTGAAGTATCCAATTGACTTGATAAATGTAAATGCACATAGCCTGCCATGCTCTGAAGGTTAATCAGAAATGTGTATTCATGCTTTAATAACAAGTGATTAAAGTAACGGGAGGAAATGGAATTGAATCATGAGATGATTCGTTTGGCCTTCATATCCGGTGGAACCTCAGCATGTGGCGGAATTCATTGAGCGGAGGTGGACGATCTAATCTGGTTCTTTGCCTCCGACCGGACTATTCTGAGCATATTGAATGCGAAAATCACTACTTGGTATTTCATGGTGATAAAGATCAAAAGCCAAATCGGTAAAACATGGGATATTTGTCCAACTATTACCGAATTGACCACAGCGCTAAATTATCATTGTCATAATTATGGTGAATACATAGTCAATGATTGTCAGTTGAAATCGCGTATTTTAATCGACGCTGACCTTTTGCGTGTTACAGGAAAAAACAGCAGTAATATTTTTCATATCTGCCTAACCATCAGAACCTCTGCCCCCACCAACAAGACACTGATAAGGCAGACCCCCTCCCCTATGGCACGCCTGTCTTGATGCATGTGGTTACATGTGCTATAGATACAAACGCATAATCAAAATATTATGTTATAAAGCAAAATGCTACCCCGACACTCTTCCCCGGTGGAAGAAGGTCATGGTAGTGAAGAATAAGAAATAGCATTCTCCATAAAGATAGAAGGTGTTTAAAAGGGGAAATAAATCAAAAATTAATCGACTATTTGTTATGAGGAGAAATACATGTTTACCGTTACTGAAAAAGCTCAAAAAGAGATTAAGGCCTTTTTCCAGGATAAGGAAATACAACCTATCCGGATCTTTCTTAACCAAAGCGGATGTTGCGGCTCACAGATGGCAATGAGCCTTGACGAGAAAATGGGTAGTGATGATGCACTTAAATATATTATTCTATGAAGATGTGAAACAATAATTCTTTTTTGAAAATAAACTAATACAGGCATCCACAACATCAGGTTCATAAAGGATGCCTTTGTTTTTCACGATCTCCTCCAAAGCAATACTGATACCTATCGCAGGGCGGTAAGGACGGTGTGAAGCCATAGCTTCCACAACATCGGCCACCATAAGGATTCTTGCTTCAGGAAGAATTTCATTTCCTTTCAATCCACAGGGATATCCGGAACCGTTCATCCTTTCATGGTGTTGCCAAACCATCGCAGCGACCGGCCACGGGAAATCGACTCCCTTCAGAATATCATAGCCAACCTGGGGATGCGCCTTGATTATAGAAAATTCAATATCGCTGAGCCTGCCGGGTTTGCTTAGAATCTCAGAAGGAACGGAAACCTTGCCAAGATCATGGATCGTACCGGCCATACGAATTCCCTTAACCTGATCCGTTGTAAAATCCATTTCACAGGCTATGGCACAGGCAAGCTCGGCAACCTTGCGCTGATGACCTGCCGTATAAGGATCCTTTGATTCCACAATTTGTGCAACAACCTGAATTACTCCATCAAGAGTATCCTGAAGCTTTGTTGTACGAACAGCCACAAGTTGTTCCAGTTTTTCCCGGTAGCGCCTGCTCTCAGCCTCCAGCTTTTGCCTTCTAAGTGCACTGGAAATATTTATTATCATCTCGCTTAGCTTGAAAGGTTTGACGATAAAACCGTAAGCCCCCATTTCCAGAGCCTTTTCCGCCACTTCAGGATCATCCACTCCGCTTACTATAATCACGGCGGTTTCAGGATACTCGGAGATGGCATAAGAGATCAGATCCATCCCCGATTCCCCGGGCAGACGTATATCGCAGAGAATGAGATCAAAGATCTCCTCTTTCATTACGCTGCGGGCTTCTTCCGCGCTTGATACCGACAAGCACTCCCGCTGAATCATTTTTATGATACGCTCCATAGTGCGCAGAACGGATGGCTCATCGTCCACAAGAAGGATCTTTCTCCGGTTTATTTTCTCTTCCATGTCTGTTTCCTTTCGCAGTTTGAAGTTCAGGGGTTGACATAAGCCAATAAACTGTTTTCAACCATAAAATGTGAGAGTTTAGCTTCTCAAACTATCTTTTAGGAATATCTTCAAATAACTCTTTCTCGCAATCCGGGCAGATACCGTGGGTGAAATCGGCCTCGGAATGTTCCCGCACATAGGTTTCAACCTGCTGCCAGTAGCCCTTGTCGTCCCGAATCTTCTTGCAGGATGCGCAGATGGGGAGAAGGCCACTAAGTTCCTTGCCGGTTTCAAGGGATTTTTGGAGTTTATCAAGATATCTGTTTCTCTCTTCCTGTACCTGCTCTTTTTCGCGGATGCGCAGGCCAAAACGGTTTATTCCCAGAAATATGGCAACAAGCCCAATAAGCCACACAAGCCCAAATGCTGCCGACAGATAGATGGCTTGAGAGCGGGCCGCAGCCTGATATGGTGCCATGGGCACCGAAACACTGATGCCTCCGCGGATATCGCCTTCCTTATACCCCTGTTTGGCATGGCATCTTAGGCACGCCTTTTCTGTAAACATTGGCCTCATAAAACGAAAATGGGGACTCCCATCTATTATTTGCATATCTGTCACCTCGATCTCTCCCTGTCCAAAGGCTTTCAGTGCCTTGGTCTCCCAGAGATCAGGGGCAGTCTCCGGCCTGGTTGGTTTGAGGCTGGTAATATGGCCACGAAGTCCATATTGTTTCATGCCAAGCTCGTGAACCTGCCGCGTCATATAAGCCGAGTTGATCAGGGTAAGTAAACGACCCGTGGTGCTAGTGATATCCCTGTCCGGAATATCACTAAGATATGAGTTAAGCTGGTTCTCATCCGTTACCGGTACATAAACCCCGCCCTGATTGGCGGCCCAGCGCCGATATACCATATCCTTGTTGAAGCTGGCCATAGCCACTATACGGGCCATTCCATAAAATTCTCTCCGGATACTGATCGCATTGATAAGCACCGTTGCAACAATGATCATTGTCCAGACACCTGCAATAATCCACATGTAACGAAGCAACCCGGAGTCTCTCAAATGGCTCTTTAATCCATTCCTTATGAATGCTGCCTTATGCATCCAGCACCTCCCTCACCTTTTTAGCCAGACTATCAGGCGTGAAAGGTTTCTGGAGAAAGGCAATCTCTTTATCAATTGCTCCACCACTATGAATAATGGAGCTATCCATATAACCCGACATATAAAGCACCTTCAGGTCAATGCACTCCCCTTGCGCCAGAGCAGCCAGCTCCACACCACTTATCCCCGGCATAATCATATCGGTCAACATCAGATGGATTATTCCTTCGTGTTCCCGCAAGATACGCAAAGCCTCCTGACCATCCGAAGCGTAAAGGACGTTATATCCACAACGTTTCAAAGACTAAAGGGCCAGGTTCCTGACCATCTCGTCATCTTCAACCAACAGTACAGTCTCGGAACCATGAAGTACTTCTTCCCTTATCTCCCCCTTTTTTGGAGTAATGGAAGCTTCTTCACATCTGGGAAGATAAATCTTGAAGGCAGTTCCTTTCCCTGGCTCACTGTAAACCCAGATGTTGCCGTTGCTCTGTTTCACAATGCCATATACCGTTGACAACCCAAGCCCTGTTCCCTTACTCTTATCCTTGGTAGTAAAAAAGGGTTCGAAAATATGAGGCTGCACCTCCCTGGCAATTCCGAACCCCGAGTCGCTCACGGCCAGCATAACGTAAGGACCTGGCATCACCCTTATATGCATATTGGCATAATCTTCATCAAGCTCCACATTTTTTGTCTCAATTGTAAGATTCCCGCCCATTGGCATGGCATCCCTGGCATTAACACAAAGGTTCATGATCACCTGTTCAATCTGACCTGCATCAGCTTCAACCTGTCCCAGATCAGAAGCCAGTTCCGTTCTCAGTTTTATATTCTCACCAATTATGCGGCAAAGCATATTTCCCATATCTTTCACGATCCCGTTGAGATTGATCACTTCGGGTTGAAGGATCTGCTTACGGCTGAAGGCCAGGAGCTGACGGGTTAATTCGGAAGCTCTTTTTCCGGCTCCTCTGATCTCTTCAATCATCTCACGAAGGGGATCATCCTTGCCGGTGCCAACAATAGCTAATTCGGCATTCCCGATAATAGTAGTCAAAAGGTTGTTAAAATCATGCGCAATCCCAGCTGAAAGCCTGCCGACGTCCTCCAGCTTCTGAGACTGCCGCAATTGCTCCTGTAAGTTTTTACTCTCGGTAATATCTGTATGGGCGGAGACAAGAACTCTACCATATTTTGAATGATCGAACACAGAAACTTTTGCATAACACGAAAAATTCGACCCATCTTTCCTGATATTTTTTACTTCGCCCTGCCAGCAACCCTTTTCATGTAAAATTGCCATAATATTTTTGGCAGTCTCTTCAGGCTTTATTTCTGAGGGCGCATTCACAATTGAAACATGCTTTCCGAGCATTTCTCCTTGTTCATAGCCGAACATTTTTTCAAATATTGAATTCGTATATACAATAATACCATCTTCCATCCTGATAAGATAGACTGCTTCAGCCAAATTCGTCATGATTTCACTTTGAAACCGCAGTTCCTCCTCTGCCTGCTTGCGCTCGGTTATATCGAAGATGTAATGAACGAACAGATCCTCTGAGAGCGGTTCCCATATGCCTTCGTACCATGTTCCTCTGTACTCGACTTCGATCTTTTGCGAGTTCCCGGTCGTCCACAGTTTGGGTGCGAGACAGAAAGGGCAGTCATCGTCTCGCATGGCGCATGTCTTGAAGCATGTCTGGCCAGGAACAGCACCGATCTCACGGGCGCGTCTATTGGAAGCTACGATTTCACGGGTGCTTTTCTTGAGGATCAAGGCAATACAGCCGGGAATATTATCAAGCAAAGCCGTTCGCATCTGGAATTCCCTCTCCATATTTTCTTCCGCCTGCTTGCGCTCGGTGATGTCGTTGAATGTAACAATAAGAATATCTGAGAGGAATGTAGCATAGAGTTCGCAAATGCGTTCAGAACCATTACTACAGGTAACCCGGTATTCGCCTGTGTTGACAGTCTCGCTGGATTCACGGGCTATGTCCAGAAAAGGTTTCCATCGGTCAATCACTTCACGGCGGTAATCGGGATCTGGGTAAGCAATCCGATACCACTCGGATGCTGTTTGCGCGGTATGCCCAAAAAGTGTGAGGGCAGTACTACTCCAGAAATGAATCTTATCGTCATGCAAATCGACAACTGCAATTTGGAATGGGGTAGCATCCAGAATGGTACGTAATTTTCCTTCACTCTCCAGCAGTGCTTTTTCCGCCATTTTGCGCTCGGTTATTTCGTTTAAAAGTTGCGCATTTTGGCTTTTCAAATCAAATTGCAACCGTTTGATTGATAGATGGGTTTTTACTCTTGCAAGCACTTCATCCGCATAAAAGGGTTTATTAATATAATCAACCGCGCCGGCTTGAAACCCTTCAATTTTTGAACTCTCATCTTCCAAAACACTGATAAAAATAACAGGGATTGAGCATGTTTTCTTATCCGCTTTAAGCTGCCGGCACAATTCAAGACCGTCCATGCCGGGCAGCTTCATATCCAGCAAAATTAGCGGCGGCGGTTTGTCTTTCGCGCTGTGTAAAGCTGTCTCACCATCACTGTTTGTACGAACTTTGTAGTCGGCATTTCTCAAAATATCAGATAACAATTTCAAATTGAATTTCGCGTTATCGACAATAAGGATTTCATCACGGGCTGTTAACTCGGGTTCAGTGATATTCATCGGATCTCCTTCGACTTATTATTTCCCCCCTTTAAGCACTTCATTCAACACATTACTCAAATACAGGGTTTCAAACGGTTTAGGCATTATACCTTTAAAACCATATTCTAAAAAATTTGCCAGAACCGGATCATTTGAATAACCGCTTGAAACAATGGCTTTTATTTCAGGGTCTATCTCCAGCAATTTCTTAATTGCTTCCTTTCCGCCCATCCCTCCCGGAATGGTCAGGTCCAGGATCACGGCATCATAAGGTTTTCCCGCTTCTTTGGCTTCTTTATACATCTTAATCGCTTCAGAACCATTCTTTGCAAATTCCGATTCATAACAAAGCGATTTTAACATCCTGCCGACCATTTTCCGTAATGGTGCTTCATCATCCATCACCAGAATCCTGCCATGACCGGTTACAAGTTGAATCTCTTCTTTTTCAGAGACTGTTTCTTCGGAAGCAGGAAGATAGATGTAAAATGTTGTCCCAATGCCTATTTGGGATTCCAGAGTAATGTGCCCATCATGCTTTTTGATGATGGAATAAGTTGTGGCAAGACCAAGGCCGCTTCCTTGCTGTTTTGTGGTAAAGTATGGGTCGAATATGTTTAAAAAATGTTTTTCAGATATGCCCACCCCCTGATCTTTGATGGATATCCTGATGTATTCGCCCGGTGTAAGAGGCAGCCCGTAACTATCATCTATTAACAGATTCTCTGCTGCGATCTGAATCATTCCCCCTTCCGGCATGGCCTGGTTTGCATTGATCATAATATTGTTTATGACCTGGCTGATCTGCCCGGTATCAACCTCAGCCGGCCAGAGATCTTTTGCTATAGAATACTCGCAATCTGCTTTTGAGCCCCTCAACACAAAAGAACATGATTCTTTGAGTATATCTTTGATTGAGGCGATCTCTTTTAACGGCGCTCCCCCTTTGGAAAATGTCAATAGCTGCCCGGTCAGTGTCTGAGCCCTTGCAGAAGCCGCCTCAGCTTCGCTTAACAGCTCAAATCTTTCATCATCAGGTTTTGTCTGCATCCTCGCCATAGCAATATTGCCGATAATCGCGGTCAGAATATTATTGAAATCGTGAGCGATACCTCCTGCCAGCACCCCAAGCGATTCAAGCTTCCGGGACTTCAATATCTCTTCTTCCATTTTCTTACGATCGGTGATGTCACTTATCGTAGACATAAAATAAAGAGGTTTTCCTTCCCTGTCCCTTCGTAATGTTGTGCTTACATCCGCCCATATAACGGAACCATTTTTATGAAGATATCTTTTGGTAAATCGTTCGGAATTATTTTTACCGGAAAGAAGCGAATCAATTACCTTTTGAGAAAGTTCAACGTCATCGGGATAAGCAATCTCCTGCCATCTGAGGTCTCTGAATTCATCCTGTGAGTAACCCAGCATCGTATAGAAAGCCTTGTTCACTTCCATTTCACCGGAAGTAAACGTTATTGATTTGCCGACGGAAGAATACTCAAATATATGCTTAAATTTGTCTTCGCTCTCCCGCAGCTCATTTTCCGCCAGCTTGCGCTCGGTTATATCATGCAGGGTGACAAACATCCGACAGGGTTTGTCCTCTCCCGTTTTATACTCAGGGATAGCATTGATGCTAAGCCACACATATGACTCAAGCCGTGGGTTGAATACACCGGCTATAACATTTCGTACAGGTTTTCCTGTCCTCAAGGCCACCATCGATGGTTGCTGCTCTCTGGGAAATTCCGAGCCATCTTCGTGAATTATTTTCCATTGAGTATCTACAGACGTTTTTCCTATAAACTGGTTACGGGTTAAGCCGATCATATCCAGTGCAGACTGGTTACAATCAATTACTATCCCATCTGCACTTTGATAGAATACACCTTGAGCCATATTCTCGAAAAGCATTCGGTATTTTTTCCCACTTTCCATAAGAGCGCTTCGGTCTTTTTGGCGTTGGTCTCTCAATAATTTATTTTCGATTACGGCAAAAATGGTTTGCGGCAATTTCTGGATATGCCTTGGCCGTTTGATCACATAATCGGCTGCGCCCTGTTTAAGCGCCTTAACTGCGATTTCTTCTGAGCCGGTTCCGGTAACAATAATGACCGGAATACCCAGATCATGTGCATGGACAAAATCTATAACCTGAAGCCCTTCGAACCCGGCAATGTTAAAATCGCTTAAAACAACATCAAACTCACTATTTTTCAACAGCGCCTCAAACTCCTGCTTATTGGAGGCTTCAGTAACTTCGAATCCGCCATGCTCCTTTTCCAGAACATCTTTGACCAACTCACGGTCGAGCTGGTAATCATCGATATAAAGTATTCTGATTTTATCACTCATTATGGCAACTCCGTTTTATATTGAATATTGTATATTGAAAATTGAAAATTTGTGGTGTCGCTCCGCTCCATTCCTCATCTTTCTTTTTTCCTCAATTTTTCAATTTTCAATTTTCAATTTTCAATATTCAATATTCAATTATTCAATTTCTTCTGGCCGTTTTGCAACTGGCATAAAAAATTGCCGTCAGTTCCCTTGACTCACTTAGAAGAGGTTCGACACGATCAGATCTAACCAGTATTTCATCGACAATAAATTCCAGCCAGAATGAAGCCTCGTCCGATTCTTCCAGAACGATGCTGATCTTTGATATGAAACTTGCCTTGGATTGCGCTAAACAGGATGCCCTGTAGTTGGCGGCCACAGATGTAGAGCAACGGATTAACTGGCCGGCAATATGGTTTTCCAGTTTGCCCTTAGGCAATGCCAAAGCCAATTTAACACATCTATGAGCAAACTCCTTGGTCCTGTTTTTCAAATCCTCGTCTCTCATTTTCCCTCATTTTTCATTTTTCATTATTCAATATTCAATTTTCATTATTCATTTCCCCTTCATTCCATCGGCGGTTCCACATTCAACGTGAGCCAGTAATCGGAAACCTGTTTTACTACTATTAAGAATTCACCAAAAGAAACCGGTTTTACCAGATAGCTGTTGGCCCCATTGTCGTAGCTCATGGCTCTGTCACCCTCATCCCTTGAAGATGTCAGTATAATGACCGGCAGGCGTTTCAGCATTTCGGCCCCTTTAATCCGCCTCAGTACTTCATGACCGTCAATTCCAGGCATCTTGAGATCCAGCAGAACAATGTCCGGTAATGGGTATAGCTTCCGGTCAGCAAATTTTCCCTCGCCAAACAGGAATTCAAGCGCCTCTTTTCCATTCTTGGCCACATGGATTTTATTCCCCAGGCGGGCCTCTTTGAACGCATCAACAATCAGTTCAACGTCCATCGGATTATCTTCCACCAATAGTATCGAAGCTGGTTTTATCATTGCTATATTCTCCCAAATTATGTGGTTATTGCCTTTAAAAGTTTTATCTTAAAAATACTTCCTTTGCCCAACTCCGATTCAACCCGGATCTGGCCGTCCATGATCTGAAGCGCCTTTTTCACCGCGGCAAGCCCTATGCCCGTTCCGGGATAATCAGCCTGGCTGTGAAGTCTCTGGAAAATATTGAATATTTTTTCATGATATTGTTTTTCAATTCCGATTCCGTTATCGGCAATGGAAACCCTCACATATCGATCTTCAATTTCGACACTGATATCGATGAGTGGCCGCACACCCGGTTTATGGTATTTTACAGCATTTTCCAGAAGATTTATAAGGATATGGGTTGCAAGAGTTGAATCACCCAGGATAACCGGCATCTGTTCGGGAAGACGGACTCGGGCATCTGTCTTTTTTATCGGTTCTGCAAGTGTCTCAATAGCTGTTTTAAAGGCATCAGCAAGTGAAACGTTTTCGGATTTTATGGCCTTGCGCCCCAAACGGGAAAATCTGAGCAGGTCATCGATCAACACATCCATTTGCCTGCTTGCCTTGACAATATTATCAAAATAGTGCCGGCCTTCTTCATTCAGAGAGGCTTTATGCCTGCGGTCAATGATTTCGGCAAAACCGCTGATGGAACGCAGCGGAGCCCGTAAATCATGGGATATGGAGTACACAAAATCCTCAAGCTCCTTGTTGGCCTCCTCAAGCTGGGCAGTGCGCTGGCAAACACGCAATTCCAGATCACGGTTCAGTTCACGGATCTCTTCTTCAGCTTTTTTCCGGTCGGTGATATTCTGGAAAGTGCCATAAACTTTTATGCAGCGACCCTCCTTTTTTATTGCCCGCCCGATTGCGCGGCACCATATCATATTGCCCTTTGCAGTCCGCAACTGCGCTTCAAAATCCAGGAGTTGATCATCTTCGATTAACGCTTGCATGGAATCAGCAACCAGAGACCGGTATTGGGGAAGATAATACTCAATATGCTCATCCGGGCCCGGAACCGGCTGATCATATCCTGTTTCAACAATATCATATGTGCCTTTGGTCCATCTGGCCATGCGGGTAGTAAGATCCATTTCCCACCCGCCGATTTTTGCAATCCTGCCAACTTCATTCAGGAGTTTTTCACGTTCTTTTAGTGCTTCTTCAGCAAGTTTTCGATCCGTAACATCCCAAACGGTCGATATCATCAATGGCTTATTTGGAACCGGCACATTTTGCGCGGAAATGAAAGAGGTCTCTTCGCCTTTACGGGTAATCGGCACATCTTCCCAATGCAACTGCGCCGGGTCACCACTTGCGTAACCATCCAATACCCTCTTTCTGAGTTCCTCCCTGAAGTCCGGGTCCTGATAAATGGAAGTCCAAAAAGCGTCGGGGTCGGCAAGCTCCTCTCTTGTTGTCCGGTAAAATAGTGGGAAATTGTCGTTCATATAATGAAACTTTACGGCAGGAGGTTCAATTGAGTGCACAGCAACACCTATCGGCAGATTGTCCATAACCGCCTTGATAAAGGACTCGCTTTCCTGATGCGCCTTTTCCGCCAGCCTGCGTTCCTGAATTTCCTTTTCAAGTTTTGTATTAAGCAAACTGATACCGGAAACATATGTAGTAAACTTAACTAAAAAATGCATCAGATGCTTAACGGTTTTGCGGCTGTATCTTGGTACTCGCCGTAATGCCTGCAAATATGAAACTTTGTCAAATCCGTACATCTCAGCCTGTTTGATAAAAATTTCTTCATCTATCTGCTCATCATCATAAAAAAATTGCCCGGTATATATGTTTCCTAAATGCTTGTTTCCAACATACAGAGGTGTAACAACATCCCATAAACCGTTCTTACATTTATAATCTACATATTCACCGGGTTTAAGATTCTTTGCTAAAAAGAGATCACTTTCCGTGCAATTGCGAGCTGTTTCAGGATTAGTTCTATGAAATTTGGTACATATATCCTGCCATCCTGTAGTCTCAATCACTCTGCCTTCCAGATCAAGCACGGCTGTTGTCATATGAGTCAGATAACAAAAATCATCCATGATAGATTGGATTTCTTCGACATTAATGATAGAGGCAAGATCAAGCTCCGCGATATTAATTTGCCTGTTCACTTTTGATCCAATTTTATATCCCGGCCGATCATCACCACTGAATATGGCCCCTTTAATCATATTATATTCAAGCTTTTCCTGCTCCATCTTTTTGATTTTTTGTTCTAATTCTTGATAGGTCGGTTTTG
>Ga0180732_1000535_pt1 | contig 31565 bp, 32 predicted proteins | sample KR11_01MetaG_FD_148674 | JGI IMG/M metagenome (GOLD analysis project Ga0180732, IMG submission 148674) | Groundwater microbial communities from the Olkiluoto Island deep subsurface site, Finland - KR11_0.1 MetaG | ecosystem: Environmental > Aquatic > Deep subsurface > Groundwater | place...
AAGAGTGTGAGCCTTACTTTAAAGATTTAAGAGCAGTTGCAGTAACTTCTTCCCCAGGTCTTGCGGTCACACTCATTGAAGGCGTGACGATGGCAAAGGCCATTTCAGTTGCACTTGGAATTCCTCTTATCGGAGTGAATCACTTGGTTGGACATATCTACTCTTTATTTATTGAAAAAGAGACAACTTTTCCACTTACGGTACTTTTAGTTTCGGGCGGACATACGCAGGTTATGGAAGTGAATTCTCTAAGTGAGATTAAGACTGTAGCAAAAAGTATGGATGACAGCTTTGGAGAGAGTTTTGACAAAGTTGCAAAAATGATGGGTCTTGGTTATCCGGGTGGGCCGCTTATACAAGAACTTGCAAAAAACGGCGATAGAAAAAAGTATGACTTTACTATTCCTCTGCAAGGAAGACAATCCTCTTTACTTGCGTTTTCCTACTCGGGGCTTAAAAACGCAGTGAGACTTGCGGTTGAAAATTCTGATGAAGAAGGTTATGCGGATATTGCCGCTTCGTTCGAACACATAGCTACAATGCATATTATAAAGAAACTCAAAAAATATTTTGAAACTTCTTCACCGAAGACATTCGCCATAGTCGGCGGGGCAAGTGCAAATCTTTATCTGCGCTCTCATATAGAGGAGTTGCTGAAACCTTATGGTGCCAAGTTACTTTTGAGTGAATTAAAGTACTGTTCAGACAATGCTGCGATGATAGGAAGAGTAGCCGTAGAAATGTATAAGAGAGAAATGTTTCACAGCTTGGATGATTTAGAGATAGCTCCAAGAAGTAACATATAAACTTAAATATAGCTTACGCAAGAAGACTCTTTTTATAAATAAGACAATAATTATCCGATTTCAAATATACTTCTGCCATAAATAAATAAATCAAAAACAAGGAGCCAAAATGGCAACTACAAAATTCAAAGGTACAGACGTAGAGTTATTAGGAAATGAAGTAAATGTAGGTGATAAAGCACCACAGGTTACAGTTGTAAATTCAGATGGTTTAGGTGATGTAGTAGTTGGTGGCGCTCAAGGTCACAAACAACTTATTATTGTTGTTCCTTCATTAGATACAGGTGTATGTGCTGCTGAAACTCGTAACTTCAACGCAAAAGCTGCTTCATTAGAAGGTGTTAAACCAACTATCGTTTCTCTTGACCTTCCATTTGCTGCTGGTCGTTTTTGCCAAGCTGAAGGTATTACTAACTTAACAGTAACTTCAGATTTCAGAAACAAAGATTTCGCAAACGCTTATGGTGTATTACTTGGCGGTTCTGTACTTGCTGGTGTAACTTGTAGAGCTATTTTTGCTGTAAATGAAGAAGGAATCGTAACTTACAAAGAAATCGTTCCAGAAATCACTGAAGAGCCAAACTACGAAGCGGCACTTAACGCTGTTAAATAATTCTTTTTAAGAAGTTTCACCTATCTAATCGTTAACCCCCCTTTGGCGATTAGATTTTCCTAGGCTTTTTTAGAGCTTATTCACTTTCCCCTTTTACTATTTAGGCATTATGTCCTAAATAGTGTTTTCATAAACATGCATTCAGCAACATCTACAGTTCGTTTGATATAATAATCCCAATTTATTTTGGAGAAAATTATGAAAAAAATCTTAACCACACTACTTTCTACGGCTATAGTAACAACAATCGCGAGTGCAGATATGAGCAGAGTAGAAATGGGTGCCGGTATTTGGATGCAAACGCCAAAGGGAGAGCTTTCATATACGGAGGGCGGAGCAGACGGCAGCAATATATTTGATGAAAAAGAAGAAAATAATGCTTATGTTTGGATGCTGGTGAAACATCCAATCCCTGTTTTACCAAATCTGAGACTTGAATATGTAAATATAGACACTACAGGTATTGCGAGTGGAACTTTTGAAGACTTTACTGCATCCGGTAGTAAAACTTCATTAAAAATGACACAATTTGATGTTATTCCTTACTACAATATTCTCGATAACGCGGCATGGATAACCCTTGATTTGGGTCTTGACTTAAAAGTTGTAAGTCTTGATTACAAAGCAGAAGATGTAATAATAGGCCTAAGTGCAAATCAAAACTACAGCGATACACAAACCATAGCCCTTCCTTTGGTTTACCTGCGAGCAAGAGTAGAAATTCCTCAAACAAATGTTGGCCTTGAAGCAGATATGAAATATGTCACTTATGATGGTTCAACTGTTTCAGATATCCGCGCTAAAGTTGATTACACTCTCGGTTTTATTCCTACAGTGCAGCCGGCTTTGGAAGTTGGATATAGAATACAGAAAATAGATATCTCGAGCAGTGACGTAAAATCGGCTATGAATGTGGATTTTTCAGGATTGTACGCAGGTTTGATGCTGCGTTTTTAAGAAGAGCGGTTTGCCTTGAGTAAAGGCGAACCAGCCCCCATATATCTCTCATCTAAAACAGCTATTTCACACTCAAGCCAAATGCCAAACTCTTTAAAAACTCTTTTTTGCGCTTCTTGAATGAGGTGTATTGCATCTTCAAATTTTCCATCTTTATGGTTGACCAAGAAGTTCGCATGCTCTGTGCTAAACTCCATCTCTCCAATTCGCATACCTTTGAGTCCAACCGCTTCTATGAGTCTTCCGGCATAATCACCCTCAGGATTTTTAAAGCAGCTCCCGGCACTTGGAGTAGAAGGTTGGTTTGAACGCATTTTTTTAAACATAGAAACTTTTTCTTCATCAAAACCATAAGAAAGTGCGAGGCCTACTTCAAGAATTGGCTCATTAATGTTAGTGTATCTATAGCCAAACTCTACCTCTTCTTTGCGTTTATTCCCTGAACAAGTTTGAATGCTCAAAATATAATTAAATATTTCATATTCTTTGAGGCCAGCATTCATATAAACCAAACCGCCCATTTTTCCAGGTAGATGCGAAAGAAATTCAAAGTTTGCAATATTGTTTTTTTTACAAAATGAAGCAACTTTTCCCGATGGAGTCGCAGCCCCTATTTTTAACACATCATCCTCTATTTTGATGTAATCGTATTTTTTGCCAAGCATCATAAGTTTTGGAGGCTGAGTGCCTATAAGCACATTGTTGCAAGAGCCGATAATATAGTATTGTTCTGAATAAGAGAGGCAATCCTCTAAAAGAGGAATTTCTAAAGTCGGGCCAATTCTCATAGAAGAGAATTTTGAAAAATTCACTTGTTTTGTTTGCATTACTCTACAAATGTCGGAATCATATTGAGAATATTAACTGAGAAGTCAGTCATAGAGTTAAGCATCCAAGGCATGGTTAAAACTATAACAACTACAACAGCAATAATTTTAGGAATAAATGAAAGAGTCATCTCGTTTATTTGGGTAGTGGCCTGAAATATACTCACAGCCAAACCAATAAACATTCCGGTTAGAAGACCTGGCAATGCCAAGATCAGAGCGATTTTAAAAGTCTCGACACCAAGTGCTATGAGTTTTGCTTCCATTTATGAATTCCTAAGTTCTGTGTACTCTGTAGGGATAAGATAATCTTCTATTTGTGTCATGGTATCATAAAATCCATGTTTGAAGCCAATTTCAAAGAGTTTGTTAATGGCTTTATACTGCAAAGGACTGAGTGAAATAGAGTCGTCATTTGCATAGAGTTCCAAGTATTTTTCAAGAGTGGCTGCGTTTATGCGAACAAGATTGCGTTCAAGAAGCATTTTTGAGAGTCTTTCTTTGTGCTCTCGTGCAACATGAACTGCTTTTGTAAGCGTCGCTTCGTAATCTATTGCTTTGTTTAGTGGAAGAGAGCGACGAATAGCCATACCGCCTAAAGGCAGCGGTAGCTCATCTCCGGCTAGCTCCTGCCAAATATCCCACATTTCTCGTTCAACTTCAAGCTCATCAGCATACGTTAAAATACTCTCATGGATTAAAACACCCGCATCCACAACGCCATCAAGGACAGCTTGCTCAATTTCTAAAAAGTTCATATAAGAAACTCTCGCTTCAGGGTAAGCGATGCGAAAAAGCATTGCGTTTGTGGTATGTTTTCCGCTCAAAGCTACTTTAAAATTGCGTTTGAGTTTTGTGCCCTTGCGTTTGATGACTTTTGGGCCATAACCCTCTCCAAAACTTACAGCAGTTCTTAGAGGCGCATACTCTTCTTTGATGTGAGGATAGAGCGCAAAACTTATTGCGACAATGTCATAAACACCATTTAGGGCATCTTCGTTGAGCGTTTGAATATCTTTGGCAATGTTGTCAAATTGAGTATTTTTCATATCTACCCAGCCAAATTTGATAGCATAATACATAAAGATATCGTCTGCATCGGGGGAGTGGGCTATGAGTGTTTTTTTCAAATTAGTTCCATTATAATAAGCATTTAAATTTTATAAAGTAGATTTTAACCAAATAAGGATAAAATTTCACTCAATTTATGTAGGTAGTTCTAGATAAAAAATGAATAAATATGACAAATTGAAATATTTTTTTTAAACTATATTAAATTGCCATATAATAAGTCTAAATTTAATAATAAGTGAGCCCAAGATGGATGCAAACAAACAAAAATCATTAGACTTAGCAATGAAACAAATCGATAAAGCGTTTGGTAAAGGCGCTTTAATGAGATTAGGCGACAAAGAGTTCGAACCTATTAAAGCAATCAGCACAGGATCTCTTGGGCTTGACTTAGCGTTAGGAATAGGCGGAGTTCCTCAAGGTCGTGTTGTTGAAATTTATGGACCTGAAAGTTCTGGAAAAACAACTTTAGCATTGCAAATAACTGCAGAATGTCAAAAAGCAGGCGGTGTCTGTGCATTCATAGATGCAGAACATGCTCTAGATGTGGTATATGCCAAAAATCTGGGAGTAGACATTGATAATCTTCTTGTTTCACAGCCAGATTATGGTGAACAAGCTTTGGATATCGTGGAGACAATCGCCAGAAGCGGTGCCATTGACCTAATTGTCATTGACTCGGTTGCAGCACTTACTCCTAAATCTGAGATAGAAGGTGAGATGTCTGATCAAAATGTAGGTGTTCAGGCAAGACTTATGTCAAAAGCACTTCGTAAACTGACAGGTATTTTACATAAAATGAACTGTACAGTTATTTTCATCAACCAAATTCGTATGAAAATTGGGATGATGGGCTATGGATCTCCTGAGACAACTACAGGTGGAAATGCACTTAAGTTTTATGCTTCTGTGCGCATTGATGTTCGTCGTATAGCGGCACTTAAACAGGGTGAAAGCAATATTGGAAATCGTGTAAAAGCTAAAGTTATAAAAAATAAAGTTGCTCCTCCATTTCGTCAGGCTGAGTTTGATATAATGTTTGGAGAGGGTATCTCTAAAGAGGGTGAACTTGTTGATTACGGTGTTAAACTTGACATCATTGACAAAAGTGGAGCTTGGTTCTCATACGGAGAAACTAAGCTAGGCCAAGGACGTGAAAACGTGAAGGCGAAGTTTAAAGACGAGCCGGAATTAGCCAAAGAAATAGAAGAAAAAATAAAAGAAGCTATGGGTATGAGTACGCTCATGACTATGGAAACTTCAGATATAGAAGAGTTCGGCGAAGATTAAAAATAAGAGGTGAATAAATGTTTATAGATAATGTAAGTGCAATCGAAGTTATGGATTCTCGCGGAAATCCAACAGTTAAAGCGACAGTAGAGTTAAGTGATGGAACGATAGCTAGCGCGATAGTGCCATCAGGTGCAAGTACTGGTAAACGTGAGGCTTTAGAGTTGCGTGATGGCGGTTCTCGTTATATGGGTAAGGGTGTTCTTCAGGCAGTTGAGAATGTAAATTCTCAGATTTCTGATGCTCTTATAGGTCTTTCTCCTTTTAATCAGGCTGTAATTGATGCACAGATGAAAGAGTTAGATGGTACTGAAAACTATGGTAACTTAGGTGCAAATGCAGTTCTTGGCGTTTCTATGGCAGTTGCTCGTGCTGCTGCGCAAAGCTTAAGCGTACCTTTGTACCGTTATCTTGGTGGTGCAAACGCAATGGTTATACCTACTCCGATGCTTAACATTATCAATGGTGGTTCTCATGCAGATAACTCTGTTGATTTTCAAGAGTATATGATTATGCCTATTGGTTTTGAAGATTTTGCTAGTGCTCTTCAAGCATCTGCGGAGGTTTACCATAACTTAAAAGCTATTTTAAAAGCTAAAAAACATAATACTGCTCTTGGTGATGAGGGTGGTTTCGCTCCAGACCTTGGTTCAAACGAAGAGCCTATTCAAATCATTATGGAAGCTATTGAAAAAGCAGGCTACAAAGCCGGAACACAAATGGCAATCGCTCTCGACGTTGCTGCATCTGAATTAGTTTGCGAAGGTGGTTATAGACTTGATTCTGAAAACAGAACAGTTTCATCTGCTGAACTAGTAGACTATTATGTAGATTTATGTTCAAAATACCCGATTGTTTCTATTGAAGACGGCTTAAGTGAAGATGACTGGGCTGGCTGGAAAATCTTAACTGAAAAACTTGGAAACAAAGTACAACTTGTTGGAGATGATTTGTTTGTAACAAATGCAAACATTTTAAACGAGGGTATTGAAAAAGGAATAGCAAACTCTATTCTTATTAAGCCAAACCAAATTGGTTCAGTTTCTGAGACTATGCTAACAGTACGCCTTGCACAAAGAAATGGCTATAAATGTGTTATGAGCCACCGTTCAGGTGAAAGTGAAGATGCTTTTATCGCTGATTTTGCAGTAGCACTAAACTGCGGCGAGATTAAAACGGGTTCAACTGCTCGTGGTGAGAGAACAGCAAAATACAACCGTCTTTTGGAAATTGAAAACGAAGTTGTCTATGGCGAATATTTAGGCTCAAAACTTTTTAAAATATAAGTAAGACTCTATGGACAATGAAGAGCTTTATGACAATATAGATAATTCTCAGAGTGTAACGCAAAAATACCTCGGTATCTCTTTTGCAAAGTTTTTACTCATGTTTTTTATTGTCATAGGCTTTGGTATTTATTTGGGAATGCTCCTCTACGGCACAAATTCTCTTGAAGTGCTTTTTGGTCTTCAGGATTATGAGACATTTCTTCAAAGTGAAGTCGATAGGCTAAGAAGTGAAAATGCAGAATTACAAAGAGAGTATTTTGAGCTAAAAGAGATTTCTGCTCAATAACTTGCTATAATACCCGCTAACTAAAATGCCTAAGGAGTGAATTGATGAAGGTTTTGATAGCAATATTTTTACTTTTATCTTCTCTTAGCGCAAGAGAAAATCCTTTTTTTCCATCAGATGGAGAAAAAGAGATTCCCTATACTACAAACGAAAACAAAACATTACCCGATCTTAAACGTGCTACAATCACCCTTCCTTCAAAAGCAAGAATTCTTGAAAGCGTTACTGTAAAATATAAAAATCTTGATGGTTCAGTAGAGAGCAAAACTATTGAAGTTGAAAATACAATTGATTGGCATTTACCGCTTTTTATTTCACAGAGTTATTATGAAGACAGTGAAAAAACTCAAACAAAAACAAAAGAGAAGGTAAAAAAAACGACAACATCTCAAAAAGCAGAAGCCAATGAAAAAGTTGGCTCAATCCCTTTCGCAGATTTTTACATTTCAGGTAAAAGTTTTAAAATCAATACAAAAGATAAACTCATCCGAAATTTTTTAATGACTCAACCTCATAGAATAGTTCTTGATTTTGAAAAAGATGCAACTCTTCATGCATACACAAAAATAAATCCAGAGAGTGTTTTTTCTAAAATAAGAGTTGGAAATCATTCTGGATACTATAGAGTAGTTCTAGAGCTTGACGGATATTATAAATATAAGCTTGAAGAAGTGACAGAGGGTTATCTTATTCAACTCAAATAAGCTTAGGCGTTAAAAAAAGAGTGCATCAATCTTCTTATTATAGACTCTTTTTTCTTCTCCACTACGTATGCTTTTGGCTTTTTTACATTGGTCAAAATAGTGAATTTTTCATCTAAGTATTTTGACGCAATCTTTATAAATTTAGGTTCAAAATCATTCATAATCTAGAATCTTCTCTATTTCATTCATCGCATCATCATTTTTAAGCGTGAATTTTATTTCTATTCTTCGTGAGAGTTCTTTATCTTCATTGCCGTCTCTGAATTTGATAGTGTCTTGATCAGACCTTCCGCTTGCCAGCAGAAGAGGCTTGAGATTATTTTCTTGTGTAAAATCAAGCGTTAAGAGATAATTCATAACGGCAAAAGCTCTTTTTTGGGAAAGGTCAAGATTATACAGGTATCCTCCATCACTGTCAGTATGTCCTTCAATAATAATTTTATCAAGTTGGGTTCTAATGTTTTTGTTTGATGTAAGTGCTCCGACATAATTTATAAAAATGCGTTTTAGTTCCAGTTTTGACGTCTCTTTGAGTTCATAACTTCCTTTGTCGAAGAGTATACTCGAAGCAAGTCGCAATGAACCGCTTTTAGGGTCAATCTGAACATATTTACCAAGGCTTTGTTTAAGCTCGGCAATGACTTTAATTTTAATCCCTGTAAGACTTTTAATTTTAGCTTTTTGCTCTTGCAATTTTGCAATAAGGAGGTCATACTTTGTCTGTTTTTCTTCCAGAGCCTGCAGCATTTTCAAGAGTTCACTGTCTTTTAGTTTGAGAACGTCATTTTTACTTGTGAGTTCATTAGATAGAATCAACACTTTATTTTCGTAATCTTGCAAACTTTTATTTTGAAGACTTGCGTTTGATTCTGCCTCACTTAAAAGATTTTGCATAATAATAATTTTGGAGTTAAAATCATCAATTTTCATTGTTTGAGAAAGCAGAATATTGTTTAAATTGACAATCTCTTCTGTTTTGAGTTCAAGCGCACTCTTGGAAATAAGCAATTCCTTTTCTTTGTCACTTAATTCCTGGCTTCTTTGTGCAAGAAGTTGTTTGAGCTTTTGCACTTCTGTATCACGCAGTAAAAGCATTTGCAGAGAGCTTTCAAGAGAGCTTTCCTTGCTCTCAAGACTTGATTTTAAGACAATAGATTTAATAACGATTGCACCTATGAGTAAGATGAAAACAAAGAGTAATCCTGCCATCAAGTCGGCATAGGATAGCCAGAAATTTGTATCTTCATCTCTTGCGTTTTTTCTAAACATTATCTATCTCTTAGTTGACTAGCTACCATCTGATGGTATTTTTTTATACTGTCCTGCACCTCTTTGCTCTCTTGAGAAACGTGAGTGGCAAAGTCTGCAAGTTTTATAACTATATCTCCAACTTCCGTGTCAATTTTATGAAAAGTAACATTTAGTGAGTTGTTAAGTTCGGCACTAAAGAGTTTTGTAGTCTTTTCAAAACTTCTTGTGGCAACTGTAAAGTCAACCAAAGATTTATCTATATGATTTCTTGCGCTGATGGCAGATTGTGATTTATCAACTTCTGAGAGTATCTCTTTTAAATCAATCGAAGCTCTGTGAAGATGTTTTGAAATATTTGTAAAATTTTGATTTGTTTCCAGCATGATTTTTTCAAAACTTTCCAAATGCTGTTTATTGAGTGTTTGAATAAAATCCAAGCTAAAAGTTTCTTTGAGTGCCGAGATAAATTTATGCTCCTTTGACTCATGCTGGGATAGTTTGTGAATCAAGAGCTCCTCTTTTGACCAAAGAGCATCTTCAAAACCTCTCTTTATTGTCACAAAATAGGTATCAACTTTACTAAGTCCTCTTTTTTCAAAATAGGTCCATATAAGTGAGAGTAAAATACCGTAAATAGAAGCAAAGAACGCAGAACCGACACCGCTGAGTAAAATGGAAATTTCGTTGTCAAGAGCTGCGGTTTCTTTGACTGAGAAGTTTGGCATAGATATGGCAATGGCAATAAAAGTACCTAAAATTCCCAGCATTGGAAAGATAGAAGATGCAACGGATACAAAGTTGTTGTTTCTGATATCAGAGTAATAGGTGTTTAAAAAAGTATCTAAATCTAGAATAGATTTTGTTTTATTTCCGAGAGTTAAAGATGTTGTAGAGATTTTTTCTTGTATATCGTTCTCGAGAACTGCACGAGAAGAACGCATTCTACAGATACTGTAGTTTGCATTATGACTGATAAAAAGCAAAAAAATGAAGAGGATAAAGCCAAGAATACTTAAAGTATGTAATGAGATGTTTAGCGGAATAAAGCCGATATAGCCCAGTGCAACGAATGTAAAAAATAGCAGAGGTATAGCAGAAATAACAATAAAGTTTGCCGAGCATCTGGCCTGATTGTTTAAAGTTTGCATAAATAATTCCTAGTATAGTAATTGAATTTGAATTATATACAAATTTTTATTGTATTAGATTACCCGACTCATCCCATTTTTGTTCAATTCCAACCAATGTCCCGTTGTTGTAAAGAGCTTCAAAAGATTTTTTACCATTTTCGTACCATTTTTCAAATTTTCCATCTTTTTGTCCATTTTTATAAAAGCCGGCACTCGCTTTTTTCCCGTTTTCCCACCAAGTTTTTGCTTCTCCGCTTTGAAGGTCATTTTCATAATAGGCTGTACTTTTTTTACGGCCGTTTTCCCACCAAGTGGCCACTTCACCTTGTTGTTTTCCTTCTTTATAATATGCGATCACTGCCTTTTTACCATTAATAAAACTTCCTATATATTCGCCGTCTTGTTTTCCCTTGCGAAAATAAGCCACAGTTTTAATTGTTGCATCCTCTCTCCACTCAGTAAGCCTTCCATCAATTTGTCCCTGGTAATAAGGAACTATCTTTTTTGTTTTCCCGTTTTCAAAAAAGAAGTAAGCATTTCCGGTAAATGGATCTTGCTTTTCTTTGACGTACGAAATTCCATCTACTTTTACTAGTAAGCCTGCGTCTATATTCGCAGCATTAAGAGTGAAGCTTAAAGAAGAAATAAAAAGGGCAGTTAAGAGTATTTTTTTCATGAGTTTTCCTTTGAAGTAATTTAGTATCTTTATATAAGAGTATCAGTTTATTTAATATAATATGTTTATAAGATATTAATTTTTATTATTTATAACTCAATTGTGTAATATGGTAAATATAACAATTAATATTTGAAGAACGAATACTTAGACTTGCAATTTTATGCTCAATAGGTATAAAATGAACTTAGAAACAAATGGGTAATATTAGCCTTAAAAACTCTATGATAAAAGTGACTTGGGATGTGAATGAAAAAATATAAAATAAAAAATATCGCTGGACATTTGGCAAAATCTTTTTTAAATAATCCTCTAACATCCATACTTGCTTTTTCCATTCTTACTCTTGGGTATATTTCGCTTGAAGTTATGCCAAGAGAGGAAGATCCTCAAATTGCAGTAAGCGGGGGCTCAATTATTGTACCGATGCCGGGAGCTTCTCCGGATGAGATTAACAATGCCATTTTAAAGCCGCTTGAGAGACGGATTAGTGAGATAAAAGGCATTAAAGATGTCTACAGCACAGCTATGCATAATGTGGGAATGCTTAATATTCAATATGAAATAGGCGAAGATAGAGAATCCTCAAACCTCAAGCTCTACGACAAAGTAATGCAGAATATGGACACTTTGCCGGGCGGGGCGATGATGCCTCTTGTAAAACCTTTTGATATAGACATAGATGTACCAATAGTTACTGTTGCGTTTTACAAAAAAGAGGAACTAGGCATCGACCACATTGTTTTATATAAACAGATAAAAGATATTCAGCAAGACGTAAACTCAATACAAAACATCTCTAAAACAACACTCAAAGGGGCAAAAAAGCCTCAGTTTAATGTTCTTTTGGATTTAGACAAGCTTGCAGGATACCATATTTCCATAGGTCAGGTTGTGCAATCAATCCAGGCAATTGCAAAAAATTCTCCCGAAATAGACCTGCCGACAAAAGATAATCGACTTGTGCTTTTTGGAGTCAAAAACGCCATTAACTCCATTGAAGATTTACAAAATTTAATTATTGCGCAATATTTGGGTTCACTTATTTATTTGAAAGATATCGCAGATGTAAAATACCACTATGACATACAAAATCATGAAGAAGCTCTCATATCTTATCATGAAGATGGTGAACCTTTTAGCCAAAATGAAGATCAGGTAACTATGACTGTCTCAAAGTTAAAGGGTACAAACGCAGTTACATTGGCAGAAGAAATTTTGCATACACTCAAGGAAAATGAAGAAAGACTTTCAAAGCATGGAATAGGTTACATTGTCACAAGAAATTATGGAGAAAGGGCAAATGAGGCGGTAAATGAACTCGTTCATCACCTTGTGCTTACTATTGTCATTATCTCCTTGATTTTGATTCCGTTTTTGGGCTGGAGAGAATCTTTGGTTGTAACAATAGCGGTTCCTATGATTTTAGCAGCCACGCTTTTTGTAGCCTATTTGACAGACCAGACCATAAACAGGATTACACTTTTTGCATTTTTACTCAGTCTTGGGCTTATAGTTGACGATGCGATTATTGTAATTGAAAATATTCACAGGCATATGCACCTTAAAGATTCAAAACATAAAGAATTTGATGAACTTATTATAGAAGCAACAGATGAAATAGGACCTTCAACTAATATTGCAACAATTGCGATTATGCTTACTATGATTCCCATGGCGTTTGTCGGAGGCATGATGGGACAGTTTATGTTGCCAATTCCACTGAATGTACCTGTTGGACTTGCAGTTTCACTTTTTGTTGCTTATGTGTTTACACCGTTTTTAGCAAAGAAGTTTATAAAAAGAAGTCAGGGGAACCACTAAAAAATGGAAGAATATATTTATAGTATAGTAAGCTCAAAAGAAAAACAGAGAAAAGTCGGTTTCATTATTTTGGGGCTTTTGATTTTTTCACTTATGATGATACCAACCAGAATGGTGCTTGCAAAAATGTTACCCGGTAAAAGCGCAAATACTTATAGCATATATGTAGATACGGCGACAAACAGTACGATTGAGCAAACGAAAGAGGTTGTTGAGTGTGTAGTCAATGAGCTTAAAGGTGAAAAAGAGATTAAAAACATGGAGATGTTTTTAGGTCAAGGAGCACCACTTGATTATGCCGGTTTAGTAAAAGGAAGCTCTTTTAAGAGTTTGAAAAATCAAGCAGAAATAGTGATTAATATGAGTGATAAACATGAACGAGATGAAGCCTCTTACATGATGGTACACAGGCTCAGACCGCTTATACAGAAAAAATGTGAAAACATTTATAAGGGCACCACGGTTAAGTTTGTGGAAATGCCCTCAGGTCCGCCGACTTTTGCTACTATAGTTGTCAATATTTTTGGAAAAGACTCTCTGCTTTTAAGAGAAACATCCAAAATTGTTTCAGAGTCTTTGCGAGAGACAGAGGGACTTGTAGATATTGATGTTATGCAGGATGATGTGTATGAGAAATATGAAATTGTTCCAAATGTAGAAAAAATTATTAGCAGTAATCTCTCTGTTGAACAAGTAAGTAATATCCTCTATATGGCGTTTAAGGGAAATGTAGTAGCGACAAAAAATTCAACACTCCAACAAGATCAGATTCCAATTTTTGTGAGACTTGATGATGAAACGAGAGAACTTGAGAGTTCAAGTCTAAATGAACTCGAACTCAAGTTGTCACGTCTCAAGCTTGTCAATAAAGTGGGAATAATGGTTCCTCTTAAAGAAGTTGTAGACATCACTCCTACCATAGCAGACCCGACGATATTTAAGAAAAATATGAAAGAAATGGTCTCTGTAACAGCGGAATGTGATTTGGTTTCTCAGGTCTATCCACTCATGGATGCCCGTGAAATTATGATTGAAAAATTATCAAAAGATTTTGAGATTGAACGACTTACCGGAATGAGCACATATATGTTTGACCTGGCACTTGTTCATAAGCAAAGCGGTGAAAAAGTTTTAATTCGCTGGGATGGAGAAATGAAAGTTTCTTTGGACACTTTTAGAGACCTCGGAGGCGCATTTATTTCAGCACTAGTTTTAATGTTCTTGCTTATGGTGGTCTATTACAAATCTTTCGCTTTGAGCGGCATAGTGCTTATAGGAAGTTTTTTATCTATTATAGGGGTAATTTTTGGCCACTTCATTACGGACATGATAACATTGATATTTGCAGATATACACTTTTATCTTACAGCTACTTCACTTATTGGTTTTATCTCTTTAATGGGTATCAGTGCGAGAAGTTCACTTCTTTTGATTGATTTTACGATGTCTCTTATAGAGAGTGGGGTAGATAAAAACAGAGCAATTGCAATCTCTACGGCAACACGTGCTAAGCCTATTTTACTCACGGCAGTTGCAATCATTTTAGGTTCTTTACTCCTTGCTACAGACCCCATCTTTGGAGGGCTTGGTATTGCTCTTATTTTTGGCAGTATAGCTTCCACTCTTGTTTCTATATTTTATATACCTGTTTTGATGGCAAAAGCAAGTGCTATATGCCCAATAAATAAAAAGATTGAAGAATGTGAAACTGGAAGTGGTGTGGATAGCAGTACTTTAAATATTGAAGAGATTGCCCCGGAAGTACACCATAATAATTAATAGAAGTCTTTGAGTGATTGGCACAAGGTGCCAATCAGTTACTCGGGATTAAAAGAAAATACTAAAGTTTAGCTTTTTCGTATTTTGCTTTTAACTTTAAGTACTCTTTGTAATCATCTGAATTTACATTTTCAGAGATAGACTTTGTTGAATCATTTGCATTGTTAGATACAGTTTTTGTGCTGTCATTTGCATTGTTAGAGACAGTTTTAGTTGAATCATTTGCATTATTAGAGATAGTTTTTGTACTATCGTTCGCATTGTTTGTTGCCGTATTGCTTGAATCTCTTAAGTCATTTGAAACAGTTTTAGTTGAATCATTTGCATTATTAGAGATAGTTTTTGTTGAGTCATTGAAGTTGTTTGATGTAGTCTTCGTTGAGTCATTTACGTTGTTGGAGATAGTTTTTGTACTATCGTTCGCATTGTTTGTTGCTGTGTTACTTGAGTCTCTTAAGTCATTTGAAATAGTTTTTGTTGAGTCATTGAAGTTGTTTGACGTAGTCTTCGTTGAATCATTTGCATTATTTGAAATTGTCTTAGTAGAATCATTAAGATTGTTAGACGTCGTTTTTGTCGCATCATTGATGTCATGTGAAACAGCAACAGTTGAATCTTTGAAATCTTTAGTAGCCATAGTAGAACTGTCTTTAAAGTCTCTTGTAGTGTTAGACGCAGTGTCTTTTGTATCTTCTGCTATTTCTATAGTAGAGTCTCTTAAATCTCTGCTTACACCGGTAGTTGTGTCTGAGCCGCTTTTTACAGTAGCTATCTCACTTGTTTTAAGGTCATCAGACGCTTTAACGGCAGTATCCTTCGCATCGTGACTCACGCTCGTGACGGTTCTCTCACCGCTTTTAGAAACTTCCACACCGCCATCAACCCCTGATTGCACCGCTTCCTTAGCATCCTTACTCATAGAAGTAACGCCATCTTTCATGTCTTTGAACATGTCTCCGAAACTAAAGTCTGCCGATAAGCTTGTCGTCATTGCAAGCACAGCCACTGTGCTAATTACTAATTTTTTTGTCATTCATCTTCCCCTGATTTAATTTGAATCTAGGAATACTATAACTCTTGAAAGCTAAATGAATACTTAAATTTACATAATTATTTGTAATAATCACTTATTATGTTTTAAAATATCACATTAAATAAATTTTGTTACATTTATATCAACTTTTATTATTTGCAGAGATACTTTAAAATAACTTTTTGCTATAATAGCTTATACTCTGTGTAGTACTATAACTAGGGGGAAATATGAAAAAATGGGTTTTAATACTTGTAGTGTCTTTATCTGCATTGTTTGGGGCAGAGTATACGAAAGAGAACAGAATAAGTGATATGAATGAAATGGCGGCAGCAATGAACACGATACAGAGCGGCTTTTTTTACAATAATTATGATACGGTTGTTTCAGGAGTTGAGCATCTTAGAAACGCAATAGTAAGGGTGCAACCGCCTGCTGAAGAAGTGCAAGAAAAAGATCTTATAGCGAGATATATGAATCAAAAGATTCAGATGACAAATAAAATAGTAAAAAAAATAAATAAAAAGTCATTAACTATTTTGGAAAGATTCAAGGATGGTGATTCTGCTCAAGCGCTACAAGAGTATACAAAAATTATGGGACAATGTATGTCCTGTCACAGAGAGATGCGTAATTGGTAGTGCTACAAAAGATGAAATTCGCCATAGCATTACTATTTATTGCACTTAATTCCGTAGTTGCTTCTGAACTCATTTTAACGGGAACTGTCATTTCGAATAATGAGAAGATGATACCTGCAAGATATATGGGATATGTGAAAAAAATCAATTTTGAAGTTGGTGATGTGGTTGAGAGAGAGGATACTCTTTTTGAATTAGAGTCAGCAGAATTTGACATTCTTGAATCTCAGGCAGACTTGGCGCTCGAGCAGGCAAAACTTATGGTGGATGTATACGAGAGCAGAAGAAACTCGCTTAAGAAAGAAAAAAGAAATCTTGAGCGAGACAGAAAGCTTTTTTCAAAACAAGATTTTAAAATGAATATGGATGATATCAGTGAGGCGACAGATAATGTTTCCTCATCGCTTGAGTCGGCACAGGTTCTTGTCAAAGAGGCGAGTGAGAAAACAAAGCAGTTTGCAAGTGTTATGGGGTATCTCAAAGTTAAAGCTCCAAATAATGGCATCTTAGTAGATAAACGCATACGAGTAGGAGATATGGTGGCTCCCGGCATGCTGACGATGATTATTGTGGATATGGATCATTTAGAAATAGAAGCTGAAGTTGCAGAGTCTGATTTAAAGTATGTGAGACGCAATAAAGTAGTCAACATAAAAATTCCTTCGCTAGGCTACAAAGCTTCCGGTTATATAAAAGCAGTTGTGCCAAGTGCAAATCCAATGGCACACACATTTAAAATACGTGTACATTTTGAAAAGAAAAATGACATGATTTTCCCTGGTATGTATGCAAAAGTTTTTATTGATTTAACAAACGAGATAGCAAATAAACTTAATTAAACTGCTGTATTATGCTTATATTAAACATTTTTGGCAATACTTCCATATATTTTTAAAAAAGGACTTTAAAATTTAATGGAGCTATTGTTACTCTTTTTTCTTTTGGCTGTGAGTATTTCGTTTTTGTGTTCTATCTTAGAAGCTGTTCTCTTATCTGTAAATATGTCTTATGTGGCTGTTTTGGAAAGAGAAAAACCAAATATTGGAAAGCTTTTAAGACATCATAAAAGAAATATTAACAAGTCTATTGCTTCAATACTTATTTTAAATACTATTGCAAATACTTTAGGAGCGGCAGCAGTAGGCGCTGAAGCATCTATTTTATTTGGGAACGAAGCAGTTGTTTATGTTTCAATTATTCTTACCTTCGCCATACTCTTTTTCTCAGAAATAATACCTAAGACAATAGGCGCACTCTATTGGAAGCAATTGGCTCCTATGGCTGCTTACATAATACGTGTATTTATTTGGATGACGTATCCTATTATATTGACTACTCTTTTTGTGACGAATAGAATTTCAAAAGGAAAAACAGGTATTCATGTTCTCACGAAAGATGAACTTTTGGAGAGTATGTTTCAGAGTGAAGGTGATGGAGTGATAGACGAAAAAGAGTCAGATTTTATTGAAAATATTTTAAAACTCAACAGTGTTCGGGTGAGTGAAATTCTAACTCCAAGGAGTGTTGTTTTTGCGCTTAATGAAAATATGACTATTAAAGAAGTTATTGAGACAAAAGGCGCTATTTTTAAATTTTCACGAATCCCTGTTTATATTAACTCATTAGAAGATGTGAGTGGTATTGTTTTAACAAAAAAGATTTTTAAACAAGCGCTGACAGATGACAGCGTAACACTTGGCTCCATTAAAAAAGATATCTTTTCTATTAATGAAAAAATTCCTGTCTCAAAGGCACTTGACCTTTTTATTGCCAAAAAAGAGCATATGTTTTTAGTGCGAGATAACTATGACCAGACGGAAGGAATTTTAACACTTGAAGATTGTGTGGAAACAATCTTAGGGGTAGAAATAGTCGATGAAAGTGATACAACAGCCGATATGCGTGAGCTTGCAAAGAGAAAGATGAAGCAAAAACGCAAGCTGATAAGTAAGCTATAAATACTACATTCCTGGAATTCTTGGAATCTTTCCTAATTTTGAGAGTTTGCAGTATTTCCCCCAAGCTTTTTTAAGAGTATGTCCAAGATAAGGCATAGGAAACATAAAAGCTCTTTTTTCGTCCCTGTAAACAAATGCAGCACCGTCACCGCTATCCATCACACACAAGATGTTTAGGTGTTTATGGTAGCCCTTGAAGTTTGTGCCATTGGCTTCTCGTTCTTTGATGTTGTGCGCAACATTTCTCGCCATAACCTCTGCTATATGCCCTTGTTTGGCTCTCCATTCATATCCTTCAAGAGCGGCTATGTCACCGATAGCATAAATATTCGTAGGCATAGTTTCATCGCTAAAAATGACATTTGAGTAATCGTCTGTTGTAATAAAGCCTGCTGCGTTTAGTGGTAAATCTGAATCTTTAACCACAGTGTGACCGCTTCCAGCAGGAATAAACATAGTAAAGTCAGATTCGAGCTTTGAATCATCTTCAAAGAGCACGTAATCTTTTTCAAAAGATTTTATTTTTTTACCAAAATGCTTGTTAATGTTGAGTCTGGAGAAAAAAGTATCCATCATTTTGAGGGCTTGTGGTCCCATACGTTTTCCGGGTTCAGCCATTGGAGCAAAAAAAGTAAGCTCATAATTTTCACGAATACCCTTTTTTTTCAAAAGATTATGAAAGTTAAAAAGAAGTTCAAATCCGGGACCTCCGCGAACGGCTGAGGTGTCGTGCGGATTACCTCCAAAACCAAAACAAACTTTAGCGCTTCCTTTTTCTATAAGTGCATCGAATTTGTTTCTAATCTCGAGTGACTGCTCTGGAGTGCCACAAATTGAGAGGGTATTTTCTATGCCTTTATGCTGCATTTTTGAAGCACCCATAGCTAGAACGAGATAATCGTATTCTTGAAGAACAAGGCCGCTTTTTAGTGTTATATTATGCTCTTTTGCGGAGATACTGATAACAGAATCAATTATAAGCTTGAAGTCATGTGCATGCTGCAGATCATGCAGACTCAGGCAGACATCTTTAAAGTCATACTCTCTTGTCGGAATCCATATGGAGGTAGGATAGATATAAAAAAAGTCTCTATCACTTACCAATGTGACATCATAATTATTTTTCTTGAGGTAGATTGCAGCTTCAACTCCCCCGAATCCTCCGCCTAAAATTAAAATACGTTTCATGAAGCTCCCCCTGATATGTCATTTTACTATGAGCAATAGTATATGTTTTGGTTTTAAAGGCTGATTAAAGGCGCCCTAAACTTTTTTTGTTTGCGTTGGAGATTTTTTATTTATAAAGAAAAGAGCTAAAACACTTATAAAGCCACCTACGACAATATGTAACTCTATTGGCTCATCCAAAACAAGCCAGGCAATAAAAAGTGCAAACACAGGGACTAAAAACATAAAGGAGCTAGTTTTTTCGCTTCCAAGTTTTCCAGAAGCCATATAAAAAATAGTCGTAGCGACACTCTGTCCTAAAACTGCTAAATAAAGAAGTGAAATCCAGAATTTACTCCCCATCTCCAATACAGCTAACAAATCAGAGTTATATGCGTAAAAGAAAGATACGATACTGGCAATAATAGAAATAAGGAAACTGTAATGTATGGGGTGAATATGTACCTGTGAGTGTTGAGAGAGCATGGTGATGCCGGCCCATATGGTGGCACTAAGTAAGAAGAAGAGGTTGGCACTGTTGAAAAAAAGAGAAAAATCATTCAGCTGCAGCATGACGATACCACCGATAATTCCCAAAATTAATCCAAAGTATTGAATGTTTTGAAGTCTTTTTTTAAATATGAGCGCAACAAGTAAAAAAGTCATTACAGGACTGAGCGTTGTAATAATAACACTGCCCGAACCTGCAAAACCGTACTTTATGCCATAAAAAGCAGAAACCATAAACGCAATATTCAAAATAGAACTTCCTGCGACATATTTAAGGTTTGCAAGGTTAATTTTAAGCGGCTTTTTTAGAAGGTATAAAATTGGTAAGAATGAGAGACTGACAATAAAAAAACGCCAAAAAACCATCACATCAACTGAAACTTCAACTGTAAGTATTTTAAGTGCAGTCCAACCTCCGCCCCACAAAAACATTGACAAGATAAGAAGGTAGGTAAAGTGTCTGTGATTCATCGGATGAAAGATTATCTTACTTTCTCCTTGAATGGGCTTAAAGTTGAAGCAAGCTTCTCTCTGGCGAGAAAAGCTTATTTAATTATTTCCACGCTCTGGTTCTAATGCGTGAATGGCATGATGTACATTCATTGATGATGAGAGTGTAGTTACTCATCGCTTCATCCGTGTCTTCGTTCTCAACTGCAAGAATCAACTCTTGGGCATAAAGTTTGAGCATTTGCTCTCTTTTTTTAGCAAATTTACCTGCATTTACTTTATCATCAGGCAGATAAGATGTCGGGTCTGTTGTAAGAAGAGAGTCTAGACTTTTTATAAGTCTATCCGCTCCCTCTTTTACACCGGCTTTGTTAAGGTAATATCCAGCTCTTTGTATGTCTACCATAGCACTAAGCATGGTTCGCATATCCGAGGATAGTTTCGATTGTTCTGTCGTATTTGCTGCAAAAAGCGATGAAGCAAGCAGAGCAGAAAGCAGAGTGAGTAATACTATTCTCATGTGTCTCCTTTTTAGTATTGAATGATTTCTTTCGTGTACTCGTTAAGAGTAACCATTTTAGCGCTTGTATTCACGAGTGTTTTTGCTTCTCTTTTGCCGCCGTAGTATTTTTTAAACTCCGGTTTAAAAGTTTTAAAGTACTCATGAAACTTATCAGGACCCAAAACAGCTACTGCCCATAACGTGTCATCTGCAGCAACTTCAATAACTATAGAAGCGAGTGGCTGTGCAGCTGGTCCGGCTAATCTTCTACACCCTTGGCTGACATCAAATGCAGAAAGGTGGGACGAACATACCATAACTCCGCCATGCTCATAAGCCATTGTAGTTTTGTCTTTTGTACAATATTGCAAGAAGCTGTCATCCGGAGTTGGATGGGCTAACTGGTGAGAACAAATAGCACTATAAGCAACTATGGTTCTTTTCGCACCTACACCGCTTTTCCAAATATATCCTTGTCCGTCTTCTGATGTTAAACTTACATCCTGTGCCGTCGGCGTATCAAGGTCAAGCAGGATTGAAGGGGTTGAAGTGTATGGATAATTAAAAACATAATTTGTCTCTTTTTTCAATGAGCTTGCTTTAATTGGTGTTCCGGCAGCATCAACCAACTGAACCTTTTCATATGTTTGATACAGAATACCATCTTCTGCGCGTAATGAAGTTGTAATGAGAGATGGAGACAGTGCGATGAGTGTTCCTGAAGCTGCAGTAACTTTTAAAAAGTTTCTTCTATCCATGGTAGTCCTTATAATATTTTACTCTAAATAGAGGCATAAAGCCTCTTATTTGTTAACTGAATAAGTCAGCCATAACTCCACGATACCAGTCATGTGTAGCTTTTGCAGTTGCACTTGAACGGAATTTCCCATCAGGACCTTTTGGAACATTTCCTTTACCTGTAATAACTGCGCCAGTCCAGCTGAAGTCATGAGTAACCATGATTGCTTCTTCAGGTTTATCTCCAACCATTGAGTAGCAAACATTTCCAGCATTTACAGTAGTTGTTTTTACTGGAAGCTCGTAAGCTTTACCTTGTAGGCGGTTAATGATTTCATCAACACATTGATTTCCAGCCCATACTGCAGTTTGACCGCTTGGAGGAATACCATGACCAACAACATCGCCTACTGCGTAGATGTCCTTGTCAGTTTTAGTTTGGAAAGAACAACCGTTCATAAGTACTTTTCCAAAAGAATCTTTTGTTGTTTCAACACCAGACATAGCAACAACGCCGTTTGCTTTGTTGTTAGGGATGAGGTTAAGTACAGCATATTTATGAGATTTTTTCTCTTCTTTCATGATCTCAAAACCATCAGCATCTTTTTTGCCTGTTGGAATTTTTTGAGTGAAAGAGATAGTTTTACCTTTTGTATCTACATCATCAATCTTACAGAAGTCCATATGTACAACATTACCATTGTATAGTTCTTTCCAAGCTTCTTTAAACGCAGCACCTTTTGCTATATCTTTTCCTGGATTAAGAATAATTACTTTTCCGGAAATATCTTCTTTTTTCATGAACGCAGCTATCATACTTGCTCTCTCGAAAGGAGCAGGTGGACAACGGAATTTACCTGATGGAACTGTAATAACAACATCTCCGTCATCCATTCCTTTTAGCATTCTGTCAAGTGCAACGTGCTCAGATCCTGGAATAAGTGCGCCCGGAGCATTTCTTTTAAGGTCAGCAATTTTTTCTTTCGAGAAAGTAGGAAACTGATTTTCGTAGTCATAGTCAATTCCCGGAGAGAGAACTAAAATTTCATATTGAACTATACCGTGTGCAGTATGAACCTCTTTCGCAGCTCTGTCGATACCGACAACTTCTGATTTGAGCATGCCATATCCATGAGCGCTAACCGGTTGAGCATAATCAAAAATAAATGTTCCAAGGTTAAGGCCTTCAAGTTTTCCTAGGTAAGCATTTGAAAAAGGACAAGACATAAATGTATCATTTTTCTCAATTACAAGTACATCAAGTTTACTATCTTTTTTCTTTAAGCCTTTTGCAACAGTTAGACCCCCAAAGCCTCCACCGATAACAACAATTTGGTGCTTGCCAAGTACTTTTTTCCCTGTAGTAGTTGCAGCTGCAGCTGCAGCTGGTGTTGCTGCTGCGTTATTACATCCTGTCAAAGTTGTTACAGCTGCTGCAGCAACGCCTACAGCTCCAATTTTAAGTGCATCACGACGATTCATATTCATATTTTCCCCTTAATGTATGTTTCAAAAACCATAGTAGATTTTCGGACTGCGGAAATATTACAATTTATAATATAAGTCGAAACTTAAATATATTATTTAGTTATTTATGATAGTTTTTTTTCTTTTATAAAACATAAGTATAGATTATGTTTACTTATGTTTTTTATATCACATATATGTGATTATGTTTCTAGGAGCCTATAATTTGGGCTTTTGTTAAAATTTTGATTTATTAATTGTGATAAATATAATAAGAATAATTAAAGAGCATTTTTTTATCAAAATGAGAGAAGTGTAGAGTAAAGTAACATTTTTCATTTATTTAGAAAAAGAATGAAATTAGAGTAGGTGCTTTTTAATCCAAACAGATAAGACATAGAGTCCCCAAAGATGCTGTTTAAAACTTCCCTTTGAAGCTGTTTGTATGTATTTCTCTAACTCTTCCTCACGAAAAAGTCCTGTTTGCATATTGACTTCTTTGATGAGTTCAAGTCCGCCGCTTGCAATGAGATATTCCATATAAGGGTTAGAGAATCCTTTTTTCTTACGTTTGAGAATTTTCTCATCAAGCTGCGTTTTCATAATCTCTTTGAGCAATGACTTAGTCGTTTTATCTTGATAACGCAGCTGCGGTGCAATGGAGAAAACGCAGCTTGCAAGTTTGTAGTCTAAAAATGGCGTGCGTGATTCTATGGAGTGTGCCATGCTCACACGGTCAAGTTTAGTTAGAAAGTGCTCTGCCTGAAAGATGTTGAGGTCGACGTAGCTGTACCAAATGCTCTCATCAGTGTGTTCTGAGTTTTCGAAAGTATCTCTATAAGGTTTGAGATATTTGAGTGACTCATTGTCTTTTACATTACGTCGTAAAAGCAGATTTTTTTGCAGGTCGGTAAACTTTTCTCCTGAAGTACGAAACAAAAGAGTCTCATCAAAAACCCTTTTGTACCATTCCCATTCCCTGTTCATAGAAAAGTTTGAACGAAAATATTTTTTGAGCCAGTTTTTATGACCCAAGTTTGCCGCCTGCTCAATGTCGAGATATTCAAAATATTGTCTATAGCCCAAAAAGAGCTCATCACTTCCTTCTCCGCTGAGAACAACTTTGTAGCCGTCTTCTTTTATCTTCTCAAAAAGCAGGTAAAGAGGAATAGCGGCAGGGTCATTGAGCGGTTCATCCAGGACGTCAAAAACTTTTTCGCTTGCGTTTATGAAGTCACTCTGACAAATCTCGACTTCTGTGTTAGCTAAACCCAAAAATGCAGCACTTTCTTTGGCGTTTGCTCTCTCGTCATACTTTGCAAACTCTTTGTAGCCGAGCGTGTAGGTTTGAAGCTTTGCTCCGTGCTTGAGCGCGTAAGCATTCAAAGAAGCGCTGTCAATTCCACCGGAGAGAAGCGAAGCCATCGGCACATCTGCGTTCAAACGCAATTCTATAGACTCTTCAAGCAAAGAGGAAAGCGTGTGAACGGCTTCATCTTTAGAAGTTATAAGATTTGGTTTGGCATCTAAAAGGTCAAAATACTTTTGGACTTTGACGTGTTTATCTTTATATATAAGATACTCTCCGGCGGCAAGCTTGTGAATACCTTTAAAAAATGTGTAGGGCGGTGTCGGGGCTAAAAAAGTGAGGTAGCTGAGCAGTGCATCATCGTTCATCTCTTTTTTTCGTAAAAATGGAAGCACTCCTTTTATCTCTGAGGCAAAGGCAAAAGTGTTTGTTTGTTCAAGATAAAAAAGCGGTTTTTTCCCAAGTCTGTCACGAAAGAGATAGAGTGTCTCCCCGTCTAAAAGTGCAATAGCAAACATCCCCCGCAAATGTTGGACAAAATCTACGCCCCATTGCAGGTACGCAGCAATGATAACTTCAGAGTCGCTCTGCGTTTTAAAATCAAAATCTAGCTTAGATTTAAGTTCTTGAAAATTGTAGATTTCCCCGTTGAAGGAGAGTAGTATATTCTCATGTTTGAGAGGTTGGTGAGAACGTGCATCTGCATCTAAAATACTGAGTCTCTGATGGGCAAAGAAAAGGTTATTACGCAGTTCAACCCCGCAATAGTCAGGTCCTCTATGGGTCAGTCTGGCAAGAGCTGTTTTTGCAGTTGCCTCGTCAAACTCTCCTAAAACCCCAAAGACAGCACACACTCAGAGACTCTTTTTTATAAACGCAACGGTGATGTCATTTTCTACATAATCACGTACATATTCAATACGCTCGACTTGCAACTCTTTTGCAAAGGCTTCTATCTGCTCTGTTGTAAGATAGTTATAGGTTTCACTTTGTAAATCACCATGTAAAACATTAAAGTAAAATCCGTAGTTTGAAGAGTTATAGCAGTTGTGAATAAACTGCGTGGTTTCAAAAGGGCTTAGCGTGTTCATTGCACCGCTGCAAATGTAAATGTCAGCGCGAGGAAGTTTGTCTTTACAGACATCGACAATTTGAATTTCACAGCCAGTACGTGAAGAAGCCACCTCATACATAGTGACCAAAGAGTCCAAGCCTATATAGTTTTTTGGCGTTCTTTTTTTCTTTTGCATATAAAGGTATAAATCACCAAAACCGCATCCGGCATCTGCCACGGTGTAGCTGCTCAAATCTTTTGGCAGTATCTCTAAAAGCGCGCGAAAACGCAACTCCTGATACTCTTTTGAAAACCAGTTCAAGCCTTTTGCACTGAGACCGTGTTTCTCAATTGCAGAAGAGTAAAATTTTTCATTATCGACGCGTGGCATTCTTCTCCTTTTTGGAACGATATTATATAATACTTCCATATAAAGGCGGTTAATATGAGAGTAGCAGTTGTTGGACTTGGCGGAGTAGGCGGTTATATTGCGGCAAATTTAACCAAAACAGAGCATGAAGTGGTCGGTTTTGCAAGGGGTGAACATCTTGTAAAAATTCAAGAACAGGGTATAAAGATTGTTGAAGATGAAAATTCTTGGAGTGTAAAGTTAGATGCGCGAGAGTTAAACGCAGCTGATGGTATTTTTGACACAGTTTTGTTTTGTGTGAAGAGTTATGATTTGCAAGAGGCTTATGCAAAAATTGCACCTCACATAAACGCAGAGTCAATTTTACTGAGTTTTTCCAATGGCGTTTCCAATGGAGACACTCTTCGGGGCTTGAGTCAAAGCATTGTTCTTGATGGTTGCGTTTATATTCTTTCTCATCAAGAAGAAGCTGGTGTTATCCATAAGAAAGGGAAGGTTTTCGCAGCTGTTTTTGGCGGAGATGTAAACGCAGCGCATGCTCTGGCACAAGTGTTCGAAGATGCCGGCTTGCGTTTTAAAGCACCAGTAGACATTCAAAAAGAGATTTGGAAAAAGTATATTTTTATTGCTGCTTTTGCAACTCTGACAACGTATTATGACAAAAGCATACGCTTTGTGTACGAAAATTATGAGGAAGAAACGGAGCTTCTTTTAAATGAGATAGCAAGTGTTGCAGAGGCAAAGGGAGTTGATATTTTTGATGAAGTTCAAAAATCTTTAGAGACAGCGAGTAAGTTGCCCAAGGATGCTTCAACCTCTATGCACTTAGACTTTCAAAACAAAAAACGCAACGAACTGCAAACTTTGAGCGGCTATATTGTCGAAGAAGCTCAAAAGCTCAAGGTACAAACGCCGCTCATGCAGAAGATATATGAGGCACTGCGTTTAAAAGATTGCTCTATTTAGAATCTCAAAAAACTTGTTTTTTGTAGCTTTAGGGGGGTTATAGGGACGTTTATGTCCCTGCCACTATTACGAGCAAAGCTCGTAATAGTGTGCTTCATAGAAACTTTAGCGGAAGATTTTGTCTATATCTTTTTGAATGGCTCCCGGAACTGTCGAGATGGTCATAAACTGGGACATTTTCAGCATCGGGTACATAAGTGCAATATAATATTTTGGGTCAAGTATTTTAGCTTCACCGTTTTCAATGAGCACAGGGTAAGGAAGAAGACCTGCGTTTTGTGTACCGATTTTGTCTATAAACTTGTTGGTGCGTTTGCTGAGTTGTACTCCTAAAAGAGTGCTCCCATTTTCAAGTTTTTGTTCAAAAAGCACTTTTTTGGACGTATTGGCCTGAGCTAAAAGCTTTGCATTTTCACCTTTGGCAATTACTTTCATCTCACCGTATTTTGGCATTCCCTCCATGAACTGAAATCGTTCAAGCACGGCAAACTTCAAAACTTCATCGGAATTATTCAAATCTTTAAAGTTTTGACGCAAGGTCTGTAGGGTACTTTCTGAAAGATTCTGATCGTACTCATCTTGCATAAAAGCTCTTTGATGATAGAGTGGATTGGAGATACTCAGTAGATTGTGTTTTGTGTCAAGTGTAGCTCTGAGGTTTGCTGCAAATCCCCGCTGCATTTTAGAAGCATTTTTTAGGAGAGCTTTGTTTGTAAAAACAACAGACGAGAGAGTCTCTTCTTTATCTAAAGTATAGGTACCGAGAATCTCAAATCCGGCTTCTTGAAGCTTTTTCTGAAGCTCACCCAGGCTCAGAGCATTGGTATGCAAATAAGCGGTAACTTTTCCTTTGTCAATATCTCCAGGCTCTATTGTTTTATTTGCATCGTTTTGAAGTTCGGCAATTTCCGGTGCTACATGGTCGCTGAAAATAACAACTTTTTCTTTCATAATCTCTTTGAGAATTTCTTCATTACTTTGAGAGTTTGAACCTTCCACGGTCACAACTTTGGGAACAACAGCCTCAACTTTGGGTGCTTGCACAACTTGAGGCATCTTTATAACGACCTCATTCGAGTTCTCTTGCGCGTTTGCGTTTAAAAGTAGGGCTAAAGTAATAAAAAAACTTTTTACTGGGTTCATATTTCTCCTTTTTATTGAATTTTATGGGATTATTTCTATCTCTATACGACGATTTTGAGCACGCCCTTCTTCGCTTTCATTGTCCGCAATCGGGCTCTCTTCTCCTCTGCCGATGGCTGTGAGTTTTGTAGAACTGACACCGTAATGCATGAGTTTTTCTTTAATGGCATTTGCTCTTTTTTGAGAGAGAACCTTGCTCTCTTTGTCGTTTTCAAGGGTATCGCTAAAACCATAAATAAGAACTTGGTATTCTGTGTTATTGAGAAGAAATTCTGAAAAATCTTTGAGTGAATTTGAGTATTTGTCTGAAACTTTGGAGGAATTTGAATTGAAGTTAATTTGTAAAGTCGCTTGAACGGGACAGCCGGAAGCATCTACTATAAACTCTTTGGGCGTGTCAGGACAGATGTCTGCACTGTCTAGAATTCCGTCTGAATCACTATCTGTTTTTATGTTTATTTTGGGCTCTGCAACAGTGTTGTCCTGCGTTTGTAAAGATATTTCAGGTGTACTGACAGGAGAAATTTCTACCGATACCGGCTGTATAAAAGGATACTCCCCTTGGGTTTGTGCAAAAAGTGAGAGAGTAAAAAATAAGAGTACAATTAATTTCAAGTTACTGCCTTTAGAAAATCATTATTTTTAATTATAGTATAAAAATTACTTAACTCTTTGCTATAAAGAGTTTTTTGCACCCAACTCCAAGAGTGTTGTGTAATAATTTTACAATTACAAATAAGGAAAGAGAATGAAAAAAGAGCGATTGGTTTTGGGCGGAGGCTGTTTTTGGTGTGTTGAGGCTATTTATTCAAACGTTAAAGGAGTTCTTAGCGCTATCAGCGGTTACACGGGTGGCGCAAGAGCTAACCCGACGTATGAGAATGTATGTTCAGGTGCAACAGGACATGCCGAAATTGTTGATATTACGTACGATGCTGATATCATCTCTTTAGAAGATTTACTTAAAATATTTTTTGTAGTGCATAACCCGACGACGCTCAACCAACAAGGCGCAGACAGAGGAACGCAGTACCGTTCTGTTATTTACTACGGCAATGAGGAGGAAAAAGAGCAAATAGAGAAGTCTATAGCTTTGGCTCAAGAAGATTTTAATGACAAAATAGTCACAGAAGTGAGTCCTCTAGGAGTTGTTTATCCGGCTGAGGGGTATCATCAAAATTATTACGCACTTAATTCAGCACAAGGCTATTGCCAGGTAGTTATTGCTCCAAAGTTACAAAAGTTCATGTTAACCTTTCCTGATAAGCTCGGCTAAGACTTCATATAAACTAAACTATGCTAAAATCTTTCACTTTTTCCGCTTTAAGCGGGAGTTTAGGATGAGGAAAGTTTATGAATCATATGTATAATTTAGCCATTATTGGCGCCGGACCTGCTGGCATCGCTACAGCCGTTGAGAGCTATATGCTAGGCATACGCGATATTGTTTTATTAGAAAAAGATGTCAATCATAACTCAACAATCAGAAAGTATTATAAAGAAAACAAGAGAGTAGACAAAGACTGGAAAGGTCAAAAAGTTGAACTTGACGGAAGAATTTACTTTGTCGATGGCACAAAAGAGACAACCTTGGACTTCTTTGATGAGATAATCGCCAATCACTCGGTAGAACTCCAAACGCATTCCGAAGTACAAAGCATTGTAAAAAAAACGGATGTACATGAGAAAGAGTATTTTGAGGTTTCTCTGGGTGAAAAGCTTATAAACGCAAGATATGTCGTAGTGACAATCGGGCGTATGGGCAAGCCAAATAAACCCGAATATAAAATTCCTTCTTCGCTTAAAAAAAGAGTAGGTTATACGCTTGACGGCTGCCTTGGCAATGAGAAAATTTTAGTTGTTGGCGGCGGTGACAGTGCCATAGAATACGCTGTTGATTTGAGTGTGGCAAATGATGTTTCAATCTGCTACAGAAGAGAGACTTTTAGACGTGCGAACCCTACAAACCAAAGAAACATAGCAAATGCAATTGCGCATAAAGAGCTAAACGCAGTGCTTGGCGTAAACATTGACGGTGTTGAAGATGATGATGGACGAGTGAAGGTTCTTTTCAATGAAATTGACGCGGTGACGTATGACAGAGTTATTTATGCAATTGGCGGAACAACACCAAGCGCTTTTCTTGCAAGTTCTGGTATTACAGAAGAAGATGGCAGACCGGTTCATGATGATAATTATGAAACCAATATCCCTGGTCTTTTTGTCGCCGGAGATATTACGCAAGAGAGCGGCGGGAGCATTGCACTCGGTCTTAACCACGGCTACGCGATAGCGTGTTTTATACAGTCTAAAGTTTAGGAGTTTTCTTATCGGAAATAATAGACTTGTCCCTCTGACTGATGACGCCATCAGGGGTATCTAAAAGTATTTCCACTTCGCAATCAAGATATTCCGAGGTGGAAATAGGTGTAAAATTTTTGTCCTCAAACGCAGCTTTTTTAGCGTTTTTGACAATCCCCTCAAGCAAAGAAGGGCAAGAATCGTCAGACGAAGAAGAACCTCTGAGTTTTTTATCGAGATAGAGATTGACGGTAGAAAAGATTGGCTCGGCCAAAAGAGGGTGCTCTTCTAGAAGCGCAGACCTGTCTATGGTTCTTTGTGCTTCAAGAACTTCAGCGATGGAGTCTCTTGCTAATTGAAGTAAAACAGAACGACTCATAACAAACTCCTCATTTTAGAACTTAAAACTTCAAATTATATCTTATTTTAAAACTTCTTCTTTTTTTAGTTTGTAGTTGTTTAACAATTTTATAATGACCATAACGCCAATAACCTGAAAGAGCGCAGCTAAGATTAAAGCATAGTAATGCATAGTGTCAATAGAGTCGGCATTAAATGCCAGAGTTGCCATCGCAATAAGAAGAGTCAGCGGCATAGAGTGGCTGAGCCCCATAAGCAGGGAGTCTATGATTCCAAGTTCTTTAATAAATACAAGAGAAGCAATGACTCTCATAGCAATCATAATTCCTGTAATTGTGAGTGCCATCGTGATAAGTCCATCCATAAATACAGCTTCAAGATTAAAAGAGCTGCCAATATGGATAAAAAAGATAGGAATTAAAAATCCAAAGCCAAAAGAAGAGAGTTTCTCTGGTAAATCTTGTTTGTGTTCAAAGAATGTCGGGATAAAAATTCCCGCCAAAAAAGCCCCAAACGCAAGCTCAAGATTTAAGAAAAGCATAGCGCCAACGAGTAGGAAAAAGATGCCCATAGAGAGTCTTATATCCTGTTCTTTGTTATCATTATGCGGCATAAGCGCGGTGGAGACTTCCGGAAACCACCAAAACAGCAGCTGCATGGCACGAAAGAGCAAAAACATAAAAACTAAGAAAGCTAAAAGTGCCATAAGCGTTTGAAAGAGTCCAAGGCCAAAGCCCGAGTGTAAGGTTGCTGAGGTGATGGTTAAGAAGCCAATACTTACGACTTCCCCAATCCCGCCGGCCGTCATGGAAAGTTCTAGCCATGGGGTTTTTCCATACTCTTTGGAGAGAGTGGCGATTAGCCCTACGGAGATAAGCGGTAAAAGAACCATAAATACGTTTCCAAGCTCGAGATACAAAGAGAAGCCTATGGAAAATGCGTACAAAATAATGAGGTAAAAAATAACCCTTCGCATCACAGCAGGGGACATTTTTATGACTTTTTTGAGGTTAATCTCAGTTCCGGCTATAAACATGAGGAATAAAAACCCAAACTCTGCAACCACGTCAAAGAGGTGTGCTTCATGCACAAA
>Ga0180732_1000536_pt1 | contig 31557 bp, 29 predicted proteins | sample KR11_01MetaG_FD_148674 | JGI IMG/M metagenome (GOLD analysis project Ga0180732, IMG submission 148674) | Groundwater microbial communities from the Olkiluoto Island deep subsurface site, Finland - KR11_0.1 MetaG | ecosystem: Environmental > Aquatic > Deep subsurface > Groundwater | place...
CAAGGAATTTGGACAGCATATTTCTAAAACCGGCAACCTGATCTTCAAATAGTGGACTTTTTATAGGTAAATGATTGAATTCTTTAATGCCAAATGTTTAATTGTATATTATTTTGGACAGCAGTGACAATTAATGAATCTTAAAGATAAGGTAGCTGTAGTAACCGGAGGAGCCTTGGGAATCGGAGAAGTTGTATGCGTCTTGCTGAGGCCGGAGCAAAGGAAATGATTAAAGCAGGCCGCTGGGGAACACCCGACGATATAGCAAAAGCAGTATGTTTTCTGTCAAGCGGTATGGCGGATTATATAACGGGAAGCCTTATCTCCGTTGATGGTGGTTTTCTTCTGATGTGAAGAACATGCTTTTATGAGTATCAATGAAATATCTTTTTATAGTGATCAGAGATACAAATTGGTAAATTTTACTGATGTCTTCGTACAATGGCAAGAGTTGTTCTGCCTGCTGAACATCGCCCAACAAGCCGTGGGCGATCATCCTGTCTTGCTGCCTCTTTTTCTGTTTTCTATCTCCTATGCTTCTTATAAACGACAGGCTGAAAATCTTAATACCCAAAGTTTGGAAACACAGTTGGTTACTTATTCCGGCACTGTCCTGATAGAAGAGAGTTGTAGTGTCAGATCAGAAAGTAGTTGCAGATAGAAAAGAGATTACAATAACTTTAAAGAGGCAAGGGGGTAAACAGAAAATGAAACCAATACGAATTATAAAGTATTTTGGATTGATTTTGTGTTCGTTTTTTTCTCTGCTTTTGTTCAGCGGTATTCTGCACGCTTTGGATTTACCCAAAGTGATCGACAAGACCAACTGTAGTCAATATAAAGACTTTCTCATTCCGGCTTTATACAGGGCTGTTGAAAGAGGCGACTGGATTGTTGAGCCTGGAACTTTGAATTTTACATATATCCAAACAGGATAGTTTTATTGAAGCCGAAATAAAAACATGCATTATTTTGAACAACTTAATATTAATGCCGCCGGAATAGACATCGGTATAAAATCTCACTATGTGGCAGTTCCAAAAGGCAGAGATCCCGAAGGTCAGGACGTTCGGGATTTCTCTACCTGTACAGCTGATCTTTATAAATTGGCAGACTGGTTAAGGCGATGTAATATCCGTGCTGTCGTTATGAAGTCCACCCGCGTATATTGGATTCCATTATTTGAAATCCTCGAAGAGCGGGGATTTGACGTTAGACTGGTAAATCCCCGCAGCATCAAAAATTCCGTGGGGCGAAAATCTGACTTATTGGACTGTCAATTGATTCAGCAATATGGACTTTTGCAGAGCACCTTCCGGCCTGTCAATCAAACAAGTGAGCTTAGATCGTATCTGCGTCAGCGTGCGATGCTGAAATTGTATGCTTCCCAGCATACAAAGCATATACAAAAAACTCTTGAACGTATGGATATAAAGCTCGGCCAGGTTATTAATGACATTAAATGTGCTACAGGAATGAAAATCATCAGGTCGATTATCTCCGGCGAAAAAAATCCTAAAAAACTTGCCCGGTTGCGAGATATTCGTTGTAGTAAAGATGAAGTTGCATTTACCAAAGCATTAGAAGGCTATTTTAGACCGGAGCATTTATTTGCATTGAGACAAGCTGTAGAGCTTTATGATTTCTATAATAAACAAATTATTGAATGTGAATCACGTATCAAAATCTGCCGGAATCAAAATTACTCAAATCGAAAGCATTGATGCTCCTATAGCACTCAAAATTATTGGTGAAAATAGAATCGCCATATTCTATCTAAAAAAAGCCATGGTTAATGGGAATTCATTAATCTGTTCTTTTCTCATCTTGATATGTTTATTAATAGCAGAAAGATCCGCTTCTATAGCGTTTTCGGGGCAAAGCCTGACGCAATTGAAACAGCCGAAACAATTTTCGCCAAACATTGGATATGGCGCCATATCAATTGCATCTGCCGGACACTCTTCCATACAGATACCGCATTGAGTACATTTGTTTTCGTTTACTATTCTTTCAGGAAGCATCTGCATTAGATTGTTTATTGAGGTTTTCTTCAGTTCCGATCCAAGCAATTCGGGCTGATAGTCAAGATCTTTCAATTGCAACCGGCGCAGGTTGCCTTCAGACAAGCCTTTGTGTACCTTTATGACAAACTCGGCAATAAGTTTATCATCATCCGTATCAGGATGACCCAGACAAACCGGAGTTTTGGATTGCCATAACATTGAGTGAACTGCTCCTACCTTCGAAGCTGCAGCAATCTTATAGCCTTTTTCAAGTAATTTCTCACCCATTTCCCAAAGAGCAACTCCGCTGCAAACACCTCCCCATGTTGCAAAGGGAACTGCAAAACCGGTTATTGTTTCAGGAAGTTCATTAATAAAGGCCATTACCGGCAAAACCGCGTGACCGGCATAAACAGGAGTTCCTATATATAGACATATCTTTTCTTTAGCCGCTTTGATCTGATCCAGCGCAAAAAACCGGTTACGCTCTTTGCCGATATCTTGTATAAAAATGTCGCTGTTAAGTTCTTTTAATGTTTTTTCGATATATTTTGAAACATGTTTGGTGGTTCCTGATGGCGAGCAATAGATTACAAATGATTTAATATTCATTATTTCTCCCTTTAAGCAAGCTTTTTGAAATAACTGTTAAATCAATTATCAGCGGGGCCTTTATGAATTACCCAGTCTTTTATTACTTATAACAAACTTGATGAAATCAGGCAGATTACGCATAAACCTTACCCAGCTGTCGGGTGAACGCCATAGCATACTTGTGTACTCAAATAATACTTTTGGCCGCATAAAGTGTTTCCTGTAAAATTTATTAAAAAGCTCTTCAAGCTGATCTTTTGTCATACCCTTTGGTATAAACAGGAAATTCATGCAATCCATCAGTTCCCAGTCTTCATTAAATTCGCCCATTTCATGTATATTTTCATAAATCGGCGATCCCGGAAACGGAGTAAACTTTGTTACATTCAACTCATCTATAGGGTTTGAGAATACATATTCCATGCTTTTATTTATTGCGGCTTCCGTTTCTCCGGGAAGGCCTATCATAAAAAGTCCTTTTGTACGAATTCCGGCTTTTTTTATCAGTTTTATCTTTTCCGACAAAAAAGTTAAATCAACATTTTGCCTGTGTTGGGATAGAAGGTTTTCATCGCCTGTTTCTATTCCTATGCTTATCATCCAGCACCCGGCTTCTTTTAGCATTAAAAGAAGATCGTAATCTATATGTTCAGCTCTGACAACGCAATTAAAGGATATTCCAAGCGGCCGGTTAATCATCATATTCGCAAAATCGACAACTCTTTCCCTTTTAAAAGTAAACTGATCATCGTAGAAAATTATATGCCTTACACCAAATCTTTCGTTCAGATAGCGAACATGTTCATACATGTACTCAGCAGAGTTAAATCGGAAAGAACGCCCGAAAACCGAACGATCACAATAGCTGCACGCATAAGGACAGCCGCGGCTTGTGATACAGCTTGAGCTTGGAGCCTTCGGGTAATTAAATAACGGGGCTCTGTAACCCAAAGGAAATCCATCAAGTTTTTCGTATGCAGGGAATGGAAGCGAATCAAGGTCCAGGCTGTTTGTTCTGCGGCCAGTAAAACATATTGCACCCGTTTTTTCACGGTATATCAGGCCCATAACGGAAGATAAATTATCTGTGTCGTTTTCTATAAGTTCTGCAAGTGTTTCCTCTCCTTCGCCTACAACAGTAAAATCTATAACAGGATAATCTATAAGAACTCTTTCTTTAAGGGCCGAAACATGGGCTCCCCCAAAAACCACCTGTATTTGAGAAATAATGCTTTTTGCCATTTCAGCTATTCTTACACCATCAAGAAAAGTTGAGGTAGTACAGCTTAATCCTATAAAAGCTGGCTTTTCTATGCTTATATAATCATGAATAAGTCGGTCAGAGTCCGGCCTGGCATAGCAGTCTATAACAGATGTATTAATTTTTCGTTTTTCGAGGTAGGCCGCTATTCCGGTAAGACCTATAGGTGGGATGATATTAGCTATTCTTGAAATATCTTTACGTGCTGCCTCTTTTCTGTAGCCTAAAGGATGAACAAGAAGAATTTTATTTGAATTTAGTGATGTCAATATATGTGCTCTTATATAAACAAGTAAAACCTTATCTAAGACGTTTCAGATTTTTATATGCGTATTTTTTCAGTTTTTTGTTGGACGCACTATTTGAAACAGTTTCAAGAGTCGATCTGTACTTAGTCTGTCCTGATGCCCCAAGAGCATTGCAAAGCCACGCCATTGCATCAACAAAATCCCTGTCACCGGTAGAGCTATTGTAACTTTTGAGCAGTTCATCATCGACTATGTCAAGAATTCTCTGATCATTTCTGTACTTTTTTGCAACAATCTTGGCCGCTGCTTCTTTATCTCTCATACTGGAAGATTTAAGCATGCTGATAACATCACCGGAGCTTTCGCCTTTCTTTGAAGATTTTTCTGATGAAAGGGTTCTATGTAATTCTCTATCCTTAGCCGGTGCTGTTTGTACTACCGGCTGAAGATTTCCTACTATGCTGCTGACAAGCTGCCCGTAAGCAATTGAACCCGGAGATTCTTCCTTTATAATTTCAGCTTCTGCGACCTTATCCCTTACAGATATAATTCTGATTTTACCTGTTTCTATCCGCTGGACATCAATTACTGCGCCTGTTTTGGGATGCTTTATTACCTTACCTTCTTTATAAACTGAAAAATCCATATTGTCTTTAACTCCGGCCATCCTTCCAAGATCTATTGTGACTTTGGAACCGGAATTGTTTACAATATAGCCCTCAAGTGGGAAGTTTTTTATTATTTTTTCAGACATCTGAACAACAAGATCCTGAAGCCTTACAGCTGTTGAGCTTTTGACATTTTCAGCTGCTATTATAGAAGCAGTTTCCACATCAATTATTCTTGCGTTAATTTCAATTATGCCCTGAAGTTTCATAACCGAACCGCTTATTATGGTTTTAACCCCAAGAAACTTTCCTATTTGTGTTGCAGTGGTTGCATCAACAACACCGGTCATGGAAAGTTTTTGCTCTTCCAATAATTTTTTCAATAATCCTCTTTCGATGACTTCAAAACGTCCGGCCTTGACTAGGGCTGTAATAAACCACTCGGCTACAATTACACCCATATCCTTAGTTTCAAAGCCCTCTCCCTGGAGCTGGAAATCAAGAACGGCAATTTTAGTCTTTCTGAAATCAGCAGGTCCTGCCAAAACCGTAGATTGAAACAGCAACAAAATAATCGACACAAGCAATAGTGGTGAAATAAATCTTTTCATGAGAATAAACCGTATATCCTGCTAAATTTCGAATAATGCATATCGGGTTAAATTTATATGTCATAGCCAGTTTATAAACGTTTCAGTTTTGTCAAGGTCAAGGCGGGCGAAAATTTTAACCACTGGAATACCTGGAGCATTTTGAGGATTAAAATTTGAGCCCAACACAAAGATCGGCTAAAATGGAATGTTTTGCAATTGGCTCGTCCTGTTAATATAAATCTATAAATATTTTTGACGCAGTATATATAAAATTATTGCTGAGTGTCAAGGAAGTTAAAAACACCTTGCGAAATAATATATAATTTGCCAGAATTAATAAGTTTATAATAAATTTGCATCTTCCTCATAAAGGGCGCAAAATAATATCGTGGTTTTAGATCGTATATTATGTAAAGTTTAGTGTATGAAGGATTGAAATGCCCGGATATTTTTCCGATTATGAATTTGTTGAAAACGAGATCGAACAGGAGTACCGGAAGGCTGAAAAGAATAAAGGCTTCATAAATCTTACAGGAAGCAATCCAACTCATGAAGGCCTGATCTTTCCTTTTGATATTTTAAGAAAGGCTGCGACATCATACCTGTCTAAGCGTAGATACAATCCTGATCCAAAAGGACTTTATTCCGCGCGCCTGTCCGTATCCGATTATTATAAAAACCGCATACCTTCCATTGATATCCCAGCTGATAATATCACTATTACGGCAAGCACAAGCGAATCTTATGGTATTTTGTTTGCTCTTCTTGCAGACCCGGGTGATAATATTCTTGCTCCAAAAGTTGGCTATCCTCTTTTTGAACATCTGGCAGCCATTCATCATATCAAACTGCGCTCTTATGAGTTGGATGAAAATAACGGATGGCAGATAAAAGAAAACAGCATACTTTCAGAATATGACAGCCGAACAAGGGCGATCATAATTGTTTCTCCGCATAACCCGACAGGAATGGTTATAAAAGAACCGGTTTCCGTGCTTGACAGGCTTGATCTTCCGGTAATTTGTGATGAAGTATTTGCCGAATTTTCCTGTGCAGTTGAAAATGTTGCTCCATTTGGAGCGCTGCACCCCCAGCTTACGGTTTTTCACCTTAACGGAATATCCAAGATGTTCGGACTTCCTGATTTAAAACTAGGCTGGATTGCAGCAAGTGGTGCAGGTTCAAAAGATTTTGATAAAAGGCTTGATATGTTAAACGACACTTATCTGGGAGCAAATCACTTGACTCAGTCAATACTTCCATCTATTTTTTCAGAAGGTAGAGATTTTATTAAACAAATGGTGGGGCGGATTCGCACAAACATAGATCTTGCCACTGAATTGCTTTCGCAAAATCCCAATATAGAAACGAGTCGGCCTGAAGGAGGATATTATCTGTTTCCCCAAATAAAAAACTGGGAAGATGAAGAACAACTTGTATTACACCTTTTAAAAAGCAAGGGAGTTCTGGTACACCCCGGCTATTTTTATGACTGCGACCGGAATGTGCATATCATGATTTCCTGCTTAACCGAAACAAATAAACTGGCTGAAGGGGTTAAACGTGTTATTGCCACAATTTGATTTTATATGTATAAAAACTCTTGTGTGCAGATAGAATTTGGGTTTTTATCAACGAAAATAGACTTGTAAAAAGCGTACAACGAACATCGCCATTCGATGTTCGCCATTTTCGGATTTCGATAGGTGAAAATATGATAGAATCGTTTAAAAGAATTTATGACAATCGACACGAGTATATCGGCAAATGGAAAGAAAAACACCCTGATCGCAAGATAATGGGATATATGTGCACATCCATGCCTGAAGAGATAATTTATGCCGCCAATGCTTTACCGATCAGAATATTGGGAGGACATGAATCCCAGAACGTCAGTCAACAGCATATGATGGGAACGTTTTGCCCCTTTTCCCGTGATGTTCTGGCACAGGGACTTCTGGGGAAGTACGACTATCTTGATGCATTAGGCATTACTCATACATGCCAGCACATATATCAGGCATATGAGAGCTGGGTGTTACATAAAAATATAAAGAGCTTTTACATACCAACGCCAAACACCTCGCAAACACCGCATGCATTGCCTTATCTGAGAGGTCAGTTAAAGTTGTTTTTAGAAAAGCTCGAAGACTGGACAGGAAGAAAAATAGGTGAAAATGATCTGAGGCGTGGCATAGAAATAGTTGATACAACCCGGAAGTTGATGAAACAAATTTATGAAATGAGAAAGTCTGAATCCCCGCCCATATCAGGACTCGATTCCATGCTGATGGTTGTGGCCGCTCAAATGTCCGACAAGGAAGAATTCAATACAATACTGGAAGATGTCATAAAGAATGAACTTCCCGGCCGTAAAGCAAAAGCAACACCTTCAAGCAGATTGATGCTGATTGGCAGTGAACATGATGATGTTAAATTTATTGAAATGGTGGAAAACCTTGATGCAATTATAGTAATTGATGATCACTGTACCGGCAGCCGTTATTTCTGGAATACTACTGAGCAAAATGAAGATGCGCTGACCGATATAGCTAACCGATATATTAAAAAGCCACCCTGCCCTATCAAGGATTTTCCTGTACGCAAAAGAACGGCTCATATTGTCAATTTGGCTAATGAATGGAATGTAGCCGGAGTGATAGAGATTCAGCAAAAATTCTGCGATCCTCATGAGCTTGACAGGGTTGCCGTTTCAAAGGCTCTGGAAAAAGCCGGTTTTCCCATATTGAATCTGGAGGCCGATGTCACAATGCCGGTAGGACCTTTCAGGATAAGAGTCGAGGCTTTTCTGGAGATACTTAGCTCGGAAGAATTATTTTAGAATTATGGAGCGTTATAATGGCAAAATATAAGACTGAACCTCTGAAGTGCTGGGATAAAGCGAAAGAACTTCGAAGCGAGGTATATGACCGTATAGCAAAAGCAAGGGATGAAGGCACGATGATAGTTTCCGGAGGCACGGAAAGCGCTATTTCACTTCCTGCCGGTTTTGATATGGAGTTTTTTGGGGGAGAACCGTATGTCGCCGGTTGTGCTTTCATGGGCAAAAATGATTCAAGCAAATATATGAAATACTTCGAAACAGCGGAAGCTGCAAAATTTCCAAGAGACCTGTGCGCATATATGCGCCTTAGCGTCGGGTCTTTACTTTGCAACAGCTATGCATTCGGAGGAACATATCCAAAACCTGCATTTAATCTGCAAACCCATATATGTGATACCCAGGGCAAGTGGTATCAGATAATGAGCGAACTGGAAGGCGTACCGTATAATGCTTTGGACCTTATACCATTTGAATGGGAAAGCGAACACGAAAGTAAAGAGAGTAAAAATCTTAAGCATAAATACCTAAAAGACCAGATGCTTGATATAATTGACTGGATGGAAGATATAAGCGGGAAAAAATATGATGATGAAAAATTCATTAACGCTCTTAACTGCGAATGTGAATCAGCAAGCCTGTGGGCGCAATGCTGCATGGTAAACCGCAGCATTCCGGCTGTTATGGATGAGAAGATGATGCATTCTCTTTATGTTATAGCAGCTCTGATGAGGCATGAAAAAGCTTCTGTAAATTTTTACAAGGAATTGTTAGATGAGTTAAAAGACAGGGCAGAAAGAGGTATAGCGGCGTTTGAGAATGAACGGTTAAGATTATTACTGGATGGCATGCCGCCCTGGCACTCTCTTGAGATTTATCGTTATATTGAGGAATTCGGTGGTGTGAGTATAGGATCACATTTTTCATTCGGCGTATCGGGCGGATGGGCCTATGACAGCAAACAGGATACACGGGTTCCGGCAATGCCTCCAAAAGAAGCAGGGGTGGAATTGAGAACAAGAGAAGATGCTTGCTCCTGGTATTCGAAGTGGTTGCTGAATACTAATACAATATTAAGATCACTGAAATTATCCGGACAGGGCAAGAACAAACATATTCTCGATCTAGTAAAGAAATGGAATGTTGATGGTGTCCTTATTCATCTGAACCGGGGCTGTGAGGGAACAGCGGCCGGGCAGATGGAAATTAGGTATTTCCTGGCCGAAAATAACATTCCGGTAATCACGTTTGAAGGTAATCACGCCGACATCCGGGAGTTTGATCTTCCTCGGGTAAAAACAACAATAAACACATTCATGGAAACACTTGATTTAAAAAAACTTTAGAAATAGCGGGTTATTCCTATCAAAGCGCCGATGGCATTCACACTCGTATTCCGCTCATCACTTCCTCCGTTGGAAAGATGGTGAAACATGGCTTCAAAATCCATCGACCAATTTTTTTCAAACAGATAGCGCACCCCTATACTGATCTGGGGATTATACTCTATATTATTACCTATTAAAATCTGTGAGCGATCCTTGTATGCATCGTTATAAATAACCCCGCCTCCAGCTTGGATATAAGGAAATATACTGTCTGTGCTAAAAGGAAAATTATATCTGAACAGGCATGTTACACCGCTGACCACACTACCTGCCCCCTCAAATATAAAGGAATGCGTCAGCTCTAATATGAAGTCTATATTTCCTTCCAGGTTGAGTTTTTTCACAGTAAACTCGGGATTCAAACCCCAGATAAATCGAAGGTCTGTCATAACGTAATTAATTTCCGGCCTGGAACTTCTTTTGTAAACCGGAGAATATAAAATTCCTGCAATGGTTTGAAACGAAAATTTATCTTTAACAATCATATCAAATACTATGTTTGGCTTAAGATTATCTTCTCCGCCTGTTTGTGTGCCAGACTGAGCAAAGCCATATAAAGGCAGAAACAATAAAACCATGGTACTTATCAGCATCGTTATAAAAATTCTTCTCATGATCTTCTCTCTGATTCCAATAGAGCCACTTTCAAAACGTTTCAGTTTGGTCAAGGTCAAGGCGGGTGAAAATTTTAACCGAAGGAATACATGGAGTATTTCGAGGATTATAATTTTCGCTCAACGCAGAGATCGGCCAAAATGGGACGTTTTGAAACTGGCTCAATAGTATTAACAAAAGGATATTTCACTATCAGCACTATTGCTATGATAACATCTTTCAAATGTTCGGCCAATATAGGAGAATCGATATTTTTATGTCAATAATTTTTTTATAACATCTAGATATGCCAATGATCTGATGAACAAGTTTTACCGGAAAAGGAGCCTGGGTGAATATCCAAAGAGTAAGTTTTCCCGGGTTATTGAAACTGGCAAGAGATCCATGCTACTTTCCAAAAGGACACGCTGATGCAACTCTCATCCCGACTACTGTACCGGTTACCACAAAATAATCTGATTCCTTTTTGCTCATATTTCCTTTCCTGTTAAATATCCTTCATGGACAGCATCATAAATCCTTCGCGGACTTACACTGTCTCCTATCTCATATACTTCTTCCGCAAGACCTTCCAAAGATTTATAAATGCTGTGATCACTTATGAATCCAGTGCCCACAATTACCGTATCAGCCTCCAGAAATTTTTCATTTCCTTCCTCATTCCTGATTATAACCCCATTATTTCTGATTTCAGCCGGCTGCCACTTAAGATGTATTGTAACATCATATTTGGGCAGTTCATCCAGCATTGTATATTTATTGAAAATGGATTCGTCCGGAAGAAGCGCAGAACGCACTACCATGTCAACCTGCTTGCCTGCTTTAGCCAAACAATAAGCCGTTTCCCAACTGACCCATCTTCCTCCAATAATGACTATTACTTCTCCGACTTTCGCTTCTTTGTTTAACACATCAATGGCGTGAACAACGTTTTTACTTTCTATTCCGGGGATATCCGGTATAAATGGTTTTGCGCCCGCTGCTACAATAATCACATCCGGTTTCATCTTTTTTACCATCTCCGGTGTTACTTCTGTTCCTCTTTGAATTTTTACTCCGGCATTCTCTGTCTGACGTTCGAGCCAGGCTGTAAATATTTTGATTCGATATTTATAATCCGGCACAGCGGCAGTTCTGAGAAGACCTCCCAGATTCGGGTTCTTATCTATCAATGTAACTTCATGCCCGCGGCCAGCCGCTATTCCGGCTGCCTCCATACCTGCAGGTCCGCCACCAATAACCAATATTTTTTTAACAGGAAAAGCCTGCATTACCGGGAAATCTCTTTCACGACCCAATCTTGGATTTACGGCGCATCCAATGTATTTATCTTTCGAGTAGCGATCTATGCACTCCATGCATCTGATACAGGGTCTGATATCTTCTGTTCTCCCTCTTGAGACCTTGTTCGGCCATTGGGCATCACTCAACAATGCCCTTCCAAGTCCTATAAAATCGACTTTATCTTCCATGATTGCTTTTTCACATTCATCAGGCTCTCCTATCTGCTGACCGGTAATGGTAATAGTTTTTACCTTCTTCTTAAATTTTTCGGCATTTACCAGAACCATCCCATCTTTGGAAAACGCATTAGGCATTCCAACATTTATAGCATCATAAGAACCGTCTCTGACATAGAAAGCATCAACACCGGAATTTTTCATTGTCTTTGCTATATCAATACTCTGAGCAAGCGTTCTTCCACCCTCAAATCCATGTTCTAATGCTAATCCGGTTATAACCGGAAAATCCTTTCCTATATATCCTCTTGCATTTTCCAAACATTCTGCAAAAAACCGCATCCTGTTTTCCATACTTCCGCCATACTCATCCGTACGATGATTCCAGCATTCCGACAAGAACTGATCGATAAGATAGTTATGGGCATTAATAAATAATGCATCAAAACCGGCGCGCTTCAATCTATCTGCTGCTTCGCCAAATGACTGAACTAAACTCATTATCTCGGTTTTGCTTAGCTCTTTTGTCATTAAATCCGGATGAAAAAACAACGGCTGCTTTGACGGTGCGGCAGGCCATCTATCCGCTTGAGGAGCATCAGCCAGTCTCCCTACTCCTGGAGTAAGCTGTGCAACAATCTTTGCTCCATAATGATGAACTGTTTCAGCAATATCTGCAAATTCTTTTATCCTCTGGTCCGAATCTATAACCGGCATGCAACTATTTACAGGATAAGGATCTATCTTATACTCCGTCTTGGTTTCACCTGTAATAATCAAACCGACTCCACCTTTTGCTATGTCGCGAAAATATTCTTTATGCCAGTAATTATACGTGTAATCGTTTCCAACAAAAAACCTGGTATGAATCGGAGAAAAAACAATTCGATTCTTTAATAATAATTTTCCAATGTTCATAGGCTCAAAAAGTTTTTCATATTTTTTGTTCATATGGCTATTCTCCTTTTTTTATAACCTGCGACAGATAAACAGTGTTTCGTTTAAATCTGGTACATCCATTTAAAAAGGTAATAAATCAACTGGTTGCTGTTTTGCTTTTATTATTATTTTACCACGGAAATGGAATTCATCAACTTCTATTTCTCCTTATGTATCACCTTTAAAAGGAGACTACAGATAACACAAATCTCTATTACGATTTCTAAAAAGACTAATCTTAACTGCCTGATGGGAATGGAAAATGCAAATACGCAATTTGTCGTTACTTCTGGTACACTGGTACAATGATGTGCATTAAAGATAAGATCGTCAAGAAATATTTTTATGCGGGCTACGAAATACATAACCCGTTATTGTAATGATACCAATAACGGGTTATGTATATTTTTATGATACTTATTTATTTAATTATTAAAAAAACCATCATGCTGCTTTAGACAGCTTTACTGCACATACTTTATACTCAGGTATCTTTGATACAGGATCAAGAGCAGCATTTGTAAGTTTGTTTGCAGCAGACTTTGCGAAATGAAACGGGATAAAAACCGTTCCATCAACAGCAGTTGTTGATATTTTTATCTTTGCTGTAATATCTCCTCTTCTTGATATAATTTTTGCCAAAGATCCGTCTTCGAAGCCGAATTTCTTAGCATCGGAAGCTGATATTTCAACAAAATTCTCCGGCGCCCTTTCATTTATTCCATCCGATTTCATCGTCATGGTTCCGGTATGATATTGATGAATTACACGGCCTGTTGTAAGATAAAGAGGATATTCCTGATCGGTCTGCTCTGCCGGAGGCAGATATTCAATTGCATGAAAAACACCTTTTCCTATAGGAAATGCCTGCGTGTGCAAGATAGGCGTACCCGGATGATCTGCGCTCGGACAGGGCCAATGAATTCCGACCTGGTCTATCCGGTCATAAGTTATTCCGGCATAAGAAGGAGTTACCTGGCAAATCTCATCCATTATAGCTTCGCTGCTTTCATATGTCATCGGATATCCCATACGGTTTGCTATTTCACAGACTATTTGCCAGTCTTCTTTTGCCTGGCCCGGTGAATTAACCGCTTTTCGCACCCGTTGAACTCTGCGCTCAGTGTTTGAAAATGTACCTTCTTTTTCGGCAAAACAGGCGGAAGGAAGAACAACATTTGCAAGCTTTGCTGTCTCTGTCATGAAAATATCCTGCACAACAAGAAAATCAAGATTCTTTATACATTTTTCAGCATGATTAATATCAGGATCAGAAATCAGCGGATTTTCTCCAACAATATAAAGCGCTCTTAAGCTTTTGTCGTGGGCTTTTGGTATCATTTCAGTTGCCTTTAATCCAGGTTTATCAGAAAGCCCTGAAACTCCCCAGGCCTTTTCCATCTTTTCTCTTAAAGCAGGGTCAATTACTTTCTGATAACCGGAAAATACATCTGGAAGTCCTCCCATATCACAGGCGCCCTGAACATTATTTTGGCCGCGCAGAGGATTTACACCTCCTCCTCTGATTCCAAGATTGCCACAAAGCATGGAAAGATTAGCCAAGGACTTCACATTATCGGTTCCAGTCGTATGCTGGGTAATACCCATACAGTAAACAATTGCTCCGGCTTTTGCTCCGGCATACAGCCTTGCTGCATCGATAAGACTTTGCTCCGGTATGCCCGTTATTGACTCAACATATTGAGGAGTATATTTTTCTACGGTCTTTTTTATATCTTCAAAACCGGTTGTACGGTTTTCCACAAAATTTTTGTCAAAAAGTTCTTCCTTGATAATAACGTTCATCATCCCATTAATCCAGGCTACATCGGTCCCAAGATTCTGACGAAGCCAGTTTCTTGAGAATAAAGTCATATTGATGTGTCTTGGATCTACAACGATCAGTTTTGTTCCTTTAAATTTTATCGCCCTTTTAATGTAAGAGGATATTACCGGATGGTTTTCGGTAGTATTTGAGCCTGTAAGTAAAATTACATCCGCTTCCTCAAGATCACCGATAGTATTTGTCATTGCTCCGCTTCCGAACGCTGCGGCCAGACCGGCCACAGTAGATGAATGTCAGAGACGCGCACAATGATCTATATTGTTGGTTTTAAGTACCGCCCTTGTTAGTTTCTGCACCAGATAGTTTTCTTCGTTTGTAATCCTTGCAGAAGTAAGAGCAGCCAAGGCATCAGGTCCATACTCATCTCTTATTGCACCGAAACGACGGGCCACAAGATCCAGGGCCTCTTCCCAGCTTGCTTCCTTAAAGCTGCCGTCATCCTGCTTTATCAAGGGAGTGCGTAAACGATCGGGACTGTTTATGAAATCATAGGCAAATCTTCCTTTTACGCAAAGATGTCCGAAATTCGGGGCAACTCCGGAAACGCCTTCAACATTGACAACCTTATCTCCCGAGACTCCAAGCATAATCTGGCATCCCACACCACAATAAGTACAGGTAGTCCGGATTTTTTTTAGCTTAAAAGGGCCGGGCTTGCCTTTCATCTTCTCCTGAAGAGCGCCTGTAGGGCAGTTTCCAACACACAAACCGCAGTCTACGCATTTGTCATTTATATTTGGTGTATACTGAGGCGGACCAATTCGATCTTCATCGGGAACCTCATCTACTTTTATGGCATACTGGATCTGGTAATTATCACATCCTACGGCACATCTTCGGCATACAACACATTTGTTTGGATCCACAGTTATGAATGGATGAGATTTTTCTATTGTATATTTCGGACTCTTCCAGAAAGTCAGTTTGTTTGAATCAACACCATAAATTGTGGCATATTTTCTAAGCAGACATTTAAAACTATCAAGGCAACCACAGGAAAGGCATCGTTGGGCCTCAGTCTGAGCCTGAGCCTCAGTAAGCGGGAGTTCCGCTTCTTCAAAACTTTTACACCTTTGTTCAACGGATAGTAGCGGGGTAGCATTACGCGGACGGCTTAAAATTCCTTCAAAATTTATCGGATCAACCTCTTTTAATTTTCCTTTTGTTATATTAAATGGCTTAGCATCCTGTATAACAACTCCATCAGTCAAGTACTGATGCATAGACAAGGCTGCCTCACGTCCATCAGCACTGGCCTGAATCACAGTTCTTGGGCCCCTTAAAAGATCACCACCTATGAAAAGATATGGAAGACATGATTGCAAGGTGTTTGAATCCGTCTCCGGAATTCCCTTTTTGGTAAAAGCAAGTTTATTAAGTTCGCTATCCTCTTTAAGAAAATCCACATCAGAGAACTGCCCTATGGATACAATAGCCTGATCCGCTTCAATAATTGTTTCCGAACCCTTAATAGGAACAGGACTTGGGCGACCGCTGCTGTCAGCAGCTTTCAGTTCATTTTTAAGATATTCCACTCCTGAGAACTTTCCGTCTTTGGAAATAATCTTTGTAGGAGTTGCCAGAATATGAATTGTTATACCTTCTTGCTCAGCATCGTGAATCTCCTGCGGATTAGCCGGCATTTCAGCTTTGGTCCGCCGATATAGCATAATAACTTCTTTTGCGCCCATGCGAAGACAGCTGCGGGCTGCATCCATGCCTGTATTTCCGTTACCAATTACTATAACCTTTTTTCCAACAGGCGGTGGATCTCCGGAAGCATTTCTAATAAGAAATTCAATTGCAGACATGACTCCAGGCAAATCTTCTCCTGATATTCCCAGTTTATATGAATTCCAGGCTCCTATAGCCAAATAAATTGCATCAAATCCCTCACTTTTAATTGAAGCCAGAGAAAAGTCTTTACCAAATTTTTTATTTACAATAACCTCTACGCCAAGGTCGAGAATCTCCTGTATTTCCAGATCAAGTACAGCCTTTGGAAGACGATATTCCGGTATTCCATATCTTAGCATGCCACCAAGTTTTGGCATGGCATCATAAATTGTTACGCTGTGTCCTTTAAGACGCAGATAATATGCAGCGGCAAGCCCGGAAGGTCCACCTCCTATTATAGCAACTCTTTTACCTGTATCTGCCGGTGCCGGTGGAGTTGCACTGATTCCGCGTTCAGCAGCATAGTCTGCAACATATCTCTTAAGGTCCTTAATATTAATAGCTTCCTCTACACAGGTGCGGCGGCATTCGTTTTCGCATGGATGCGGGCATACTCTTCCAAGAGTGGCGGCAAAAGGAGTCTTTTCTTTAATCAGTTTAAGTGCATCTATATATTCGCCTCTTTCAATATGAGCTACATATCCCTGAATATCCAGTTTACCGGGGCAAGTCATATGACATGGCGCTACACAATCTCCGTAATGCTGTTCAAGAAGCAAAGAAAGAATGTTTTCCCGAAATTCCCTGATTGTTGAGGTATCAGTTTGAACTTCCATCCCCTCAGAAACCTTAAAAGAACAAGATGTCACCGGCCTTGGCTCTCCCTTGACTTCAACCACGCATATTCTGCAGGATTCTTCCGGTTTTAAAAGGGGATGATGACAAAGAGTTGGTATAAAAATACCTTCCTGAGCAGCTGCCTGCAAAAGGGTATTTTCAGAATCCGTGGTAATAGTTCTACCGTTAATTGTAATAGACACTTTAGACATACATTACTCCACTATCGGTATTATTATATTATTGTTTGAAGTTTTCTGAAGTAAAACTGCTGGCAACGCATCTGCTGTTTGTGTGCTTCAGTTTTTTATCATTAATTGAAGCTATATATGTCAAAATTTGGTCAAACAAGTCAAGAAAAAACAAGCTTATTATTGAAAAATATTGAATTTATCTAATACTTTACATATGACATAAATGTCATATGATGATTATTTAATTAATCAAATTATTATTACAAATACTTATTTATTTTTGGCAATAATTCAAAAGGTTAATTTCGAGAAAGCTTGAAACATAGGTATAAAAGTATAAAAATAACAATTTAATAAGAAAATATATTATTATTTTGTAAACATAATTATTAGAAAATATTGGATGGGCATTAAATACCGGCGGGAATGGTATTAAAATACTACGTCTAATTTTTGTGTAATTTTCGCATCGACTTTTATTAATAATAAATTATTAATAAATCATCATGCTGCTTTTAACATCTTTACTGCACATACTTTTTACTCAGGTATCTTTGATCCAGAATCAAGGGCAGGATTTTACAATTTGCTAACAACATATAATGTGAAAAAGAAATTGAATAAATACTTTTCGTTCAACTGCAGATGTGAATATCTTTATTTTTTGGAAGATATTAATGCAGAATTATTAATTTATACCTCAGTTACCTTAATCGCAAGAAATTCGCAAACCTGAACACAGCTTTCACAGCCCAGACAATCATCCGGTCTCACGGGTGAGGCCTTACCATTATTTAGTTGCAAAACATCTACCGGGCAGACCTCTATACATTCCTCATCCCCTACGCATTTATCCGGGTCCACTTCAACTTTAAACATATCTTTTCTCTTTTCCGTATCAAACTTTGTTACCACCACAATATTAAAGGTGGCATATCTTATTTATTTTTTAAAATTTACAAACTCCCAACCGGCATTGCTTCTCTTTTATATGCGTTTCAAATTCTTCCTTAAAATTTGATATGATAGCCAAAATTATTTTTGATACTTTTCCGGCAAAAGCACAATATGCTGCCTGATCAGTAAGACGAATCAAAGTTTCCATCTGCATTAATGCATTACCAGGTGACTTACCACTGGCAACTCCTGAAATCAGTTCTATAAGACGCTGAATTCCCAAACGACATGGAGTGCATTTACCGCAAGACTCATTAGCATGAAACTTAATAAGATATTCTGCAATCTGAACCATACAAACAGTAGGCTCCATGGTCATAATACATCCGCTTACTTTATCCCAGATTAAATCGCCACGTATGGTCTGCAGTGAATTTACACATAATATAGGAAATAATATTTTTTTGTTCCCTATTGTTTCCTTTATAATTAAAGATATATGAACATCCTTGACTTTATGATAAAAAAGGCCAAGGTGTGGCAGGCTAACATAAGGACCATTATTACATTTGCCGCTACAACCGCATTTTGCAGGTTCTATAGCCACTGGAATATTTTGACGTTGGGATTCTGCAATCAGTCCCTTATAAATACTTTCGCCACCACAAGTATTCGAGGTTTTCCCAACTCCACATACCGTTATCCTTGGCAAATTACCTGCAATACCAAGCATATCTTGAGCCGGAGAGGTTTGAATACAATTTGAAGTTACTGCCGACATTTATATTTACTCCGTTACAATTTTATCGTTTCACAGGCTGTACGAGCAAATTCTATAAACTTGGCCGGTAAAACACCTAATAGGATAATAGCTATAATTAAGCCGTAATTCAATAATCTGCTTGAAAAGCTTACCGACACTGCTGGTAAACCATCTGGGTCCTGTCCATATGCAGAACGAACAATATTAAGATAATAATAAATGGAAATAGCCGTATTAACAGCAGCTATTATAATCAATGCAAGATGCCCTTCTTTTAAAGCCGCAATAAAAAGGAAAAACTTTCCTGTAAATCCAGCTGTAGGAGGAATCCCAGCCAATCCAAAAAAACCAACCGCTAGAGTAAATGCCAATAAAGGCGATCGTTTATAAAGACCAGAAATGTCACTTATAGTAACATTCTCACCTTCCTTTGATACAGTTGATATAACAAGAAAGCATGCAAGGTTCATAAGCATATAAGCAGTTATATGGAACATAACAGCAGAATAACCATCAACCTTAAGAGTTAAAATACCAAGCAGGATATAACCTGCATGGGCAATGCTGGAATAAGCAAGAAGCCTTTTTAAGTCCTTTTGAACCAGTGCCGCAATGTTGCCAAAAGTCATTGAAACAGCAGCAATAACAACTAAAACCTGAACAAGGTCAACAGATCCGGGAGGGGCTAAATTTACAATTCTTATAAGTAAAGCGGCTGCTGCAATCTTTGGCATAGTTGCAATAAATGAAACAGTTTCATTAGCAGTACCTTCATATATATCAGGAGTCCAGAAATGAAATGGAACAACTGAAAGTTTATAGAAAAATCCGCAAAGAATTAATAGAATACCAACTATTCCTACCGGCTGCCCTATAAGTTCAGGCATTTTATTCATAATTTCCGAAAGATAGGTAGACTGAGTGAGTCCAAAAATGTAACTCATCCCAAAAAGCATAATACCAGTGGCTGCTGCACCAAATATAATATATTTTACAGCTGCTTCAATTCTTCCATGACTTATATCTTTACTTATTGGTATAAGAATATAAAGCGAATATGATGACAACTCCATTGATATAAGAATTGTTATCAGTTCCACACTGCTTACCATAAGCATCAAACCCAAGGCACTTACACAAAGAAACATAAAAAACTCTGGCTGAAGCCTCTCTTCTATGCTCTTGTTCTTTCTGCAAAGTATTACTATCAAGAAGAGCCCAACACTGAGAAGAAGTTTAAATGTCTGTGAAAAAAGATCAACCCTGTATGCCTGGTAGAAGAGATCTCCCGTCATATTTAAGGTATAAAGATTAATGAATACTCCGATGCCGGTAAGAAATACAGCTATACCCTGATTTAATTGGGCAGATGATTTCCATAAAGATTGGCAGAAAAAAGCCAGTGCCATCAAGAGCAGATAGGTTTCCGGCAGAAATAATACAACATCCATTATTATTTATTCCTCAGAATCATTGAAATTGATAACTTAATAAGTCTCATTTAATTTATATTTTTCTTTATATGAGTTTATTATAATATATGTTAAAATTAAAAAACTATCGGACAACATCTATAATTCATAATACTATTTCACTAAAGCAACAGCACCGGCTGTTTGCAACTGATCCATAAGATGGCCGACGCTTGCATGCATAACATCTAAAAAGGGCCCGGGAGCAAAACCAATCCATAATACAAATATTACAAGAGGAGTTAAATAAATAACCTCTCTTATATTCATGTCTGGAAAATTGATTTTTCCTTTTTTACCCCAGGCTATTCTCTGGAGTAAATGCAGCATATAGGCTGCAGCCAGAACAACTCCCGGTATGCTCAAAGCACCAATCAATTTATGATCCGTAAACACTCCCAACAAAACCAGCAACTCTCCTACAAAACTGTTTGTACCTGGAAACGCCATTGAAGAAAGGCAGAAAAAACCAAAAAAACCAATATAAATCGGCATAATCTTAGCTATACCGGAGTTATCTGCTATAAGGCGGCTGTGACTTCTCTCATAAATTATACCAACACATAAAAAGAGAGCGCCGGTAGTTATTCCATGATTTATCATCTGCAATATTGCCCCTTCGAGACCATATTTATTAAACAGAAATATCCCGAGGGTAACAAATCCCATATGCGCAACACTTGAATAAGCGATAAGTTTTTTCATATCACTTTGCCCAAGAGCAACATAACCTCCGTATACAATGGAACAAATAGAAATAATAAGAATATATGGAGCAAAATACATACTAGCATTCGGAGTTATTGGGAGACAAAATCTCAAAAATCCGTAAGTTCCCATTTTCAGTAATACACTTGCAAGCAAAACACTGCCTGCTGTAGGAGCTTGAACGTGTGCTGCCGGCAACCATGTATGAAATGGAGCCATTGGAACTTTAATGGCAAACGCAATCCCAAAAGCAAGAAATACCCAGAACTGAAAATTAAATGAAAATAAATGTGTCTGAGTCATTAATTCAGGAATGCAGAAAGTTCCTACCTTAAGATACAGGGCAATCATTGCAACTAAAAGGAAAACACTACCCACCATCGTATAAATAAAAAACTTAATTGAAGCATAAACTTTTTCAGGACCACCCCAGACAGCAATCAGCAAATACATTGGGATCAGCATTGCTTCCCAGAAAATATAAAAAAGCACAAAATCAAGTGATGAAAAAATTCCCACGCATGCGCTTCCCATCAATAGAAGGCAAAAATGAAACTCTTTTACCCGCTTATCTATATATTTCCACGATGCCAAAACACATATTGGGATAAGAAACGTACTCAAAAGCACTAGAAGCAAACTAATGCCATCTATTCCAAGAGTGTAATTAATATTAAATGCCGGTATCCAGGCAGTATGCTCTCCAAATTGATATTTTGTAGTACTTGGATCAAAATTAAAATAAAGAGGCAATGAAAGCACAAAAACTGCAAGACTTACTAATAAAGTCCATATTCTTGCAACAGTCTCATTCCGGATCATAAAGAGCACAATGGCTCCGGCCAGGGGCGCAAATATTAAGACGCTCAAAATGGGATAATTAAGCTGATTGGGAATTAAAAAATCCATTTATAATTATTTTCCTGAAGTAATTAAACCTGAAGGCTTCGTAATCCCGCCCGAGGCGGTTATCATTTTAACTTCAAATAAATTCATCCGGTTTAGTGCTAATTAAAAAAACCAGTGAACACCGACAATAACAAAAATTATTAAAATAGCCATGGCAAGATAGTTTTGGAGATTTCCGGTTTGAACCCTTCGTGCTTTATCTCCTATCCATCTGGTTCCATATGCCACATTATCAACAACACCATCTATAGCCCATTTATCAAACCATGCAAAAAATCTTGCTACAGACATCATTAATATCTTAATACCGAAACTTTTATATACATTTCCCCAGGCAACATCAATCGACTGAATTATCTTTTGATCAAACCACATAAAAGCATTTAATATATTGCGATAGAACCAGTCAAAATCCAGATTGATTTTTCCTTCGGGCTGCAATCTTTTAAGAAGCAAGAAAAACACAAGTCCTGTAAAAAGCAAAATCTGCATTGTTTCCGATAGATGAGGCATATTGTAAGGATGGAATTCAAGTGCTGCTTCTTTATATGGTAGCAATACATATAAAGCTTTCGGATATACACCAATAATAAAGCATAAAAATGCAGCTATTCCCATAGCCCAGAGCATATTTTTTGGTGGTTCTTTCGGCTTAAGCCCACAATCCTTTCCGAAAAAAACAAAATAAGGCAGCTTTAAACCTACAGAAAGGAATGTACCAACAGCTGCCAATAACAAAAGCAACATCAAATATTGATGTCCTCCTTCAGCTGCACCTGCTATTACCATTGATTTGCTTACAAACCCGCTGAAAAGAGGAAATCCGGAAATTGAAATACCACCTACGATATAAAATATCATTGTTAAAGGCATATACTTATAAAGACCGCCTAATTTATTCAATTTAGATGTTCCCGTCATCATTAATACAGACCCGGCACCCATAAAAAGCAGCGCCTTATAAAGAATATGTGCATATGCATGTGCGCAGGCACCGTTTATTGCAAGTGCGCCTCCTATGCCAATTCCCGCAACCATGTATCCAACCTGGCTTATAATATGGTATGCAAGAATACGCCGCATATCATTTTCGATGGTAGCGTAACATACTCCATATATAGTCATCACAGTACCCATAATCGCCAGAACATAAAATTCAGGAAATGCACGTGCTAATACATATACTGCTGTTTTGGTAGTAAAAGCACACATAAAAACAGCGCCTGTAACTGTAGCCTCAGGATATGCATCTGGAAGCCAGGCATGCAGTGGAAATACAGCAGCATTCAAAGCAAACCCGGCAAGAATCAGATATTCAGCAACTCCCGCATTTGCCGGTAATAGAGTTTCAAATGCTATACTTCCTGTACTTTGATAATGAAGAAAAATCCCGCCAAGCAACAAAAGACCGCCAAAAATATGCATAAGAAGATATCGTTGACCAGCTTTTATTGAGGCAGGTTCACGTCTAAACCAAATTAAAAATGTAGATGCCAGAGCCATCATTTCCCAGAAGATGAAAACAGTAAGATAATCTCCTGCAAAGACAACCCCCAACGAACCGCCAACATAAAAATAAGATGCTATATGCTGTGCATCTTCATCAACATGGATGCCAAAAAGCACTCCTATGAATGACATCAAAGTAAATACATGAGCAAAAACAATACTCAAGCTATCCACACGTCCTAAAACTATATCAAATTCCAAATATTTAAAGTGAGCATAAACCCCGGTCTTCATGGTAAGTACTGTGTAAAAAGCAATAAGAGGTAATACAAGAAGATAGATTTTTTTAAACTTACCCGGAATCAGCGGAATAAGTAATGCTCCAAAAATAAAGAATATCGCCGGATGAATGAAGTTATTCATAGTAATCCTCTTTTCTCATAAGAACCTTGTGCGATAAACCCTTCATAATCCGGATCAGCAGAAAACAGCCGACAAGACCAAACGCAGACCAGAAGCAAGGAATCGTTTCTGCCCAAATAAAAATAGTTTCCGCTAGAGAGAGATGCTCTCCATGATGCACTGCATGGTGCGAAGCAAATACCTTAACATAAACATCGAACAATAGAGACACTGCAATCAGTAACCACATAACTTTTTTTACTGTTTTCAGATTATCTCTTAGATATTGTATTGGTTCAGCAAAGTTCATGATGTAAAAACCGCCTTTAATGTATTCATTAAATAATCCGGATCTACTGACTTGACGATATTCATGAAATAATCCGGATAAAGGCCCATAAGTACTGAAGCAGTGGCAGTAAGAAGCAGAGGAATAACCATATAAACCGGTGCTTCATGTAATCCACTGTGTTTAGCTCCCGGATCACCTTCCCTGGGTTTACCAAATATCGTTTTTATAATTACTGGGAAAAAATAGCCTGTGTTTAAGATTGTGCTGGCAAGCAAGACAACTAAAAGAATTTTATTGTTTGCCTGCATAGTTCCAATTGCCAGATACCATTTAGTAACAAACCCGCAAACAAGAGGAACTCCTATCATGCTCATTGCTGCTATACTGAATGCTGCTATGGTAAAAGGCATCTGTTTTGCAATTCCACCCATTTCGCTTATTTTTTTGGTATGAAGAGAAACATAAATAGAACCGGCACACATAAAGAGTGTTATTTTTGAAAAAGCATGGTTTGCAATATGAATCAGCCCTCCGGTAACACCACTTGGCGTAAGAAGTGCAACACCAAGTATAACATATGAAAGCTGACTTACTGTTGAATATGCCAACCTTGCTTTCAGGTCGTCTTTAGTAAGTGCTATTACTGAAGCCATCAAAATTGTGAATGCAGCCACATAAGCGGTTGGAATTCCCAAATTCAATGTATTCATTAGTTCAACACCAAAAACAGAAAGCATAACCCTGCTCGTACAAAAAACTCCTGCTTTAACAACAGCCACTGCATGAAGAAGAGCGCTTACAGGAGTAGGAGCAACCATCGCCGATGGCAACCAGTTGTGAAATGGCATCATAGCGGCTTTTGCAAACCCGGCAAGATAAAGAACATAAGTTATCTTTACCAAAAGTGGGTTTGCGGTAGCAGGAAAAATACCATGTAAAATACCTGATGGTGCAAAATCCAGAGTACCAGCCAAAATATAGGTCATAATTATTGCAGGCAGAAAAAATGATTTTGCGGTACCTGTAAGATAGACCATGTATTTCCTGGCACCCTCATATGATTCTTCATCCTGATGATGGGCAACAAGCGGATATGTAAAGATGGTGATAAGCTCATAAAACAGGTACAAAGTAAAAAGGTTCCCTGAAAAAGCAACACCTATTGCACCGAAAATTGCCATTGCAAAACAAAAATAATACCGGGTCTGAGCATGTTCTTTTAAGGAACGCATATAACCGATATTATAAAATGTTACAAGAATCCACAGAAATGATGCTATTATTCCGAAAAGAAGCCCGAGAGCATCAACTCTGAATTTAAGCGAAATCCCCGGCAAAATAACAAAAGGGGTAAATTCCAGGGCTTTACCCGACAGTATAACGGGCATCATGGAAAGAATAGTAAGAAAAGTAGCCACTGCGCCCAGAATAGACCAAGTCTCTCTAAGATTTGGTTTTTTTGGTGTGGCCATAATCAGCAATGAAGCAACCAAAGCGATCAGGACAGCAAGAACCGGCTTTATAGTGATAATGGTTTCCATTTGGCTTTAAGTATCTAACCTTTCAGTTCGCTGACACTATCAGCATTAATCGTTTTAAAGTTACGATAGACGGTAATAATAATACTGAGAGCTACTGCAGCTTCAGCAGCAGCAACACCCATAATAAACAAAGCAAATATCTGACCTGTTGCAGGCTCTTTTGACAAAAACATATTAAAAGCCATGAAATTTATGGCAGCGCCGTTTAGAATCAGTTCGGTAGAGATCAGCATACCTATAAGACTGTTATGCTGTAATATCCCGAATATTCCGATACAAAACAACAAGGCGCCCAGAATTAAATATGTTGATAGACATTCCATGGGTTAATTCCTTTTCCGGACAAAACTAGCGACCATAATAGAACCTATAATTGCAATGGCCAAAAGCAGAGAAATCAATTCGAAAACAAGAAAATAACGGGTCAGCAGTTGATGACCAATAGTTTCTATGGACCAGTCACGAGCTATATCTGCTATAGGTTCAAACTTAAGACTCATAATCATCTTCACCATGACTATGAAAACAACAAAACTAACAGCTGTTGCAGTTATAACTTTGAGTTTATTTCTTTTAGGCAGTTCTTTCTCAAGCGGAGGTGAAAGCATTATGGCAAATATATAAGTCATGCATATAGCGCCGACATATATAAGCAACTGCATCATTGCTACAAATTGACTGCCTAAATAAAGATAAACTCCTGTTATCCCGAACATGGCAAGAGCAAGACCCAAAATATTATGTACAATTTTTTTTGGTATTACAGCTAATAATGCACCTGCCAGCGTGAAAACAATCATCAGCACGAAAGCAGCCTGCGCCACCATCAGCGGCGGTATCAGATCTGAAATTGTGGTAGTCATTTTCTTTCCTCTAGCCTTTGCATAATATCCATTACTCCGTCCCAGCGTGAATAAAAGGCCAATTCATACTCATCGGAAAATTTAAGAGTCTTTTCAGGACAAACATCCACACATAAACCGCAAAGGCTGCATTTTGTAAAATCAATAAAGTATTGTTTACCGTATTTTCTATCACCGGCCTTTGTCTTTTCTCCCTGAACCTTAATAACATGCGAAGGACAGGTACGCGCGCATAATCCGCATGCAACGCAATGATGGCTCTTTGTGTCATCAAATATAATGGCTTCGATATGTCCCCTGAAATGTGGAGTCATTATCGGCTTTTGACGAGGATACTGAACCGTAACTATAGGCTTGAACATATGTTTTAAAGTTATGCCCATACCTATAATGAGGCTCTTTGATCCTGTAAATATCTCCTTAACGTACTGTTTGAAGCCATACGAGGTATTCATTAAAGCACCTTAATAACAATTGCCGTTACCAAAAGGTTTAAGAGAGAAATCGGAATAAGTACTTTCCACGCAAAATTCATAAGCTGATCAAAACGAAGCCTTGGAAAAGTCCATCTTATCCAGACGGTAACGAAAACTAGAAAGTAAGCCTTTAGCACGAACCATACAATTCCGGAGAAAAAAGGGCCATGCCAACCGCCAAAAAACAGGACTACGGCCATAGATGAGGCTATAAACATGGCTGTATATTCCGCCATAAAAAACAGGGCGTCTCTCATTCCGGTATATTCGGTATGAAATCCCGAAACCAGCTCGGATTCGGCCTCCACAAGGTCAAAAGGAGCCCGGTTCGTTTCCGCCGTTGAACAGATAATAAAAATTATAGCGGCAACCGGTTGCAGAATAAAATTCCAAACTGTGGATTGATCCGAAACAATTTGACTCATCTTAAAAGAATTACTCATGATAATAACCGACATTGTAGAAAGCAGAAGCGGTATTTCATAAGCTATGCTCTGTGCAACCGCCCGAACGGCTCCAATCAGAGAATATTTATTATTTGAAGCCCATCCGCCCATCATTATAGATAGACCTGAAATACTGGAAAAAGCAAAGATCAGCAAAATACCTACATTTAGCTCTCTGATCTGCATAACCGGGCTGAAAGGAATTACAACAAAACAAACAATAGCCGGAATTACAACAATGCAGGGAGCCATCCAGAAAAGAGGTTTGTCCGCAAGATCTGGCGTTATCATTTCCTTGCACATCAATTTTACAGCATCGATAAGACTCTGTAGAATTCCGTGCGGGCCTACTTCCATAGGTCCGGGGCGAAGTTGTATATGCCCTGCAACCTTACGTTCAACCCATACAAGAAAAGCGGAATTTAAAGGTACAAATATTAAAACCAGCAGGAGACCTACAACGCCCACCAGCAAATCCGGGCCTAAAAATCCATAAATATCTTTAATAATTGGAAGTTGTGTCATATTCACCGGTCAATCTCCGGAACCGTTACATCGATACTGCCAAAGATAGCGACAAGATCGGCAACAAAATGTCCAGGAATAATCTTACTCATAACAAATAAATTGGAAAAAGAGGGTGCGCGCACTTTAAGTCTATACGGAATACGCGTACCATCACTGACTATATAATAACCCACAGCACCGCGGGCACTCTCAAAAGAATGATAACAGTCCCCGGCAGGTGGTGTAATAAAACACGGAACATCGGCACGAATAGGGCCATCGGGCAGATTGTTCATAGCCTGCTCAATAATTCTTAAGCTTTGCTCAATTTCGGCTAACCGTACCAAATATCGGGCCATACAATCTCCCTCTTCTTTGGTCGGAATCTCAAAATTGAAATCTTCATACGAAGAATAAGGTTCGCTTTTGCGCACATCATAGTTTACGCCTGAACCGCGTAATGTCGGTCCGGTAACCCCGTAATCCAGCGCTACATCTTTACTGATAACCCCGACTCCGACGGTACGTTTAATAAAAATTATATTTCCGGTTATCAAATCATTGTAGAGTTTGAATCGCTCTCTCATTCGATCTATAAACCGTCTGGCACTATCACAAAATGTCTGATCTATATCAACACGAACCCCACCAAAGCGGCTATAATTATAGGTAAGGCGCGACCCGGTAATCGTTTCCAGAAGATCAAGTATAATTTCACGATCATCCCAGCCGTAAAGAAATGGCGTATATGCACCAATACCCATAACAAAATCCATGACACCAAGCAAATGGCTGGCTACACGATTAAGTTCGGAAGTAATAACCCTGATATATCGCGCTCTCTTTGGCACTTCAATACCGCAAAGCTTTTCAACCGCTTCACAATATCCTGTATTAAAAATCATGCCGGAAAGGTAATCCATCCGGGCAGAATTTGGATAAAACTGCTCATAAATGCGGTTCTCGGCCATTTTCTCATGGCCCCGATGCGTATAACCTATGAGCATTTCAGCTTTGACCACCACTTCTCCGTCAAGGGTAAGCAAAAAGTGCAACACCCCGTGAGTACTCGGATGCTGAGGGCCAAGATTGAGCTGATATAGCCGCTCATTTATATTTATGTCGTCTATAGTTTTCATGGTCAACATAGCATATCATCTATTTCTCCGGTTATAGTAGTCTTACCGAAGTTCTTTAATAATGGAAAATAATCTGCATCATCGGGGTTTAGTATACGTCTTAAATCCGGATGCTCCTTAAATTGGATACCGAAAAAGTCATAAACCTCCCGTTCCAGCCAAATGGCTTCTGAATAAACTGCCGAAACGGTAAACGGCGGTTCATCCTTTGGCACGCGTATCCGCACCATTACACGGATATTATCCTGATTATAATTAAAATAGAGGTAAACGATCTCGAACGAATCTATAAAATCAACCGCTGTAACGGTTTCTAAATTGAATCGCCTGCTCCTCATTTCCTTAGCTACCCTGCGCATACCGACCTTGCTTGAACTGAACTCCAGGTGATAGCCTGTAAGGACATAATCACTCTGGCTGATCTTTGCTTCAGGCACGGACTTCGCCAGATTATTTTTTAGCTCTTCCAGCAGCTTTTTCTGCCCTTCGGTTAGCATCTATTGTTCCTTTACTAATCAAGGTTTGTAATTTAAGAAGTCCCTGAATAAAAGCTTCCGGACGTGGTGGACATCCGGGAATATAAATATCAACGGGAATAATCTTGTCTGTTCCGTTAACTATTGCGTACTGTCCATCATAAGCAAACGGCCCTCCGGAAATAGCACAATTGCCCATTGCCATTACCCATTTGGGTCCCGGCATCTGTTCATACAGAGTTTTTATGGTAGGAACTAGTTTCTTTGATATTGTTCCTGCAACAACCATAACATCCGACTGGCGTGGGCTTGCTCTGAAAATGGTCCCGAACCTATCAAGATCGAATCGTGCCATACCTGCGGCCATCATCTCTATAGCACAGCATGCAATCCCAAAAGTAATGGGCCAGAGAGAATTTACCCTTGCCAGATTTAATAAATCCTGAACAGGAGCAAATCCCAGTACTGCCGGTGCTCCATCCATCCCAATAGTAGGTTCACAATATGGACTTTTCTTTATCTCCATTCAAAAACTCCTTTGCGCCAGGCATAAACAATTGCCAGAGAAATGATAAAAAGGAAGATAAAGAGTTCGACCAGTTCGATATAAGCGGTTCCTTTCTGATAAGTCAGGAGCACCGGAAAGAGGTAAAGTACGTCCACATCAAAAGCTAAAAAAATCAGGGCGAAAAGATAATAGGACGCACCGAATTGAATCCAGGCGGTTCTGATTGGAGCCACACCGCTTTCATAGGTTTCTCCTCTTCTTTTTCCACGATAGTTAGGACCTATCAAGGAATTTAACACAACCATCACAACTGATAGTCCAATGGCGACTAAGAAGAAAATAAATACAAAGAAAAAATCATATAGGCCGGCTTGTAGCATCTGAGAAAACACAGCTTATAACTCCCATACCCTCACATAAAATTTTTCATGACTCAACGTAATTGTTTCGGCTCTCATATCTGGTTGGAACAACTTTTGTCAAGCAAAAAAAATAAAAAACCCTCTGAAAATTATGATTACGTAAAAAGTCAAAAAACGACTTCCTACCCGGCGCAAAATTGGTATTCTGAGCCTTTTTGCACCCCTAAGCCTTGAACCTTTACCCTCTAACCTTTATCCTTAAACCTTTACTCTTATGAGCTTATCAACTCACGAACTATCTTTTACTTTATTCTTCATCAAATATTTCAAGATCAAGCTTTCGTTCTTTAATTTGAGATAGTACAATTTTTACAAAATTGTCAATCGTTATTCCATACTTGATCTTGCCGCTTAAGTTCCTTACAGAAACTGTTCCGGCTTCCATTTCCTTTGGCCCGCATGTGATTATCAGTGGCACATAGCTTAACTGGGCGTCTCTAATTTTCTTTTTTAGACTTTCCGTTCTGCTGTCCAGTTCAGTGCGAATTCCATTTTTTTCGAGCACATCTTTTATCCCGGCTGCATATGGAATAAGCTCGTCATTTATCGGAAGCAATGCTGCCTGAACCGGCGCCATCCAGAGGGGAAATTTTCCGGCAAAATGTTCAATCAATATCCCGAAAAACCTCTCGATAGAGCCGTATATTACCCTGTGTATCATTATCGGGCGGCATTTTTCATTATTTTTATCGATGTAGCTCAGATCAAATCTTTCTGGCAATGCCATGTCAAGCTGCACGGTCCCACATTGCCAAGTTCTTCCAAGAGCATCCTTTATATGAATATCTATTTTAGGCCCGTAAAAAGCGCCATCACCTTCATTTGTTTTGTAATCCATCCCATAGACTTTCAGAGCCGATTCCAAACCTTGTGTAGCAGTATTCCATTGCTCATCGTTTCCTATGGATTTTTCAGGACGTGTTGAAAGTTCAAGATGAAAACTCAGCCCGAACGTACTGTAAATCCTTTCAACAAGTCTAAGCACTCCAAGAATTTCGCTTTCTATCTGGTCGGGCGTCATAAATATATGGGCATCATCCTGGTGAAAAGCCCTGACTCTGAAAAGGCCGGATAAAACCCCGCTTAATTCATGCCGGTGAACAAGGCCTATTTCTGCGGATCGAAGCGGCAAATCTTTATAGGAATGAGGTTTCATTCCAAAAAGAAGCATTCCGCCGG
>Ga0180732_1000537_pt1 | contig 31493 bp, 27 predicted proteins | sample KR11_01MetaG_FD_148674 | JGI IMG/M metagenome (GOLD analysis project Ga0180732, IMG submission 148674) | Groundwater microbial communities from the Olkiluoto Island deep subsurface site, Finland - KR11_0.1 MetaG | ecosystem: Environmental > Aquatic > Deep subsurface > Groundwater | place...
TGGCAAAGGTAAGAAGGCTCAACCATGCGACAGCGCGCTTTTCCACCAGCATGATGCGGAGGTTCACCTCCATACCGGCCAACGCCATCAGAAAGACGAGTCCCAATAGGCCCATAGCATCCAAGACCACGTATATCTGCTCTGTTGGGTACCCGCGACCCAGAAAGTGGTTCAGGTGCCGCACCAAGTCAAGGGCGTTCGGGCCGATGGCAATACCGACAAGCATGATGGCCACAACAGCGGGGATGTGGAAGCGGCGCAAGACTTGGGGCACAATGGCCACCAACGCCATCAGAACCAAGAACACGATCAGGAACGTAAGACCTGCCATTTTGCGATTCCCTTCTTCTTGCCTCGGCGAACGGTTGAACTGTGCCGCCCAGCTTTTTGGGACGGCACCACATCAAAAGGAGAAGCCGTAATGAAAATCACATACATTGCCGAAAAAATCAATTTAAATCAGGTCATGGATATATCTGTAGATGTTCACAAAGACAATTTGAACTTCTTTTTTTGCTGCTGATAGCAGGGAATATACTGACATTTGTAGCAATCGTACCGATGTTATCCAAAGGCGAATAATAAAATACCAAAAAATTGCCAAAGAACATGGGATGAACAACTTACGGATTATTTGTGAACCAACCGGCCAGTGTGATGAAATGGGGGGTCTGCCTTTGACCCTTATTAATACTGTCTTGTTTTTTCCCCTATCTGTTTATTAATTTTTTGTCACATTTTTTAAGCCTCGAAACTCCTTGATAACGGCGTCAATTCTACATTCTATTCTTATCGTTTATCCCCAAGGGTCAAACATAGATTTGACCCCAATTTTCATGACCCCAATTTTCAGTGGGGAACATTACAAACGCGCCATCTTTAACATCAATTCGGCCGTAGTAAACAAAGATCATAGATACACGATCTTTTATCGGTATGGGTTTAAGTGGCGGAAGAATGGATTCAGTCATTTGGGCTCACTTCTTTTTTTTCTCGACAGTCGTTTTCTGCTTTCAGGTTCAGTCAGATAGTTTCCAGGGCTGACCACCTTGTCTCCGGTCTCCTTTTCCAACTTTTTCCGGGCGTCACCTGCGATCTTGCCGCCCTTGCGGGCCGCGGTTTTGTTTTCACCAAAGCCCTGGGCATCCTTCTTGCGGGAAATCTCGGTAGTGGCAGCCTCGCCGAGCATGGAAAAGATCAATTTCAAATCGTTCATATGATCGCGAAGATTCTCGCGTTCCAGCCCTTTCAAATTTTTATATTCCGAAGGGGTAAGCCCAAATGCGGCCTTGGAGATTTCCGAAGTAAGGATAGCGTATTCCGGTTCACCTTTTACACCGCGTTTCTGCCATTCATCAGTCAACTCAGCCCGGATAGCAATGCCGCGCGTCCGCTTTTCAATCCAGGCGTCGGAATACCCCTTAGCACGGTAAATGGCCTTGGTACGCTTACTTGCCAGCTCCGGGTCCTCGATCTCCTGAACCCGTTCATAACCGACCTTGGCCAGCCAGCGCTTGAAGGGTTCGGCTTTGGACGAGGGGATGGACTGGATAATGCGGAAAATGCCTTCTGTGTTGGCACAGTTGGTTTTGCGCATCTTGCCATCAGGAGATCTCAATTGAAGGGGGGTACAAATTGTACCCCAGTTGGAATCGAGCACCGGATCGCGTCGTCGCATCTTTTTTAAGTACTGGCGAGGATCTGTGCTGTCGGTCAACACCACTACTACATCGGCAACCGAAAACCACCACTCATTGTTGTGAATCGTCTTCCTGATTTCCTTACCTCTGAAGACAGCCATGCTTGTTTCCATCACCCCTCCTAAGCTCCATTTTTCCGTTTTAATCTGAAATTGCCATTAATATCTTCAGTTTCAAACCCTCACGACCCATATCATCTTCAATGACAGCGCAAATAATCTCTTTTAGCAGGTCTTTATCAATTTTTCCTGCCGCGACATGATAGCTGATGTTTTCCATCTCATGGATAAACCGCCTGGTAACGAAGGGTTCGATCGTCGTAGCAATCCGCTAATAGCATTGGTACGATTCGACCGATGTCTGTACCGTAGCGTCTCTCGTTTTCGATCTTTATTTCTGAATAGTTTGACGCCATCGTCAGGATTTCCCTCGACCTTGTTTTAAAATGGCCATTCCCAGCGGGGTAATCCGGTAGCGTTGCTGTTTGAATATCAGCTTCATTTATCACGATCCTCATTACCCAATAGTTTTTGGACTTCCCGATCAAAGTCTGAAACATAGTTCTTATCTTGAATTATCCTGTATTTATCGAATTCCGCTTCTGCTTTCAATTTTGACTCGAGCATACTTACTTTGCCCAAATTGGCAAGAATCGGATAATCTGAAAGCTCCAGAAACTGTGTAAGAAATTGATCCCAGTCTGCCATGTTCATCACTTTTCTGTTGTGCGCCCGATTTTCTGCCATATCAAGATATGCGGTGACGATTCGCTCCAATTGTCGGAGATGTTCTTCATTGAGATAATTTTTGGCAATAGATACATCGCTTTTAAGAATTTTACCATCCGGAGCGTTCTTCCATGTTTTCAGCCCCATGTACGCCTTTTGAGCATCTACTTCATTGTAAATGATTTCTGCTGCAGTTTTACCGGTTATGGCCCAATGCAATTTATTCTGTACTGTTGCGTAAAAGTGTTTAGTTATATCGGCCTGGCTGTCATAATCTGCTGAAAGAGCGTAAATGTCGGTGATTTTCTGATATATTCTCCGCTCACTCAAGCGGATTTCCCGAATCCGCTCCAGCATCTCATCAAAATAGTCCTGCCCAAAGTGTTTGATTTGTTTTAACCGTTCATCATCCATGGCAAAGCCTTTAATGATGTACTCATGCAAAATCTCGCCTGCCCATTTTCGAAATTCGATTGCTCGGTGCGAATTGACCCTAAACCCTACTGCGGTTATGGCTTTTAAGTTATAAAACTTTGAAACATAGGATTTACCATCTTCCGCAGTATGTCGGAAATCCCGACATACTGAATTTTCCAATAATTCTCCTTCGGAAAAAATATTTTTTAAATGCTCTGTAATGGTAGTTCGCCCTTTTTCAAAAAGTTCCGCCATTTTTTTTTGAGTCAGCCAAAGGGTTTCTTCATAAAAAAAGACATCTATATTTACCTTGCCACTTTTTGTTTTAAAGACGACAAAATTAGAAAAGGGTTGTAATTCGGAAGAGTTTTTGTTTTTCATAATTATATCACCGTCACTTTCGTTTCTATATTTTTATCAGTCAAGTCCAGTGTCTGCATTAATAAATACTAAGCTTAATGCAATATGGTTTTCATTTCCTGACTACCTTCCTCATTTAAAAATACGCCAAAATGAATCTTTATGCCAATTTCCATATCATCTTCAATTACAGCGCAAATAATCTCTTTTAGCAGGTTTTTATCAATTTTTCCTGCCGCGACATGATAGCTGATGTTTTCCATCTCATGGATAAACCGCCTGGTAACGAAAATATAACCGTTCAGCAATAAGAATTGGGCACCCAATGAAATGGCAATCCGTTTATTTCCGTCTTCAAAACAAGAAACGCCCTAAAATCGAATATCCCAAGCTGCTGTGTTTTGATACCGACACCAATGTCGGTATCAAATTGTTCCTTAACTGTTAACTTGAATGATTTAAGACGCTTCCCTCGCAAAACCTCGTACCCGTTTAGCCCCAGTTCATCTCCATATTTTTCCAGATAACGTTCAATTGTGCGAACATCCACTTCAAAAAATGCCGCAATCTGTTCCTTCACAAGGCGTACAGTCCCCTCAAACATAACGCCCCTGATATGGACTGCTTTCTGAATTTCCGTGACGGCAAACGCGTTGTTCAGGACATTCTGGCGTTCTGTCGTTGAGTTTGTAAGTTCTTTTGACATCATCATGATATCCTCTTGTTTAATCCGTTATCTTAACAGCGCTTTCATCTGTTCAGTCTGCTCACATTTTCCCCATTTCAAGCCATATATCGGCCGCCATCCTCGCATCATCAAGCGCCCGGTGTCTTTGCATCCGCATACATGATCTTCCAAGCAAATATCGACTAACTGTTTCCAGTTTATGATTGGGCATGAGTTTAGACGGGCACCGGAGATTGGTTATAGTATTATGTCATAGCTGACACTGCGCCCCCTGCCCGGGTTCTGCCTGAATATCTGCTTTGCAACCAGGTCGGATATCTCGCGATAAGCGGTTGCCCGGCTGACCTTTACCATGCCCACATATTTACGGGTGGTCAGACCGCCTTCGAAACCGCCTGAACCGGCATCCAGCAACCGATTGATAACCTTTTGCTGGCGTTTATTCAATGTTGTCTGCCCATGCTGCTGCCAGAATCGTGCCTTTGCCAGAACATTTGAAATCAATGTCTCTGAATGCTCAAGCGCCCGTTCAAAACATTCCAGAAACCATAGCAGCCAATCAGTTATATTACCGTTTCCTTTCTGACATTGCTCCAGCACACGGTAGTATCCATCCCTTTCAGCCATGATACGTGTCGAAAGGCTGTAAAACCTGAACGGCAGGTTCTCATCCTGTGCCAACGCCATATCGGTAAGGGCTCTGGCGATCCGTCCATTACCATCTTCAAACGGATGAATAGTGATAAACCGAAAATGGGCTATAGCGGCCCGCAACAATCCCTCAATATTTTTCGATCCCTTTGTCCACCATTGAATGAAATCTCTGATTTCCATATCCACCTGGTCTGATGGAGGCAACTCAAAGTGGACTTTTTCGTTGCCGACAGGGCCGGATACCACCTGCATAAGTTCCGGGCCTCGCCATTGGCCGGTACGAATTTTCCGCAAGCCTGAATACCCGGTCGGGAAGAGAGCAGCCTGCCAGCCCATCAGTCTTTCGGGCGATAGCGGCTCGCTGTAATTTGCAGTGGCATCCAGCAGCACATCCACCAGGCCATCGACAACCCGTTCCGTAGCGAGCAAACCGGCTGTCGGCAGCCCGAGTCGCCGAGCCACTGAAGACCTGACCGAATCCCTGTGCAGGGCCTGCCCTTCAATCGCAGCGGTTTTAACGGTTTCTTCAATCAATATTTCAACTCTGGCTTCTTCGCTGAATTTCAAACCCAGAGCATTCACCTTGCTCAGCAACCTGCCCTGGCGCAGTCGAGCCCGGCCAAGCGGTTGAATCAGCGCATCACTTTCCCAGCTAAACTCTGTCCAGTTTGTATTTTGCCATATATAACGCATTTCAGGCTTCCTTTCGCTTCATAATTTAAAGCGATTATAATTGGTATTCGCTTCAAAAGCAAATACTTTGTCATCAATAATCTACTTGATTATATAAAATAGTTAAGGTAGATGTATAAATTAAATGCAGGGGTGCCTATTCGGCTGAGAAAATACCCTTTGAACCTGATCTGGTTTATACCAGCGTAGGGAGCGGAAACTAAAAATTGTTCACGTTTTTATTTTCAAAGGGCCATATCTCCAGCAAGGAAGGTATAGGCCTTTTTTATTTTCTCTCAAGGAGATAAGTCATGGGAGTTAACAGGGTTCTGACCATCGCCGGATCGGATTCAGGCGGAGGAGCGGGAATACAGGCAGACTTGAAGACCATTACTGTTTTAGGCGGATTTGGGATGAGTGTAATAACCGCTCTAACCGCTCAGAATACCCTTGGCGTCCAGGGAGTTTATGAAGTCCCGGAAGATTTTGTAGAAAAGCAGTTTGATTCCGTAGCCACAGATATAGGAATTGATGCAGCTAAAACCGGGATGCTGTCCAATTCCAGAATAATAAGAACAGTTGCTAAAAAGCTGCGGCAATATGGAATAAATAAACTCGTTGTAGATCCTGTAATGGTGGCAAAAGGCGGAGCGCAGCTTATATCAAATGAAGCAAAAAAATCCCTGAAAGAAGAACTTTTGCCTTTAGCTCTTGTAATTACACCAAACATTCCTGAAGCCGAAGAACTGGCTAAAATCAAGATATCATCTGTTGACGATATGAAAAAAGCAGCCGAGATTATTTATGGTTCAGGAGCAAAAAATGTAGTTATAAAAGGCGGACATCTTGCCGGCGATCCAGTGGATATTTTGTATGATGGAAAAAACTTTCACGAATTTACTTCTGAAAGAATAAATACAAAAAATACCCATGGCACTGGATGTACATTTTCAGCCGCCATTGCTACAAAGCTTGCCGAGGGAAAATCTGTTTTTGAAGCAGTAAAAACAGCAAAAGAATACACAACCATTGCCATAAGGTTTTCTCTGAATATAGGCGGCGGACATGGTTCGACAAACCACATGGCCCATGTTCTTCAGGAAAGTGAACGATATAACTGCATTCAAAAGCTTAAGTCTGCCCTGAAAAGATTAAATGCTGAAAAATGCGGAAATATTATTCCCGAAGTACAATCAAACTTGGGTTATGCCCTTCCTTATGCATGCAAAGCAGAAGACATTGCAGCCATACCAGGGCGAATTATCAGGATTGGAGAAGAAACCAGGACTTTTGGCGATCTCGAGTTCGGAGCTTCTCACCATATTGCCAGCATAATCCTGAGCACCATGAAATATAATATGGACTACCGATGCGCTATGAATATAAGGTTTTCCGAAGACATTATCAATATATGCATGTCATTGGGATTTGATGTGGATAATTTTGACCGATCTGATGAGCCTGACGATACAAAGTCTAAAGAGGGTTATTCATTAAAATGGGGAATTGATTCTGTACTTTCAAAGAAAAATTCAATACCCGATATAATCTTTGACCGCGGTGATTTAGGCAAGGAGCCGATGATAAGAGTTCTTGGTAAAAATCCTTCTGATGTTGTCGATAAAGTAATAAGTATATCAAAGGAATTAAAGACCTCGTAAACCGTGAACCGTGAACCGTGAACCGTGAACCGTTACTTAAAAAGGAGTGTTTAATATTATGGCATTGAACGAACTTATAATAACCAGAGCAATAATTGACCGCTTTTCACAAAAATTCCTGGAATATACAGAGGTTGATACTGCAATCGTAGGCGGAGGCCCATCCGGACTTGTAGCAGCGTATTTTCTGGCAAAAGCCGGCATGAAAGTAGCTCTTTTCGAACGCAAGTTAAGTATAGGCGGCGGTATGTGGGGCGGCGGAATGATGTTTAATGAAATAGTGGTGCAAAAAGAAGGCAAAGAGATACTGGATATATTTGATATCAACACAAGAGAATATCAGCCGGAATATTTTACAGCAGACGCCGTTGAATCCATAACCACCATATGCTCATATGCAACTAAGGCGGGTGCAAAAATCTTTAATTGTATGAGCGTCGAAGATGTTGTGATTCGGGAAAATCGCGTTATTGGCCTCGTTATTACATGGTCACCAGTGGAAATGGCAGGACTTCATGTTGATCCCCTTACAATTATGGCAAGCAATGTTGTTGAAGCAACCGGCCATGCAACAGAGCTTCTTCATGTTATTGAACGAAAGGCAGATATAAAGTTAAATACTGAAACCGGGCGCATAATGGGAGAACGGTCCATGTGGGCCGAGAAAGCAGAAAAACTTACAATTGAAAATACCAGAGAAATCTGTCCTGGCGTATATGTTGCAGGCATGTCGGCTAATGCTGCTTTTGGAGGCCCCAGGATGGGCCCAATCTTTGGAGGTATGCTTCTCTCAGGGAAAAAAGTAGCAGAATTGATTATCGCAAAAAACAATGACAAATCTGCTTAAACATTCCCACTCAACCAATATCAAACGGAGATATATATTATGACTCAATTAGAAATGGCCCGTAAAAATAAAATCTCAGAAGAGATGGAGATATGTGCCAAGCTTGAAAGAGTTGAACCTGAATTCATTCGCAAGGGAGTTGAAGATGGCAATATTGTAGTAATAAGAAACAAAAATCACAAATCCATTTTACCAGTCGCTATTGGTAAGGGTTTAAGGACAAAAGTCAATGCCAACATCGGAACATCAAAAGATCGCGCAGATCTCGATTCAGAACTTCAAAAGGTAAAGATCTGTATTGCTGCCGGAGCAGACACTATTATGGATCTTTCTACAGGCGGCGATATAAGATCGATAAGAAAAGCAATTATCAAAGAATCATCATTGGTAATTGGAACAGTACCTATATATCAGGCTGCAGTTCAGATGCTGAATTCTAAAAAAGCTATCGTTGAAATGAGCGCTGAAGACATGTTCGGAGTCATAGAAGAAAATGGCGAAGATGGTGTAGATTTCATTACAGTTCATTGCGGAATAACAAAAAAAAGCATTGGCTGCCTTGAAATCAGAAAACGTCATTTAGGCATTGTCAGCAGAGGAGGCAGCTTTTTGGCCAATTGGATAAAATGTAACAAAAAAGAAAATCCTCTCTATGAACAATATGATAAATTACTTAAAATAGCCAAACATTATGATATGGTTCTCAGTCTGGGCGATGGTTTAAGGCCTGGATGTATTGCTGATGCAACTGACTTGGCACAGATACAAGAACTGGTAACGCTTGGTGAACTTACAAAAAGAGCGAGAGATTATGGTGTTCAGGTTATGATTGAAGGCCCAGGACATGTTCCAATCAGAGAAATTAAGGCTAATGTTGAGCTGGAAAAAAGTCTTTGCCATGGAGCTCCATTCTATGTACTTGGTCCCATTCCCACAGATATAGCTCCTGGTTATGATCATATTACAGCCGCTATCGGAGGTGCCATAGCCGGATCAGCCGGTGCGGACTTCCTGTGTTATGTTACTCCGGCGGAGCATTTAAGACTTCCTACTTTAGAAGATGTAAAGGAAGGAATAATTGCCTCAAAGATTGCTGCGCATATTGCTGACATCGCCAAGGGTGTTCCAGGTGCATTTGAAAAAGATTTACTCATGGCAAAATACAGAGATGAATTCAACTGGGAAGGTCAAGCAAACATTTCCATAGACCCTGAAAAAGTAAGGGCCTGTTTGGAAACCAGCGAAAGTGCCGGCAAAGAAGGCTGTACCATGTGTGGTGAGTTTTGTGCGATTAAACTGGGGAAAGAATGAACATCGAACATCGAACGTCCAACATCGAATTTTGAATAAGGTATTCTGTAAATTTATAAACTGGCGGAGCGACCCGCCTGCCTCGCCTGAGCGAGACAACAAAAGGACGAAGATCATTGAGTACGGCTCGCGATGGCGGGCAGGAGCGATTTCATCATTCGATGTTGGAATAATTTGAGGAGCGAAGCGACATCATTATTCGACGTTGGACGTTCAATGTTCGATGTTGGACGTTGGACGTTCATCTTTTAATATGTTCAACGTTCAAAAAACGCTTTACTCTGCCGTTCAATATTCTCTTATTAATTATCTGGGAATCTATAACTCGCTAACTGCGAGGCCTGCTGCCCGGCTTTCAATGACGGCACACATTTTGATCTGCTTTAGCCAGCCGTTCGATTAATCTGGTCCACCAGCTTTTTTTCTTGACAGGATTGCTTGAATTTTTGATCGGCGATATCTTATTATTCATAATATAAAATGTATACTATATATATTATTTTTAAAAAAACAGCTTTAAAAATAATTATACTTGAGAGTCCAAAGTTCTGCCGTCATGCCGGTCCTGGATCGGGGTCCGGGATGACGGATCCGGCATCCAGCTTCATTACACTGTCGGAATTATGCTGGATTCCGGCTTTCGCCGGAATGACGTCACGATAATTATTCTTGACATTCTTATTTTAGATTGTTACTTTTCGAAACCTTAAATTAAATTCAGGTAGTTAAGATGAAAAAAATACTAACCGAACTAACTGTTATTGGTCTAATTAGCATTCTCGTAGTAGGTGTATTATCCTGCCACGAGAAAATGGGCTGATAATTGCTTGCTTAAATTAACCAAACCTAAAAAATCCGTTATCAGCCCCAAAGAGCTAATAACGGATTTTTTATTCTGGAGATTTTTAAATGAAAAGTGATAATGTAAAAAAAGGCGTTGAAAGAGCTCCTCATCGCAGTCTCTTTAAGGCAATGGGATATACGGATTCTGAAATTAACAGACCTCTCATAGGTATTGCCAATTCAGCAAACGGTATCATCCCCGGCCATGTACATCTTGACCAAATTGTCGAAGCTGTAAAGGCCGGAGTTTACATGGCGGGCGGAACTCCGATTGAATTCGGAACTATTGGTATTTGCGACGGCATTGCCATGAATCATACAGGCATGAAGTACTCCCTCGGAAGCAGGGAACTGATTGCCGACTCTATAGAGGTTATGGCAATTGCTCATGCATTTGATGCGATGATAATGGTTACCAACTGTGACAAAATTGTTCCTGGAATGCTTATGGCTGCTGCGCGTCTGGACATCCCGACCATTGTAATAAGCGGAGGTCCAATGCTTGCCGGAGAGCGTCATGGAAAAGCCGGCTCTGAAAAAATAGATCTTATCACTGTCTTTGAAGCTGTTGGTGCGGTGCTTTCGGGGAAAATGACTGAAGAGCAGCTTTCTTCAATCGAAGATACTGCATGCCCTACTTGCGGTTCCTGTGCCGGTATGTTTACTGCCAATTCTATGAACTGCCTGACAGAGGCCATAGGAATGGGGCTGCCGGGCAATGGAACGATACCTGCTGTTATGGCAGCAAGAATACGCCTTGCCAAGGAAGCCGGGATGCAGATCATAAGCCTTCTCGAAAAGAATATTACACCAAAGAAAATCATGACGGATAAGGCATTTAAAAATGCTCTTACCGTTGATATGGCATTAGGTTGTTCCACAAATACAGTACTGCATCTTACAGCTATAGCAAAAGAAGCTGGAGTAGATATAAATCTCAACCTAATTAACGAAATAAGCAAGGTTACACCGCATCTTTGCTCCTTAAGTCCCGGCGGAAAAGATCACCTGGAAGACTTAAACCGTGCTGGTGGAATTAGTGCAGTTATAAAGGAATTATCTGAAGCCGGTCTTATTAATAATGAATGTATTACAGTAACAGCCAAAACAGTGGGCGAAAATACCAGGGATAAAATGATACTGGATAATAATGTAATTCGTTCGGTCGACAATCCATATCACTCCCAGGGCGGACTTGCTGTAATGTTCGGCAACCTTGCCCCCGATGGATGTGTTGTAAAACAATCAGCAGTTCTTGATGAAATGTTATGCCATGAAGGCCCTGCCAGAGTATTTGATTCAGAAGAAGATGCCAGTGAAGCAATAATGAAGGGCAAAATAAAAAAAGGAGATGTTATTGTAATCCGCTATGAGGGACCAAAGGGCGGTCCTGGTATGCGCGAAATGCTGACTCCGACTTCGGCAATTGCAGGTATGAAACTGGACGCTCATGTCGCACTTCTTACAGATGGACGTTTTTCTGGTGGCACAAGGGGCGCTGCAATAGGACATATTTCTCCTGAAGCTATGCAGGGCGGACCAATTGCAATTATTCAGGAAGGAGATTTGATCTCAATAGATATTCCCGGAAAAAATATAACGCTCAAAGTAGCTGAAGAAGAAATACAAAACAGATTATCAAAGTGGTCTCCTCCAGAGCCAAAGATAACCCATGGCTATATGGCCAGATATGCACGCATGGTTTCATCAGCAAGTGAAGGAGCAATTGTAAAGTAAACACAAGTACTCGTAACTCGCAACCCGTAACCCGCAACCCGCAAATTGAAAGGAAATTTTATCATGAAACTTACAGGTGCACAAATCCTTATGGAAATGCTGAAGGAAGAAGGTGTAAAAACTATTTTTGGATTTCCGGGTGGCGCTGTCATAGATATTTATGATGAACTTGCAAAAACCGATATACATCATGTCCTTGTGCGCCATGAGCAGGGCGCAGTACATGCTGCTGACGGCTATGCAAGAGCCAGCGGCGGGGTGGGAGTCGTTCTTGTTACTTCAGGCCCCGGAGCAACCAATACAGTTACTGGAATTGCGTCCGCGTATATGGATTCGATTCCAATTGTTATATTTACCGGCCAGGTTCCCACCCAGCTTATAGGGAATGATGCTTTTCAGGAAGTGGATATTGTTGGGATAACAAGACCGTGCACAAAACACAATTATCTTGTTAAAGATACTAACGATCTGGCAAGGATTGTAAAAGAAGCGTTTTATATTGCCCAGTCAGGACGTCCTGGACCTGTTCTGGTAGATATTCCCAAGAATGTCGCTGCAACTAGAATTGATTATAAGCCGCCAAAAAAGATTCAATTAAGATCTTATAATCCTACGTATAAGCCGAATATGAGGCAGCTAAGTAAAGCCGTAAGTCTTATTAAAGATGCTAAAAAACCGGTTATTTTTGCCGGTGGCGGAGTTGTTCTTGCAAAAGCTTCAAAAGAGCTTACAGAGTTCGCACGTAAAATCAAAACCCCTTTGACAGGTTCTTTGATGGGATTGGGTGCATTCCCTGGCACAGATCCTTTGTGGCTTGGCATGATAGGCATGCATGGTACTTACAGAGCAAATATGTCAACAGGAGCTTGTGATCTGCTTATTGGTATAGGCGTTCGTTTTGATGATCGTGTTACAGGAAAAACCGATGAATTTGCTTCACAAGCAAAAATAATACACATAGATATTGATCCGACATCTATACAGAAAAATATCCCTGTTACTGTTCCTATTGTCGGAGATTGTAAAGCAACACTGGAACTACTTAATAAGCTTTTAGACAAGGAAGATCTGGGAGATTTAAACGAAAAAAGAAAACAGTGGCTTGATCAAATTGAAGAGTGGAAAAGTACAAACCCTCTTGCATATGTTCAGAAAGATATTATCAAGCCTCAATTCGTTGTAGAAAAGCTTTACGAGCTAACCAAGGGAAAGGCTATAATAACAACTGAAGTGGGCCAGAATCAGATGTGGGCTGCCCAGTATTATCATTTTGATAAACCCAATCATTTTATTACTTCCGGTGGTTTGGGAGTAATGGGTTTTGGACTTCCTGCAGCAATCGGAGCTCAATTGGCCTGTCCCAAAAAACTTGTGGTTGATATTGCTGGTGATGGCAGTATTCAGATGAATATTCAGGAAATGGCAACAGCAGCTCAATGCGGTCTTCCGGTTAAGGTTGTAATCTTAAACAATGGATATCTTGGTATGGTCAGGCAATGGCAGGAGCTCTTTTATGAAAAGCGTTATTCTCAAACTTGCATGGAGTATGCTCCGGACTTTGTTAAACTGGCTGAAGCTTATGGAGCAGTCGGATTAAGAGCCACAAAACCGGAAGAAGTTGAAAAAGTGCTTAAAAAAGGTCTTTCTATCCCTAAGGCAGTTATCATGGATTTTGTTGTAGAAAAGGAAGAATGCGTTTATCCCATGGTTCCTGCAGGTGCGCCTATAACAAAAATGCTGCTGGTTTAATAACACAAAAAAAGGATATTAATCATGACAGAAGAAAAACATGTACTTTCGATATTGGTTGAAAACCAGCCCGGTGTACTTTCCAGAATTTCAGGATTATTCGGTGGAAGGGGCTATAATATTGACAGCCTCTGCGTTGCAGAAACTACCGAACCTAATGTGTCAAGAGTTACCATTGTAACAACTGGAAGCAAGCAGATAATAGAACAAATTATCAAACAGCTTCACAAGCTCATAAATGTAATAAAGGTAATCGAACTCACAGGTACGGAATTTGTTCAGAGAGAGATGGCCCTTATAAAGGTTAAGGCAAAACCCGAACACCGCGCTGAAATCCTTAGAATGGTTGATATTTTCAGATGCAAGATAATAGATGTTGGGCTGGAACATTACATTATTGAAATAACAGGTGATGAAGATAAACTGTCTGCCATATTGAGCCTTCTGAAACCTTTAGGAATCAAGGAGATCGCTAAAACAGGGTTCATTGCTCTATCCCGTGAGCCAAAAGTTGTATGATTAATTGTAACCGTTCACGGTTCACGGTTCACGGTTTACAGTTAACGGTTGATCAAAACATATCGGCCAGAGGCTGACAAGAAGCAAGAGGCTCAGTTGTGAGAACTCAAGTTTTATATTTCATGTAAGGTTAAGGTGTTTTCTGAAAAAATAAAAAACTAATTAAAAAATTCATTTAAAAAAACCGTGAACGATGAACCGTGAACCGTGAACGGTTACTTATAAATAAAGGAGAATAAAATGGCAAAAATTGATTTTGGTGGAGTTGTAGAAGAAATAATAACTTCAGATGAATTTTCTCTGGATAAAGCAAGAGAGATTTTAAAAGATGAAATAATTGTGGTTCTTGGATATGGGGTTCAAGGCCCAGCCCAGTCCTTAAACCTCAAAGATAACGGCTTCAATGTGATAATAGGCCAGCTTGAAGGAGACGAATACTGGAATAAAGCTGTTGCAGACGGTTTTGTCCCAGGTAAAACCCTTTTGCCAATTAAGGAAGCAGCAAAGAAGGGCACTATTATTAAGGAACTTCTTTCAGATGCAGGACAGGTTGCAACATGGCCAATGGTAAAGGCATGCCTTAATGAAGGAGATGCTCTTTATTTCTCGCATGGATTTTCTATTGTTTATAAAGAACAAACTGGCGTTATTCCTCCGAAAAATATAGATGTTATTATGGTTGCTCCAAAAGGATCAGGAACAAACGTTCGAAGAAATTTTCTGGATGGAAGCGGAATAAACTCCAGTTATGCAATACACCAGGATTATACGGGCAGAGCAAAGGAAAGAACTCTTGCTTTAGGAATAGCAATAGGTTCCGGCTATCTCTTCCCCACAACCTTTGAACAAGAAGTTTATAGTGATCTTACTGGAGAGCGCGGAGTCCTTATGGGATGCCTTGCCGGTACTATGGAGGCACAATACAATATTCTCAGGAAAAATGGTCATTCTCCGAGCGAGGCTTTTAATGAAACAGTTGAAGAACTGACTCAGAGCCTTATACGTCTTGTGGGAGAAAACGGTATGGACTGGATGTTTGCAAACTGCAGCACAACCGCTCAGAGGGGGGCTCTTGACTGGGCTCCGAAATTCCGGGATGCAGTAGCCCCTGTTTTTGAAGAACTTTACGACCGGGTTAAAACAGGTAAGGAAACCAAACGGGTTCTTGAGGCCAACAGTGCACCTGATTATCTTGTTAAATTGAGAAAAGAACTTGCTGTTATAAAAAATTCAGAAATGTGGACAGCCGGAGCTGCTGTTAGAGCATTGAGGCCTGAAAACCGAAAAAAATAGATATTGTCTATCCAGAAATGGCTTTTTCCCGCAATCTCTGCGTCAGACTCAGATTTTAATCCTCAAAATACTCAATGTATTCCTCCGGTTAAAATCTTCGTCTTCCTTGACCTTGCAAAAAATATCTCATTTCTGGATGGACAATAGCAAATAATATCTTCATTCTTGGGAGAACAACGCAATGGAACCAATTCTGCTATATGATACCACCTTGAGGGACGGAGCTCAGGGAGAAAACATCAATTTCAGTGCTGAAGAAATGATAAAGATTGCACAGAAGCTTGATGACCTTGGGATACATTACATTGAAGGCGGATGGCCTGGTTCCAATCCCAGGGATGAACGTTTTTTTGAACTTGCGAAAAATATTAAATTTCAAAATGCCCGTCTTACGGCATTCGGCTCGACTCGCAAGCCTGGAATTACTGCTGATAAAGATCAAAACCTAAAAGCCCTTATTAAAAGCAGCACCCCTGCTGTAACAATATTCGGCAAGACCTGGGATCTTCATGTTAAGCAGGTTATGGATAATACCATGGAAGAAAATCTTGCTATGATAACAGATAGCGTTGAGTTCCTTAAAAGAAACGCTCGGGAAGTTATTTACGATGCCGAGCATTTCTTTGACGGCTATTTAGCAAATAGAGAATATGCTTTGCAGACTCTTATGGCAGCTATAGAAGGAGGAACCCAAACAGTTGTTTTATGTGATACAAACGGTGGAACACTGCCACATGATGTAGAACTTATTACAAGTGATGTACGTGATACCCTTAATGATAAGTACGGGGGAAAAACTAATTCCAAACTGATTAAAATTGGAATCCATACTCACAACGACAGTGGCCTTGCTGTTGCTAATTCCATTGCAGCTATACGCCAGGGAGCTGTTATGGTGCAGGGAACGATAAATGGATATGGAGAAAGATGCGGCAATGCCGACCTTACATCTATTATACCCATTCTCAGTGTAAAAATGAATCGTCAATGTATTTCCAAAGAAAATTTAGCAAAACTCAAAAGCGCATCCAGGTTTATAAGTGAATCTGCAAACATGACTCCCCTTAATTCACGGCCTTTTGTCGGCAAAAGTGCTTTCGCCCATAAAGGTGGTATTCATGTGAGCGCCATAATGAAAGTACCTATGGCTTATGAACACATGAACCCTGAATTAGTAGGGAATGAACGCCGAGTGCTGATATCTGATCTCTCTGGAAAAAGCAACGTAGAATACAAAGCCAGAGAGCTTGGTATAGAGCTTGGAGTAAACGGTTTTGACAGCCGCAAGATCGTTTCAGAGATAAAGCGTCTGGAAGAAAAAGGTTACCAGTTTGAAGTGGCTGACGGGTCATTCAAAATAATGATGGAAAAATTTACAAAACAGTTTAAACCTCTGTTTGAACTGGAATCCTTTAGGGTCCACATTGAAAAGGAAAAAGATCGCCCATGTTCTGCTCATGCAACGATAAAGATATCCGTAGGTGACACTAAAGAAATTACCGCTGCAGAAGGAAATGGGCCGGTAAGTGCACTGGATAATGCTTTGCGCAAAGCTCTTGAAAAATTTTATGTAACCGACCTGGATTCCATGCACCTTGTAGATTTTAAAGTTCGAGTAATTGATGCCTGGGAAGGAACCGCTGCAAAGGTAAGGGTCTTAATAGAATCGCGCGATCAAGATTGTATCTGGAGTACAATAGGTGTTTCAGAAGATATTGTTGAGGCGAGCTGGCAGGCACTTGCAGATAGTTTTCAGTATAAGCTATCCAAGGAAAGATCGTAGTTTGGTAGAGTAGTCGAGTGGGGAAATGGTCGAGTAGTAAGATTCCTTTAACCACTTGACTACTCGACTATTTAACTACTCGACTACTCGACTATTTAACTACTCGACAACTCGACTATTTAACCACTCGACCAATATTTAAGTATTGAGCAAAGTTATGAATGAAAAAGTAATAATTTTTGATACAACACTAAGAGATGGTGAGCAGTCTCCAGGAGCAAGCATGAATGCTGGAGAAAAGATGCGGCTCGCCATACAACTGGAAAAACTCGGCGTTGATGTTCTGGAAGCCGGTTTCCCTGCCGCATCTGAGGGGGATTTTGAGGCAGTTGCCCAAGTCGCGGGTGTTGTAAAAAATATTGAAGTAGCCGCACTGGCAAGAACACACAAAGATGATATTGACCGTGCCTGGGCTGCAATTCGCCATGCAAAAAATCCCAGGATTCATACCTTTATAGCCACTTCAGACATTCATATGAATTATAAGTTGAAGATGAATAGAGAACAAGTGGTAAAAACGGCTTTTGAAACAGTCAAATATGCTAAATCCCTTACAGACAGCATTGAATTTTCAGCCGAAGATGGATCAAGAAGTGATCGTGACTTCCTCTGCCGGGTTTTCGAAGCAGCAATTGAAGCCGGAGCAACTACTCTTAACCTTCCTGATACAGTGGGATATGCTATTCCGCAGGAATTTGGAGATCTTGTAAAATATGTTATGGCGCACACCTCAAATATACATAAAGCTGTCCTGAGCGTTCACTGCCACAATGATCTTGGACTTGCCACTGCAAATACAATTGCGGCAATATATGCCGGAGCCAGACAGGCAGAGGTAACCATAAATGGAATTGGAGAAAGAGCAGGTAATACTTCACTTGAAGAAGTGGTAATGGCACTGCACACAAGACCCAATTTTTTTCCTGTATATACCAATATAAAAACCGAACATATTTACCCGACAAGCCGCCTTGTAAGCATGATAACCGGAATTATGGTTCAACCGAATAAAGCAATCGTAGGAGCCAATGCATTTGCCCACGAAGCTGGAATCCATCAGGATGGCATGCTGAAGAATCCAATGACTTATGAAATCATGAAGCCTGAAACCATAGGGTTAAGTACAAGCAAGCTTGTTCTGGGAAAGCATTCCGGCAGACATGCACTTCGCTCACATTTAAAGGAATTAGGATACGATCTTAGTGATGAAGAGTTAAAGCTTGTATTTAAAAAATTCAAGGAGCTTGCTGATAAGAAAAAACATGTTTTAGATGAAGATCTGGAAGTCATTGTTACTGAGGGCATTTTAAGAACAGCGGAAGTCTTCAATCTTGAATATCTTCATGTTTCAAGCGGAACAACAGTTAAGCCGACTGCAACTGTTAAACTCAAAATAAATGAAAAATCTTTTGAAGGCTCTGGATATGGAAACGGCCCGATTGATGCTACTTATAATGTTATTGCAAAACTTACAGGCTCAAAATCAGAACTATTAAGGTTTTCTGTTAGCGCTATAAGTGGAGGTACGGATGCACAGGGCGAAGTTACGGTAAGATTAAAAGAAAACGGACTTATTGCCCTGGGCAGGGGGACTGATCCTGATATTATTACAGCCAGCGCCAAAGCTTATATTAACGGACTTAACCGGCTGGAGTACTTGAAAGCCAATCCCATAGAAACTTCAGAAGTTATATGACGGCAGGAAGTGAAAAAGATGAACATCGAACATCGAACATCGAATTTTGAATAAGGTGTTCTGCCAATTTATAAACTGGCGGAGCGACCCGCCCGCCTCGCCTGAAGGCGAAGCCGATGGCGGGCAGGAGCGACATCATTATTCGATGTTGGACGTTCAATGTTCGATGTTGGACGTTCATATTTCTGCTGCATCATCCCCTGCCCTGTTAAATTTTTGCTATGCAAAACGGCGAAGCCGATTTAACAGGGTAAATCATTGCGGCGTACTATCAGTACGCCTCTCTCCTCAAGATTCGCACGCCTTGCATATGAACTTTTTACTTTGCCGTCAGGTTTTAAGGGTTCCGATAATATCAGTAACCTTTGGAATATTATTTTTGATTAGGAATGCCTCAATACCATTAATTATATCTACGGTGGCATTTGGGTTAATAAAGTTAGCTGTTCCAACCTGAACAGCTACCGCGCCGGCGATCAAAAACTCAAGAGCATCGTCCGATGTCATAATTCCACCGACACCGATTACCGGAATCTTTACTTTCTGAACAACCTGCCAAACCATACGAAGAGCTACCGGCTTAATCGCAGGCCCGGAAAGGCCACCAATAATATTAGCAAGCTTTGGACGACGGGTTTCAATGTCCACGGCCATGCCGGCAATAGTATTTATCAATGAAATAGAATCCGCTCCCGCCTCTTCCACACTTTTTGCGATCTCTGTAATATCGGTCACATTCGGCGACAGTTTAACTATAAGAGTTTTTGCGGTGCTTTCTCTAACAGCTTTGACAACACTAAATGCTAATTCAGGATCAACGCCAAAGGCTATACCCCCTGCTTTTATATTAGGGCATGAAATATTGACCTCAATGCCTGATATTCCTTCAATATCATCTATTCGTGATGCAAGCTCAGCATATTCGACTATATCCTTCCCATAAATATTTACAAAGGTCGGCGTTGTAAGTGTTTTTAAGAAAGGGAGCTTTTCCTGTAAAAAGACTTCAAGGCCAACGTTTTCAAGACCAATTGCATTCAGCATACCACAAGGCGTTTCAACAATCCTTGGAGGTTTGTTACCCTTTGAAGGCTCAATTGACAGACCTTTAACAATAATTGCTCCGAGACGATTTAAATCAACAAGATTTTCAAATTCGCTTGCATATCCAAACGTCCCGGATGCAGTCATTACAGGGTTCTTAAGCTTTATCTCTCCGATACTGACTTCAAGATCAGGATTTTTTTTCATAATAGACCCTCAGTATAATTTCTGATTTTGCTAATTTATGATAGTAATATGATATAATATTTTATAAGATATATATTAATAGATATCAAGATACTGTTTTAATATATATTAAATCATAAGTCGCATAATATGTAAAATTTGATTAATTTCATTCCGGTGCTCCAGGGTCACCGGTCTTTATAAAAATTTGAGAAACCTGAACGGCTCAGCCACCGTGCAATGGAACGGATCATACATGTACTGGAAAATTCCTCTCCTTTCAAGGCGTCAATGTCGGTCAAGCCTTTGCGATCTGTTTTCATGAACACACTTGTTAAGGGGCTAAGAAAGAAAATCGGAAAACTCACCGAAGTTATTGGTTAGTCAAAAAACAATTTGAACCAAACAACAAATTGCTTTTGGAGGGAACACGGGGTATAGTAAAACATATTGAACAGTCTGCTATCTAAGTATAGAAAAGCTTACTTTATCTTAAAAAATCGAATAATTTTTAAAGAAATTTATAGGAGATATGTATAATGGGTGAATGTCAAAAGACTATCTGCGGTATTTCTGATCAAAAGAAATCACAAGATCCTCTAGACCTGTCTGTTAAAGACTCTTTAAGCAGAATAAAAAACAAAATAATCGTCATGAGCGGAAAAGGAGGTGTAGGCAAGAGCAGCGTCTCGGTAAACCTTTCCATAGCTCTGGCCGGTAAGGGTTTTAAAGTTGGACTTATGGATGTTGATTTACATGGGCCTGATATTCCCAGAATGCTGGGTTTTAAGGGTATGCTGGACTTGAATAAGAATCAGAAGTTGAATCCGATGAAATACTCTGAAAACCTGAAGGCTGTTTCAATTGAATCACTTACAGCAGACAAGGATGATGCAATAATATGGAGAGGCCCGATTAAGCATTCTACAATCAGGCAGTTCATCGGAGATGTAGAATGGGGTGACCTCGATTATTTGATTATTGACGCTCCCCCCGGCACAGGTGACGAGCCCCTGTCAGTTGTTCAGACAATTCCGGATGCCAAAGCGGTAATAGTAACCACGCCCCAGGAAATATCTCTTGCCGACGTAAGAAAATCTATCAGCTTTTGCAGAAGAGTAAACATGGAAATTAAAGGAATTATCGAAAATATGAGCGGTTTTGCATGCCCTCACTGCGGCGAAAAACTCGAACTTTTCGGTTATGGTGGTGGAGAAAGAACCGCAAAGGAGGGAGGCTTAAAATTTCTTGGAAGAATTCCGTTCGACCTGAACGTTGTCTCCTGCGGCGATTCCGGCACCCCTATCCAGGATAAATATAAAGATTCCCAGGTAACCAGGGCCTTTTTAAGTATTGCTGATATAATATCTGAAACATAATAAAAATTTTGAGAAAAGGAGAAAATTATGGGGAATTTGACCAAAAGTATTGTCGTTCCAGTGGATGGCTCCAAGAATTCTTTGAGATCACTTGAATATATTAATCTCATCTACGGACCAAATCACAACCTTGAAGTAACCCTTATCTACATTCTCCCCTCTTTGCCGCCAATATTAACAGATAAATCAATAGATAAGAAAACCCGAACCAGGTTGAAGTCTGTAGAAAAAAAGAATGAAGATATGGCTGAAAAGATTTTAGCGGAAGCTCAAAATATACTTCTAAATAAAGGTTTTAAGGAAGAAAAAATTAAAACGCGCTGTCAGAAAAGAGGGATTACAGTTGCTCAAGATATTTGCAACTGGGCGTTAATTAAACAGGTGGATACTATACTTCTGACTAAGAGGGGAAGAACTGAAATAAAAAGTTTCTTTATGGGTAAAGTCTCCACCAGGCTGGTTGAATACCGCAGAAATAATCCGGTGTGGATATTAGAAGGTGGTATTGATTCAAAAAATGTGCTTGTCTGCGTCGATAACTCCGAAAACGCTCTAAGGGCTGTTGATCACGTCGGTTTCATGCTCTCCGGAACCGATTGTCATATAACCATTTTCCACACTATGAGACATTTAAGCCGTTTTGTTCCAATGCAGGTACTTGAAGAGGCCGAGGATCTTGAAAAACTCTGGAGAAACAAAGCAGGCAAGGAAATTGCCCCTTATATAAAAAAAGCCATGGAAACACTCCTTAAAGCCGGACTGAGCGAGGAGCAAATAACTACAAAAGTCACAGAAGGCAGCCGCTCTGCCGCTGATGATATCTTAAAGGAAGCGCAGGATAACAATTATGGCACGATAGTTCTGGGCCGGCGCGGCCTTTCAGCAGTAAAGGAGTTTTTCATGGGAGGTGTCACAACCAGCGTCTTAAATCGCGCAGTAAGTTTAGCGATCTGGATCGTTCAGTAGTACTGAGTTTTTATTTTGCCTGGTAGTAATATCCTGCTATATTATCAGCGTGGTCCCCTATTCTCTCTAAATTTCTCAGGGTTTCCACATATATATAGTTATGAATCGAGTCCTGTGTTTCTTTTTTTGTCTCTTCTATGTATTGTTCCCTTGTCTGTTTTTCCTTGTAGTCAAGTTCATTTTCCAGCTTGAATGTCATTTCACAATTACTTTTGCTGGGCTTTTTCAAAGTCTTTACGGCATACCCATATGTATCTTTAGTTAAAATAAAAACTTCCTTTAGTCTCTTATTCTGCTCCCCTGCAAATTCTACTTTCTGCTTCGCGAATCCAGCGATGTTTACACATTGATCCGCTACCCTTTCTATATCTATTGTTGTATCAAGCAGGTTTTCCTTAATTTTTTCAGCTTTAATATCAAGCTGATGTTTTTTTATCTTTTGAAGGTAATCAAGGCACTTTATTGATAACTCATCTACTATTTCTTCCTGCTTGAATACTTGATCTACACTCTCATCTTTTTGTTCAAAGAATGCTTTTGTCGAATGATCTATCATGCTCATTGTTATATCTGCCAATGTGTTTATTTTCTTTTTAACGTGCTCCATCGCAAAATAAGGCAATTTAAGCAGTCTGTTTTCGAATATCATTGTTTCGGGCTTCTGTGTCTTCGTATCCTCCGGAATTATTATTGTGACGAGTTTTTTGAACGGTTTCAATATTATTAGTATTATAAGCGATCCTGTGACATTGAATATTGTATGCGCATTTGCTATTTGCCTTGCCAGACTTGTCGAAGTTTGTATAACCAGGTCAGTAAACTGGGAAATAAATGGGTAAAAAATCATTATACTAATTATATTTATCATTACCTGTGATAATGCAGTCCTCTTTGTTGCAGGTGATGTTGAAATAGCTGCAATGAGCTCAAGGGCGCATGTCCCAAGATTAGCTCCAAATATTAAGGCTATTGCTGATTTCAGGTTGATTGCGCCGTCAATTCCCATTGCTATTATCAGGCATGTCGTTGCAGAACTGGATTGTATAATTGCGGTAAATATTGCTCCCCATATTATTCCAAGTATCGGTATTTCCCCGAATGTTTTTAAAGTATTAACGAATTCAGGCATGTCCTTTAGTGGTTTAACACCTTCAATCATCAAGTTCATTGCTAAAAATATTAACCCAAAACTGAAAATCACCTCGCCTGTTCTCTTTATCTTTGTATTCTTTGCAAAGTAGCGCAGAAAAAATCCCACAGCCATTATTGGCAAAAACAAATTCCCAACCTTAACAGCTACTATTTGTGCAGTTATAGTTGTTCCAATTTCGCTTCCAAGTATTACGTTCAAAGCGTTGTCGAATCTTAATATCCCGCTGTTTACCAGGCCTAACAGAGTTATTACTGTAATGCTTGAAGATTGAACGACAAATGTTGTGAGGGTTCCTGCTATCATCCCTTTTACAGGATTGTCCGTTAATTTGTTTATCATTCTGTATAGAATAGAACTAGCGCTCTTCTTGAGCGAATTGCTGAGCTGCTTTATTGCATATAAAAACAGCGCAAGCCCGCCCAATATTGAGAACACTATGCTGGGCAATCCTGATTCCATTATTTATTCAACCACCCAGACCGTACAGTTACGTGCATAGTTAACGATCTTGCTTGAGGTGCTGCCAAACAGGAATTCCTCAGTTCGTGAAAGGCCTTGCCTCCCAACGACAACTGTGCTGTATTTGGTCTCGTCTCTTTCGTCCAGAATGCATTTTGCCATGGAAGGACAGTGGCGCAATGTAGAACGAGCCGAAACTACACTTGGATCAAAACCCCGGTGTATCAATATCTGACGATAGTCTTCCAACATCTTATCAACTTTCTTTTTATATTGGCCAAGCCATTTTTCTCTCTCTTCCGGAGTGGCAAAGTAATCTTCTTCCGGTTCACCAATTACATGCAGGATATTTATCCTGAAGCCTTTAGCGCCTTCCAGAAGTTGAGCCACATATAAAACCGCACGGCGGGCGTTCTCTGACTCATCAACTGCAATAAGGATATTCTTATTAAACGCATACTCTTTATCCATGCTTTTTTCCTCCTTGCGAGTGCTATATTTTTTATGGTTTCTTTATAAACTCTTCTAAATCCTCCAGCATCTGGCTTGTATGATCATAAAACCAGTTGGCGCCACTTGAAAAATGCATGAGCACCCTGTTAAGAGTTTCAGGTATATAGGGATAAACTTTTTTTAAATTTGCCACACGATTGTGAAAAACAATATTAACATCATCATTTGTCAGAGAACTTATAGCAGGATGGTTTTGTTTCTTAAGATCAGTTGTCATTACGTCGCCCATTCCTGTCAGAAATATTAAAATATTACCCAGGCCAAAGAGATCATAGCCATATATATTCTCTCTCTGGCGGTAATTATAGTCAAAATCTATCCAGCGAAAATCTCCGCTGTCCCTGTCAATTAAAATATGATCTCTACGAATATCGCCGTGTTTCTCACCATTTTCATGTAAAAATTTAATAGCCTTAATGCACTCAATATATTTATTTAAGATGCCGGGGAACTGCTCATAAAAATAAGTTTGATGATCAGGATTTAACTTTTGCACATAATCATGGATTGTTTTTCCATTAACTATGTCTAATACTCTAACAATATTTCCCTTTTCATCCTCTACTGCATATCCCTGCATAAAATTCTTATGACCAGTTACCAGCTTTAAAATACGTGCCTCTTTTCTGGGGCTCCTAAAGCACTCAAAATCAATACCCGCGATATTAGCCATAAATTTTTCATGAAAAACAAGCTTTAAGATCTTCCTGCTCCCATCGGTCAAGTCAATTGACCGCTTAACCCAGAATTTTTCCTCATCATCGAGCCCGAAACGTCCTTCCTTTGCATTATGCATAATTAGAAATGGCCTTTCATTAAGAGCAACCACACTTCCATATTCTACACGAAAAAAATCTGAGGTGTCTGTATAAATTTTAAAGCGATAGCTTTCCGGGCGAGAAGATGCCCATCGTGCAACCATTTGATGAAGGGTCTCTTGAGATATAGATTTTGTCATAAATGCCTCTGTCTTATTAAAATTGTGGGCATGGTTTTAAGAACCTTAAATCAAAGAAGGCAGTTTTTTCATCTCATTATAAGTAAAAACAGGGCCGTCAATACAGGCAAACTTGCTTCCCAGAGTACAGTGACCGCACTTGCCCACTCCGCATTTCATGTTTCGTTCAAGTGTGGAGATAATTTCTTCTTCAGTAAAACCCATCTTAAGCAGATCAAAAATTACATAAGGAATCATTATTGGAGGACCACAAATTACAGCCTTTGTATTAGTAGGAGATATCTCAATTTTTTCCCATAAATGCGTCACGGGCCCTGTGTTTCCCTTCCACCCGGAATCACCCCTGTCAACGGTAATCAGAACATCTGCATTGTTTTCTTTACCCCAGTCTTTTAAGTCTTCCTTAAAGACAATATCTTCGGGTGTTCTTGCTCCGTAAAGTATGGTTGCTCTGCCAAAATCAGATTTTTTTGCAAAAACATACTGGATTAAAGACCGCAGTGGTGCAAGCCCAATTCCTCCTCCAATAAATAAAAGATTTTTGCCGTAAAGCTGTTCCAAAGGAAAACCATTCCCGTACGGACCTCGCATACATATCTCATCTCCTTCCTGGAGACTATGTATTTCACCTGTCAGAAGTCCGGCTTTCTTAATGCTCAACTGAATTTCTCCGGCGACTTCCGGGGATGAGCTTATGGAAAAAGGAGCTTCACCGCAATTGAATACAGAAACCAGAACAAACTGACCAGGCCTGAATGTAAATTTATTTTTCAATTCTTCTTCTTTAAAACAAAGTGTAAATGTCTTTATATCGCCGGTCTCTTCCTTTATTTTTTTAATGAAGGCTGTATGAGGTAGATATATATTGGCCACCATTTTGCGCAGTAATACCTGAGCCCTATTTTCCACTGCTGCCTCCTGTTCCTGCATTCTCCGGGATCTTAAGCTGATATCCCAGAGCGCGTGCAACTCCATCCCTTGTTATCAGGCCTTCCTTTATCATCTGTGTGCCAAGTGATTCGCCGGTACCGGCCTGCCTTTCAAGGGCATTCTTCAGCTCCTCTCTCTTTAAAAGCCCGGCTTCAATGAGTATCTCCCCCAGTCTTAAAGAGCTCTCTCTCGAACTCCTTTCTCCTTGCTCACAAACCATTTTTATAAAATTAATCATGTCAACCCGGCCAAAACATATTTCTACGCAGCGTCCGCATCCCACGCAACTTGGCCGGCGGTGTTTCTTACTGTCGTAATAAAGTTTATGATAAAAACGTCTGCGAATCCGGCGTTTTTTCTCATGCCTTGGATTATAACCACCCGCAAGTCTGGTAAATCCGCTAAATGTACATGAATCCTGTATCCTTAATCTTTCACCTTCGGTATCAGAAATCGGTATATCTACAATATTAAAACAATAACATGTGGGGCAAACATATGCGCACCCGCCACAGTTCTGGCACCGGTTACCCAGCTCCTCCCAGAGCGTTTCGTCCACCTCATCATTAATAAGGCGGGATACGGCTGTATCCATATCTACAATCTGATGGAATCTGCTTTCCGCCTCAAGAACCATCTCATACTGATGTTCCCTGTCTTCTGTGGTTGCAGGAGAAAAAAAATAGTTCCATTCATCAACAAGCTCCCTGCCCCTGGGGCGTCCGATTTCTACAAAAAATCTGTCCCCTAAATCAGTAAGCTGGAGATCATATCCATGTGTCAGAAAAGGGCCACTTTTTGTGCTTCTGCAGAAGCAGTTATCCATGGGTTCATTGCATCCGATATTGATAAGGACTGCATTAATCCGTCTGTTCAAATAATAGCGATCTTTAAAGTTTTCCTGGAATATCATATCAAGAAAAAGGATCCCCCAAAGATCGCATGAACGTAAACCAAACAGGATCCTTGGAGTATTGTCCAGTATTTCATCAAATTTATAATGCTTTCCTTTGCGCTGGTATTTAAATATTGTCTCAGAACGAGGAAAAAAGAAATTTTTGGCCGGCATTACAGGCTTAGACTTAAGATCAAAAATAACTTCATCCACAGAAGGGATAACCTCAAGAAGTGTATCTCCGCTTCTGTTTTTAACAGGTGCTATCAGTTCATGCTCTTTAGAAATCTTGCGCAAAAAACTTTTTAGATGTTCTTTACTTAAAATAAACCTGTCTGACATTATTGCACCTTTTCTATTCTGACAGCACAAACCTTAAACTCCGGAATCTTTGCCCTTGGATCCAATGCAGGATTGGTAAGGACATTGGCAGGTGCATCCTTAAAGTGAAAGGGCATAAAAACCGTTTTTTCCGGCACATTATCTGTAATATGTGCTTTTACTTTAACTTCCCCGCGTCTTGAAATCACACGGACAGGCTCCCCGTTCTCCACTCCCAGAGATTCAGCATCATCGGAGTTAATCTCAATAATTGCCTCAGGCTCTTCTCGAAAAAGAGTTGCAATTCTCATGCTCATGCTTCCTGTATGCCAGTGCTGGTACATCCTGCCGGTTGTAAGATAAAACGGATATTCGCTGTCAGGCAGTTCCGCGGGAGGCCGGTAATCAATGCATTCGAAATGCCCCTTTCCCCTTGCAAAAGACCCTTTATGCAGAAAAGGAGTGCCTGGATGCTCCCTGTGCGGACAGGGCCAGAAAAGTCCCCATCCATCCTCGAGCCTGTCAAAAGACACACCTCCGTAAATAGGTGTCAGCATTGCGATCTCCTCCATGATTTCAGCCGGAGATTCATATTCCATAGGATAATTCATTCTGGAGGAAAGCTCTGATATAATCTTCCAGTCAGGCAGGCTGGAACCAACGGGAGGAATTGCCTTGCGAACCCTCTGAATGCGGCGCTCAGTGCTGGTAAACGTACCGTCTTTTTCAGCAAATGACGCAGCCGGCAATACTACATCAGCATATTCCGCTGTTTCACTCAGAAATATATCTGAAACCACCAAAAATTCCATGTCTTTCAGAACGATTCTGACTTTGTTAATATCAGGATAGCTCATGGCCGGGTTTTCTCCCATTATAAACATGCCATGAATTCCATTACCCTCAAGCATTTCAATACCAGTCAGCCCCGGCGATATCGGAAGCTCTGTCTTCCACAAATTTTTAAATTTCTTTCTCGCATCATTGTCAGCAACATCCTGATAGCCGGAAAAAGTCCCTGGCAATGCACCCATATCGCATGCGCCCTGAACATTATTCTGTCCGCGCAAAGGGCCTACCCCGGTAAATTCCCGCTCAACATGACCGGTCAGCATGGCAAGGTTGGCTATTGATTCTACATTGTCTGTTCCTGATATGTGCTGTGTTATTCCCATTGAATAGATTATCATGGCACGCTTAACGCCAGCATATATACGGGCTGCCCTTCTGATGCCTTCCAAAGGAACACCGCAAACTTTCTCAACAATCTCAAAATCAAACTTCTCCAGGTCTTTGCTGAACTCATTGAAATTTTCTGTCCGCCTGCTTACAAATGAATCATCATAGAGCTTTTCTTCCAGGATAACCTTCATCATACCCTTGAGCCAGATTACATCTGTGCCAAGACGCGGCTGAAGATAAACATGAGCGAATCTGCTTAGTTGAATACGGCGGGGATCTATGACAATAAGTTTTGCGCCTCTTTCAAGGGCATCAAATATAAAACGCGCTATCTGGGGGTGTTGATCGGTGGTATTTGAACCGGTTACTAAAATTACCTCGGCGCCTGCCAGTTCTGTTATAGAATTTGTCATGGCACCGGAACCAAAAGCATGGTTTAATCCTATAACACTTGAGGAGTGGCAGAGCCGGGCGCAGTGATCAATATTATTTGTCTTTAACACCGCCCTGGCAAACTTCATGAGTAGATAATTCTCCTCATTTGTGCACTTGGCAGATGAAAGAATGCCCAGGCTGTCTGGCCCGTATTTGTCCCTGATCTGAGTAAATCTTTCAGCAATCAGATCAAGAGCCTCACTCCATTCAGCCTTTTCAAGGCGTCCGTTCCTTCTAATCAATGGAAAGCAAAGGCGGTCTTTATGAAGGATAAACTCAAAACTGTTCCAACCTTTTACGCACAGGTTGCCGCGGGAAACAGGATGCTCTCTGCTTGGGATCACCCCAACTATCTTCCCGCCATCTACTTCAAGATACAAATTGCATCCACATGCGCAGAAACAGCAGGTTGTTAAAACCCTGTGCATAAATATGCCTCTAATTCGGATTCAGATTATATAATATAATTATTAATATTTACCATAATTTATAGATAAATCAAGATAATATCCTGATGAGCATTACCTACTTAAAAAACTTGACATAATTTCATATAATGCTCATATTTTAATTCATATTTGATGAACTCGTAAAAAGTCCAAAAACACCATTTTCCGTCATTCCGGCGAAAGCCGGGCACGTAGTGAAGCTTTAGCGCTATCCAGTATTTTCAGATAGTTGCAACTTCTATGGACTCCGGTTTTCACCGGAGTGACGACTTTTTACGAGTTCATCATATTTAATTAAAGGATTATACTATGCTGCTTAAACTTTTTCTTGCATTCACACTTATACCTGTCGCTGAAATATACCTGCTGATAAAGATCGGCTATTCCATAGGCGCATTTAACACGGTGTTAGTAGTAATAATAACTGCTTTTGTGGGAGCAACTCTTGCACGGATGCAGGGCCTGCAAACAATGCTCCGCATAAAAGCCAGCCTTCAGCAGGGAATAACGCCAACCGAAGATCTGATTGACGCCTTTATAATATTTTTAGCAGGAATTGTTCTTTTAACCCCAGGGTTTATCACCGACATCACCGGCCTGCTGCTGCTTTTTCCGGTAACAAGATATCACTTTAAACGATATTTAAGATCAAAATTCGATGAGTGGGTCAAAAACCAGGCCATAAATATCAGACGTTTTCCTGAATAACATTTCTATGTAACACCTTTATGAAACAAACCGACCGCTGAAGCGAATATATTTTTAACAAGTTAAAGGGTTGCGAGGTAACTTCTCAAAAAGTTCGGCTAAAAATAAAAAAGACGAGTCCGCTGGTGATAAAATGTAAAATAGCTGACTGTTTGAGCATCTTAGTGAGCTTTGAGAAAAAACAGCGCATAAGAAAATTTATCTTTAAAACATATGATCTATCGCTTAACCAATACGTATTAAAAGGTTTGGCTACTGTTTTTTCTTTAGGCTCACTTAGATGTGAGTTTCAGATATTCTTACATTTTATCACCAGTGGGCGAGTCTTGTATCATGTAATTTACCCGGATTTATTGAGGGGTTACGTTACGAGTTTGTAATTTTCTGTTCAAAGGTCTCAACAAAGTTGTTGAAACCCTGTAACCATAAACTGCACAGCAATAACTGCGAGCAGAAGTCCCATAAGGCGACTAACTACTCGAATGCCTCCAACGCCCAACATCTTCCGAATCCATTCTCCGAAATAAAACACAATATAAATAAGAAGGCAGGCAATAATGATCGCCAGCAGTAATAATGGTGTGCTGAGAGAGCTCTCTGGATTATGCCGCCACACCAGAACAGCAGTTATGGCGCCAGGCCCTGCAATCAGGGGTGTTGCCAGCGGCACCAGGGCCACGTTTTGCTTTTCAATACCTTCCTTTTCCTCCTGCTGTGTTGCCTTGATATTGCTTGGAATCAGGCAAAGCATCTGCAGGGCATAAATAAAAAAAATAAAACCTCCTGCAATCTGAAAGGCTGGAAGTCCTATATTAAAAAAGCGCAAGACAAAATCGCCGGTAAGAGCAAAAAAGATAAGAATAAGCGCGGCAGATGATGAAGCAATTGCTGCCATTTTCCGTCTTTCATCAAGGGTATTCTGCTCTGTGAAAAGAAGAAAAAATGGAAGATTGCCCGGAGGGTCCGTTATTATGATAAGCGGAATCAGAATTGTTAAAAAATGCTGGAAAATTTCCATTTTCGGCTATTTTTCATACTATTAAAAAATGGTCAAGACTATTTTTCAATAGTATGAATTTTAGCGCTTTTTGTTTGCTCTTCAGTATGGATGTATTTAAGCGCTTTGAAAAGGTTTTTGATTTTCCCTTGACCTTGACAGATGCATCTCTTATAAGGGTTTGCATTGTGAATGTATTACTTATTGAAATAAATCCTTTTTCTCAGGTCCTGACTCCTATCTCATCGGGATATATAGCT
>Ga0180732_1000538_pt1 | contig 31456 bp, 26 predicted proteins | sample KR11_01MetaG_FD_148674 | JGI IMG/M metagenome (GOLD analysis project Ga0180732, IMG submission 148674) | Groundwater microbial communities from the Olkiluoto Island deep subsurface site, Finland - KR11_0.1 MetaG | ecosystem: Environmental > Aquatic > Deep subsurface > Groundwater | place...
TAGAGATTACGAAACTGCCTAAAAGAGTGAGTGGTGTCTGGGTTGTAAATATTAAAACAGGGAAGATTGTCTCCTTTATTGAGTTTACTTCCGGAATAGATGAAGTGTTTGCAGTTGCTGTACTTCCACATGCCAAGATGGAGATGTTCGACTTTGATAGTGAGTATTCAAAAGGAAACTATCTCATAGCATCCGAAGATATAGAACAAGTTAAAATGCCAGAGACAAAGCTAGAGAGAGCTGCACCTCTCTTTGAAAAAGGAAATGACCTTTTTAATGAAAATAAAAAAGAAGAAGCTATAGAAGAATTTAAAAAAGCGCTTGCCATTCAGAGTGACTATTTGCCTGCCACATTTAACATGGCAGTTGCCCTTGGTGATTTAGGAAGATTTGATGAAGCATTGGCAATACTCAAAGATGTAATGGACAAAGATGCCTCCATACTTGAAACATACGATTCTCTAGGCTATCTTTACTATAAAAAAGGTGATTTTAAAGCAGCACGAGAAGAGTACAAAAAAATCTTAGAGCTTGATCCAAAAAATGCAAAAGCTAAAAACTCTCTTGATATATTGAGAAAAGAACAAAATGCCAAGTCTTAACCTCAAGTTTGTTTATGGAACACTCTCACCAACAGAAAAAGAGAGTGTCATACATATGTGGACAACTGCCCGTGTAGTACCCCTGCAAGAAGCCATAAAAAGAGTAGAACAGGTATCGTCTTTGATACTCTATAACGATGAGATAGTGGGTGTAAGTACTGTATATACAGATGATTTATCCAAAGTCGGTGACACATACTTTTTTTCCAGAATGTTTATCAAAGAAGCTTACAGAGGAAGCAATACTCTTAGAGCTAAAGTTTTACAACTAAATTTTCATGAATTAAAAAAAAGATATGAGCAACAAACAAATGGTTTAGTTTTGGAACTTGAAAATATAAAACTCGCCCGCCTTGGAGAAAACACTAACTATATGCAAAAAAGAGGCTATACATACTATGGAAAAAGCCAGCGGGGATTGCAACTATGGTATGTTAGATTTGATGAACCTAAGGGTATTTTTAAGATGGACAATATTACCGAGTAAACCCATCAAATATATTCAAAGTTTCAGGACTTTCTAAAGTTCACACTTATTTTTGATGAGAAAAGTTCCTTTTTAGAAAAATTTAAAATAGCTAATTGGGTCACTCCAAACACATAAAATTATTGTACTGACATGGAGAAATATAATGATACAGCAAACTTTTAAAATACTTGTTGCAAGTATGCTTGTGATAACTTTAGCTAATGCAACGTCGGCACTTGTATTGAAAAACTCAAATGTTCGTGAAGAGCCCTCACTTACAAGCTCAAAAGTGGCCTACGTTAAACAAGGTGATAAAGTTGAAATCCTGCAGCATGTAACAGATGCAGATAAAAGAGTCTGGTATAAAACAGACAAAGGATATATTCTTGGAAGACTTTTATCTGTAGAGAAGCATAGTGCAGCTACAAATAAAAAAGTTGTTTTTTTAAATGCTGCTCAAGTAAAAGAACTTTTGGTAGATAAAACCAGGATAGGAGTTACAAGAAATTCTAAAAATGGTATCTTTTATAGAAGTATATTTAAAAAAGACGGCAGAGTTATCGCATCTTTGCACCAAAAAAATGGGCTTAAAATAAAAGATGTTCCAGTTGGAAAATGGATTATAAATAATGACGGAACATTTTGCATACTAAGAGGTAATAAAAAAACAAATACAAGTTGTAGAAGAGTTTTAAATAAAGGCAATTATTATGCTTCAGTTCTTACTTCTGATAATAAAGTGTGGGAAAAGTTTGTTATAGCAGATAAATAAGAAAAAGATGATGTCACAAGCATGCGTACATGCTCGTGTAGTAAGGGCTGATGAACTCAAGGTAATTTTTAGACTGACATATGATAAAAACACAATTTATTTTTTAACTATTGAAGAACTATTTTAAAGGTTGCAAGTGCAAAAAAATACAATAAAAAATCTTCTCAGACTCAATGACGAACCTTATACTTATGTAGATGAGATGACTTCTCACAATATCTTAATTGATAATTGCAATGAGTTTATGGAAACTCTTGTAAAGTTTTATAATGAATGGAGCGATTTCGAAACTGATATAAAACTACCGCTTAAACAAGTCTTTGTGAACAATAATGACATAGCTGGAGATTACAGACTAATGCCATGTTCGATTGAAAGTATGCATTTGAAATTTGTTAAAATCATAGGGACAAATGAAGAACAAAGAAAAGTAAAAGATAAAATCAGTGTTGGCAAGGCACTTTTGATTGATTATTTTGATAATTACGCGTATGCTGTCTTTGATGTTTGTGCTTTCTCATCGTTTAGAACAGCTGCTATATCTGTACTTGCACTGCATTGTTCAAATATTTCTCTAGAAAAGGTTGGTATTATTGGCACTGGACGGATTGGCTTTTACACAGCATTTATTCTTTATAAGTGGCATAACATCAAGTCGTTTACTGTTTGCGATACAAATGAAAAAAATTATCAAAATTTTGTAGCCCTCTGTAAACATTATATGCCTGATGTAACCATAGAACATAAACAAAAAGAATCACTTTTAAATAATTCAGAAGCAGTTTTTCTTGCAACAACTGCTTCTGAATCTTTGTTAAATGTCTCCAACAGCAAACACATAAGATTTATTTCAAGTGTCGGGGCAGACGCTGATAATCTAAGTGAAATAGATGCTTCACTATTGAATAGTCATAGACTTATTACTGATTCTTTTCAATCAACATGTTTAGGTGATATGAAAAAATGGAACCTTAATACAAGAAGCGATACTATCCCTACAGAACTAAAACATTTTATACTTGAAAAATATCAAGAAAATTTAAAAGTGTTATTTATCTCTACTGGCATAGCAGTGCAAGATGCTCTTATATGTAAATTTATTTATGACAAAATGAATGCGGTTGATCACAATATTTAGATTAGATGAGGAACTTTAAAGTTATAGTAAAAGTCGATCTAACAATCAAAGGAAATAAAAATGCGAATCACGACCAAACTCTTCCATGGTCCCAATATATATGCGAATGTTCCCATAGTTTTGATTACGATAAAAGTGCTTTCTGCACAACCTGAAGTTCTTATTGAGACTTGTAAAGAGATAGAAAAGTTATTGCCAAACTATGTCGATGAAAACATCTCTAAAATTCTTACACCTTATACACACTTTGGTATGTTGATGTCTAATTTTGCCTTCAATCTTATAAATAAAAATAAAGGACTTCTAACTTCGTATGGGGCTAAAGAGAGTAGTGATGCCATTTTAAGTTGGGTAGAGTTCGACACACCCGAAGTAACTTTAAAAGCTATTGAACTTTTTTTCAATATTTTTCTACCATTGTTGCAAAAAAAACAACTATCAAGTGCCGCAATAGATCAGGCAATTGTCAACTACGCAGAGTTTGCTAAAAAATATAGTAACTACGATTACGAATTATTGTCAGGATCAAAATCTTTAGATATCCCATCGTTTAAATTCATGACAAATTCTCTTTATAGACAATATGGATGGGGAAAAAACAGTCGAGTGTTTAGAGGCAGTTCGCCTATGGAAGACAGCTATCACGGAGTTTTTGTTTCTATGGATAAAGTGGCTAGTAAAGAGCTCCTCAAAAGCATCGGAATGCCTGTTGTCAAAGATGTCGTTATTCAGTCCAGAGAACAATTACAAAAAGCGGCGGAGACGATAGGCTATCCCTGTGTTGTTAAGCCCATACGAGGAGCCCAAGCAATAGGTATTAGTGTCAATATACTATCTTTTGATGAACTTCAAAATGCATTTGACCACGCAAAACAATCCTCATTCGGAAACAACCCAATTATGATTGAAGAAAATATAAATGGATATGCTCATAGAATACATGTAGTACGAGGGAAATTTTTTGTTTCCATAAAAAAAATGCCTCCTATTCTCATTGGTAATGGTATATCAACGATACAAAGCTTAATCGAAGAGATCAATATACAGCGGATGGATGTACGAAAAAACCCAGATTCTTTAAAGCAGATACAAATCAATGATGAGCTAATCGTGTATCTCAAGAAGTTTCATTTAACACTTCAAAGTATCTTATCAGATAATCAAGAATTTCAACTAAGTACAACATTTACATATGGAGTACATGGAGCTTCAATAGAAAACACAACAAATATTACACATCCAGACATTATACATATGGCAGAGGCTATCGCAAAAGTCACACATATTGATATGTTGGCTATCGACTATATTACAAGTGACATCAGTAAGTCTTTTCATGAGATAAAAAGTGCGATCTGTGAATATAACCATACACCAGGTTTGGGGTCATTAAAGGTATTAGGTGCTTCTTTATATACTCCACTCGAAGTTGCTAGAACTTTTATAGGAGACGAGGTAGGAAGAATTCCCATATTTTTGGTGCTTGTTGAAAATTCTCATTTGGGAAAAATAGATACTTGGTTTATAAATAATATAAAAGAGAGTAGTGTTGGGTATATGTGTGGTGACAAAGTAGCTGTTGGAAGGTTTGTTTTGAATACGTACGAATCACAAGGGTGGGATAGTGCAAAGATGTTACTGCGTCAAAAAACGACAGACAAGGTCTTTTTAATTTGTGACAAAGAAGAAGTTTTGGAAAAAGGGCTTCCCGTAGATAGCTTCGATACAATATTTTATGATCAGATTACAGATGATTGGCTGGTAGTTCTTGACAATGCTACAGCAAGATTGCAAAAGTATAGTCAACTGGATGTACTTTTTGAACTTCTAGAAAAAGAATTGTCTAATTAACTGTGTAGTTTTTTTTCAAAATATATAAAAAAGGTTTAGTTTAAAATGAATTTTACAATACATAAAGCATTAGCGCAAGATAAAAATGATATTTTGGAAGTTTTAAAACCTTGGAATATGCATCGTATCCCATCTCCAGAAGCAGAAGATATTGATTTTTCATGTTTTTTTGTAGCAAAAATGTCTAACAAAATTGTTGGAGTTGCTGGCTTTAAAATACTAGGTAAAGGTAAGGCAGAAACCAGATTGTTGGCAGTTCTTCCGGACTTACAAGGCACAGGGATTGGGAAAGCACTTCAAGAAACCAGACTTGAAGCCATGTATGAATTAGGTATTCAAACTGTTCTTACAGAAGCTGATAGAGATGAAATAATAATTTGGTATAAAAAACATTGCGGCTACAAAGAAATTGGCAAACGAGCAAAATTATCTAACCATGGCCTGAGTACTAAGAGCTTTTTTGTTGCACTTGAATTAGACCTTAATCAATATATGAGGAATAAAACAAAAAAGTCTGAATCTATAAGTCATTATATTGCATCTCACGATCCGCATCCCCTTTCCCCATATATGCCACTTATTATAAATGTAGCTTTAACCGGAATGATACCCACGAAAATATCAACACCTTTTGTACCCATTTCTGTTGATGAGATTATTGAAGATGCCATAAATGTTTGTGATGCAGGCGCAAGCATAGTTCATTTGCATGCTAGAGATCGAGAAGGAAAACCTAGCAGCGATGCACGTTATTATGAACAAATCATCGCTGGAATAAAGAGTGAAAGACCTCATTTAATCTGTTGTGTTACCACATCCGGAAGAGATGGCATATCTTTTGAGCAAAGAAGTGAGGTTTTACATTTAACTGGCAAGGCAAAACCTGATATGGCAAGTTTAACTTTAGGGTCTCTCAACTTTCTTTCTGGAGCAAGTATAAATTCTCTTGATACAATACAAAATTTAGCTATGCTCATGAAAGAAAAAAATATTAAGCCTGAGCTTGAAATATTTGATAGCGGTATGATAAATGTTGCAAAATATCTTGAACGCCACAATATAATAAGCGGCAGTAAATATTTTAATATTTTGCTCGGTAATTTAAATACAGCATCTGCTACAATCAGTGATTTAGCTCATATATATACATCTTTACCCGAAAATTCTGTTTGGGCAACAGCAGGATTAGGAAGTTTTCAACTCCCTATGAATATGGCTTCTATAATTGCAGGCGGGCATGTTCGTGTAGGTATAGAAGATAATATTTATTATGATTCAAATAAAAATAATTTTGCAAGCAATAAGTCATTAGTTGATAGAGTAGTAAAAATTGCGCACGAGCTGGAGAGACCGATAGCTACTCCTTCATATACACGAAACATTCTTAATCTTGATTTATAGGAGATGCTCATGAGGGACAATATAGATACAAACTTGAGAGATTTGCCAACACCAAGGAAACCCACAATGCAAAAAACTAATAATAGTAAAAAAAATTTATTAAATTCACAACAACCTACAAAACAATACAGAGTAAATTTAACGCTTCCCAATATCATTAATTTAGACTTAGTTGATGCATGGATAAGTCAGGTACTTGAGATAGATGAAGATACTTCATGCAACGGCAGTGACATGAATAAACTTGCATATAAAGCACTTTTTATAATAAAAAACTTGTTGCAAAATTCACAAATCCCCGCTTTTTATACAGGTACAGTTGTCAATATAATTTCCCAAGACAATAACAGCTATGCGATTGATTTGGCAATTGTTGATATTAATTTTATTGATGATGCACATGTAAAAAAAACTGTCAACTTTGCGTTTAAAGTACTTTTTTGGATGATGAAAAATGAAATCACACCTCAAAATAGGCAAGAGTTTTATAAGGCCTGTCTCAATGAGATAATCAATCCTATCACATCCGTACAGCCAATCGGGATATCTAGAATCCATACTTTAAAGGCAGCATATTATAAAAATATTCCTTTTATACATTTGGGCGATGGAGTTTATCAGCTCGGCTGGGGAAGCAAGGCGAAAAAGTTAGATAGAAGCATAAGTGAAGCTGACAGTGCAATTGGTTCCAAGCTCTCACAAAATAAAGTCAATACTGCTAATTTACTTAGACTCGCTGGATTACCCGCTCCATTGCATGGAGTCGTAAACAACAACGCAAATGCACTGCATGTAGCAAAACAACTTGGCTATCCTGTGGTGGTAAAACCCTCGGACCTTGATAGAGGTGAAGGTGTAAGTGTTGACATCACGCATGACACCCAACTTATAAAAGCATTTGAAGAAGCATTCACACTCTCTAAGTCAAAAAAAATTTTAGTTGAAAAGCAGGCTAAAGGAATGTGTCATAGACTATTTGTGGCACAGAACGAATTACTGTATGCGGTTGAAAGACTCCCTATTTCCGTAAAAGGTGATGGCATAAAAACAGTAGCCCGATTGATAGATGAAGCAAATAACATTCAAAATGCAAGAGCTCCGTGGCTTAGGTCTAAGCCGTTTCCACATGACGCTTTAGCATACAAAGAAATTGAAAAACATGGGTTTAGTTTACACTCTGTTCCAAAAGAAGGAACTTGGATACCGCTAAGAGATATAGAATCTACAAAGTGGGGAGGACGAAGTGAAAATGTTACAGAGATAGTGCATCCTGATAATATTGATATTGCTATCAGAGCCGCTAAACTCTTTGGATTGAATATTGCAGGAATAGACATTATAACTGCAGACATCTCCCAACCCTGGTATCAAACAGGTGCAATTATCAATGAAGTGAATTTTGCTCCTATGTTTGGTGTAGGAGAGACATCACGGAGCTCTATGCCGGCTTTTTTTGATAAGTTTATAGAAGGAGACGGGAGAATCCCTCTGGAGATATTTGTAGGGGAAGATGAAGAAACTCTTAAAAAAGCAAAACGCAGACAACAAAAGCTCATAAAAACAGGCTTGAGATGCTATTTGTCAACTGCCATGATAACTTTTGATGAGAGAGACAGTGAAGTTAAATTTATGCATCACAGCATCTTAATGAAAGCGCAGGCACTATTACTCAATCACAATGTGGATGCAGTAATATTTGTCGTTGAAACTGAGGGAATAAAGGAAGTTCTGCTTGAGCGTCTTGGATAGTTAGAATTTCAATACGTTACTTCGAAGGCTTGCGTTTACTCCGCTTTCGTTCCCGCTTACGCCGACTCTTGTTGTTGAACAAGCACTAAAAAATAAAAATATTATAAGAATAACAGTTATTTTCATACATATCCTTCAAATAAATTACACCACTACAAACCAAGGATTTAGCAGATTTTCTTTGTTATACAATACACATTTCAAGTTAAAAGTATTTGATGTCAAGTATCCTGCGGCAGTTATACTTTCATCATAAATGTAAACATTCTTACCGCTCTCAAGCACTATCGCATGTGCAGCGGCTGTGTCCCATTCCATTGTCGGAGCAAGACGGGGATAGATATCTGCCACACCCTCGGCAACCATGCAAAGTTTTAAACTGCTTCCTTTTGAGGACAACTCTATATGTTTTGCAGTAAGTGCTATTTTATCTATAAAATCTTGCGTTTGAATAGAGAGATGTGATTTTGAAGCCACTGCCGTTAAACTTTCTTGCGGATTACTATTAAGAAATAGAGGCATTTTTTGTCCATTTTTAAAAGCGCCCTCTCCTTTTTTTGCATAATAAATCTCATGAAGTGCCGGTGCATATACAACACCTAGAACAGGGATATGATTAGCAATAAGAGCTATATTTACCGTAAATTCATCATTTTTCTTGATGAATTCTTTTGTTCCGTCTATCGGATCTATACACCAATAATATTTCCAATTTTTTCTTGTCTCATAATCTACCTGCTTGTTTTCTTCTGACATTATTGGAATGTTTGGATACAGCTCCGCTAATGCTCTGCAAATTATTTCGTTTGATTTTTTATCTGCCTCGGTAAGCGGTGAACTGTCCTCTTTATACTCTACAGTAAAATCTTTTTTGTATATTTCCATAATAGCGCTGCCGGCTGAGAGAGCTATCTGTTTAATATCTTCTATATCTATTTGTTCAATCATTTATGTAACCATTTTGCAGCAGATAATCTATAATCAGCTGGACACTTTCTCTGAGAGTTGTTTCAGCAGGTTTAAGATGTATTTGCGCATGTCGAGGTGGTTCATAAGGGCTGTCTACCCCGGTGAAGTTTGCTATCTCTTTATTTCTGGCTTTTTTATACAGTCCTTTAGGGTCTCTTTGTTCACAAATTTCAAGAGGTGTGTCTACAAAAATTTCTATAAATTCACCATCTTCGAGTAGGCTTCCCGCTATTTGTCTATCACTCTCAAACGGACTGATAAAAGCGCTTAAAACAATAAGCCCGGCATCTACAAAAAGCTTGCTGACTTCACCGATTCGACGGATATTTTCTATTCGCTCATCTTCACTAAAGCCTAAATCTTTGTTGAGTGCGTGTCTTACATTATCACCATCAAGAAGATATGTTTTAATATTTCTTTGAAACAGCTCCGCTTCAAGTACATTTGCAATTGTAGATTTACCGCTTCCGCTAAGCCCTGTAAACCATAAAACGCAAGGCTTTTGTTTGAATGATTGTGCTCTTTTTTCTTTAGTGATACTTTGATTATGCCAAACTATATTTTTATCCATCATTTTACATATCTTTTTTTGATATATTTTACAATAACCTCAACGGACTCTTCAATAGATTCTTTATCCGTATCTATCACTATCTCAGCATGCTGGGGTTCTTCATAGATATCATTCACGCCCGTAAAATTTTTATATTCACCTCTGATGGCTTTTTCATATTTCCCTTTTGTGTCTCTGGCCTTACAAGTTTCTATGTCAGCCTTTACATAAACCACACAATTATTTTTTACCATATCCCTAATTGCTTTTCTGGATTCTCTATAGGGGCTTACAAATGAAGCTACTGTTGAAATAGAGTTATTTTGAAGAGTTTTTATAAGATGCCCTATGCGGTACATATGCATATTTCTCTCTTCTCTGCTGAATCCAATATCAGGTATGAGTTCTCTTACATCTTTAGAGTCTATTCTCTCAAGAGGAATATCCAGTTTCGCGAGTTCTTTAAATACGGCATCAGCTAGTGTTGTCTTTCCGCTAAGAGGCAATCCGGTGAACCAAATATTGAAAGGTTCTACCTTTTTTCTGCCCCATTTAATTTGAACCCAAAGCCTTTCATGCACCCAATAAAGTAGAATTTTTACAAAACTCTCAACAACTCCGGCAGCAATCGCCAAGTCAAGTCTTCCAAAGAAAATATAAACAATTATTACAGTTGTTGCGGTAGCAAAAATCCTCCAGCTAACCCCTTTGGCAATTGAACGAAGATTTTTATCTTTATACATTAAATTTCCTTGCAATTCCACTCAGGATATGTATTTCTGATGTATGCATTGAGGTCTCTTTCTTCTTGTGAATATTTTCTAGTATCTGTCGGAGTATTCCCCAATATAGAAGAGATTACCATCCCTGCGCCTACTGTTTCATTTGTATATTTGTCTATGACTATAAAGCTTCCTGTGTTTCTGTTTTTTTCATAAGAATCTACTGCAATGGCCCTGTCTAAATTTAAAGTACATTTTGCGATATCATTTAAATCTAATGTATTTGCTTTTAATTCTTCGAATGTATTAATATCTTTTTTATATACGATGGAATGAAAGCTGCCATTTATTACAGACGTTGCTCTTTTGATGATATAGTTTGCGTTTAACTGCATCGGTACTTCATTCATCCACACCAGCATTACACTGAATTTATTTGAAACATCAAGAGTAGAATCCGATTTTACTATCATATCGCCTCTGCTGATGTCTATTTCATCTTCAAGTGTCAGTGTCGTGGACATAGGTGCGAATGCTGTTTGTATAGTCTCTATACTTTCATCTTTTAATTTGGGTCGAAGCTCTTTTATATCGTTTGAAACTATTGATTTTACTCTGCTTGTTTTTTTAGACGGAAGTACGGTTATTGCATCTCCCACACTAATACTTCCGCTTGCTATAGTTCCGCAGAACCCTCTAAAATTCAAATGTGGACGGTTTACGTACTGAACAGGAAATCTAAAATTATTATTTTCTTCTCTCTGAAGGTCTATCGTATCTAAAAGTGTCATAAGAGGTGCATCTGTATACCATGATGATTTTTTACTTACATTTACTATGTTGTCACCGTCAATAGCTGAGATAGGAATATATTTAAAGGTTATCCCTTTATGGCTTGGCAGTTTAGGAATTATTCTTTCATACTCACTTTTTATCTGTGCAAATTTTTCCTCTGAAAAATCTACCAAGTCCATTTTATTAATAGCTACGATGATATTTTTAATACCAAGAAGTGAGACTATATAAGAATGTCTTTTTGTTTGAGTAAGAACTCCTAGTCTTGCATCTATCAGTATTATGGCGATATCTGCAGTAGATGCACCGGTTACCATGTTTCTGGTGTATTGTTCATGCCCTGGTGTGTCGGCTATGATAAATTTTCTTTTTTGGGTTGAAAAAAATCGATAAGCTACATCAATGGTTATGCCTTGTTCTCTTTCGCTGGCAAGTCCGTCAACCAAGAGAGCCAAGTCTATCTTATCACCTGTAGTTCCACTTTTTTTACTATCTTTTTCTATAGCACTTAACTGATCATCAAATATCTTTTTACTGTCGTATAAAAGCCTACCAATGAGGGTTGACTTTCCATCATCAACACTTCCGCAAGTTATAAATCTGCATATTTCTTTATTTTCATGCTCTTTGAGGTACTTTTCAATATTTTTGGCTATTAACTCTGAGTCATACGCCATTAAAAGTATCCCTCTTGTTTTTTCTTCTCCATCGAAGCATTGCTGTCACCGTCTATAAGCCGTCCCTGCCGTTCACTTGTTGTAGTAAGCAGCATTTCTTGAATGATTTCAAGCAAAGTAGAAGCCGAAGAATTCACAGCACCTGTAAGCGGATAACACCCGAGTGTTCTAAACCTTACAAGTTCTTCTTTTGCGGTATCTGCCAGCTCTTTTGGCATCCTCTCATCATCTACCATGATTTTAGTGCCCATATACTCTATTACAGGTCTTTTTTTTGCAAAATAAAGTTCTGGTATCGAAATATTTTCCAGATAAATATATTGCCAAATGTCCAGCTCCGTCCAGTTCGAAAGAGGAAATACTCTTATACTTTCACCTTTTTTATGTCTTGCGTTATAAATATTCCAAAGCTCAGGTCTTTGATTTTTAGGATCCCACCTGTGATTTTCATCTCTAAAAGAGTAGATACGCTCTTTGGCCCGGCTTTTTTCTTCATCACGTCTCGCTCCCCCAAATACAGCATCATATTTTTTAAGATTAAGTATCTGCTTTAAGCCTTCTGTTTTCATGATATCTGTATGAAGTTCTGAACCGTGGGTAAAAGGTGAGATGTTCATCTCATCGCCTTTAGGATTTGAATAAACAATAAGCTCCATACCGACTTCTTTGGCACGGCGGTCACGAAATTCTATCATTTCTTTAAATTTCCATTTGGTGTCTACATGCACAAGCGGTAATGGCGGGATGGAAGGATAAAATGCTTTTTGAAGGAGATGAAGCATCACGGAACTGTCTTTTCCTACACTGTAGAGCATAGCCGGATTATCAAACTCTGCGATAACCTCTCTCATAATATGAATAGATTCTGCTTCTAATTGCTTAAGGTGTGTTAACTTAGTGGCTTGATCCAAAATAATCCTCTTCATTGAGCGGTGATAATATCATATTTCCACTTATACCAACTAAATCTTTTTAACAGTTTTAATCATGCGTGACAAATCAAACTCTATAATTTCATACTTACACTCTATGCTAATTAAACACTTGCTTTTACTGAGTGTTTGCGGCATCTGAATATCTTCAAGCAGCTTCATATTCTCATTTGTCACTGGGTCATGTGCGTAGAGTGTACTTTCTTTCACAAAAAAAGTCCTTCCCCCGCCGCAGCCGTCACCGATGATGCCCTCACAAACAAGCGGAGAATCTAAATCAAAACCATGAATCGTCAAGGCATTCTTCTTTGGTCTCTTTTACAAATTCCAAGTAATCACTGCTGTTTTTATCAAGTGCTTGGTATGTTTCGTACGGGTACTCTTTAAAGATATTCTCATCCAGACATTTGCACAGGGTTTCGTTATTTTCCTGTAAACATGCTGCGTTTACTTCACTCTTAAGAGAGTCATTCCAAGTAATATAGCTATTGTAAAACGGTATTGCCGTCCAGATAAAAAAACCTATCGTCAGAGCAATATTTGTCAGATACTCTTTTTTTTGTGTCTGAAAATATTTTTTCGCATCATAAATGATAAAAAGCAAAAAAACTATCTCTAAACTTATAATAAACCAATCTTCGCTGAAAAAACTAAACATCTGTTTCCTTTATTTTTCTTTTATGTTTTTAAGTGCTTGCGCGCACATTACAAGTCCAAAAGTAGCCGTTACACCCATGAAACTGCCCTTTTCTTTTGTGATAGCCTCTTCGCTTGAAAAAATAACCGTGTACTTTTTGTTAAAACCGCGTTTTTTAAGTTCATAGCGGATTTTAGAACCAAAACGGTCTCCGTAACTCTTCCAAATGTCGCTTACCTGTACTTTTGTCGGGTCCATACGTTTAGCGCTTCCAAAAGAGGAGATGAGTTTTTTGTGGCATTTTTGAGCCAACGCCAATTTTGCTTTGGTGTCGTCTATTGCGTCCAAAACTACGTCATAACTCTCAAAATCAAAGTCCCAAACCCATTGCTCATCAATACGAGTGTTAATAATTGTAAGCTCCGGATAATGTTCTTTAAGTGCCTCAACCTTCGTCTCACCCTCATGAAGCTCCGACCACATTTGACGGTTTTGGTTTGTTGCATCATAGGTATCAAAATCTACAATGGTAATCTCTTTGACCCCGCTTCGCACTAGACAATCCAGACAAAAACTCCCGACTCCGCCAACGCCTAAAAGAATGATTTTTGCGTTTTGAAGCTTGGCAAAATCATCGCCCATAAGCATTTTTATGCGATTATACTTCAAGTTCGCCCATCCAAGCATCGAGTTTTTTCATACTCTTATAGGCGCTCAAGTCGAGCATTATAGGCGTGATGGAGATATTTCCCTCTTGGATAACCTCATAATCGCTTAAACCCTCCGAGCCTTTGCGGGGAGAAAAATTCAGAGGATGCAGACCCAGCCAATAGTGTTCTTCACCACGAGGGTTTCTATGCAGATGCGAGTCATTCGCATAAAATCTGTAACCGGCATAGCTCACTTTCATTTTGGCATTCTCTACGTCTGCGGGAATGTTTACATTTAAAAACTCCCGCTCAGGCAGAGGAAAAGAGCCTTCACGTATTTTTGTAACGAGAAGTTTTATGGTCTTGCACGCAAGTGTAAAATCACCCTCAGGATTAGAGAAATCCATCACCTGACTTATTGCAATAGAAGGAATATCATGCAAAACTCCTTCCATCGCGCCTGCCGCTGTTCCTGAGTAGGTAATATCTTCACCCATATTTGAGCCTCTGTTGATACCGCTTACGAGCAAGTCCGGTTTTTCGTCTGGAAATATAGTACTGATTGCCAGATAAACGCAGTCGCTCGGTGTTCCGTCATCAAGTTTGAAGAAGTTGTCATCAACACCCACAAAACGCAGCGGTCTCACCAGCGTCAAAGAGTGTCCGCAGGCAGATTTTTCATTTGCAGGGGCAACAACCGTAACCTCAACATTTTCAAGTTCTCTCAAAGCATTTCGAAGTTCTAAAAGCCCTTTTGCTTCATAGCCGTCATCATTTGTTACTAATATTTTATATGTTTTCATGGGCGTATTTTAGCAAACATACTTTAATTATTTACATTTTTTCCGATATTACTCCAAAGAAAAAGGATTACTCATGAACACTTCTTATGCACTTGAGGGCTACCGTTCTCATGACTTAAAGATTGCTATGAAAACTTCCAGCGGTGATGTTATCAAAATGGATTTTTCCAATCAGCAGTCTCTTTCTCTCTCCTCTGAGCAGAATGAAAAGGGGTCGAGAAGTTCTCTGAGTTTTAGCTCCATGCAGTCTTTTGCCTTTTCTGTTGAGAGCAATGGCATAGATGCACAGGATGAAAAAGAGATTCAGGAGTTTATGAAAATTGCCCAGCCTTTTATAGATGACTTTCTCAAAGAACTTGAGCAAGATGCTCCTCAAACGCCGGTGACAAAACTCGCTCAAAAGGTCGCTTCCATTTTTGAACCAAGTAAACAAAGAGATGAAAATGCCAAAAATCATGTTAAATCTAACATAGTAGAGATGTTTGACAACTCTCTGGCAAAAATAGATAATTCTAAAATAATGGACAAAATCTTTGCGGATGCCCAAAAACTTTTAGAAAAAACGCTTCAGGCTTTTGACAACTTCAACAAAGAGATTTACGCCTGATTTAGGCATAAAACTTGCTACAGCAAGGGTATGAAACTATTATATTTTTTTTTACTCTTAACTATTTCTCTTTTTGCTTCTCTCTTTGATGTTGAAAAAACCTACCAAGAACTCAACCTTGAAATAGACAAAATATCTCACAAACTCTTAGCAGAAGAAAAAATTTATCTCTACTATCTTTCACTTGCAACACATGAAAAAATAAGTACGGCTCTTACTTTGCATGATACTGGGGCAATCGAAATTCAAACCCTAGAAGATGAGATGCTGCGTTATTTTGCAACTCTTCATGAACATAACAACCGCCTCACAGCCCAGGAGATAGAAAAGCTCAGAACTCTTTATCTGCAGATGAACAAAGAAGCACAAATACTTTTACAGCAACCTCAGGAAGAAAAAACGGACTACACATTTCTTTTTATTTTCCTTGGAGTTTTGCTCTTTGTACTCTTGCTTGTTCTATTCTTTTATCTGCTTCGCAAAACAAACGCAATCAATACGCTTCAAAACATTGGCCTACAAGAGCTCAAACAGCAAAACGCAGCCTTAAACAAAGATATTTTCAACTTAAGTAAATCTCTAGAATCGTCTGCTCAAGAGAAAGAAAAAACGCAGTTCAAACTTCAAGAGCAATATATGATATATGCGAATGAAAAAGAAAAGCTACACCAAAAAACGCAGGAGTTAGAAAATTCCTATACAATTCTTACACAAGAAAACGCACAGTTGGAACATAAGCTGCGTTTAGAAAGTGAAAAACGCAAAGAAGAACCCAAAAAGTACGAATTGCCAAAAACAGAAGAAAAGAACTTTGATATGCAAGAGAAACTCTCTCTTTTGAATTCTCAAAGTCAAGAGTTTTCCAAGGTAATTGAGACAGTCTCAGAGATTGCCAAGCAGACAAATCTTTTGGCCTTAAACGCAGCTATAGAAGCCGCACGTGCCGGTGAGCACGGTCGCGGTTTTGCAGTTGTAGCTGATGAAGTTAGAAAGCTCGCCGAGAGAACGCAGCTCTCACTTCAAGATGCAAAAGTCAATGTTACCGATATAACTGAGACAATCTCAAGTATAAAAATATAAACATAAAGGAAAACATTATGAAAATTGACGGACGTTTCTGGCTCACAAAAGATGACAAAAGCTTTCTTGGAGCCGGAAGAGTTGAACTTCTTCATAAAATAGAAAAAACAGGCTCCATAAACGCAGCGGCAAAAGAGATGAAAATGAGCTACAAAGCTGCATGGGAGAGAATAAACGGAATGAATGAGTTGGCTGACGAACCGCTCATTCAAAGAAAAATCGGAGGTTCAGGCGGCGGCGGAACAACTCTCACCCCTTATGCTTATGAACTGATAAAAACTTATGAAAGACTAAATGAACTGCACCGCCAGTTTATAGACCGTTTCGCCGAAGCGGGAGATGACCCTGAACGCTTGGCGCGCATACTCAGCAGAACTTTTTTGACAACAAGTGCGAGAAACCAAATTCCTACAACCATTAGTAAAATTGAGCAGACAGGATTACATACCCGTATTGAAATGCCCCTGACAAAAGAGAGTTCTTTAGTCTCTTTCATTACAACAAAATCTGCGCAAAATATGGGCTTAACCCTTGGAAGTGAAATTTATGCCATCATAAAATCGAGTGACATATCCATTGTAAACGCAGCGCCAAAGACGAGTGAAGAGATAAATATTATTCAAGGGCATGTAAAAGGTATGGAACTCTCAGATGAGTTTATCGAACTTACATTTGCAGTGAATGATGAGAAAAAACTCGTTGCGTTTTTAGATAAAACAGAAGCAAACTCTTTTGAAATAGGCTCCGAAGCTTATGCACTTATTGGAACTAATAATATAATCATTGGCTCTTAAATATATCTAAGCTCTTCTAACTGCCCTAAAATAGGGTATCCTTGACATTAATAGATAAGTTATTGTAAAATTGCATCAACAAAATGGCTTCTTTAGCCAAATAACTTACATCTGCATCCAATAAATCCAAAGAAACTAAGGTACTTAACTACATGAGTGAAAACACTTCACAACAACCTCGCAAAACTCCTAAAGCTCCTAGCAACAAACCAAGCACAAAGTCACGTTCACATACGCCCGTAGAAGGTGCTACTATTGATGATCTTCGATTAAAAAGTATTGAAGATTTAGTTGCTATGGCAACGGAGCTTGAGATTGAACATCCAAATGAGCTTAAACGCCAGGATATCATTTTTGAAATCCTTAAGGCACAGACTGCTCAGGGCGGCTTTATTCTTTTTAGCGGTATTTTAGAGATTATGCAGGATGGGTATGGCTTTATCCGTTCTATCGACAAAAGTTTTAACGAAAGTATCAATGATGCTTACGTTTCTAACACGCAAATCAAACGTTTTGCTCTAAGAAACGGAGACGTTGTAACCGGTCAGGTACGCCCTCCAAAAGAGCAAGAGCGTTACTATGCGCTTATCAAGATAGAAGCGGTAAACTCCCTGCCCCCAGAAGAAAGCAAAAAAAGACCTCTCTTTGAAAACCTTACTCCAATCTATGCAGCCCAACAAATCAAACTTGAATACCGTGAAAAAGGTTTAACAGGCCGTATGATGGACTTATTTTCTCCAATCGGTAAAGGACAGCGCGGTCTTATTGTTGCTCCTCCAAGAAGCGGTAAAACAGAACTTTTAAAAGAAATTGCTCATGGTATCACTGCAAATCATCCGGAAATCGACCTTATGGTTTTGCTTGTGGATGAGCGTCCAGAAGAGGTTACGGACATGGAAAGAAGCGTAAAGGGCGAAGTTTACAGCTCGACTTTTGACATGCCGGCAAAAAACCACGTCAAAGTGGCTGAGATGGTTATCGAAAAAGCGAAACGCCGTGTGGAACTTGGCAGAGATGTTGTGATTTTACTTGACTCCATCACCCGTTTGGCGCGTGCTTACAACACCGTAACACCTTCAAGCGGTAAAGTGCTCTCTGGCGGTGTGGATGCAAATGCACTTCACAAACCAAAGCGTTTCTTTGGAGCGGCTCGTAACATTGAAAAAGGCGGAAGTTTAACCATCATCGCCACTGCACTTATAGACACGGGAAGCAGAATGGACGAGGTTATTTTTGAAGAGTTCAAAGGTACAGGGAACTCGGAAGTTGTTCTTGACCGTAAAGTCGCTGAGAGACGTATCTTCCCTGCGATTGATATTCTTAAATCCGGAACGCGTAAAGATGAACTTCTTATCGGTCCTGATGTACTTCAAAAAGTATTTATTCTTCGTCAAATGATTCATAAACAAGATGATGAAGTCGAAGCGCTTAAATTTGTCTACACAACTATGGGTAAAAAAGCCACAAACGCAGAGTTCTTAGAAAGCATGAACACAAATCAGTAAATTATGAAAATTGGCGTATTTGATAGCGGAATTGGCGGTTTAACTGTTGTAAAATCTCTTTTGGAGCATAAACTCTTTGAAGAGATTGTCTACTTTGGTGACACTGCGCGCGTGCCTTACGGTGTCAAAGACAAAAACACCATTATTCGCTACGCCATTGAAGCCGTAGAATTTTTCAAAAACTTTGAACTTGACCTTATTATTGTTGCCTGCAACACTGTCAGTGCTTACGCTTTGGATGAGATGCGAGAGAGTGCGAGCTGCCCTGTTTTTGGGGTTGTGGAAGCGGGGATTTTGGCAACTGCAAACGCAGTCGAAGGTAAAGACGCAAAAGTTCTCATTTTAGGAACAAAAGCAACTGTCAATTCAAAAGCTTACGAAATCGGTCTGCGTGCTCTTGGCTACGAAAATCTTCAAGCCAAAGCAACGGGACTTTTTGTGCCTATGGTTGAAGAGGAGATATATGAGGGTGAGATTTTACAGGCCACGCTTAGACACTATTTTTCAACTCTTGACAAACCAAACGCACTCATCTTGGGATGTACCCATTTTCCGTTAATCTCTGAAGCATTACAAGAGTATTTTGGTTCAGAATGCAAACTTATACACTCCGGAGATGCGATAGTCGAGTACTTGGAAAAAGAGTTTACTTTTACACATAAGTACCCAAATACTGAGCTAAAATTCTTCGCTTCGGAAAATCCCGACGCACTTAAAAAAATTGCCAAAAAGTGGTTAAATAATTAGAATCTTTGTAATGCTGCAAAGCTCCAATCACAAGCTGTAACACTCCTGCAACCATTCCATACTATATTTCCTTATGGAAAATAACTTATCAAAACTTTGGCGTGAAAACTTAGAACTGTTAGACTTCGCTTTTCAACCTATACTCAACACGCATACAGGAAAAATCTTTGCTGTTGAAGCATTGCTGAGAAACTATGAAAACATAGGTTATAAATCTATCTTTTCCCTATTTGATGACGTCTATAAAAATAATCTCCTCTACGCTTTTGACATTATGCTTCGTAACAAGGCCATAGAAAAATTTGTCACTATCAAAAATTATAAAGATATAAAACTCTTTTACAACCTCGACAACAGACTCTTTGAAATGCAAGATTTCACGAAGGGCAATACGCTTAAAATACTCAAAAAATTTGATTTAAATAAAAATGCTCTCTGCTTTGAAATATCTGAACGCCATGAAATTGCCTGCAACAGCAATCTTGAAAATGTTATTAACCACTACAAAGAGAGCGATTTTTGTATCGCCATAGATGATTTTGGTGTTGGCTATTCAGGTTATAAACTGCTCTACGACATGCTTCCAAATATTATAAAAATAGACAGATTTTTTTTAGCCAATTTAGAGAAAGATGCAAAAAAAAGAGTGATGGTTAAAAGCATATGCAACCTCGCCATTCAGCTTGGTATAAAAATAATAGCTGAAGGCGTGGAGACAAAAGAAGAATTGCTTGTATGTAAAGAAATTGGCTGCCACTACATACAAGGCTATTTCATACAAAGACCAACCCAAGAATGTGATGAAATTCTGAATGAATATGAACATATTAAAGAACTGGTTCAAATCGATAAAAGAAGTAAAAACTCGATTCAGGCATACCTAGATAAAATAGAAACCTTAAATATTCATTCCCAAATGAGTGATATTATAGAGTACTTTAACAAAAATAAGCAGATAAGCATCTTACCGATTGTCTCTGCCAATAATGAGCCTTACGGGATAATTCAGGAGAATAAAATTAAGGAATATCTCTACTCTCCTTATGGACACTCACTGCTTCTAAAAAATAATGCTGATTGTTCAAAAATTAAAAACCTGATTACTCCGTGCGGAATTACAGATTTAGACACCAGTTTGTCCAATATTATTGAACTCTTCTCCAGTAATCCTGAGTCGGTCGGAATTATTATTACCAAAGACACGAAGTACTACGGTTTTTTATCTGCAAGAGCAATTATTACTGTTATGAATGAAAAGAATCTTATTTATGCCAGAGACCAGAACCCACTCACTAAGCTTCCCGGAAACAGCATGATAGAGGAGTACATAGCAAAAATCGACACCATGCATAATTCCTATATTTTGTGTTATTTTGACTTAGACAACTTTAAAGCATACAACGATGTTTACGGATTTAGAAATGGAGACAGAGTGCTTCTTCTCTTCTCTGAAATATTAAAAAAACATTTTTCATGTGACTATTTTGTTGCCCACATCGGAGGCGATGATTTTTTCAGCGCCGTTTCATTTCATGGCATGGATGAAAATATTTTTATTGACGAGATTTGCCAAATCACCAATAAATTTACGCATGATGTACAATCTTTTTATAATGAAGAAGATAAAAACAAAGGGTATATTGAGGCAAAAGACAGAGAGGGAAATATGAAAAACTTTCCTCTTCTAAGCGTCAGTACTTCCATACTGATTGTGCGCAAAAGCACAACATGTCAATGTGAAAAAGATATAAACGCCATCTTGTCTCAGCAAAAAAAATATGCCAAGAATGAGCTAGACCATATATCTATAAGCAGCCTGATTTAGTGTAATATATACATAAATCTATATGAAATTTACACAATTTCTGCCACTGTGCTTTGATACATAGAGAGCTTCATCAGCCCTTTTTAAAATGCTCTCTTTGGTATCCTCGTTTCCAAAAAGCGTGATACCAACGCTTATTGTAAGATTTTGTACATACTCAAATTCATATTCACTCACTGCCTCTTTTATTTTAAGTGCAAATTGCAGGAGCTGTTCTTTGTTGATATTTGGAGAGACGATTAAAAATTCTTCTCCTCCCCATCTCCCAAAACGATCACTCCCTCTAATGAGTCCGGATATAATATTACATACTTCCTGCAACACATAATCTCCCACATCATGCCCATGAGTATCGTTTACCTTTTTAAAGTGGTCTATATCAATCATGAGCAGCCCAAAAGTACTATTATACCTCTCAACTCTGGCTATCTCTATCTCAAGTTCCTCATTAATTTTACGGCGGTTGTATATGCCCGTTAAACTGTCTATGTTAATTAACTTTTGTATATTTTTTTCCATTTTTACACGCTGCGTTATATCTTGACTTGTTGCAACAAAATGATGAATCTCACGGTTCTTGTCCATCATAGGTGTAATAGTCTCTTCTTCATAATATAGACGTCTGTCTTTTTTTCTGTTTGTAAAAATACCTTGGTATGTATGACCGGCCAAAATCGTATCCCACAACTCTTTGTAAAATAATTTTGTATGCTTTCCTGATTTGAACATGCCGATTTTTTTACCAAGCAATTCTACACGTTTATACCCGGTGTGAACTACAAGCGAGTCATTGACATAAGTTATAATGCCATCCTTATCCGTTATGCGGACAAGTGCATCTGTCTGTTCTATAGCTTGTGCCAAAAGTGTTAACTGCTGCTCTGTTTCTATGATATCCGATATATCTATCATAGCTCCCATCCCGGAATAAACGCCATCGCACTTAATAGTCCGGGTCATAACTCTTACATTTTTAATTTTACCGCTTTTAGTGAGAAGCTTAACATCGTTGTACTCTTTTGAAAACTCTTCACCTTTGAGCCGTCTCATTGCAGTTTTTTTAAAAATTTCCTGCTGCGACTTGTCCACAATAGACCACGGGTCCATGGCGTAGAGTTCCTCTATACTGTAACCTGAGATTAATGCAAATGCTTCATTTACATACGTGAGTTTATCCTCATATATAAAAATACCCATAAGCGAACTCTCTGTAATTGTTTTAAACTTCTCTTCACTTTGTTTGAGTTTTTTCTCAGCTAAAACACGTTCTGTTATATCATTGGCGAAAACGGCGAACTGCTGTCTCCCATCAATACTAATAGACTGAATACGCACTTCAGCATGATATGTCGTTGCGTTTTTTCTTTGATGAATAGTTTCAAGCAAAAGATACTCCACGGAACCCTTTAATAGTGGCTCCATAAGAGCTGAAAAAGCTGACATTGAATATTCAGGCTTAATGTCAACAGGTGTCTTGTCTAACATCTCTTCAAGTGTATATCCCAGGTTCTTTTCTACCTGTTTATTCACATAGGTAAACTTCAAACTCTTAGCATCTACAATGTAGACTTCGTTGATACTGTCGTCTACTATTTTTCCTAAAACTTCTAATTTATTCTCTTTCTCTTTTTCACTTGTCTCATCGCTGTAAATCGCTATAATATCGCCGTTTTCAAGCCTGCCTACTCTATTTTTTCTCCAGCCTTTGACGCGCTCATCTTCATAATAACCAAGATTAACATCTTCTGCAATCCCACTTCCGTTTACACGAACCAGTACATCAAAAAGACCAAACCTTTTCACTCCGGGAAATACATCGGTGATTCTTTTCCCAATAAGGTCATCTTTTTTTACTTTTTCAGTCTTTTCAGCCATTTCATTTAAATCAATAAAAATGAAATCATCACCCTCTGCTCGATAAACAACTACATTCACAGGAATCAAATTTATAGGTATTTCAGGCACTGAACTGAACTCATTCTTCATACGCTACCTCCCTCCAAATTATTTGTGACATATTTGTGATATATTTACTTATATTATAACTTTATTTAAAAAAAATCTACTTAATGCATGTCAATAGAATCTAAAATATTCGATTGATGGTAGATTAACACTTGATGTGTTAAAATCCATCTACTTAAAAAATGGAGTCTGTTTTGAAATCAAGTTCAGAAGTTTTAGCAAGAAAATACCGTCCCTCAAACTTTGATGAGCTTATTGGACAAGAGAGCATTTCTCAAACACTTTCACTTGCACTTGATTCAAACAGACTCTCTCATGCTTATCTTTTTTCAGGTTTAAGAGGCAGCGGAAAAACTTCGACCGCGCGCATCTTTGCCAAGGCGCTCATCTGTGAAGAGGGAATGAGCCATCAGCCTTGCGGCGTTTGTCCCAACTGCGTTTTAGCAAAAGAGAACCGCCATATTGACATTATCGAGATGGACGGTGCTTCTTCAAGAAAAATAGATGATATTCGTGATTTGGTCGAACAGACAAAATATAAACCTGCAAATGCAAGATACAAAATCTTCATAATAGATGAAGTGCACATGCTCACCAAAGAGGCGTTTAACGCTCTGCTCAAAACGCTCGAAGAGCCGCCTTCATACGTCAAGTTTATCTTGGCAACGACAGATCCGCTCAAACTCCCGGCTACTATTTTAAGTAGAACGCAGCACTTTAGATTTAAAAGTATTGGCGTTAAAAAAGTTGTTGACCATCTTGCACACATTCTTCATCTTGAAAAAATTGAGTATGAAACAGAGGCACTGGAGATTTTAGCCCGTAGCGGAAGCGGTAGTTTAAGAGATACGCTTACCCTCCTCGACCAGGCAATCATCTACTCTAAAAACCATGTAGATGTTCGAACTGTAACCGACATGCTAGGTCTTGTGGACCCGCAATTTATAGACGATATTTTTTCTGCTGTCTTTGCGAAGGATTATGCAAAACTCGTTGAATATACAAAAGTTTTAGAAGATTATGAAGCCGAGATGGTTGCCGATGAGCTCATTGCTTACCTCAAAGAGAAGATGTACAATGGCGATGCACTCTTTTCTACGCTTGTTTTAGACAGATTTTTCAGAATTTTGAGTGATTCTAAATCTCTCTTTCACATAAACGCAGACGGGTCTTTTGTAATCTCTCTCATCTTTTTCAAAATGATTGAAGCGCTTCGTATCAAAGAAGTAGACCAGATGATAGAGTCCCTGCAAAAAGAGATACAAAGAACACCCATAGCAGTACGGCAAACGCAAGAAGAGCCGCAAGCACCAAAGCGTGAAACGCAGCCACAAGAACAAGAAACTCCAGCGCCGCAAACGCAAGTGCCGGAAGAGCCGGAAGTCACTCCTGAGCCAAAAAAAGAAGAACCGCCGGTAGCTTTACACAATAAAGAGTTTGATGAACTTCGTGCAAAAATCAAAGACAGAAACTATGAACTCGGCTTATGTTTTGACAAAAGCATACAGTTTGTTTCTTATGAAAACGGTGTCTTATCCTGGGAGAGTTGTGCCGACGAAGATTGCAAAAAAACACTTACGCATGGCTACTCTGCCGTAAAACAGCTTGTGCGTGAAGTGTATGGTTTTAGTACACAGATAAAAAACATTCCCTGCACAAAAGTGCAGCAAATAGCCCAAGAAAAACAGCAAACGCAGCCTCAAACGCAACCCAATGATGACCTTTATGAAGATGAATCAAACATACAAGATTTAGACACGCAACATTTCATGCAGCCAAGTATGCAGGGAGACCAAAGTACTTCTATGGTTGAAGATGCCGAGATGGGAGGAAGTGCGAGTTGTGTGACTAACTGTTCAGAGACGGACACTTCTACGCAAGAGATAAATGGAACGGACATAACGCAAGAGCCCATGGTACAAAAAGCCATAGAGCTTTTTGAAGCAAAAAAAGTAACTATTCAGTCAAAAATCTAATCGAAGAACAGCTCGTTGCAACAGAGTTCTTCTTTTTTGCAAAACTTTAAAATACTCTCATAAGGGGTGGAATTTCTTTTTTTAATGGTTGCAAATTTCGCCTGAGAAATTTCAAGGGCGTTTGCCACCTCTTTATCTAACACTTTCACATCTTTGCCTTTGGCAAGATGGCCTTTTAACTTTTGTATGACACCGTGAAAATCTTTCATTTTACCTCTCTCGCTTCTTGTGCTAAAAATATAACACAGGAAAAAGCTAAGAGGAAAAAATATTGCGTTTTGCTATTTTTTTATCATCTCTTTGATGCTAAAGCTAAAAACAGAACCTTTTGCAAAAGTTGAGTTAATGACTAAAAGAGAGTTATGTGCTTTAAGTATGTAACTTACCATCGCCAGGCCTATTCCCATAGAGTTGTCCCAGGAGTTTTTATCTACTCTGTAAAACTTTGATGTCACCTTGTCTAAATGCTCTTCTTTAATTCCAATTCCCGTGTCTTTTACCGAGACAACATCATTTTCCAAGCTTAGGTAGACATCGTTTTGTGAGTACTTCAGGGCATTGTCGAGCAGGTTTATAAGTATCAATTCCAACATTGTCTTGTCGGCTTTTATCATCTGAGTAGGAACGTTTACGTGTATTTCTCTCTCTTTATATTTTAGACGCAAGTTTGCCGCAACTTCCTCAGCTAAAGTTTTTAGATTAAACTCACTCTCGTGTATTTCCAAGTCATTATTTTCAAGTTTAACAGAGAGCGCCAGTCTATCAAGCATTTTGGATATTTTCTCTCCATTCGAGCTTATTTTTTCCAAAAATTTTGCCCGTATTTTTGGGTTGATATCCGGGTCTTCTTCCAGCGTTTGCGCGTATCCCATGATGGAAGCAACAGGATTTTTAAACTCATGTGAAATAGCTGAGAGTATGTCGTTTCTTTGCTTGTTGACAAGTCTCAGTTTTGCTGTGTACTTGCGTTTTTGCTTGTCTCGGTTGCTCAGTTTTTTCACAAGATTTTTTAAAAGAAGCGAGATTTGCAAAAATTCGTAAAAGTATTTTGTCTTGATAATTGCCTTATAGTTTTTATTGGATATCTCATCAAGATAGTTAGTAAGCTGTTCAATATCGTACAAAACACGCGCACTCATGCGTTTAGAAGCATAAAACGCAAGAAGCAGTATGACGGCAAATAAGACTGCCAGTTTAATCCACAAAGAGTAGAAATCTTCCATAAGCTTTGCCAAACTCAAAGAAAGTCTGATATACATCGGCTCATTTTTATACATAATTTTTTTGGCAACATACAAAAAATCTACCGAAAGCGTATCGGAATAACGAACAATATGCGCAAACTCTTCGCTGTTTGACTGCATAATCTCATAACGTGAGCCATGATTTTCCATACCCTCTTTTGCAACTTCCGATTCACCCACAACCACGCCATCTGCATTCACAAATGTAACACGAAGTCCTGTTGCCTTATTGACCTTACGCGCGAACAGATCTAAATCTGCTTGATTCTCTATCTCCATGCTCATGAGTTGAATCGCGTTTTTCAGGTGTTCCTGATTGTGTTCAATAATGCTTGATTTTAGTGAAATATAACTTACAAGCGAGGTGATGAAAAGTGTTCCAACAAAAAGAAGCAGGAACTTTATGATGAAGATTTGATATATTTTTAGCACAGCTTATACCCTACACCACGCACACTTTGAATATAATCTTTAGTTTTGTCCGGATCTATCTTTTCTTTGAGGCGGTTGATTGCGACATTTACCGTTCTGTACTGATAGTTTTCGGCATCTCTCCAAACATTTTCCAGTAAATAGTCTCTATCTAGTACGCTGTTTTTGTTCAAAATAAACTCATATAAAAGGTCAAATTCCAGCTTTGTAACATCTACAACTCTTCCATCAACACTTATACTGCGGGTACTTGTATCGAGCAATAAGTCTCTGTAGGCAATTTTGTCTCCGGAGACTTTTTTACTTGTTCTCTTGAGAACAGACTTTACTCTTAAAATGAGTTCTTTCATGTTAAAAGGCTTCGTAATGTAATCATCTCCGCCTCGCTCAAAACCTTCTTCTATGTCTGAGTCGCTGTTTTTTGCACTTAAAAATATAACGGGAGTTAAAATACCCTCATCACGTAAGTTTGCAACAAATTCACTTCCTTCAACACCGGGAAGATTTCTGTCCATAATGAGGAGGTCTATCTCTTCTTCTTCAAGTATTTGGGCAACGGTTTTTGTATTGACAAAACCTATGGTCTCAAAACCTTCTTTTGCAAGATTGTACTCAATCAGCTCGAGTAAATCTTCTTCATCTTCAACTATAACTATGTTTGCGCTCATGAATAAACCTTAGAAATTTTGTTCACTTATTCTAGCATAATGTTGAAGCATTTTGGTTGCGGGAATTTATACCCCGAGAGATTCGGGGCAATTGAAAAAGAAAAAACTAAATAACTGTTGTCGGGATATTCTCGTCGACTATCAATGAAACACTGTCTGTACCTTTAGTATATTCATAAGTGGTAGTCGAGCCATCTGTTGTATTTGTAGTTACAGCACCTGCTGTCCAACCCGTTTTATCTATCTGTAATGTATCCGCACTGTCTCCGGCAATAACCAAAGTATGGTTTGAGGTACTGCTTGTCATATCTAAAACATCATCCAATGTTAAAGACACTTTTTGTTTATCCGCATCACTCAAATCGATTTTTTGAAGATTATCTATCTGTTTTGCTAACTGATCGAAATCAACGCTGACTTCATCCGTCAAAGTGAAAATACCTGTCGTCTGATTGAAAGCCGCATCCGTACTATATTCTCTAGTTATAACTAAGTTATCCAGATGTAACTCTTCCGAATTGCTGTTAGTACTTACAAAAATATTTAATTGAATAGCACCGGTTGCATTAGCAGTTGCTGTAAAATTAATAGCTCCAGTATAATCATCAGAGTGCTCATAAAGAACTGTACCATTTGCATCTTTTATTGTAAATTTATCACCTGATTCCCAATTATCTTGAGTTTGAGCATCAAAACTAAAGCTTACAGTTTCATTAGCATGTACAGCAAACGTTTTAGAAGCAGTTTTCCCATTATCTATAAATAAAGTCTGATTCTCTATCCCTGCGTTTGTCCAACCATAGCTATTTGAACTAATAGAAGTTCCAATGTTATAGTCTTCGAAATGTATGCCACCATCAAATGTTCTTAATTCCGCACTTACGTTAATATTTAACAAGACAGTATTTAAAGTATCCCCGTCACCATCGACTATAGATGCTTTGAGTGCTTCAGTATACTGTATGTAATCTTTTGCAACATATCTGTATGCTCCGGTATTAAAATTAATCACGAAATCACCATGAAGCCCGCTAATTGTTTGTGTAATATTATTTGCATCATAATTAACTATATTATTGTTAATTTCAATAGATGCAATATGTGCACCCTCAGCATCCGCACCAAAATCAATGATGGAGTTACCTGATGTATCTTTGACTAAACTGCCTTCAGTATATATTTGCACCGTGTCACTGACTACATTCTGTAACTGAGTTATACTCGTAACAGTAATAGGATCAGGAGATTTCACATCTTCATTTGGAAGAGCGACAGCATTTAAGTCAGTACCTGAAGTCCCAATGCCATATGTAAATAATTTCGTAATTGAATCTTGTGCAACAAAAGTCGCCCAAGAGGCATTCCAATTTGTTGTACTTCCTTCTGTAATTGCGCCGTCAGATATAAAGTAAATGATTGTTTGGTCTGCTGCAGGTCTGTTAATATCATAATTACTCATTACACTATTGAGAGCAGCCTCATAATCCGTCATATTTCCATCGGTTCTAAGCGGTGTACCATATAAGTTGTTTGAGTCCATCCATGGTGTAGTTATGGCATTGGATTCAAATTGAGTTTGCATAACATTGACATGCCCAAACTCTTCATATTGAGAAATCAAAAAGTCCCTCGCATCAGCTTCTAGTTGTAGCTCAGTATTATCCATACTTCCTGATACATCAAGTATAAAGACGATGTTCGTTGTAATCGGCTCAACTACTAAATCAATAGTTTGAGGAGCAGCTACTGGAGTGTCATCAACTATAGTAACGACTAAATTAGCACTAGAAGTAGCACCGTTAGCCGCGGTCACAGTATATATAAATGTTTCTGCAACAGCATCATTACCCGCACTCGGATGATCAACTGCATTATTGAGCGTATAAGTATAATCACCGTAATTTGCCGAATTTACATCTGCATTGACCACAAGCGTATTTCCTTCTGCAGTAGTAACAGTAATGATGCCATTGACAGCCGTAACTCCATTAATACTTGTCAATGCACTGCCAACCGATAAAGTATCATCACTTAAAATATTACCTGTTGCGGTCTCTAGCGTAAGGCTGTGATTTGTTCCAATATTTAGAATATCCGCTTCATCTACTTGCGCAAGATTATCACTTAGAGAAACATAATTTTTGTCTTGTACAGTTATCTCCAGTGGTACTTCTACTGACGCATTATCTCCATTAGAATACTCTGTACTTGTAGCAACAACATTGAGTGTATACGTAATAGCAGCTGCATCGATATTTGGCATATTAAATGTCAAGGCATTAAGATTCCAACCTGTAATATCTGTACTTGTTGTCGTTGCAGTTGCTGTGAATGTATTCACACCATCAGAAATAATAGCGCCTGCTGGGATATCTTGTAAAACTAGAGCTAAAGATTCTGAACCGTCTGTATCTGTTAAAGCTGATGTAATATGTAGAGCAACATTGTTACCTTCATCAACAACTATACTAGTTGGGCTATTTTCAACTTTGTTGTATGTTATGGAATGAATCAAATAATCATCACCGGCACCTAAGGCACCAAATACTACTTCATCAAATGCTCCACCGTTTGAAGGTTGTAATGTTTTTGCAGGATCGTTTCCATCAGTTCCACCGTTATCTGTTAAAACATTTCCAACTTGAACTCCATTTTTAAAGAAGGTAATAGTTGCCGTTTCGCCAGCACCATTAGAGTGTTTCCATGAAAAAGCAACATCAACAGAAGAAACTTCAGTGTCAAATTTCACAGCTATAGTTTCTGATTTGTTCAATGTTGTATCATAACTAATCTCATCCACATGACCTCTATCAGAACCACCTAGGACATCCCCTGTTACCCCAAAGCCATTTACTTCAGTAGAATCTGCTACACCATGAAGACTAATTGTTGTAAGAACACCATATTCATCGTAAGCTTTAACTGTATAGCCCTTCGTAGTGTCAGTTGCATTTCCTACATTAATTGTTTGCGTAACACTTGTAGAAGCACTTACTGCTAACGTTGGTGCATCAGCAACTGCGTTTACATCAATAGTCATCGTTCCTGAAGCAGCACTCCAGTTAGTTCCATCGTTGACACTAAAGTCAAATTGTCCATAGCTAGCAGACTGTTCACCAACACTTGTACTGTTTCCTATATTATCTATATATTCATCCGAACCGGAATCATGTAAATCTGGTTTAAATGTTAGTAATCCAATATTTGCAGCATCTATTTCCAAACCGGCTGTAGTTAGCAAAGTACCGTTATAGTATAAATCACCCATAACCGGCAGAGAATCTATTCTAATAGCTGTAATTGGGTCATTATCTGCATCAGAATATTTGAAATCAGTAAGCGTATATGTATATGTAGTGTCTTCTTGCATAGTGATTACGCCGTTTAGAGCTTCTGGTATATAGTCATTGTCAATAATAGTACCAGTTACTTTATCAGTAGTAGCAACAATATTTTCATAAGTATAGTTGTTATCAGCAACACTGACAATAGCAAGCGTGTAACTCTCATTTCCTTCTTGTATCAAATCATTTAAAACAGTATTAGTAATCTGAGCAGTACCTGATATACCTATAGTCACTTGAACTATTTTTGCACTCTGAAAGTCTGCAGCAGAAGTAGCATCAGATGTATATACTAGGTTTACTGTAATACTTGTCCCAGCCGCAGGAGTGATTGCATTACCGGCAGCATCGACAAGAGTTACAGTGTGATTTAATGTAGCACCTGTCACTTCATTCACTGAATCACTGTGAGTTAATTTTACATAAACGGTATCTTCTGCACCTGGAGTTGTCTCATCTGTGATTTGAGTTGTGACACTTGTATTTCCAGTCACTACATTCTCATATGCAGGTGCGCTTACATTGCTCATTGTAACAACGAAGTTCTCT
>Ga0180732_1000539_pt1 | contig 31384 bp, 27 predicted proteins | sample KR11_01MetaG_FD_148674 | JGI IMG/M metagenome (GOLD analysis project Ga0180732, IMG submission 148674) | Groundwater microbial communities from the Olkiluoto Island deep subsurface site, Finland - KR11_0.1 MetaG | ecosystem: Environmental > Aquatic > Deep subsurface > Groundwater | place...
TGGAATTTTTGGGCGCGACGCTCAAATCTATTCCCTTGTTGTTTTTGTTGTCTTGATCCATAATTTATGAAAATGACATTGCGGATTTAAGTTTTCCACAACCGCTTTTATTCTATCACTTTTTTTTCCCCCCCCGCAAGAGCAAGAGATGGAGCGTTAAATTTTAAATCCTTGCTTTTTCTAAAGTGTGTCCCCAGTAGGAATCGCCAAGGGATGAACGCGGGGCACCACGGGTTTATCCCGTGGCGAACCTCTATTCCAAGCTCCGCCCCATACAATGTCCTACTTTTTGTGCCCTCGCCAGGAATCCCTGCCCGCCGCAGGCGGGGGACTTCCATTGTGGCCTCCGCAAGCTCGCATTCTATCTTCACCCCCACACCTATGTGTCCCCAGTAGGAATCGAACCTACATCACTGGCTCCGCAAACCAGTGCTCTATCCATTGAGCTATGAGGACGAAAATTATTTATTCTCCTCTTTCTGCAGACCCCATACCACGACTATCTATCTCGTCCTTTTAAATAAAAATATGGATACTTTTTGTTTTATTTATTCTTGTTTAACTTTTGTGTTATCAGGGATACGGGGCAGGTAAATTTCCAAAAAGTCCTCAATATCTTTTACCGGCTCTTTTTCCAGATAAATTATCTTCACCGGCAGATACGGTCTTTTGTATTTCAGGTTCAGAACCGGCATTTCAGCCAAGTAAGAAATCCAAAAGGACTTAAATTCGCCAAATTCATAATGCGTTTTGGCGCTTTGATTATCTTTGATGCTTTTCCGCCCGCGGCGGATCCACCGAAGGTGGACAATATCAATGCCGTGCTCGGAAATTCTTGCTTTTATCTTTCGCGGCGAATCGTTCAGCATAAGAATACAAACCGCGGCAAGCAATGCGAATGTGGCGACCGTCAGTCCGCCTGAGGCGGAGCCATAAATTCCCCAGACAATCATTATCATCGCTCCGAAAATCGCGGCAAGCAGATAAAAATCCATTTTGGGATTTTTTATAAAATCCGCTGTCTCCCAGGAAAAAATTACTTCGGGCAGATTAGTTTCGGCGCTGGCATCAACGCCGATTTTTTGGGCGGTTTTTTTACTGTTTGTTTTTTTCTTTTTTGCGGGCATAAAAATAAAATTAAAATTTCTTGGCGGAGAGGGTGAGATTTGAACTCACGGTACCCTTTCGGATACTCCGGTTTTCTTAATTTTGATCAAGAGCGGAGGGAGTGAGATTTGAACTCACGGTACCCTTTCGGATACTCCGGTTTTCAAGACCGGTGCTTTCAACCGCTCAGCCACCCCTCCATACACTAACTAATAACAAATAACCGATAACTTATAACAAATTGGAGTTATTTAGTTAAGCGTATCTTATCACAAAATTGTAAAAAACAAAATAATAAAGCCAAATATCTCATTGGCTTGATTATCAAGGCAGTTTAGCGTAAATGATTAAAAAATCAACCCCGTTAGAAGTCTTAAAATTATTATCGCTATTTAAGAATGTCGTAAGGCGAAGCCGAGAGATATGCTTAATTATAAGATTATACTCATATGCGGAATTTGGTGCGGGGTCCATTGAGCTACGAGAGCAAAATTTAAATTAAACTAATTTGAAGGAATCGCCCCGCGATAAACGCGGGGCGCCACGGGTTCATCCCGTGGCGGACTTCTAACGGGGTCAATCCCCATTTTCTTTGTCCCGCGCCGCCTCCCGATAATTGCAATATTCGCAGCCGCTCGCCGGCTTCGGAAATTTCTCGGAATTCAGGCATTTGTGCGCTTTTATTATTGCTTCCTCAACCCATTGGTCGCTGCCCGTATAGCTGATAATTTCAATGTCAAATTCCAGTTTGGCGTCAAAGGCGCGCCGATCTTTTTTGCCGTTGGCGTAGACAAAGTATCCGGTGTCGGAAACCTTAAATCCGTTCTGCCTCAAAAGCCACTGGTAAATTTCCATTTGTCGCTTATAGCTCTGCCTGTACTCGTTTTCAAGAGTTATTTTCGCGCTTGTGCTCGTGGCTTTGTAATCCACCACCAGCAATTCTCCGTTGTCGCGAACCCAGACATCATCCACGGCGCCGGTAACCAAAAAATTTGTGGGGCTATGCAGATATTGCACGCCTTTGAAATTTTCCCGCCATTCGTTGATTTTTTCGTGGGAAAAAGGTATGGCATTAATTTTATAATGCTCCATCAGGGGATGGGCTTGTTTTTTTATCCTATGAATATCAAATTCTTTTTTCAGCAATGCGTCAACCGCGGAGTTAAGGGTAAAAGGCATCCCCCCCGGCTGACTGATTCCAAGCCGCCGGTCCAGATAAAAACAGCATGGACAGCTCAAAAAAAGCTCTAATTTGCTCCGCGAGAGCTTAAATATTTCTTTTGATTTTGGGTCGTAAAGATTTCTTGAGCGAACCTTTGGCATACCCCGTTAGAAGTCCTTTAACTGTAAAAAATTTCTTAAAATTTTTTACAGTTGCTAATAGGAACTTTGTGCATAATATCTAATATAATTTATATCAATTTGGTTCGTACCCCGTATGCAGACTTCTAACGGGGCATGGTTCGGTTTATTGTTATTCGTGTCTTTTTTTATTATATCCTTGTTTTTAATTTTTGTCTAAAAGTAAAGATACCTCTCTTTTTTGTTTTGCCAGCCCGCTTGAATAATCGCTTATTCTCCCATTCGCGCTTGCCCCGTAGCATCCGCATACTTGCGGATTGGTTCGGGGCGAATTAGAGAAGGCGCAAAGTAAAAATCTATCTAATTTATTTCAGTTCTTCGCGGCGGTATTTTTTTCAAATCGCGCAAAAAAATCCGAGCCGTTATTGGCCCGATTCCTTTAAATTCCAATATTTTTTTATTCAGCTCGTTCTCGTTTTTGGATTCGGCTAAAAGTTTGCCGATAGAACCGTATTTTTCTTTGAGCCGGCGACAGATTTCCAAAAGTTTCGTCGTTGTGGAAAAATCATACCGCACATAATGCCCTTTGTCCAAGATTTTTACCAATTTGCCCCAGCCGGCTTTCAGGATTTTTTCCGGAGTCAGAAGCCCGGCTTCTTGGAATTCAAAATATGTTCTTCTGGCGACTTCCTGCCGAATCGGTTTTCCGAACAAGAGGCAGGCCAAAAACCATTTGAAAATTTCGCTCTCCTTGCCGGAGCTAACATCAATACTGAAGTCGGTTGAATATATTTTCTTTCGTCGCATAAAATTGGCGGTGTATATTTGAAAAAATCTTTACCCTGTTAAATAATTTGCTTTGCAAATTAAAATCAGAGATTTTATTTAACAGGGTGAACCCCGTAGTCAGCTTTGCTGTACTGCTGGGGCGAACTGATTTTGCGATTGAATCCGCGAGCTGGTAGAGTAGACGAAAAGCGGAAGCGAAAAGTTTACCCCGTAGTTGACGAAGTCATACTTCGCGGCTTATTACGACAAGCGCCAGCCATGCCTTGCGTTATTTGTGCGCGATGCGATTGGGTAGTTTTGTGATAAGAGAAAAAAACAACGTTAGCTCAAAACCAGAAACTAAAAATCCATTACTGAATTTTTATGCTATCGCATAAAAATTCAGTCGGAGTTTTTTAAATCATTAAAAAATTAACGATGGATTATTAAACGACAAATTCTTAACTTAAAATTTATGCTATGGTTCAATTGATGCTCACCATAAATAGCAATAAAATTCAGTCGAAGGTAAAAAAAGAAATACGAGCAGAGACGATCCCCGCTTTACCGCCCATTACGACAAACACCGGCCGGAACTCACCATATTTGTGCGCAATGCGATTGGGTGGAGTGGGCCGGATGCGGAAGCGAAAAGTTTACCCCGCAGTTAACGCGAAGCCCCGTTAGAAAGTTACTATTGTTGCTTTTTCTAAAATTGTAAATAATTGTAGTTTGCGAAACAAGCTTTCTGACGGGGCGAAGCGTTATACTTCAGGGGACGATTTCCCGTCTTCGCCGGGGCTTCGGCGGACAAGCAAGTTTTTCCGCTTGCTAAAAATAAAAATATAAAGAATCTCAAGTAGCGCCAGCGTATTAATTACTAAAAGCGCAATAAACCACCACTTGTCATTAAGACGAGCAGCTTTCCAAAGAGCTACGCCTTTCCATGGCAAAGTCCAAGCAACTGATAGTATGATGGGCCATGAATTTTGTATCAGAAATTGTTCCATAATTATGTGTTTGTTAATTTTGTTTAAACTTTCTCTATTCGCCCTTTGAAATTATATCAAAATTCACTCTTTGGCGGCAAATTTTTGCGAATTATATTTTAATCTTATAATCCTTACTGCCTCGTCCTGTGGTTTTTATTGAAGCAAAATTATCGTTTAAACTCACAAGCGTAAATGCGTTTGCGGGAGGGCCTTCGATTTTGCCTGAAGTATTTTCAACCAATGATTGAACAGTTATATAATGGATACCATTTACTACCACCCTTTTATTCCAATGAAGATGTCCGTTAAAAACCAGCTTAACGTTTTTACCAGCAATAGTGTTCAAAAATTGACTATGGTTTTTGATAAAAGTTAAATCCGGTCTTCCGCTAAACCAAAAATTTCCGCGAGTATTTACTGGAACCAGTGAGTGGTGCGAAAAAATGATTATTTTTTTATCCGTGTTTACTTTTTTCTTCAGCCACTTAAGTTGTGAAAAATCAAGTTTAATTTCTTTTGAGGGATAAAAACGCTTTGTAAATAAAAAAATAAAACGGAAATTCTTGCAATCTACGTTAAAATACAATTTCTTGTATTTAAGAGCTTCCTTCAAATATTTAATGCTCAAATATTTTAATTCGTGGTTGCCGACAAGGTGATATACGGGGCAATTCAATTTCGATAATATCGCAAGTCCCTTTTTATAATTTTTCTTGTCCACCGATAGATTGATCTCCTCGACCATATCGCCTCCCTGAACTACAAAGTCGGGCATGAAAGAATTATTCATTTTTTGAACGAAATTTCTTAGCAACTTTTCGGCGTGTGGGGTCGCCTTGCGATATATGCCTTTGTGCGGGCGATAGTCCCCGATATGGATGTCATTAATAATTGCAAATTTCATAATTTTATTTCACTAAATCATCAATTGAAACGCCCAACGCTTTGGCGATTTTGGTTAATGTTTCTATCGCGATTCAATGAAAATTAAAAATAACTTAAAGGGATAAATTTAACTTTTGTGTTTTTTATTTTTTCTTCTCCCAAATAATCTTTAGTTAAAATAATGCCGGTTTTTGGTTTGAGTTTGTCAATAAAACTGTAAAAACTTTTCCCGATAATTTTTTTGGAAACGTATTTTGCTTCTATTGGATAAACGTTTCGCTGTTTTTCAATGACAAAATCAACCTCTGCTTTGCTTTTAGTGCGCCAGTATTTTAAACCGGAAGCCATGCCCAAATTCTGCAATAAATTGTAAGCATAATTCTCCATTACCGCTCCCGAATCGTTTCTTGCTTGAAGCGGCCGAAAATCGTCTATTAAAAAATTTCTTATGCCTAAATCCATAAAATAACTTTTAGGATTCTTGGTTAATTCGGTGCGTTTGTTGGTAAAATACGGCCGGATAAGTTTCACAATAAAAGTTTTTTCCAAAATATTCAGATGCTTGAGCGTTTCCTTGTAAGAAAGTCCCGAGGCGTTTGATAATTCTTCATATTTAACCATATTGCCAATTTGCAAAGCCAAAAATTTGCTTAATTTGATTAACTCATCTTCGGTCGCTAAATTTAATAATCCCTTTATGTCTTTAAGAAGATAATTTTCCACAATGCCGGCTAATGTTTTTTTCTTTTCTTGCTCGGTGGCTGACAACGCCACAGCCGGATAACCGCCGTAGACAATGTACTTTTCCAGATTATCAGCCAATCTTTTGTTTATTTGCTTTCCAAAACCGCTTTTAATGTCAAAATTAAAAAAAGAATCGGCGTTAACGCGGCGCTCTAATAACCGATGCAGCTCTTTATCTTGAAAAGATAAAAACTCCCTGAAAGAAAAAGGCAATAATTGAAAATCCAGCAGGCGGCCAACCATATACTTGCCGGTTTGAAAAGTGAGCTCAAGCGATGACGAACCGGAAATAATAAATTTCACTTTTGCGGTATCGTAAAGATATTTTAGTTTTTGCCCGCCATCTTTGGCATACTGAAATTCATCAATAATTACATACTGATATTCGCTTATCAAGTCTTTGAAATCTTCAATGCTATTTTGGAACAATTCTAAATCTCCCCTTTTTTCAAAAGTGATGAACTTTACTTTTTTCTTTTGCCTTTCAAGTTCGCTGGCTATAAACTTAATAAAAGTGGTCTTGCCCGCCTGCCTTGGCCCAATGATTGACAGCGCTTCTTTTCTTTTGATAAAAGGCGCTATCTTCTTTTTTAATTCTCTGTGAATATACACCCCGTTAGATATTTTTTGTTTTTTTTGTAATTTCATTTTTATTATCTACCCCGTCTATCATCTGTAAAGAAAATTTTACACGGATATCTAACGGGGTACATAAATTTTAGCAGGGTTGATTATTGCTTATAATAATTTTAGCAGGGTTGATAAAATTGTCAATTTTCAACAGAAACGCCCGACGCTTTGGCGATTTTCGCCATAGTTTGAATGCTAAAATTCCTTTATCGCTGTTATTCAAGCTTATTTAATACTATCAAATTTTCAGTTTTTACTCAAATAAACCACTTTTATTATATTAACCCTCTTTGTTCTTGCAAATTGAAGCAATTAATGATATATTTTATTGGTAATTTACCTATAACTCTGATTGTTATGGGTTATTAGTTATCAGTTATTTTGGAGAGGTGGCCGAGAGGCTGAAGGCGGCAGGTTGCTAACCTGTTATAGGGTGTTAAAACCTTATCGAGGGTTCGAATCCCTCCCTCTCCGCCAATTGGGAAATGTCTTTGTTGGCTCGCCCGCGGAGTTTATCCGCCCGCTTGGCGGAAGGGCTCGCCAGCCGATTTTAAGCGCAAATTGGAATTTTTTATCTTTGCCCCGCTACTGCGGGGCTGGCCAAAAGCGGGCTTTTCTTCATTTTGATTTTTCCTTTTTAATGTTTTCGTTTGTAATCTCTATTGCTTTTCCGTTAATCAAAGCTACCGAAATTTTTTTATAAGCAGACGAAAGAATCCTTTGAAATGTGCTTTGCGATGTATTCATTTTTTTAGCACATTCTGTTTGTTCTAATTCTTCTATATTTTTAAGTCGCAAAGCTTCAACTTCTTCAAGCGTTAGTTTAATAACTTCCAAAAATCTCATTGGCACCCCTTGAGGTTTGAAATAAGTTACATCTGGATTAAATTTAATTTTTCTACAAAGTCTTGGTCTTGGCATAAATTGATTATTCCTATATTTTATGATAAATTTTAATTGAAAGAAGGTCGCCCGGCCCCTTTTTGCAAAGAGGCCGGTTCTCGCGCCTTCTTTTACTTTTGCTGGTCTTTTAGGGCTGCTTTTTCTTCTTTGACTGCCACTAATTCTTCCTCAAGCATTTTTTCTTCGTCTTCCAAAGCGGCCATTTCGTTTTTAGGAGAAATAAATCTCCTGAAACCGAAACCATAACCGCCACGGCAACCCCATCCTCGTCTCATACCGCCCCCGCAAGGGCCTAGACCTCGGCCAGTTCCTGCACCTTGTCCCATTGGACCAGTTCCATCTAATTTTGGCATAATTTTTTTCACCTCCTTTCTTAATTTTAGTAGATAGCTCGACCTTTGTTTGACTATCTATATTGAATATGTATTCATAATAGTATCTTGTCAAGTCTTTTAATTTAGTATAAGATTAAATCAAGAATTTGCCGCCAACCCCAAAACTCAATAGTAGATTCTCTGGGAAGTCGTCAAAAACTTGTTATACTACATCTATGAGTAAAATTTTTTAGGAATACTATATGGGAATAGAAATTGAATTTGGCACTCTCTTTCTTTTACTCCTATTAGGAGTGTCTATTTTTGGCAAGTTCGAAGTTGAAGCCCCTGTATGGAAAACATTTTTTAAGTGGTTGTTCGTTGCGGTCGTTACCATTGCTTTGTACGGCCGCATTGGTCATTGGTCGCTAGTGATTCCAATCGTTCTGTCAATTGTGGGATTAGTAGTTCACTTTTGGTGGTGTCACAAGCACCACATTCATCCATTCCGCGCAACCCCGCGCAAGACTTATTACCAATTACGTGGCTGGCGTTGGGAGGACTAATACAGAGGAAAACTTGTCATGCCAGAGGCAAATCCATTTTATAGCCGCCAAAGAAAAACTTGAAATCGTCCTTTTCGCTTCCGCTTCAAGGCGAGGCGGGCGGAAAGGGGGTTTGGTCTTTGCCCTTCCGCCTGCCGAGCCCGTTAATGAAATCGGTTCGGATATTTTCAAATACACACCGCATTTGAAAGCTGCGTAGTTAATAAGCCAAACGTTCAAACTATGGCAAAAATTGCGAAAGTCCTCGGCGTTTCTATTGAGGAGTTGCTAAAATAATAAAACTATGGAAATTTCACTCGCACAACGAATTTTTAAAACAAATAAATCTTTCGTTCTTTTTCATACTCATAGCGCTACACACGAGGCAATTAAGCACGCTATCATGAGCGGCAAAAGCATGGATTTAGATATTTGTGTTGATGATTTAGGGAACCCCTATCTTGGACACTCGAAAGAATACTATGAGAAAAGTGGAGAAACTCAACCAGAAACTATGGCGTTTTGGGAAGCAATCGAATTAGTTAGCAAGGCTGGTATTCCAGTAATCGTGGACTGTAAGCATTATGATGCTTGGCCTATTGTTGAAAAGGTAATTGATAAGATTGGTGCCCATCGGTGTTTAGTTCACTCTTTTGCTACTGAACTCAAATTTGACTACGAACATAATGATCATGATTATCTTACAGAATGGTCGCCAATCAAAAAAATAACCGAGATAAAAAGTAAATTTCCTTTTGCGACAATTACAGCAAGTTGTAAGTTTCTTCCAAATGATCTACTACTATCAGCTCAATACGAAAAATTATTGTCGAATATTAGAAAAACACTCAAAGATAACGGTATTGATACTGTTTGTCTGAATGTGCCCGACAATACCATGTCAGATAAGATATTAGAATTTTTTCTTAAAGAAAAAATTCTTACCCACGTTGGAATTGATAATGTTGATATTTCAAAGCTGTCAAAAATATATGTGGGTGAGACCGATAATTTACCAGTCGCTTCAGATTGTAAGTTGATAGAGTATTAAAAGAATTTGCCGCCAAAGAAAAACTTGAAATCGTCCAATCCGAAAGGGTCGCTTCCGCAGGCGGGCGGAAGGGGGGTTTGGGGGGAATTCCGCCCGCCCTACAAATTTTGGGCGAAATCTGTTCGAATTTTTTCGAACGCACACCGCAGCGTAACGAAGTGAAGCGAGGAAAAGGAACACGCAAACTGCTTTGCGTGCGTGAAAAAAATAAGGGACTGGTTTCAGCCCTTAGCTTCCCAAGAGTCCCTGTGAACCGGTGTCCCATTCCTGAATGGGATTCTCGTCAAAAGGCCTTTTTTCTTTTTTGCCGGCAAAGAATTTTTTTTCTTCGCCACTATATTTTACGGTTTGATTATCAGTTGGCATATTATTACATCCTCCATGTAAAAAGCTATTGTATTATACGATAATAAATTACGGTGTCAATAGCCAGCTCTACCCCCTCGCCACCACTGCTCCCCAGACTTCGCGCGCGCCGGAATTTTTAAGCGCTTTGGCGCATTCGGAAAGCGTGCCGGCTGTGGTGCAAACATCGTCAACTAAAATAACTATTTTGTTTTTCAATTTCGGGCTTTCGGCGCAATCAAAAGCGCCTTTTATATTTTCCATTCGCTCTTTTCTGTCTTTTATCTCCACTTGCGGAATGTTATTTTTCGTTCGCGCTAAAACCGAATTTTCAAGCGGCAGGTCAAGACGTTTTGCCAGATTTTTTGCCAAAAGCTCTGCTTGGTTGAACCCCCGCCAGCGCAGCCGCTTTGGGTGAAGCGGAACAGGAATGACAATCTTATCGTTTTCAATATCCGGGCCAAAAGGAATCGGTTTTTCCTTCCTGAATATTTGCCGATTTTTTAATTGTTCGCGCATAAGTTCCGCGAGAGGTTTTGACAAGTCCTTTACGAAACGGTATTTAAAAACATGAATCGCTTCTTTGACTAAGCCGTTTTTTGTTTCTTTCGCGCCTGCGGCTGCCGGCTTCCAATAAGCCGCGGCGGAAATTACTCCGTCAAGCTCGCTTTTATTGCGGCAATTAAAACAGCGCGCGCCTCCCTTTGACTCGTTTCCGCAAATAGGGCACGCTTGCTTTTTAAGCAGCTCAATTTTTTTAAAACATTCTTTACAAATCCATTCGCCTTCTTTAGAACAAGACAAACATTGAATCGGAAAAATAATATCAAGAATAAAAGTGCCAATTTTCGCTAAAATAAGATTTGCCGCCATGTCTGATTTAGAAATTAGAAATTGATAATTAGAAATTTACTTACCAATCTTTATCTCAATCTCTCCTTTTTGGTTTTTGTCCGCCGAAATTTTATTTCCTTTATCAATTTCTCCGTTGATAATTTTTTCCGCAATAGGATCTTCAATTAATTCCTGGATATTTTTCCTTATCAGCCGCGCGCCGAAAGCGGGATTCAAAGACCGTTTCGCGATTTCCCTGATAACCGGATGGCTGATTGCTATTCTGTTGTTTTTCAGCCGCCGACTGAAATCTTTAAGCTGCAAGGTGGCGATTTTTTCAAGGTTTTTTGGAATCAGGGCGTTAAAAGCGATAATTTCGTCCACCCTGTTTAAAAATTCCGGCCTAAATCTTTCTTTCAGCGCTCCGGTCACCCGGTTTTTTATCGCTTCATATTCTTCGGCTAATTTTCCTGCGGGCCGGCGGGCGGGTTGCCTTTCGCTCGCGGAAAAGCCCATAGCCGAAGCCGTAAACTCCTCCGAGCCGAGGTTTGAAGTCATAATGACAATGGTATTTTTAAAATTGACTTTTCTTCCTTGGGCGTCGGTGAGCGCGCCGTCTTCAAAAATCTGAAGCAGTATGTTTGCCGCTTCGGGGTGCGCCTTTTCTATTTCGTCAAACAGCACCACTGAATAAGGATTAAGCCGAACCTGTTCGGTTAATTTTCCCCCTTCTTCGTATCCAACATAGCCGGGCGGGGCCCCGACGAGCCGCGAAACATTATGACGCTCCATAAATTCGCTCATATCTATCCTTATAAGATGGTTTTTCCCGCCAAATAATTCTTCAGCCAAAGCGTTTGCCGTATGGGTCTTGCCGACCCCGGTCGGACCGATAAAAATAAACGAACCCATGGGGCGGTGAGGACTGGAAATACTCGCTCTCTGCCGTTTTATCGCCCTGACAACCGCGCCAATGGCCTTTTCCTGGCCGATTATTTTTCCCGCTAAAGCCCGCTCCAGGTCCTTAATTTTCTTGATTTCTTCGGCCGATACGCCTTCTTCGGGCACGCCGGTGATATTTGAAATTACTTTGGAAACAATATCCGGATTTAAAATCCAAACGGCATTTTTTTCTTTATCGGCTTCACCCTCCTTTTTAAGCTCCCTGATTTTGCTTTCCATTTCATCTTCTTCTTTTTTAAGCGACAGCGCTGTTTCATATTCTTCGCGCTCCACGGCTTTGTCTTTGGCAATGATTATTTCATTTTTTTTGCGCAGCAATTCTTTGATTTGCGGATAATAATTTTTGGCGGAATTCATATTTACCAGATAAGAAGCGGCCTCGTCAATCAAATCAATCGCCTTATCGGGCAAATGCCGGTCTGGAATGAAACGCGCCGACAAATTAACCGCGGTTTTTACCGTCTCCGGAGCAATGACTATGCGGTGATATTTTTCATAGGACTGCTTCAGCCCCTCAAGGATTTTAATCGTCTCTGCGATAGTCGGTTCATCAACCAAAACCGGTTGAAACCTTCTCTCTAGGGCCGCGTCTTTGCTCAAATATTTTCTGTGCTCGGAAACAGTAGTGGCGCCGATGCATTGCAGGACTCCGCGAGAAAGCGACGGCTTCAAAATATTCGCCGCGTCCAAACTTCCGGCCGCGCTTCCCGCGCCGACGATGGTATGAATTTCGTCAATGAATAAAATCACGTCCTTTTTTTCTTCAATTTCTGTCAAAAGGTCCTTAAGCCGCGCCTCAAATTCTCCGCGGTACATTGAACCGGCAATCATCGCGCCCAAATCAAGCATCAGGACTCTTTTAGAAGAAAGATTCGGCGGCACATTCCCTTGGGAAATCCTAATGGCCAGCGATTCAACAATGGCAGTTTTTCCAACACCCGGATCGCCTATCAGAAGCGGATTATTTTTCGTTTTCCGATTAAGAATATTTATGACTCTGGACAATTCCCGCTCTCTGCCGATTATCGGCCCGATCTTTTTTTGAGCCGCTTCTTCGGTAAGGTCAACGCAAAAATAATCCAGAGCCGACTCATCGATCGCCTCAAAATTTTTTGTTTCCGGCAGAATGTTCGGCAAAAAATCGCTTTTGGGTCCGCGGCCTAAAGCGAAGCTGAAAAATCTCGCCATCACTTCGGGGAACCTGTTAGCGTTTTTCAAAACCGCCGCAATCCCGTGTTTCATCTGTCCTATGTCAACTTTTTCCCGGAGAAAAAACTCCTCAATCGCCTTGTCTTTATTTTCCAAAATTACAGCCAGAAGATGCTCGGTGCCTATGTAATTGCTGGATTGTTTTTTCGCGGCCAGCGCGGCCCTGATTATCATGTAGTTGAAAGACAAACCGGAATATTCTTCCAAGGACTTATTCTCGTAATAAAATTTTTTGAAATTGTCTATCGCTTCGGGAGTAATTTTGAAGCTTTTGATAATATGAGCGCCCAAGCTTCCTTCGCGGCGCGCGATTAAATAAAGCCAGTCCATGCAAGTGATTTTTCCCGATGATTGCTTTTCCGCTTCGGCGGCAAAAGCAAGAACGCTTTTTGCGTGTTCTGTTAATTTTGATATAATATGAGAAGGCAGTTGCATAGCTTTTAATTTAGGTAAAAGATTTTGTCCAATTATATCAAAGATATAATTAGTTCGCCCCGCCTGCCTAAATCTTATTTAGTGATTTATATAAATTATATTTTTATTGATAAATAGAATAAAATCGTAAATAAGCTTTGGGGGCAATTGGCGGGCAGGTCGGTCGGAATAATTCGCTCGTCATAAAATAAATATTGCTACATTTATTTATGCCTCGCTTTTATTCCTCCCTCACTGCCAATTATAAGCGAAGCTTGAAATTGGTTCGCTCGGTCGAAATGAAAACTGGTGTTTTTATTTCTCCCTCACTGCCAATTATAATATAATAATTAAACCCGAGTGTCAACCCCGTATAATAATTTACAAAAAATTTTAGAGAGAATAAAATCACTGAAAAGAATAAGCGATATTTTCTTGAAATATGGATTAATGTAAATTATTTGTACGTGGTCAACTTTAAATATGCAGCCGAAATCTAACAAACTAAAACGATTGATTTGCCCCGTTAGAAATGCAATTTCTAACGGGGTTTGCGCGCTTTTGCCGGCAATTGCCGCCGGCTCTGTTTTGTTTTTTGTTCTCTCCGAACTGTTTTTCTCTGGGAAAATTTATCCGGGAATTAAAATTTCCGATAATGACTTGGGGTATCTTGACCCCAAAACCGCGCAAAAACTGCTGGAAGGCAGGATAAATCTCTGGAAAAATCAAAAAATTCAAATTGATTATACGGGCGAGGGAGAACCGGCTTTGTCGGAAAAATGGGAGGCGGAACCCGAATCTTTGGGTTTTTCGCCCAGTGTGAACAAAAGCATTTTAAACGCCTATAATCTCGGCAGAACCGGCGGATTTTCAAAAATGCTTTGGCAAAGGATTGCGCTGTTTGCCAAAGGAGAAAACCTGCCGATTTATTACGACTTTGATGAAAATAAATTTAACGCTTACATCAATAAAAATTTTTCTTTTCTGGAAAGGGCCGGCAAAAACGCTTCTTTGTCTTTTAAAAACGGAGTGCTTGCGGAAACACGGCCGGAAAGCGGCTTGCAGATTGATCGCCGCGAATTGAAAGAAAAAATCGTAAAAAACATTGAAAATCTGAAAAACGAATCCGTAGCCGTTAAAATAATCGTTTCGCCTCCGGAAATCTCCGTACTGCAGATTAAGTCGGCAAAAATTCAGGCGCAAAGCGTATTGGACCGCGATTTTTTTCTTAGGTATAAAAATAAATCATGGGGTCTTGATAAAAACTTGATGATTTCTTCTTTTGAATTCACTGCGGAAAAAGACCAGTCAAGCGGGGAAAAAGTCTTATCAATTAAAATGAACAGCGAGCCGTTCCTTGAATATCTGGAAAAAATACAATTTGAAATAAACAGCCAGCCGCGAGACGCGGTGCTTGCCGTGGAAAATAACAAGGTAATTGTTGAATCCGGAGGCGAAAACGGAGCCACGCTTTTAGGCAAAACCAGCGCCAAAAAAATCAGCGAAGAAATACTGCTCAAAACCAAGCCGGCTTCCATACTCGCTTCAGAAAACCAGACAAGTATTTTTGACAATCCAAAAAACAATAAAAAAAATATTGAGATTGAATTAGCGGTTGAGGAAAAAGAACCCGCGATAAGCCAGAAAAAAATTTCCGAAATGGGCATTGATTCCCTGGTCGGTTTGGGAGAGTCGGATTTTTCCGGTTCTCCCAAAAATCGGCGCCATAATATCGCTGTTGGCGCCGCAAAATTCAACAATATCCTGATTGTTCCGGATGAAGAGTTTTCGTTTAATAAAATTCTCGGGGAAGTTGACAAAAAAAACGGATATTTGCCCGAACTGGTGATTAAGGGAGACAGAACGATTCCCGAATACGGCGGAGGCCTGTGCCAGATTTCCACAACCGCATTTCGCGCGGCAATTTATTCAGGCCTGCCGATTATTGAAAGACAGCCCCACGCTTATCCAGTGGTTTATTACAACCCGCCGGGAATGGATGCGACCATTTATCCGCCTCATCCGGATTTGAGGTTTAAAAATGATACGGCTGGACCTATCCTTATTCAGACCAAGATAATAAAAAACCAGCTGATTTTTAATTTTTTCGGAAAGAAAATTGACCGCAAAATAAAAATTATCGGCCCGAATATTTACGACAAAAAACCGGATGGCTCAATGAAGGCGGTTTTCTGGAGGGAAATTTATGAAGGAGAAAAACTGGTCAAAAAAGATATTTTCAGGAGCGTTTACGCTTCGCCCGAAAAGTATCCGCACAAAAATCCGTTTGAATAAAAATTGGCCCGACATATTCGCCAAAATCCGGTCTTGCTAAAAATAATCCCGAGTGCTCGGGATTATTTTTGTGGGTGGCTATCGGGGGTCGAACCCGAGATAACAGGGCCACAGCCTGTTGTGTTACCGCTACACCATAGCCACCATACAATAACTTATAACTGACAACTTATAACTTATAACAAATTGGAATTATTTTTAATATGTTTTTTAAACCCGCCGAGTTGTTTGGAAATGCTTTTGCAATTTTCAAATAGTTTTTTAAATAATTCTTCAGAGATAATTTTATTATCTTTCAGCACATCCAATCCGGCGAGCGTTTCATTTACCGACCCGATTGCGATATCAAAAAATCTGTTTAATTCTTTGTCTGAATTTTTTCCGCTTCCCTCTGCAATATTCAATATTATGGAAAGTGCTGATCTTACAAGCTGATTTCCAAATTCATACTTAAGGTGTAGCGGTATCCTTGAAGTAATTTTAATAACCTCTCCCAAAAGCACTTTTGCGTCTTTGTATACTTTCCAATTCAAAAACCTGAATTCATCCATATTGTTAGTTATAAGTTATTGGTTATTTGTTAATCTTAATTTTTATATTCTAAGGTTATTAGTTATAGGTTATCAGTTATTTGTTAAATAAAGTGGGTTCGGCGGGGATCGAACCCGCGACCTTGGGATTAAGAGTCCCCTGCTCTACCGACTGAGCTACGAACCCGGAAAATAACTTATAACAAATAACTATTGTTATGAGTTATGAGTTATGAGTTATGAGTTATGAGTTATGAGTTATGAGTTATGAGTTATGAGTTATGAGTTATGAGTTATGAGTTATTAGTTATTAGTTATTGTGGGTGCCCTCGGAGGGAATCGAACCCCCAACAACAGTTCCGAAGACTGATGTGATATCCGTTTCACCACGAGGGCGCTCTTTTCCCGCAGAACATCCTATTCTATACAGAAAATTTAGAAAAAGTCAACCCAGTGCTCTCGATAAGAATTTCACCCCCGCACCAATAGTCCCCTCAGAGGGAATCGAACCCCCATCTCGACCTTAGAAGGGTCTTGCTCTGTCCATTGAGCTATGAGGGGAAAATTGGTGTGGGGGCGCGCCTACATCTCGACCTTAGAAGGGCCTTGCTCTACTTGCCCCGCACTTCCGCCCGTGGCGGATGGTGCGGGGTCCATTGAGCTACGGAGGCGGATAAAAACAAATCCCGAGCACTCGGGATCATGGAAGAGTCCTTTTTAAAAACATAGCATCAATTTCTCTAAAAGTCAACCCCGTTAGAAGTCTTAAGCCGCACTTATTATTAAAATAAGTCGTAAGGCGAAGCCGCTTTCGCTTGATAACCTTGGAAAATATCAAGAGTAAGTTCGGACTTCTAACGGGGTCAACCCGCCACTTTTACGGAACTGGCGGCTGTTTGGACGAATACGGTAAAAATGGGTTTTTGTAGGATTTGGACAGGTCTTCGCCTAAAATTTTTTCCCGCGCCTCAATCCGCTTATCTATTTTATTGATAATATCTTTGCGAATATTCACGGTAAGCGGTCTTGTGTTCGTCTCGCCGTAAACAAAGACTTCTTTTTTCGCGGCATAAATTTGATTCATTACTATATATAAGTCGTAAAAAGCAATAAAGGAAAAAAGCGTCCAAACGGCAATTCTGGAATATTTATATCCGTAAAAAACTCTTAATTTCGCGGAAACCGCTCCAAAATATTTATTTTGCATAATTATGTTTTTATAGACCGCGAATTGACATATTGTCAAAAGAAAAAACTTTAACCACCAAGGTGCTTCTTATGCCAGAACTTTCTTTCTTGGGATCTGCGCCAATATTTATGGAATCAATATATGCGTAATAAGGCATACTTTCAAGATAAGAAATAAACTTAATTAGATTCCCAAAACTGCCCTTTACGGCCAGTTGCATAGTAAAACCGCCTTTCTCTCCCATTGTTTTTTTGCTGTTTGCTCCAACTGATGAATCCGCAGGAGGCGCCGGAACGCTTACAAAGCTTATTTCAAGCGAATTTGAGGTTTTGTCAGCCAGATTTTCCAGTGTTTTAATAAAATCGGGCAGATCATTATTGTTGACAAAATATTTTCTCATTTCCGCGATTTTATTTACGGCAAAATTATAATTTGACAGCGATTTGGACAAATATTTTTCTTTCAAGCCGTATTCCGCGATGATCGTTTTCTTCTCCACAATCTTAGCAACCTCATAATCGTTAAGTTTTTTTGTTTCAATAATACCCTGCCAGGCAAAAACCGAGCAAACGGCGAAAATCGCAGCCACTGACAAATAAAATTTTTCTTTTTCCCGCATAATAAATTTTAATCGTTTTCCAAAAAGTTTTTTTGCTTAAAATTTTTAAACAGAATAGTCCCGCGGAATTTGAAATCGGCGTCGGTTTTTTTAACAAGGTTGTCCAGCGGCGCTTGAATGTCTTTGAAATCTGCGGAGCTTTCAAGAATTGCTTGAAGCGCCAAAATCGCGTCTCTTGTTTTCGCGCGGCCTATTATTGTGAAGATTCCTTCGTTGGGAGACAAAACTTCTCCCAAAGCGTATTTTGAATTAAGCTCAAGTGAAAAAATTTGCGCGTCCGACGGAACTGCGCCGGTTATTTCAGTTAAAACCTTTGACCAATAAATTTGCTCCGCTCCGATTTTGTCAATATTTATCAAAAGATCGTTGATATTTTTTGACGATTTTTCTAAAAAAGACATTTGTTGCAAGCTTGTATTGTATTTGTAAAAATCTATCTTTTGATCCAAGTCGTTCAGCGTATTGTTTAAATACAGCCGGCTAACCCAAAAAGGCAGTGAAAGAAATATCAAAACCATAAAAACAAAAGAGCCCCAAAAAATTACATTCTTGGTAAGGCTAATCCAGTATAATGTCTTTTTTCTTTCCGGCGGCAAAAGATTCAGAGAAATCATATTCTTCGCCAACTGGCGAATCAAATTAAAAATTTAAAGTTAAAAGTTTTTGTGTTTCGCTTCGCGAAACTCATTACTTTTGAGTTTTGAGTTTTGAGTTTAGCGAAGCGCCTATGTATTATACAGGGCCAGTCCCAGCGCGGTTGTGTAAAAAAGCGATTCGCTCCGGCTTATAGGAGGGATTTCTCCGGCTCCAATATTATAAATTCCCTCCCATGGATTCGCGACTTCCACTGTCTTTCTTAATAACAGGGACAAATATGAACCCATACCCATCAGGTTCGCTCCGCCGCCGCAGATTATTATTTTAAAATCCGATCTGGGCGAAATTCCAAAATAACTGTTGTAATAGCTGATAGAGCTTTTAATTTTTAAAACCAGTTCGCTTAACTGCGGTTCAAGCAATTTAAATATTTTCTTTCCTTCTTCCGACTGCTTTAAAATACCTATTTCGCGCTTCAGTTTTTCCGCCTTTTTAATACCCACTCCGAATCCTTTGCTCAGTGCGATGCTGAAGCCCTCTCCGGAAATTGGAATACTTTGTGTGAATCTCAAAAATGGATGCTTATAAAAAATAAAGCTTGTTCTGTCCCGCCCCAAATCAATTATCAAAACCGCTTGCGGGTCTTCCTGGTTTTTAAACAATCCTCTCACGGTCGCCACTGATTCCGCCTCAAGTGCGACGGGGATCAAGCCGCACCTGTCCATAATTTCCAAATACGAATCGGCTAAAATCTTCGGCGTAGCAGCCACAAAAACATCCGTGCAACTCTCTTTGCCGTTAATCGGGCATTCTTGGGTATCAAGAATATGCCAATCCAGATACATTTCTTCGCTGGAAAGAGGAAAATGTTCTTCCGCTTTCGCGCGGATCATTTCTTCCGCGTTCTCTTCGTTTATTTTTGGCGTTATTTTAATCACCCTGATAAAGCATTTTGACTCGGGAAGGCTTAAAACCACCTCCCTGCCTGCAGTGGGGCGGGGTTTTGCCGCAAGTATTGTCTCCTTAATTTCCCCGATAAGCGCTTCGGTGTTTTTTATTTCCCCGCCAGCAACTATCTTTTCCGGAATTTCTCTTTTATTATAGCTTTTCAGCCGCAGTTTTCCCCCTTGCTTCTGAAACTGGGCGATCTTAATTGACTGGTCGGAAAAATCAAGCCCGAAAGCCGGTATCCGGTTAAATGTCTCTTTAATAAAATTAAAATCCATAAATTTGATATTAAAATATTGGATATTTGATATTATTCTTCTTCAATATCTATCTATGAATTACGAAATGTCTTGTTTTTGTCATTGCGAGGAGTCCCGATCCCGAGTCTTCGGGACTGGCATTCGCCAGAGATTCCTCGCTATGCTCGGAATGACAAAGTACTATTTCGTAATTCAAAGTAATATCTAATATCCAATATAAGAACAAAATTGTAGCGTCATAAAACCTTGAAAAAATCAAGATTGGAAATTGAGGAATAATGATATTATAGCAGATTATTCCGTTTCGTTCCAGTTGTCAATTTGCCACCCCGCTCCCGGGCCGCTGGAAAAAGACGCGTTAACAAGCCCTTGGTTGTATGTAACCGAAGCCAAGTTATCAAGCCGCAGCTTGTGCGCGGTAGCTTCGGTAATATCAACGCCGTTGTGCAAGTTAATCATGCCTCTGGACGCGTAAAATATTACGCCGGTCGCCTGGTTGTGAATATCAACGGCGCCGTTATGATCTCCGCACGCTTTGCCGTCTGGAGAGGTCGCGCTTGTCCCGTCGCACTGAAGCGTGGTAAGCATCATCAAGAAACTGCCGGCGGCGCCAGAACCCGAAAATGTTCCGTTGTTGCTTACATGTATCCAGCCATCCGCGAGCACCACGCATGAATTTTCTCCGTATGAAGCAAGGCATTGAACAGCGGAACCGTTGCTTATATCTATATTGCCGCGCACATAAAGCGTTCCGGCGACAGAAAGAGTTTTGTTATTGCTGGTCATAACAAGATTGCCCGTAATCTCTTTCGGTCCCAGCGAAATATTATTCGCGACGTTGTAATTTCCGCTAATCGTTCCGCCGGACACTGCGTCCGCTTTCCAGTCGGCGATATTGCTCGCTGAAATCGGCTCTGGCAAAATATCCGGATCAGAACTACCCGGATAAGCCGCGCCTGGAGTCAAGGGATCGGAACAAAAGGTTTTGGTCGGAGCGTTTAAAAAATTCAGGGAACTTGCGTCAATCGTCTGATAATAAGCGTCGCCGCAAATTTTGCTGTTTTCAATGGTATTCGCGCGCGCGCTTAGCCCGACTGTCACATTTTTGATTTTATTGCCTCCGGCAACATACGCGTCACCCGTGATTTTCGCTCCTGAATCCCCTTGTATTTTTCCGTTTGAATATATGTTTCCGTCAATTGTTGAATTATTACTCATTTCAAGACCGCCTTCTCCAATCTGAACCCCGTAATGGAAAGATACGATGTCAGCGGTAATGGTAAGCCGGACCCGAGTTTTTCGGACATTGTTAAGATAAGTGGAAACCGAATCAATTGTAGTTACGCTACCGACTGTGCTAAAACTTTGATTAATGGAAGCTCCGTCAAGGTTCAGAACTCCCGAAGGCAAATCATAATTTTTCAATTTGCGCAAGACCGCGTCTTCGGCGCCCGATTCAGCCGAATAATATGATTGCGCTGAAAAGATAAGATTTTTACTTACTTGCGTTCTGGTAAGAATAATCGCGCTTACGGAAAAGGTAACTATTAAAACCATACCTGTTACCATAAAAAGCGCCAGCAAGGCGGCGAAGCCGAATTCGTTGAGTCCATATTTTTTAATCATACATTTGTCGCGTTATCTCAAAGCTATGGTATTGATAAGATGAATTTTAGAACCAGAAATAAAACTATTTTTCGGCTTAATAAGAATGTCAACTGTTACCGATTCTCTCTGTTTGCTTCCGGGAGAATTCTTGTAATAATAAAAATTGATTGATTCAACTATCATGTCGGGGGAACTCAGCGCGACTGGACTCGCCCCGTCTTTTTTAAAAAAAACCGCGTTATTCTCAATATAGAAATCAACATAGCCGATGTTTTCTCCGGCTAAAACGGTCTGGGTGGTAGCCAAAGACATCTGGTCTCCTTTGGCGGCGTTGAAATTATAATTTCTGAAATTGCTGGTGGGAAGATAAATATATTTTGAATTCCGTGTTTCGTAGGATATCCTCTCCATAATATCGGAGCCGTTATAACTCGCTTCGGTCAGAGCGGTTATCTTGGCATTGGTCTTGGATATAATCATCACGACTTCAATAATGACAACGGATATTATGCCCACCAGAGCGGTATAAAGCAGCATCTCTATCAGCGTATAGCCGCCGCGTTGTTTAGCCCCGTTAGAAGTCGTCTTATTTACTCTTGATGTTGTTTGTTGATGCATAATGTTTTTAGAATATCTCCTATTGTTGTGCTGCGGAAAAAATTATTCAATTTTTTCCGCCCAAGACTTCTAACGGAGTTCATGTTCTAATATAAATTAGCCAAATAAGCGGAAAGGGTAATTTGTTTTGCGGCCCCGCTTTCGGTCCACGAAACATTGGAAGTAATTTTTAAAGTATTGGCGTCTATCGCGCCGCCGCTTGAAACAATATTGTCGTTTGCGTCGCGCTGCGCTTGGGAAGTTGTTATCCATACCGTATATTTGCCGATGTTTTTTGTTCCGGATTGCGCGGCCCATTTCTGCGGGCTTGAGGCGTCTGCCGCAAAATAATAATTTGCTCCCGGCGTCAGGCCGGAAACGCTTGCCCAGCTTGCGTCGCGAATCGCCCGCGCCTGCTCTAAAGACGACTCTGCCAAATACATCGCCTCAACACGGGTGATATTTTGCGCCGTCGCTCTTAAAGACAGGCTGAGATACTGCTCAATGCTCAAAAAAATGCCCGCTCCCACCGCTACAACCAAAATTATCTCAATCAGCCCGAATCCTTTTGTGGTGAGTTGCGTTAAACCGTTTTGCTTAAAGTTATTCACCCCGTTAGAAATGTTATGTTTCTGTGCTTCCATAATTGGTTTTTGTGAATACCCGTTGAAATTTGTAATTTCTAACCCCGTTAGAGATAAATCTCTAAACGGGGCTAACGGGGTTCATAAAAAAAGATTATTGTATTTGCGTCACGCCGCCGTAGAATGAATCGGGAGTCATGGTTACGGTGCCGTCGGCGTTTTCAGTATAGGTGGCGATTTTTTTTACCACTCCGCCGTCAATAAAAGAAACTGTCGCCGACTTCGTGTTTTTAGTGCGGTCGCGCATTATGCAAAGCAATGTAGTTACCGAATCAAGGGCAATCGTGTGAACCCTTATTTCTTGGCCGACACTATCCACGGTAGTCGTACCCTGCCAACTGAAGGATGTTTTATCTCCGTTAAAATATAACGCGGTATCAATATCGTTGGTAACCGTGCCGCCAGCGGCGGTAAACTCCAATCTCAAGGTAGAAGAGTTTTGTATGCTCCACGGAAGTGAAAAATGAATATGGCGGCCGTCAACGAGCGGCGGCGCGGAACTGGCTTGAAACGAGCCGGAACCGGCTTGCGCTTCGGAATTAATTACGATTTGCCTGATTTTGGAATTATCGGTTTTAATCCTTATGCCCACTGTCCCGGAATTGCTTGTGCCGCCGGTCAAGCGGCCAAATATCATATCAATACCTCCGCCCGAAAGAGCGACGTTGTAGATTTCAACATTTGGTGGCGGGTTAAAAATTTGATTTGTTGGCGCGCCATCAACAAAAGCGCCGCCGGAAAAAAGAACAAAGCGATTATTTAAAACATCAAAATGAATCCCATAATTGGAATCATTTAAGGCCCCCAGAGAATAATTTTTCGCCAACTTGATTTTCGCCTCAATCATCTGCCTTGTGTTTTCCAAATTTACATTGTCGGAAAAAGATTTCCATGAGGGAACCGTGAGAACTGCCGCGACGGACAAAACCAAAATTATGACGATAATTTCTATCAAAGTAAAACCCCTTACTCTCTTTGCCCCGTTAGCCCCGTTTAGAGATTTATCTCTAACGGGGTTAGAAATTGCATTTCTAACGGGGTTTGTGTTTAAAAAACTTTTCGCTTCGCTCATACGGTATCGGCGATTGAATACATCGGCTGAATTATGGAAATCGCGAAAAAACCCACGGCAATACCCATAACAATCATTAGAATCGGCTCAATAATCGTGGATAGATTTTTGGTCGTTTCACTGACTTCATCTTCGTAAAATTTAGCCAAATCCAGTAGAATGTTGTCAAGCGAGCCCGTCTCTTCTCCAACCTCAATCATCTGAAGAACGAGAGGCGAATACAAATCGCCAAACTCTCCAAGCGAGTCCTTCAGCCGCAATCCTTTTTCAATGCGTTCGGCCGCTACTCGCGTTGATTCTTGATAATAATAATTGGAAAGCGTTTTGGACACCGTTTTTAAAGCAGTACTTATGGAAACGCCTCCCTTAATCAGCGAGGAGGTGGTTCGGGCAAAGCGCGCGATATTAACCTTTTGGGAAATATCTCCGAAGATTGGAAGTTTTAAAATAATCATATCAACGAATTTGCTGTTTTTGCCCCTTAAAAACAATTTGGCGCTCATTGCCAAAAAAATCAGCGCTGCCAGAATTAAAACACCGTGATTTAAAAACAAATTGCTTAGGGCGATTAAAAATTTTGTTGACGCCGGCAACTCCACATTCATTGATTGGAAAATTAGCGTAAGTTTTGGAATTATGTAAACCATAACAATAATGCCGACCGCTACCATAGCCGTTAAAACCACCGCCGGATAAATCATCGCTCCTTTTATCTTGCTTCTCAGCTCGTAGTCCTTCTTCATTTGTTCGGAAAGAAGCGAAAGAGTGGAATCTAAAGAGCCGCTTAATTCGCCTATCCTGATCATGTTCACAAAAAGATCGTCAAAGACCTCCGGATGAGCGCTTAAAGCGTCGGCAAAAGAGGTCCCTTTCGCGATATCATTGTTTATCTTTTTTACAACTTCCGCGAATTTCGCGTTTTTTGTCTGTTTTTCAAGCGCGGCAAGGGACTTGGACAGAGAGAGGCCGGCCTTCACCATTATTGACAGATGGTGGCTAAACATTATTATTTCAATTTGCGGCACTCTGAATAAATTGCCGAAAACATTGGCGTCTTTTTTCGCGCTATAAGCGGAGTTTGTCATAAAATTGAATTTATTTGAATTATGTAATTCCCCTTCGCAACATTTCGCTTGATATTAGCGCCTTTTCGCTTCTATGTTTTTTAGAAGCGAATCCTTGCGAATATCAGGCGAATCAACGCTAATAAATACAATTCGTAATTGAAAGATATTATTCCTTTACCGCCCTCATAATTTCTTCAAGCGAAGTAATTCCTTTTATCGCTTTAATAAAACCGTCTTCCGCGATGGTGATCATGCCTTCTTCAACGGCCAATTGCTCTATTTGGTCGGCAGTCGCGCCTTTGTTTATGCACGAGCGAAGATTATCCCCGATCTCCAAGACTTCATAAATGCCTACCCTGCCTTTGTATCCTTCTTTGCGGCAGCGCTCGCATCCAGAGGAATGATAAAAATCCATTTCTTCCAATTTTTTGACATTGGAAATTTTCTCCCGATTTATAATTTTTATAATTCTTTCAATTTTAAACTTTTCTCCTATGCTCTTTGTCTCGACTTTTCCAAGTTTGTATGGGCGGCGGCAGTCCGGGCAAAGTTTGCGCACCAATCTTTGGGCAATAATAACGTTGACGGTGGTGGCCACCAGAAACGGCTCCACCTTCATATCCAGAAGCCGCGGCAGAGTCGCAGAAGCGGAATTTGTGTGCAGGGTTGATAAAACCAGATGGCCTGTAAGGGCGGCGTGAATGGCCATCTCGGCGGTATCCTCGTCGCGGATTTCGCCGACCATAATAATATCCGGGTCCTGGCGCAGAAGCGCGCGCAATCCCGAGGCGAATGTCAATCCGATTTTCGGAGATACCTGAGTCTGGTTTACGCGCGGCATGCGGTATTCTATCGGATCTTCCACGGTATTTATGTTGACTTCGGGAGTATTCAATATTTCCAAAAGGGAATAAAGCGTGGTGGTCTTTCCGCTGCCGGTGGGGCCGGTTACAAGAATCATTCCGCTTGGCTTGCCAATCGCTTTTTTAACCGCCTCTATCGACTTCCCCCAAAAACCGAGATTCTCCAGATTAAGCCCCTTTAAATTTTCGTTAAGAAGGCGCATTACCACTTTTTCGCCGTCAAAAATAGGAAGAGTGGAAACACGAAAAGCGATTTTATAATCATCCTTTTCAATTTTAAATCTGCCGTCTTGCGGAAGACGGTGCTCGTCTAATTTTAAATTCGCCAAAACCTTAATCCTGGCCGCTATTCCTTGTTGAACTTGCTTGGGCAAAATCATCGCGTCGCGCAAGACCCCGTCAACCCGATAGCGCACAATGACATCTTTTTCTTCCGGCTCAATGTGGATATCGCTTGCCCCCTCGACAATCGCGTGCAAGAGCAATGTATCCACGATTTTAATTATCGGAATATCCTCGGCTGCATTTTCAAGATCGGTTTTCTGCGCTCCGCTTTTTTCTTCTCCGATAATTTTTAATTCTTTCGCCGGATGGCTCTCTTTTATAATTTCCTCAAATTCCGCTTCCAAACTTTTGTGGTATTGCTTGAGCGCGTTTTTAATTCCGCCCGGCGTGGCAAAACGAGTAATAATATTCAAACCGGTTTTTTTTCTGATAAACTCAAGTGTCTGAAAGTCGTCGGGGTCAAGAAGCGCCACCAAAAGATTATCTCCGTTTTTTCTGAACGCCACGATGCTGTGCTCCCTGGCAATCGGTTCGGGGATCAGCCCTAAAACTTCTTTTGGAATAATTATCGTTTCCAGATTAACAAACGGAACTCCTTTCATATACGCGAGAATTTTGTACAGATCCTCTTCTTTTATTAGGCGCTTCTCCAAAATCAGACTCACGGGGTCGGTTTTTTCCCTTGCCGCGGATTTAAAAACTTCGTCTATTTTTTTCCCGGGCAAGAACTTTGAGTCAATCAAAAATCCTCTTAACTGATTGTTGTCTACGCGCATAGCTTTTTAATTTTGTCCTCAATGCTTTATCGTCATCAATAATTAAAATTTTCCGAGACATAATTTTTAATATCCGTTACGCTCACATTATATCAAAACAGCTGTTTTGTAGCAACAGCCGAAAAATTATCAAGTGAATAAAACGCCGGAGTGAAAAAATAAACCGTGTATTCTGTTTCCTTGTTTAAATTTTCGCTTGAAGATGGATACATAATAATAGAGATCTACTCGGAAACCTGGTTTCCAAGTTTAAAATTCAGGCGTTCTTTCCGTGGCAATGCTTGTACTTAATAGGTCTTCCGTCGGGTTTACTCGCTCCGCACGGGCAGGGAGCGTTGCGGCCCGCCTTCGTTCCCCGAACTTCGGCGGGCAAGCCGACTTCTTTCTTTTTGGTTAAATTATCTTGCGCGGGAGGTTCGGCCGCGGAAGCCGCGCCTGAATAAACCAGCGGCTGCTGGGAATTATTTTGGGGCGGAGCAGTTTCGAACTGGTTTTTCGCCGGCTGTACCGCAACCTTAAAAATCGTATTTGCTATCTGCGAATTTATCGCCGCCAGCAATTTTTGAAAAAGATTATACGCCTCTTTTTTGTACTCAATCAGCGGATCTTTCTGGCCGTAGCCGCGCAAGCCGATTCCCTGGCGCAAATGCTCCACCGTTTCCAAATGTTCAACCCACAATAAATCAATCATATTTAAAACAACCGCCTTCTCAATCTGGCGCATCACTTCGGCTCCGAATCTTTTTTCCCGCTCTTCGTATTTTTCCGCCAACAGCCCGGAGAGGCATCCGATTATTTTTTTTCTGATTTCTTCTTCGTCGCCATGGCTTTCATAAAATCCTTTTAGCTCGCCCTTTATCGGCGCCGGCGAGCCCAAAATGGCAGCCATCGTTTCGGCGATTTCTTTCATATCCCAGGCGCTTCGGCCGCCTTGCGTGTGAAACAGAACGACTTTTTCCGCTTCCGAGGCCAGAATCTTCATAACTTCTTGTTTAAGCGGCTCTTTCCCCGACAAAAACTTGTTTCGCGCGCCGTAAATTATTTCCCTGTGCTTGTTCATCACATCGTCGTATTCCAAAATGTGCTTGCGCAGGTCAAAATTATAGCCCTCTATCTTCGCTTGCGCGTCGCCGATAATTTTTGAAATAATTTGGGCTTCAATCGGCTGGTCCTCTTCAACGCCCAGAGTATCCATCAGGGATTTTATTCTTTCCGCGCCCAAAATCCGCATCAATTCATCCTCCAGAGAAACGAAAAACTGGCTGGATCCCGGGTCCCCCTGCCTGCCGGCTCTTCCGCGCAACTGATTGTCAATTCTGCGCGCTTCGTGCCTTTCGGTGCCCAAAACATGCAAGCCGCCCGAGTTCGCCACTCCTTTACCAAGCTTGATATCGGTTCCGCGGCCAGCCATATTTGTCGCGATGGTAATCGCGCCGCGCTCGCCAGCTTTGGCAATAATCGCCGCCTCGCGCTCATGGTTTTTTGCGTTTAAAACTTCATGCGCCAGTCCTTCGCGAATAAGCATCGCGCTTAAAATTTCCGACTTGCCGATGGAAATAGTTCCCACTAAAACCGGCTGGCCGCTTTTATGCCGCGCTTTTATCTCTTCAGCGACGGCTTTGAACTTTCCTTTTTCAGTTTTATAAATTCTGTCCGGCATATCAATGCGGATCATTTTTTTGTTGGTGGGCGCGACGATAACTTCAAGTTTGTACACTTTGAAAAATTCCTCGGCGCTTGTCGCGGCTGTGCCGGTCATGCCCGCAAGTTTTTTGTAAAGACGGAAGTAATTTTGGAAAGTAATAGTAGCCATCGTCTTGCTTTCTTTCTGCACCGCCACTCCTTCTTTCGCTTCAATCGCCTGATGCAAGCCGCCGGAATACCTTCTGCCAGCCATCAAACGTCCGGTGAAATCGTCAACGATAATCACTTCTCCGTTTTTCACCACATAATCCCTGTCTTTTTTGAAAAGCGCCTGGGCGCGCAAGGCCTCTTCCAGATGGTGCACGAATGAAATTTTTCCCTCTTCGTAAATATTGCCCATACCCAATTCTTTTTCCACTTTGTCTATGCCGGAGTCAGTCAGAGCCGCGGAGCGCATTTTATGGTCAATGTTGTAATCCTCGTTTTCTTTGAGCCGCGGAACAATTCGCGCGAATCTTTCGTAAAGCTTTGCTGATTCTTCGTCGGGCGCAGAAATTATCAGAGGCGTGCGCGCTTCGTCAATTAAAATGCTGTCCACTTCGTCAACAATCGCGTAATAAAGGGGCCTCTGGGCTTTCTGCGCCGTGTCCCAGACCATATTGTCGCGCAAATAATCAAAGCCGAATTCATTGTTCGTGCCGTATAGAATATCGCATTGATACGCTTCCCGCCGGCTTATCGCTTGCAGGTTTTCCATTTCCACGGTCACTTCGTTTTTATCCGGCCCGACTTTTGGAACAAACTTATAAGAGGATTCGTGGTTCAAGCATGCCGCGCTCGCTCCCAAAGCGTCGTAAACCGGGCCCATCCAGTTAACATCTCGGCGGGACAGATAATCGTTAACTGTCACCAGGTGGCTGCCTTTTCCGGCCAAAGCGTTCAAGTACAGCGGGAAAACCGCGGCCAATGTTTTTCCTTCGCCGGTTTTCATTTCCGCGATTTTCCCCCGATGCAAAACGATTGAACCCAAAAGCTGGACATCAAAAGCGCGCTGGCATATGGTCCGCCGAGCCGCTTCGCGGCAAGCCGCGAACGCTTCTGGCAAAATGTCATCCAATGTTTTGCCTTGAGAAAGCAGCGCCCTAAATTCCGATGTTTTCGCTTTCAGCGCTTCGGGACTTAGCTTTTCATATTCTTCCTCAAACGAATTGATTTTTTCAACGGTCGGCGCCAGTTTTTTAATGTATTTTTCGTTGGCGTCGCCGAAAATAAGAGAAATTATTGACATAAAATATTGCCTAAAAACTTTATTTTTTCTCCGGGCTTAATCGTACCGGTTTTAATAATCCCGGCAGATTTTTCCTCGCTGGCCCGCTTCGCCATAGCTTCAACAAGACGAGCAGGCGCGGCGCCGTCACCGGACTTTTTTGCCGGCTTAAAGCTTTCTGGCTTGTTTTTCACCGCTTCTTCCAAAGAAATGAATTTTTGCCGCGGGGCGCTTTGGCCGCCGATGCCAGGCGAAGCGGCTGACCTGCCTGCTGGTAGGCAAGACTGGCGGATATCTTTCAAACAATCGCGGCAATAGGTTTTTCGCCTCGGGTCCGGTTCAAACGGAACTTTTATTTTTTTAAAGCATTTTTGGCAAACCGCGTCATAATATTTTCTGTTGTCTTCAGCCATAGGAATTTCCCTGTTTTCTCTCTTGGCGCCCGAATTTTTTCCGCCAGCCGGTGAATTTGCTTTTGGCAAAGCATCAGTTTCGCTTTCTATTTTTTTATTTGCGGAGTTGGCGTTGTTTTCGTTTTCACTTACAAGCCCGCTCCAGCGCATAATCTTTTCTTCAATAACCGCCCGGGGAGTCGCGAACTTTTCCCGCGAGATTTTGATTATTTTCTCTCTGTTTCCCTTTTTTAGCTCTTCGGAAAGCGGCGGCAGATTGGTCGCCGAAAAAGCGTCGCTAGTCACCCCGTCAATCATCAGTTTCAGATAAACATTGTATTTGGCCAGATTCACCAGGTCATTCATCATAAAAACCGGTTCAAATTCCTTTTCCAGATATTCAGCGTCGGTCGCGCCCACGCGAAAAGTGATTATAGTTCCCACATTTCCGAAAACCGCGTCGCGAACCACGGTGTTTTGGTCCGTAGCCAATTGCCCGATATACTGGTGCGCGATAGTCAGATTAAGCCGGTATTTTCTCGCCTCTGAAAGAATATTGGCGAATGATTCGGTCGCGAAGTTTTGGAACTCGTCAACATAGAGGTAAAAGTCCTCGCGCTCGCTTTCCGCCATATCCACCCGAGACATAGCGGCAAGCTGGATTTTGGTAATCATCATCGCGCCCAGAAGCGCCGAATAGTCCTCGCCGATTCTGCCTTTTGCCAAATTGATAATCAGAATTTTTTTCTTGTCCATCACTTCACGCAAGTCAATTAACGACTTTGTCTGGCTTACAATGTTTCTCACTAAAGAACTGGACAAAAACTGCCCGATTTTGTTTTGAATCGGCGCGATGGCTTCTGCCTGAAACTTGTCCGGATAGCGTGAAAATTCGTCAACCCAGAAAGACCTTACCACTGGATCAGTGATTTTTTTCACGACTTTCTGGCGGTAGGGCTTGTCAACCAGCATCCGCGGAACGCCGAGCAGAGTACTGCCCGGGTATTCCAAAAGCGCCAGAATCGCGTTGCGCAAAACATATTCCAGGCGCGGACCCCAGCTGTCCGCCCATATTTTTTTAAACACGCCGATAAGCCCGGAAGCGACCAGGTGCCGGTTTTTTGAGTCAACTTTTTCCATCACATTGAAAGCAATCGGCCAATCAATGTCCGCGGGATTGAAATAAATCACATCATTAACGCGGCTGGAGGGAATGTAATCCAGCATTTTTTCCGCGAAATCGCCATGCGGGTCAACCAAAGCAATACCGTTGCCGCTGGCGATATCGGAATACACCATATGCTCAAGCATAGTTGTTTTTCCCATGCCGGTCTTTCCGATAATATAGATATGTCGCCTGCGGTCGTCTTTTTTGATTCCGAACCTCTGTTTTTGTCCGCGATAATTTGTTTCCGCGAAAAAAGTTATTTCATCAGGCATAAAAGTCACTTAAAATTTATCTCTTCATTATATTATCTTCGTTATTTTTATTAATAATCTTTAACTTTTTATATTTATTTCTAAATCCGAAATCCTAAACACGAAATTCTAAACAAATTCCAAAACCCAAGCTACAAATCACAAACAAAGCACAAATATAATTTATTATAGAGTTTGTAATTTGCTAATTGTGTTTTGTTTGGAATTTGAGATTTGTGATTTGTTTAGGATTTAGATATTCGAATTTAGGATTTGCTGATTTTATCCATATGGATAAAATCAGCC
>Ga0180732_1000540_pt1 | contig 31352 bp, 24 predicted proteins | sample KR11_01MetaG_FD_148674 | JGI IMG/M metagenome (GOLD analysis project Ga0180732, IMG submission 148674) | Groundwater microbial communities from the Olkiluoto Island deep subsurface site, Finland - KR11_0.1 MetaG | ecosystem: Environmental > Aquatic > Deep subsurface > Groundwater | place...
TTACTCGATGATTTTTGCCACGACGCCGGCGCCGACGGTGCGACCGCCTTCGCGGATGGCGAAGCGCAGGCCATCTTCCATCGCGATCGGCGCAATCAGCTTCACCGTCATTTGCACGTTGTCGCCCGGCATTACCATCTCGATGCCGGCCGGCAGTTCGCAGGCACCCGTCACGTCGGTGGTCCGGAAGTAGAACTGCGGACGGTAGCCGTTGAAGAACGGGGTGTGACGGCCGCCCTCATCCTTCGACAGCACATAGACCTCAGCAACAAAGTGGGTGTGCGGCTTGATGGAGCCCGGCTTGGCCAGCACTTGACCACGCTCGACTTCTTCACGCTTGGTGCCGCGTAGCAGTACGCCAACGTTGTCGCCCGCCTGGCCCTGATCGAGCAGCTTGCGGAACATTTCAACGCCGGTACAGATGGTCTTGACGGTGGGGCGGATGCCGACGATTTCGATTTCTTCGCCAACCTTGACGACGCCGCGCTCAACACGACCGGTGACGACGGTGCCACGGCCAGAGATGGAGAAGACGTCTTCGATGGGCAGCAGGAAGGGCTTGTCGATGGCGCGCTCGGGCTGCGGGATGTAGCTATCGAGAGCATCGGCCAGTTGCATGATGGCAATTTCGCCCAGTTCGCCTTTGTCGCCTTCCATGGCCTTCAGCGCGGAGCCCTTGATGATGGGGATGTCGTCGCCAGGGAATTCGTATTTGGAAAGCAGTTCGCGTACTTCCATTTCGACAAGCTCAAGCAGCTCGGCGTCATCGACCATGTCGCATTTGTTCATGAAGACGATGATGTAGGGCACGCCAACTTGACGCGCCAGCAGGATGTGCTCACGGGTCTGCGGCATCGGGCCGTCGGCCGCCGAGACGACCAGGATGGCGCCGTCCATCTGCGCCGCACCGGTGATCATGTTCTTGATGTAGTCAGCGTGGCCCGGGCAGTCAACGTGGGCGTAGTGCCGCTTCTCCGTCTCGTATTCGACGTGCGCCGTGTTGATGGTGATGCCGCGTGCCTTCTCTTCCGGCGCCGCATCGATCTGATCGTAGGCTTTCGCCTCACCACCAAATTTCGCCGCCAATATCGTCGTGATCGCCGCCGTCAACGTCGTCTTGCCATGATCCACGTGCCCAATCGTCCCCACATTCACATGCGGCTTCTTGCGCTCAAATTTGCCTTTTGCCATTTTTAATTCCCCTAAAGAACAGTTATTTCTTGTTGATCACCGCTTCAGCAACATTTTTGGGTGCTTCGGCGTAGTGTTTGAATTCCATGGTGTAGGTCGCACGCCCCTGCGTCAGCGAACGTAGCTGCGTGGAATAACCAAACATTTCTGCCAGCGGAACCTCGGCCTTTACTGTCTTGCCACCGCCAACAATATCTTCCATCCCCTGCACGATACCGCGGCGCCCGGAAAGATCGCCCATTACGTTACCCATGAAATCTTCCGGCGTTTCAACTTCGACCGCCATCATCGGCTCTAGCAACACGGGATTTGCCTTGCGCATCGCATCTTTGAAGGCCATCGATGCCGCCATCTTGAAGGCGTTTTCATTCGAATCTACATCGTGGTAGGAACCATCGAACAGGGTTACTTTGACATCGACAACCGGGAAGCCCGCTAGCACACCATTCGGTAAAGTTTCACGGAGCCCCTTGTCTACTGCCGGGATATACTCGCGCGGCACCACGCCACCCTTGATCGCATCGACAAACTCGTAGCCCTTGCCCTGCTCGTTCGGCTCCAGTTTGATCCAGACATGGCCATATTGACCACGTCCGCCCGACTGCTTGACAAACTTGCCTTCCTGCTCGACCGCTTTGCGAATCGCCTCGCGGTAGGCCACTTGCGGGGCACCGACATTGGCCTCCACGTTGAATTCTCGCCTCATCCGATCGACCAGAATCTCAAGGTGCAATTCGCCCATACCGGAGATAATCGTCTGACCTGACTCTTCGTCGGTGCGCACCCGGAAAGATGGATCCTCCTGAGCAAGGCGGTTCAGCGCAATGCCCATCTTTTCCTGGTCAACCTTGGTTTTTGGCTCTACGGCAACGTGAATTACCGGCTCGGGGAACACCATGCGCACCAGGGTAATGGACTTATCAAGCGCACACAAAGTCTCACCAGTCGTTGCCTCTTTGAGGCCGACGGCAGCCGCGATATCGCCGGCAAAAACCTCCTTGATTTCCTCGCGCTGATTGGCATGCATCTGCAAAATGCGGCCGATGCGCTCCTTGCGCCCCTTGCATGGATTATAGATTGTGTCGCCGGATTTTATCACGCCCGAATAGACGCGGAAGAAAGTCAATTGACCTACAAACGGATCGGTCATGATTTTGAATGCCAGCGCAGAAAACGGCTCGTCATCAGACGCTTTGCGCTGACCTTCGCTCTCGTCTTCCAAAATACCCTTGACCGGCGGGATATCGGTAGGCGCGGGCATGTACTCGACCACAGCATCAAGCATGGCCTGCACACCCTTGTTCTTGAACGCGGAACCACACACCATCGGCACGATCTCGCCGGCAATCGTCCGCTGGCGCAGGGCGCTTTTAATCTCATCCTCGGAAAGGTCGCCCTCTTCAAGGTACTTGTTCATCAACTCTTCGGATGCCTCTGCGGCAGCCTCCAGCATTTTCTCCCGCCATTCATTAGCGGTTTCAATCAGTCCGGCCGGGATGTCACCGTAAGTGAACTTGATCCCCTGCGACGCGTCATCCCAAACAATGGCCTTCATTTTGACCAGATCAACCACACCCTCGAATTTATCCTCAGCGCCGATCGGTATCTGGATGGGAATCGGATTGGCTTTCAGCCGCTCACGAATTTGATCATGCACGCGGAAGAAATTCGCCCCCGTGCGATCCATCTTGTTTACGAAGGCAAGGCGCGGCACGCCATATTTGTTGGCTTGGCGCCAAACCGTTTCGGACTGCGGCTGAACACCTCCAACAGCACAGTAGACCATGCAAGCGCCATCCAACACCCGCATTGAACGCTCGACTTCGATGGTGAAGTCAACGTGTCCCGGAGTGTCAATAATATTGACACGATGCTCGTCAAAATTACCGCCCATACCCTTCCAAAAGCAGGTGGTCGCAGCAGACGTGATCGTGATGCCACGTTCCTGCTCCTGCTCCATCCAGTCCATGGTCGCCGCCCCATCATGCACTTCGCCAAGCTTGTGATTGACGCCGGTATAGAAGAGGATGCGCTCGGTGGTCGTCGTCTTACCGGCATCGATATGTGCCGAAATGCCGATATTGCGATAGCGCTCAATGGGTGTCTTGCGGGCCACTTGAATTACCTGTCTTTCTCAAACCGAGCCACCAGAACGTACCATGCAGGCAAGACGCCCAGGCGGCGGGCAAATAAATTAAGCCATCAGACCATCGTCTGATGGCACACAACTTCGCGCTTAGAAACGGAAATGCGAGAAAGCCTTATTGGCCTCCGCCATGCGGTGCACTTCCTCACGCTTCTTCATCGCTGCGCCACGACCCTCCGAAGCCTCAAGCAGTTCAGTAGCCAAGCGCTGATCCATTGATTTCTCGCTACGCTTGCGCGCTGCCTCACGAATCCAGCGCATTGACAGCGCCAGACGACGGGAGGGCCGCACTTCGACAGGCACCTGATAGTTGGCACCACCGACGCGTCGGCTCTTGACTTCGACAACCGGCTTGACGTTACTGATCGCCAGACCAAAAACCTCAACCGGATCCTTACCGCTCTTTTTCGTGATGACGCTAAAAGCACCATACACAATACGCTCAGCAACCGATTTCTTGCCACTCGTCATAATGACGTTGACAAACTTGGAAACCTCGACATTGCCGAACTTTGGATCCGGGAGGATATCGCGCTTCGGGACTTCTCTACGACGGGGCATAATGACCTCTCTAACCGATCAGACCTGAATCAGGCCTTCTTGGGGCGCTTGGCGCCATATTTGGAACGACTTTGCTTCCGATCCTTGACCCCCTGGGTATCCAGGCTGCCACGCACGATGTGATAGCGCACACCAGGTAGATCCTTGACACGGCCACCACGAATGAGCACAACCGAGTGTTCTTGAAGGTTATGCCCTTCGCCGCCAATGTACGAAATGACCTCAAACCCGTTCGTCAAGCGAACTTTGGCAACTTTACGCAATGCGGAGTTTGGCTTTTTCGGTGTGGTCGTATATACGCGGGTACAGACACCCCGCTTGGCGGGGCAGCTATCCAAGGCCGGGACCTTGCTTTTTGTTTTCTCCGCTTGCCGCGGCTTGCGGACTAGCTGGTTAATGGTAGGCATGATTATCGTTCCTGATTCGTGGGTCGCTTGAATGTGACCACTTGTCTTGCCCCGCAGGGGGAGCAAAAAAGAGGCGGAATTATATTGAGGTAATGAGGCAGCGTCAACTTACTTGAGCATCGATTTCCGAATCTACTGGTGGTTCTGGCACCTGAAAATTAGCATCCAGGCTGGCGCGTGCCGCATCTTCGCCTGCGCCTTGCATGAGGCGGCTGCGATGGTAAGCCAGGCCAGTACCGGCAGGAATCAGTCGGCCGACAATGACGTTTTCCTTTAGGCCACGCAACTCATCGCGCTTGCCCATAATCGCAGCCTCGGTCAAGACCCGCGTCGTTTCCTGGAAGGAAGCCGCAGAAATGAACGAGTCTGTTGACAAACTGGCCTTGGTAATGCCCAGCAGGAGGTGTTGAAACTCGGCTGGGCGTTTGCCTTCGGCAAGCAGCTTGTCGTTCTCGTCGAGCAATTCTGACCGTTCGACCCCCTCCTCGCGGATGAATCGCGAATCGCCCGGATCGGTAATCACTACCCTGCGCAGCATCTGGCGCACGATCACCTCGATATGCTTGTCATTGATCTTCACGCCCTGCAGGCGATAGACGTCCTGAACTTCATCGATGATATAGCGGGCGAGTTCTTCAACCCCTTTCAGACGCAGAATGTCATGAGGATCCACCGCCCCATCCACGATGATCTCCCCCTTATTTACGACTTGACCATCGTGGGCCATGACGTGCTTGTCTTTCGGGATCAGGTACTCGTGTGCAGTTCCGTCCAGTTCGGTAATGACCAGTCTCTGCTTGCCCTTGGTATCTTTGCCGAAAGATACTGATCCGGTCACCTCAGCCAGCATGCCGGCATCCTTGGGTGAGCGTGCTTCAAACAGTTCCGCCACCCGTGGCAGACCACCAGTAATGTCGCGCGTCTTGGCGGACTCCTGGGGAATCCGCGCAAGAATTTCGCCCACACTGACAGTCTGGCCATTCTTGACGGTGATGATCGAGCCCACGTGGAAGGTAATGGCGACCGAGTGCTCGGTACCATGAATCTTCACTTCTTGGCCGGCTTCGTCGAGCAGCTTGACCTGCGGGCGCAGCCCTTTGACCTGCGCCTTGCCACCTCGCTTCGGGTCAATAACCACAAGTGTCGAAAGACCGGTTACCTCGTCCATCTGTTCTGCAACCGTGACACCTTTGTCGACGTTTTCAAAGCGCACCGTACCGGCATACTCCGTCACAATCGGGCGCGTATGCGGATCCCAACCGGCAAGTTGCGCTCCCGGCTTCACCCGTAAACCATCACCGACGAGCAGAGTTGCACCGTAAGGAACCTTATGACGCTCGCGTTCCCGGCCATGGTCATCGGCAATAAACACCTCAGCAGAACGCGCAATGATGATTTTTTCGGATTTCGGATTGGTTACATAGCGCATCGTGGCAGAAAAGCGCACCGTACCGGCACTTTTCGCCTCGATACTGCTTTGCGCTGCAGCACGAGAGGCGGCACCACCAACGTGGAATGTACGCATCGTCAGCTGAGTACCCGGCTCGCCGATCGATTGTGCGGCAATCACGCCCACCGCTTCGCCGGCATTAACTAAAGTGCCGCGGCCCAGGTCGCGACCATAACAAGCGGCGCATAGTCCAAAACGCGTTTCGCAGGTTAAGGGGCTCCGCACCCAGACCTCATCAATCCCCAGCCTTTCAATGTTATCGACTGAATCCTCGTCGAGCAATGCTCCCGCCGGATAGATAACGTCCTGGGTGTCGGGATTTATCACATCGGCCGTGATAACACGGCCGAGAATGCGTTCGCGGAGCGCTTCGACAACCTCACCACCCTCCACCAGCGCCTTCATGGCAAAACTATTCTGCGTTCCGCAGTCATCTTCTCTGACAACAAGATCTTGCGTCACATCTACCAAACGGCGGGTCAGGTAGCCGGAGTTTGCGGTCTTCAGCGCGGTATCGGCAAGGCCCTTCCGGGCGCCGTGGGTCGAGATGAAGTATTGAAGTACATTCAATCCCTCGCGAAAGTTCGTCGTGATCGGAGTTTCGATAATGGAACCATCCGGTTTTGCCATCAGGCCACGCATGCCCGCCAATTGGCGAATCTGTGCAGCAGAACCCCGCGCTCCGGAGTCAGCCATCATGTAGATGGAATTGAAGGAATCCTGGGTAATTTCCTTACCGGTTATAGCGTCCTCGACCTTCTCGTGCTGCAGTTGGTCCATCATCGCCTTGGCAACCTGGTCCCCAGCACGCCCCCAAATATCAACCACCTTGTTGTAACGTTCGCCAACAGTAACCAAACCGGAGGTGTACTGCTTTTCGATCTCCTTCACTTCAGCCTCTGCTGCTTCGATAATGCCCTGCTTTTGCCTTGGTACCTGCATATCATCGATGCAGATAGAGATGCCGCCACGGGTCGCCAGCGTAAAACCTGCCTGCATCAGCCTGTCAGCGAACACGACGGTTTCCTTGAGACCACAACGACGGAAACTTTCGTCGATGAGCTTGGAGATTTCTTTTTTCTTGAGCGGCTTGTCGATCACCTTGAAAGGCAGGCCTTTGGGAAGAATTTCGGAAAGTAGCGCACGTCCGGCGGTAGTGGAGTAGCGGGTAATCTTTTCTTTCCAACCATCACCTTCAGCCTCGTACTCCTTGATCCGCACCTGTATGCGCGAATGCAGATCGAGATGACGCAATTCCAGCGCCCGCGTAATCTCGGCGATATCCGGGTACATGCTGCCCGAACCCTTGCCGGCCGCATTTTCGCGAGTTGCATAGTAAAGGCCGAGCACCACGTCCTGTGAAGGCACGATGATTGGCTGACCGTTGGCGGGCGACAGCACGTTGTTCGACGCCAGCATCAGCGTGCGGCACTCCATTTGCGCCTCGAGCGATAACGGCACGTGGACGGCCATCTGGTCGCCGTCGAAGTCCGCGTTAAATGCGGTACACACCAGCGGGTGCAGTTGGATCGCCTTGCCCTCGATCAGGGTCGGTTCGAAGGCCTGGATGCCCAAACGGTGCAGCGTTGGCGCACGGTTCAGCATGACCGGGTGCTCGCGGATTACCTCTTCAAGAATGTCCCAGACAACTACTGTTTCAGCCTCGACTTCCTTCTTGGCAGCCTTGATGGTACTGGCAATGCCCATTTTCTCCAGGCGCTCGAAAATGAAGGGCTTGAAGAGTTCGAGCGCCATTTTCTTCGGCAATCCGCACTGATGCAGTTTCAGCTGAGGACCAACGACGATGACCGATCGACCGGAGTAGTCGACCCGCTTGCCCAGCAAGTTCTGACGGAAGCGGCCGCCCTTGCCTTTAATCATGTCGGCAAGAGACTTGAGGGGGCGCTTGTTGGCGCCAGTCATTGCCTTGCCACGACGACCGTTGTCCAGCAATGAGTCAACCGACTCCTGCAGCATGCGCTTTTCATTGCGGACGATGATGTCTGGCGCCTTGAGTTCCAGCAGGCGCTTCAAGCGATTATTACGGTTGATTACGCGACGATACAAATCGTTTAGGTCAGAAGTGGCGAAGCGACCACCATCCAGGGGTACCAACGGACGCAAATCGGGCGGCAGTACCGGCAATACTTCGAGAACCATCCACTCCGGCTTGATGCCCGACTGCAAAAAACCCTCGAGCAACTTCAGTCGCTTGGCATATTTCTTGATCTTTGCTTCAGAGCCAGTCGCATCGAGATCGGCACGCAGGGTTTCAACGGCTTGCTTGATGTCGAGGGTGCGCAACAGTTCACGCACCCCTTCGGCACCCATCACGGCGGTGAACTCGTCGCCATATTCCTCGACCTTCGCCAGATAATCATCCTCGGTGAGCAATTGGCCACGTGTCAGCGGCGTCATGCCAGGATCAACAATCACAAAAGCCTCGAAATACAGGGCACGCTCAATGTCGCGCAAAGTCATGTCGAGAACCATGCCGAGCCGGCTTGGCAGGCTTTTCAGAAACCAGATGTGCGCCACCGGCGAAGCAAGCTCGATGTGCCCCATGCGCTCACGGCGCACCTTGGCTTGCGTAACCTCGACGCCACACTTCTCGCAGATGACGCCGCGGTGCTTGAGTCGTTTGTATTTGCCGCAAAGACACTCGTAGTCTTTGACTGGCCCGAATATCTTGGCGCAAAACAAGCCATCACGCTCTGGCTTGAAGGTCCGGTAATTGATGGTCTCCGGCTTTTTGACTTCGCCATAAGACCAGGAACGGATTTTTTCGGGTGACGCAAGCCTGATGGTAATTGCGTCAAATTCCTCTTTCTGCGTGACTTGTCTGAACAGATCGAGCAGCGCTTTCATGGTTTAACTCCTGTCGCGGGGCGAGGGTGATTAAAAACGTTCAAGATCGATGTCAATGGCGAGCGAGCGAATTTCCTTCACCAGCACATTGAACGATTCGGGCATGCCGGCATCAATCGCATGTTCACCCTTGACGATATTTTCATAAACCTTGGTACGACCGGTCACGTCGTCGGACTTGACGGTCAGCATTTCTTGCAAGGTATAGGATGCGCCATAGGCCTCTAGCGCCCAGACCTCCATCTCGCCAAAGCGCTGGCCACCAAACTGCGCCTTGCCGCCCAAAGGCTGTTGCGTGACCAGACTATAAGGTCCTGTTGAGCGGGCATGCATCTTGTCATCGACAAGGTGGTGCAGCTTAAGCACGTGCATATAACCAACCGTCACCGGGCGTTCAAAGGCCTCGCCGGTACGTCCATCGTAGAGCATCGCCTGAGTCTTTGTCGCTGTCAGGTTCAAGCGCTTGGCGACATCGGCAGGATAAGCCAGGTCCAGCATGGCGCGAATTTCTTCCTCCTTTGCGCCATCGAATACCGGGGTCGCAAATGGCACACCGTTTTTCAAATTGCCCGCCAATTCGATAACCTCGTCATCGGTCAGGCTGCCGATGTCGCCACCCCGTCCGGAGGTGTTATAGATTTTATCCAGCAGTTTGCGTAATTCGGTCACTGCCGAATGCTGTCCCAGCAATTCGCCAATCTTCTGACCGAGTCCCTTGGCCGCCCATCCCAGATGGGCTTCAAGGATCTGGCCGATGTTCATCCGCGAAGGCACCCCCAGCGGATTCAGCACGATATCAACCGGCGTGCCATCCTCCATATGCGGCATGTCTTCGACTGGAACGATCCGTGACACGACACCCTTGTTGCCGTGACGACCAGCCATTTTGTCACCCGGCTGGAGGCGGCGCTTAACCGCCAGGTAGACCTTGACCATCTTCTGAACGCCGGGCGGCAACTCGTCGCCCTGTGTCAGCTTTTTCTTCTTGGCCTCAAAGGCGACGTCGAAATCCTTACGTGTTTGTTCAATGCTATCCCGCAGGCTTTCCAGTTGCTGCTGTGGTTCCTCGTCTGCCAGGCTGATGTCGAACCAGTGGTAATGCTCAACTGAGCCGAGGTAGTCCTTGGAAATCTTGGTACCTTTGGTGAGCTTTTTCGGTCCCTTGCTGGCTATCTTGCCGGTTAACAGCTTTTCAATACGGGCGAATGTGTCGCGCTCAACAATCCGCATTTGGTCTGCCAGATCAAGTTTGTAACTCTTCAACTGATCATCGATGATCGACTGCGCGCGTACGTCACGCTCAATGCCTTCGCGGGTAAATACCTGGACATCAATCACTGTCCCCGTCATGCCTGAAGAAACACGCAGACTAGTGTCCTTTACATCCGAGGCCTTTTCGCCAAAGATGGCGCGCAACAATTTTTCTTCCGGGGTTAGTTGAGTCTCGCCCTTGGGCGTTACCTTGCCTACCAGTACGTCACCGGCCTCGACTTCTGCGCCGATATACACGATACCTGATTCATCGAGTCGAGAAAGTTGCGCCTCACCCAAGGTGGCGATGTCGCGGGTAATCTCCTCTGGCCCCAACTTGGTATCACGGGCTACGACCGTCAGTTCCTCAATGTGGATCGACGTAAATCGGTCCTCGGCAACAACCCGTTCGGAGATAAGAATCGAGTCCTCGAAATTGTAGCCGTTCCACGGCATGAAGGCGACTCGCATATTTTGCCCGAGCGCCAACTCCCCGAGGTCCGTGGAAGCACCATCTGCCACCACGTCGCCTTGCGCAATCACATCACCCACCTTAACAATGGGACGTTGATTGATGTTGGTGTTCTGGTTTGAGCGAGTGTACTTCGTCAAGTTATAGATATCGACGCCGACCTCGCCTGACACGGTCTCGTTATCGTTAACTCGCACCACAATCCGGTCGGCATCAACATAATCAACAACGCCGCCGCGCAACGCCTGCACTGCCGTTCCCGAGTCAACCGCCACGGTACGCTCGATGCCAGTGCCGACCAGCGCCTTCTCCGGGCGCAAACAGGGAACCGCTTGCCGCTGCATGTTTGCTCCCATCAGAGCGCGGTTGGCGTCGTCGTGCTCAAGGAAGGGGATCAGCGAAGCAGCCACCGAAACGATTTGCCCTGGTGCAACGTCCATGTACTGCACATCGACAGGTTGCTTAAGCTCGAACTCGCCCTTGAAACGACAAGAGACCAACTCGTCAGCCAGCTTGCCTTTTTTATCCAATTGGGCATTCGCCTGGGCAACCACATATTTACCCTCTTCGATTGCCGACAGGAATACGATTTCATTGGTCACATGGCTACCCTCGACCTTGCGATAAGGGGTTTCCAGAAAACCATACTCGTTGGTGCGCGCATACAGCGCCAGTGAGTTGATGAGGCCGATGTTCGGGCCTTCTGGCGTTTCGATCGGGCAGACACGGCCATAGTGAGTCGGGTGTACGTCGCGCACCTCGAAACCGGCACGTTCGCGCGTCAAGCCACCCGGGCCAAGAGCCGAAACACGGCGCTTATGTGTGATCTCGGACAACGGGTTAGTTTGGTCCATGAACTGCGAAAGCTGGCTTGAACCAAAGAATTCCCTGATTGCGGCACTGATAGGCTTGGCGTTAATCAGGTCATGCGGCATCAGATTATCTGATTCAGCCTGATTCAGACGCTCCTTGACGGCACGTTCGACACGCACCAGTCCGGCACGGAACTGGTTTTCCGCCAGTTCGCCAACCGAGCGTACGCGTCGGTTGCCGAGGTGATCAATGTCATCCACCTCACCGCGACCATTGCGCAATTCGACGAGAATGCGTACGACATTGACAATGTCTTCATTGGACAAAACGCCCGGTCCGACAAGCTCCGCGCGGCCGACGCGACGGTTGAATTTCATGCGGCCGACCGCGGAAAGGTCATAGCGCTCTTCGGCGTAGAACAGGCCATGGAACAATGATTCCACTGCGTCTTCGGTCGGCGGTTCACCGGGACGCATCATGCGATAAATGGCGACGCGAGCCGCCCAATGATTGGCGGCCTCGTCGGCGCGCAGGGTCGCAGAGATATATCCGCCGCGATCCAGATCATTGATGTAAAGCGTTTTCAGGTCACTAACACCGGACTCCGACAACTTGGCAAGCAGACTGTCGGTAATCTCATCGTTGGCGTTGGCGAGAATCTCGCCCGTCTCTTTATCGACGATATTCTCGGCAACCACACGACCAATCAGAAAGTCATCGGGAACGGCGATTTTCTTGATTCCAGCTTCCGCCAGTTCGCGAATATGCTTGCCGGTAATGCGTTTGTCCTTGGCGACAATCACCTTGCCAGCCTTGTCGTGAATATCGAATCTGGCAACCTCACCCCGCAGACGCTCCGGTACCACCTCGAACTGGATGCCCTTCTTGAGCAGATGAAAAGCGTCGGTTTCAAAGAAGGTGGCGAGGATCTGCTCCACCGTCATGCCGATGGCCTTGAGCAGAATCGTGGCTGGCAACTTGCGCCGGCGGTCGATACGGAAATACAACAAATCTTTCGGGTCGAACTCGAAATCGAGCCACGAACCACGGTAAGGAATAATTCGCGCGGAAAACAGCAATTTGCCAGAGCTGTGGGTCTTGCCTTTGTCGTGCTCAAAGAACACGCCGGGGGAACGATGCAACTGCGACACGATCACGCGTTCGGTGCCATTGATGACAAAAGAACCGGTTGTCGTCATGAGCGGTATTTCGCCCATATAGACCTCCTGTTCTTTGACTTCCTTGATCTTTTGGTTGTTGCTCTCGCGATCGAGGATTACCAGTCGCACCTTGGCGCGTAGCGGCGAGGCGAAAGTCAGGCCGCGTTGCTGGCACTCCTTCACATCGAATGCCGGCTCACCCAGTCGATACTCGACGAACTCAAGCCGGGCAACACCGGAGTGAGCGACGATCGGAAAGATCGAAGCAAATGCCGCTTCCAACCCTTGTACTTTGCGCCTTGCCGGTGGGATATTGACTTGTAGAAACTGTGTATAGGACTCAAGCTGGGTTGCCAGCAAGAAAGGGACGTCCAGCACATTTGCCCGCTTTGCAAAACTCTTGCGGATGCGCTTTTTCTCGGTATACGAGTAGGCCATGTTCGCTCCGACAGTCAGGATTCAGGGATTAACCATCCGCGTTTTGCATGCGGCATATCGGTGGAATGGTTGATCACTAAAACCTGAACCGCTCATAATTTAAGTTCAGAAAAAACCAATGCAGAAGGGCTGGCGGCCCGAATTCAGGCTGCCAGCCCAGCTTACAAACAAACTTACTTGACTTCGACCTTGGCGCCGGCGTCTTCCAACTGCTTCTTGAGCGCTTCGGCATCGGCCTTCGAAATGGCTTCCTTGACGGCTTTGGGAGCACCGTCAACCAGATCTTTGGCTTCTTTGAGGCCCAGGGCAGTGGCGGCACGGACGACCTTGATGACTTCAACCTTCTTCTCTCCGGCAGCCAGCAGCATGACGGTGAATTCGGTCTGCTCTTCCACGGCAGCAGCAGCGGCAGCGGGTGCGGCCACGGCAACAGCAGCGGCAGCAGCGGAAACGCCAAACTTCTCTTCCATTTCCTTGATCAGCTCGGAAAGGTCGAGAACGGTCATGCCAGCGATGGCATCGAGAATTTCAGTTTTACTAACAGCCATGATTACAACTCCTGAATGAAATTTGGATCAGTGAAAAACGATTACGCAGTCTCTTTGGCGTCGCGCACTGCAGCAAGGCCCCGCACAAACTTGGTCGGGACTTCGTTGAGCGTACGAACGAATTGGGTGATCGGTGCCTGCATGGTACCGAGCAGCTTGGACAGCAGCTCTTCGCGGCTTGGCATCGAAGCCAGCGCCTTGACACCATTTACGTCCATGACGTAATTGGGCATGGCGCCTGCCTTGATGGCAAGCTTTTGATTACCCTTGCCGAAGTCATGCAACACCTTGGCGGCAGCCACTGGATCTTTGGAAATTCCATAGATCAGCGGACCAACCATTTTGTCGGCAAGACCTTCAAACGACGTGCCAGCGACGGCGCGGCGCACAAGGGTATTTTTTAGTACACGCAGATACACACCTGCCTTGCGCGCGTTAGCGCGCAGAACAGTGATATCACCCACTTCGAGACCACGGTACTCGGCGACGATAATCGACTGAGCGTTCGCAATTTCTGCGGCCACTTCAGCAACTACCGCCTTCTTGTTGTCAAGATTGAGACCCACGGTCAACTCCTAGTCAAACTCCAACACCGAAAAGTCGGTGCTGGCGATACGGCGACCTTCATTCAGGAATCGGATAACTCCTGTGTTCGGGTGACGCCATCTGCGCAGGCTGCCGCAACACTGCTCCGTTGCCGACCCTTAAGTTCTTGCGAACACCTGCGGTCTTTGATAACCCGCTGCTCTCCATACCGGCAGAGCAGCGGCCCAAAGTTCTTTAAACCTGCGCGGCGACAACCAGGCTGGCGTGGTCAACGCGGACCCCGGCACCCATGGTTGAGGACAACGATACTTTCTTCAGATACTGACCCTTCGCCGCAGCCGGTTTGGCCTTGTTGAGAGCGCCAATCAGCGCCGACAGGTTTTGCTGCAACTGATCAACCGAGAATGAAGCGCGGCCGATGGTGCACATGACAATACCCGCCTTGTCGGTGCGATACTGCACCTGGCCGGCTTTGGCATTTTTCACCGCGGTGGTGACATCCATGCTGACGGTGCCGACCTTCGGGTTCGGCATCAAGCCGCGCGGGCCGAGAATCTGGCCCAACTGGCCGACCACTTTCATGGCATCCGGCGTAGCGATACAGACATCGAAATCAATCGTTCCACCCTTGACCGTTGCGGCCAAATCGTCGAAACCAACGATGTCGGCACCAGCGGCCTTGGCTTCTTCGGCCTTGGCGCCCTGGGCAAATACGGCAACGCGCACTGCCTTGCCCGTGCCCGCAGGCAGGACAACCGAACCGCGCACGAGCTGATCGGATTTGCGTGCATCGATGCCCAGATTCACCGCCACGTCCACGGATTCGTCAAATTTGGCGGTCGCATTTTCCTTAACCAAAGTTAATGCGTCACTCAAAGGATAATTTTTGTTGCGGTCAACCTTGGCAAGTGCCGCGACAACTCGCTTGGAATGCTTGGCCATGTCAGATTCCCTCCACGGTAATGCCCATGCTACGGGCACTGCCAGCGATGGTACGGACTGCCGCGTCCATGTCGGCGGCAGTCAGATCCTTCATCTTGGTTTTAGCAATTTCCTCGGCTTGCGCACGGGTGATCTTGCCAACCTTGTCGGTATGGGGCTTCGGCGAACCCTTCTGGATGCCTGCCGCCTTCTTGATCAGTATCGTTGCTGGCGGCGTCTTCATGATGAAGGTGAAGCTCTTGTCCGCGAAAGCAGTGATCACGCAGGGAATCGGCAAGCCCGGCTCCAGCCCCTGAGTCTGGGCGTTGAAGGACTTGCAGAATTCCATGATATTCAGACCGCGCTGGCCAAGCGCTGGGCCGATCGGGGGCGAGGGGTTCGCCTTGCCCGCCGGCACTTGCAGCTTTATGTAGCCGATGATTTTCTTTGCCATGCCAAATAACTCCTAAATTGAGTGGTATCGCACTTTCAGACCATTTCAACAGCCCTACTCATGCTCCTCTTGCCACGCCTTCCCCTGCATGCGCCGTGGCCGCGCAAAATCAACGCCGCTCAGGCTTTTTCGACCTGGGCAAACTCCAGCTCCACCGGGGTCGCACGACCAAAAATTGTCACCGAAACCCGCAGACGGCTCTTTTCGTAGTTCACCTCTTCAACGTTGCCGTTGAAGTCGGTAAATGGACCATCCTTGATGCGCACCAGCTCTCCCGTTTCGAACAACACCTTGGGACGCGGCTTTTCAACACCTTCCTGCATCTGCTGCATGATTTTTTCGACCTCTTTTTCAGAGATCGGCGTCGGCTTGGTAGCGGTGCCGCCGACAAAACCCGTAACCTTTGGGGTGCTCTTGACGAGGTGCCAGGAGTCGTCGTTCATCTCCATTTCCACCAGCACATAGCCTGGGAAAAACTTGCGCTCAGAAATGCTCTTCTGGCCGCTCTTCATCTCGACGACCTCTTCGACCGGCACCAGAATCTGCCCGAAGCTATCCTGCATGCCGGCGCGCGCGATGCGCTCCACCATGGCACGCATCACCGATTTTTCAAAACCCGAATAGGCGTGCACCACGTACCAGCGTTTTGCCATTATTTTCTCCAGCCCAGTACCAGGTCGTAAAGCACCCACTCAAGCCCTTTGTCAGTAATCCACAGAATGATTGCCATCACCAGCACAAAAGCAAAAACAATCCCCGTGGTTTGTAGGGTTTCCTTGCGGGACGGCCAGACAACTTTCTTGGCCTCCACCACCGACTCGCTCGCCAGCACAACAAAACGCTGTCCCGGCTGGGTGAACCAGGCCACGACCCCGCCCGCCACCAGCCCCAGCAGAACGGCCAGTACGCGCAACACCAGTGCCTGCTCGGCAAGGAAGTAAAAGCCCGCGATACCCGCCGCCACCAGCAGCAGCGCTAGCACGAACTTCAATTTATCGGCCATATCAGTATTTGCCTGTTTCCATCAATGCTTGCTTCAAACGGTGGCAGGGGCAGAGGGAATCGAACCCCCAACCTACGGTTTTGGAGACCGTCGCTCTGCCAATTGAGCTATACCCCTGCAGCTAGAGACTACAAAGGGCGATGCCCCGAAAGGCATCGCCCCGCATGCCAAAAACGGAAGTTTACTCGATGATTTTTGCCACGACGCCGGCGCCGACGGTGCGACCGCCTTCGCGGATGGCGAAGCGCAGGCCATCTTCCATCGCGATCGGCGCAATCAGCTTCACCGTCATTTGCACGTTGTCGCCCGGCATTACCATCTCGATGCCGGCCGGCAGTTCGCAGGCACCCGTCACGTCGGTGGTCCGGAAGTAGAACTGCGGACGGTAGCCGTTGAAGAACGGGGTGTGACGGCCGCCCTCATCCTTCGACAGCACATAGACCTCAGCAACAAAGTGGGTGTGCGGCTTGATGGAGCCCGGCTTGGCCAGCACTTGACCACGCTCGACTTCTTCACGCTTGGTGCCGCGTAGCAGTACGCCAACGTTGTCGCCCGCCTGGCCCTGATCGAGCAGCTTGCGGAACATTTCAACGCCGGTACAGATGGTCTTGACGGTGGGGCGGATGCCGACGATTTCGATTTCTTCGCCAACCTTGACGACGCCGCGCTCAACACGACCGGTGACGACGGTGCCACGGCCAGAGATGGAGAAGACGTCTTCGATGGGCAGCAGGAAGGGCTTGTCGATGGCGCGCTCGGGCTGCGGGATGTAGCTATCGAGAGCATCGGCCAGTTGCATGATGGCAATTTCGCCCAGTTCGCCTTTGTCGCCTTCCATGGCCTTCAGCGCGGAGCCCTTGATGATGGGGATGTCGTCGCCAGGGAATTCGTATTTGGAAAGCAGTTCGCGTACTTCCATTTCGACAAGCTCAAGCAGCTCGGCGTCATCGACCATGTCGCATTTGTTCATGAAGACGATGATGTAGGGCACGCCAACTTGACGCGCCAGCAGGATGTGCTCACGGGTCTGCGGCATCGGGCCGTCGGCCGCCGAGACGACCAGGATGGCGCCGTCCATCTGCGCCGCACCGGTGATCATGTTCTTGATGTAGTCAGCGTGGCCCGGGCAGTCAACGTGGGCGTAGTGCCGCTTCTCCGTCTCGTATTCGACGTGCGCCGTGTTGATGGTGATGCCGCGTGCCTTCTCTTCCGGCGCCGCATCGATCTGATCGTAGGCTTTCGCCTCACCACCAAATTTCGCCGCCAATATCGTCGTGATCGCCGCCGTCAACGTCGTCTTGCCATGATCCACGTGCCCAATCGTCCCCACATTCACATGCGGCTTCTTGCGCTCAAATTTGCCTTTTGCCATGATCGATTACCCCAACAAGTCTGGTCCGAGAAATAAAAATGGTGCCCATGGGCAGGATTGAACTGCCGACCTCTCCCTTACCAAGGGAGTGCTCTACCACTGAGCTACATGGGCTCGAAAACAGAACAGTAAAAAATAAGTTACGGTGCTACGAATGCAAATAAATATCACACAACCTGGAGCGGGCGACGAGGTTCGAACTCGTGACATCTTGCTTGGAAGGCAAGTGCTCTACCAGCTGAGCTACACCCGCTTTGATCCAACCACACCCAAACCAACGGCCCGTCAACAAGCGGACCGGTACTGCGGATATTCTCTGGTGGAGGGGGAAGGATTCGAACCTTCGAAGGCTGAGCCGTCAGATTTACAGTCTGATCCCTTTGACCGCTCGGGAACCCCTCCAGCGAAACAACCGAGAATTATGAACGAAATCTGCCTCTGTTGTCAATGTCACCCAACATTTTCGTTGCGGCACCCAAAAAAGTTCACTGGCGAGAAGATGTCAGACATTGCATGCGGGTTCCCTCGGCAGCAATTCAACCCTAATATGGCACGTTAGCCGGCTGCATCTCGCGCTTTATAGATCAGAATAATCAAAGCATTGCGAACGCGCACTATACGCTGATACAGGATGCGGCACACTCGAATCTGGCCATATTTCACCGACTGGCCGGCTGTCGCGCCGGATGCCATCCATTCGCCCCGGCGTAGAATACTTTTATGAATGCGATCTCCCGCCTCTCCCCGGAATTGGTTGCGGCACTTGCCGCGCGCTTCAACGACCGCTTCTCGATCAGCCCCGGCATATGCGAGCACCACGGGACAGATGAATCCTCGCTCCCCCCCGCCCCACCAGATGGGGTGGTGTTTGCCTTATCGACTGAAGAAGTTAGTGCGGCGGTTGCCCTGTGTCATACCCATCGCGTGCCGGTGATTGCCTATGGTACTGGCACCTCACTGGAAGGTCATTTGCATGCTGTCAACGGCGGCATCTGCATCGATTTGTCTGGCATGAACAAGGTGTTGGCGGTACGCCCCGAAGACCTTGATGCGAGTGTTCAGCCTGGGGTGACGCGCAAAGCGCTGAATGCCGCACTGCATGGCAGCGGTTTATTCTTCCCCATCGATCCGGGCGCCGACGCCAGCATTGGCGGGATGGCTGCCACACGCGCCTCCGGCACCAATGCGGTGCGTTACGGCACCATGCGCGAAAGCGTGTTGGCCATGACCGTGGTGCTGGCCGATGGCCGTGTCATCAAAACCGGCACCCGCGCCAAGAAATCGGCGGCCGGCTACGATCTTACCCGCCTGTTTGTCGGCGCGGAAGGCACGCTCGGCATCATCACTGAACTAACGGTGCGCCTGCACCCGCTGCCCGAGGCGATCACCTGCGCCGTATGCGCATTTCCGACGATTGCCGCCGCTGTCGATGCGGTGATTCAGACCATCCAGTTGGGCATTCCCGTCGCCCGCATCGAACTGCTCGACACCTTGTCCGTCACGGCCATCAACCGCTACAGCAAGACCACGCTGCGCGAGGCGCCGACATTGTTTTTCGAGTTGCACGGTTCGCCCGCCGGCGTCGCGGAGCAGACGCAGGTAGTACAGGATATTGCCACCGAGCACGGCGGCATGGATTTCTCATGGGCCGACCGCCCCGAGGAACGTTCGCGTCTGTGGCAAGCCCGGCACGATGCCTACTATGCCTGCCTCGGTCTCCAGCCGGGCGCCCGCTCGCTCACCACCGACGTCTGCGTGCCAATCTCGCGGCTGGCGGAATGCATTGCCGCCTCGCTCGACGATCTGGCGCAAACCGGGCTGACCGCCCCGTTGCTCGGCCATGTTGGCGATGGCAATTTTCATATGTTGCTGCTGGTCAATCCCGAAGATACCGCCGCCCTCGGCCAGGCACAGGGGTTCGCCCAGCGCCTGGCGGAACGCGCCATCGCCATGGACGGCACCTGCACGGGCGAACACGGCATCGGCTTGGGCAAGCGCAAGTACATGGTCCTGGAGCATGGTGCGGAGGCGCTCACGGCGATGCGCGCCATCAAGCAGGCGCTCGATCCGCACAACCTGATGAATCCGGGCAAGATACTGCCCGATTGACTACCGCCTGCCAGACCGCGTTCAAATGGCAGAAAATCAGGGGCGCCCCATGCTTTCGGTCTCTCTCGAAGATAAATACACCTGCGAGTCCGGCCGGATCTTTCTGACCGGCGTACAGGCGCTCACCTTGCTGCCGATGCTGCAACGACGGCGCGATCTCGCTGCGGGCCTGAACACGGCGGGGTACATCTCCGGCTATCGCGGCTCGCCACTGGGCGGCCTCGATTATTCACTGTGGCAGGCGAACCAGCATCTGGCCCGCCATCACGTCGTGTTCCGCCCGGGCGTCAACGAAGATCTCGCCGCCACGGCTATCTGGGGCACGCAGCAGGTCAATCTATCCCCCGGCGCGCAATATGACGGTGTCTTCGGCCTCTGGTACGGCAAGGGACCGGGCGTCGACCGCTGCGGTGACGTCTTCAAACATGCCAACTCCGCCGGCACCGCAGGATTCGGCGGCGTCATCGCGGTAGCCGGCGACGACCACGCGGCGCGCTCGTCCACCGTCGCGCACCAGTCCGAACACGCCTTCAAGGCGGCCATGATGCCGGTGCTCGCGCCGTCCGGCGTACAGGAATATCTCGACCTTGGCCTGCACGCCTGGGCCTTGAGCCGTTACGCCGGCTGCTGGGTGGGTTTCAAGGCCCTGGCGGATACCGTCGAGTCTTCCGCCACGGTCGACCTGTCGCCGGAACGTCCGCGCATTGTCATTCCGGACGATTATGAACTTCCCGCCGACGGCCTCAACATCCGCTGGCCGGACGACCGCCTGGACCAGGAAGCGCGCCTGCTCAACCACAAGCTCTATGCCGCGCTGGCCTACTGCCGCGCCAACCGCCTCAATCGCATCGTCATCGACTCGCCACATCCCCGCCTCGGCATCATCTCTGCCGGCAAGAGCTATCTCGACGTGCGCCAGGCCCTCGACGACCTCGGGATCGACGAGCAACTCGCGGCCGCCATCGGCATCCGCCTCTACAAGGTCGGCATGGTCTGGCCGCTTGAAGCCGACGGCGTACGCAAGTTTGCCGAGGGGCTCGAAGAGATACTGGTGGTCGAGGAAAAGCGACAGCTGATCGAATACCAGCTCAAGGAAGCGCTTTACAACTGGCGTGACGATGTCCGCCCGCGCGTTGTCGGCAAGTTCGACGAAACCGGCGAATGGGCCTTGCTGCCGCAGGGCAGTGGCACCTTTGCGCATGGCGCATGGCTGCTGCCAGCGGCGGGTGAACTCACGCCGGCACTGATTGCCAAGGTCATCGCGGCACGCCTCGGTCGTTTCCATACCTCACCATCGATCAGCGCTCGGCTGAAACTGATCGAGGCAAGGGAACACAGCTGTGCGGCGACCAAGCCGATGTCCCGCTTGCCCTGGTTCTGCCCGGGCTGCCCGCACAACACCTCGACGCGCGTGCCAGAGGGCTCCCGCGCGCTGGCCGGCATCGGCTGCCATTTCATGGTCACCTGGATGGACCGCAACACGGAGACCTTTTCACACATGGGCGGCGAAGGCGCCGCCTGGATCGGTCAGGCGCCGTTCACGACGACACCGCATGTCTTCGTCAACCTCGGCGACGGCACCTATTTCCACTCCGGGGTGCTCGCCATCCGCGCCGCAGTCGCGGCGGGCGTGAATATCACCTACAAGATTCTCTACAACGACGCGGTCGCCATGACGGGCGGCCAGCCGGTGGATGGCACGCTGACCGTGCCGCAGATCGCCCATCAACTCAGGGCGGAGGGCGTGCAGCAGATTGTCGTCGTGATTGACGATAGCGCTGAACGCGCATGGCATAACAGCGACCTGCCCCACGGCATTCCGGTGCGGCCACGCGCCGAACTGGATACGGTACAGCGCGAATGCCGCGCCTGCCCCGGCGTCTCGGCAATCATCTACGACCAGGTCTGCGCGGCGGAGAAGCGGCGGCGGCGCAAGCGCGGCAAGCTGCCCGACCCGCCACTGCGCGCCTTCATCAATGAGCATGTCTGCGAAGGCTGCGGCGATTGCGGCGTGCAGTCGAATTGCCTTGCGGTAGTGCCGGTCGAAACGCCATTGGGCAGAAAGCGCGCCATCGACCAGTCCGCCTGCAACAAGGATTATTCCTGCGTGAACGGATTCTGTCCGAGCTTCGTCACGGTCGCAGGCGGCAAGCTGCGTTCCGGCGGCGCGCTGGCTGCAATGCCCGGCAACGCCGTCCCACCAGCGCCGACTTTGCCAGACACGTCCGCACCCTACGGCATCCTCGTCACCGGCGTCGGCGGCACGGGCGTGGTGACGCTGGGCGCGCTGCTTGGCATGGCCGCACACATCGACGGCAAGGGCGCCACCGTGCTCGACATGGCGGGGCTGGCGCAGAAGGGCGGCGCGGTGTTCTCGCACGTGCGCATCTGCACCGACCCGCAGGCACTCCATGCCGTGCGCATTACCACCGGCGCCGCCGACGCCGTCATCGGTGGCGACGCCATCGTCAGTGCCGGCCCAGAGGCACTGGCCAAGATGCAGACCGGGCGCACCCGCGCGGTCATCAACAGCGCGGCAACGCCGACGGCGGCATTCACCACCAATCCCGACTGGCAGTTTCCCCAGGCACACATCGAAGCAACCCTCGCGGCGGCCATCGGCCCGGAACGGCTCGATTATCTTGATGCCGCCACACTCGCCATGCGCCTGCTGGGTCACACGGTCTATGCCAACCTGCTGCTGCTCGGCTTTGCCTGGCAGCGCGGGCTGCTGCCGGTGAGCGAGGCGGCGCTGACGCGCGCCATCGAACTCAACGGCACCGCCGTCGAGATGAACCTGCGTGCCTTCCTATGGGGACGCCACATCGCGCACGATCCGGCTTGTATCCGGGACTTCACCGCCCCGCACGCCGTCCCGCCAGCGCCGACTTTTGCCGATCTGGTCGACGACCGCGCCCGCCGTCTGACCGAATATCAGGATGCCGCTCTCGCCACGCACTACCGGGCGCTGGTCGAGCGGGTCGGCAGCGCAACAGCGAAAGTCGGCGGTGGTGATACGGCGCTGGCCGAAACGGTGGCCCGCAATTACTTCAAGTTGCTCGCCATCAAGGACGAATACGAGGTGGCGCGGCTTTATGCCGAGACCGATTTCCTGGCGCGGGTCGCCGAACAATTCGAGGGCGATTACCGCCTGAGGTTTCACCTCGCCCCTCCGCTGTTGGCCAGGCCGGACCCGAGCACTGGCCACATCGCCAAACTATCCTTCGGCCCCTGGATGATGACCGCGTTCAAATGGCTGGCCCGCGCGCGGCGCTGGCGCGGCACCCGCTGGGATCTGTTCGGCCGCAGCGCCGAGCGCCGCCAGGAACGGCAACTGATCGCCGACTACGAAGACGACATCAGGCTGATACTCGAACGCCTCGACGCCAACACACTGCCTGCCGCCAGTGCACTGGCCAACTGGCCGGAAGAAATCCGTGGCTTCGGGCCGGTCAAGGCAAAAAACATCCAGCGCGCACAACCTCGGCGGGAAAGCCTGCGTGCCTGCCTCAGCGCCTGAACCCACTTCCCCCTTGCGCGCCGCCCTGCTGGCGCAGGGCGGCGGCGTGGTGTTTGTGCTGATACTGGCCTTTGCGCTGACCCAACTGACGCAACTGGCTTTCTGGCAATACCCGCTCGTCCCGGCGTTCCTGCAGGGCGTTGCCGCCACCCTGATTGCGCATTGGCAGCGCGCGCCGCGCTGGTGGCTGCTGATCCACCTCGGTTTTGTACCGCTGGTGGTCGGGGTGCAAGGCTTCGGCATCGCCCCCGGCTGGTTTCTCGCCGCCTTTGTCCTGACCCTGCTGGTCTTCTGGCGCACCGACCAGAGCCAGGTGCCGCTGTATCTGAGCAACCGCCGTACGGCAACAGCACTGGCGACACTGCTGCCAGCAGCGCCCATCAAGATGATCGACCTCGGCTGCGGCGATGGCGGCCTGCTGCGACAATTGGCCAAATCCCGCCCCGATTGCCGCTTTATCGGCATCGAACACGCCCCCCTGCCCTGGCTGCTGGCACGCTTGCGCACCCGCAACCTGGCCAACGTGACGGTGCGGCGCGGCGACTTCTGGCAGGAACCGCTGGGCGACTATGGCCTCGTCTATGCTTTTCTTTCCCCTGCACCGATGCCCCGCTTGTGGCAAAAGGCCCGCACCGAAATGGCTCCGGGTGCCACGCTAGTCAGCAACAGCTTTGCTGTGCCAGACATCGAGCCAGCCAGAGTGATCGAGGTGGCTGACCGCCGCGCGACCAAGCTTTACCTCTACCAATTCGATAAAGCTGGCGATTCCGCTGCATTTCCAGCCATCTGATCCCCCCCTTATCGCCAATAATGCACTTCGAAGCGCACACGGCTTGGCGTGCGCAGGAGGCAATATGGCGGACATCATCTGCGTAATCGGCAACAAGGGCGGCACGGGTAAAACTACCCTGTCGCATATGCTTTGCCAGGGCATGGGCCTGCTTGGGCAGCGCTCGGTATGTGTCCTGACGGACACCCATCGCGAACCGCTCGATCCCACCGAGCGGCGCTATCTCATCGCCGACGCCCGTTCGCGCGAAGCATTGAACAAGGTGGTCGACAAGGTGCGCGGACTCAAGTCATGGCTGGGCATAATCGACGGTGGCGGCAACCGTACCGAGATGGACCGGCGGCTGTATGGCATGGCCGACCTCGTATTGCTACCGTTCCGGGATTCGCACGAAGACATCCGCACGGTCATCCGCGATCTTCAAATGTTCCCGCGCGCTTACGCCATCCCCATGCAATGGCCGACCAACGTCTGGCAGCGCGAGGCCGCCGAAAGAGCCGTGGTGGAGTTGCTGGCACCCTACCGTGATCGCATTCTCGACCCGGTCTTCAGCCTGTCGGCCAGCAAATTCCTGCTGCAAAAAACCTTGCCGGCGGGATTGCCCACGCCGCTGGCCAATGCCTGCCGCGCGATGGCCCATCAGGTAATTGAACTGCTGCAGCTGCCGCTGGAGGATGACGAACCGCTACCCGGTCTCGGCGGCCGCCCCATGGCGGCGGCGCAACCTCAGCCGATGCAGCGGGCCTTGGCGGTAGCCGCCTGACCCGGCGGGTTACTTTTTACCTTGCGCCACCAGCAGGGCCTGTGAACGATTGCTCACATTGAGTGCCTTGAAAATTGCCGAGACGTGGATTTTCACCGTGCCTTCGGTGACGTCGAGCATGGTACCGATTTCGCGGTTGGTCTTGCCCTCGGCCAGCAATTCAAGCACCCGCGCCTGACTCTTGGTCAGGCCGAAGCGCTCGGCCACGGTCTTGGCACGACGGCGCTTGCCGCTCAATTCGCGGTACTCCGGCGGTAGCCAGGTTTCACCGGCCAGTACCTCGCGGAGCGCCTCCAGCAGCGTATCGGTCGGGCTGGCCTTGGAAACGAAGCCCGCCGCCCCTTGGCGCATTGCCTTGAGTACGGTTTCGCCATCATCCAGTGCTGACAGCACCACCACCGGAATATGCGGATGGCGCTTGCGGATCACGCCCAAGAAGGCCATGCCACCAGTCCCCGGCAACATCAGGTCAAGCAGGATCAGGTCGAAATCATCGCTGGCCGTGAGCAGCCGCGTCGCATCGTCCGCATCCCTGGCACCCAGAATCTCGGCAGGTACCCCGCCTTCATCCAGACCCTTCAATGCCAGTAGCAAACCTTCGCGTACCAGCGTATGGTCTTCAATCACCAGTATCCGCACTTGCCTTCCCCCTTTTCGAATAAGGCTATCATAAGCGTTATTTGATATTCCTGTCGAGGCCTTATCATGACCAAAGAAACCCCAAACGATCCAATGGATTTCCTCAAGAACATGTGGGGCAACATGGGCTTTTCTCTGCCCGGCATGGTAACCCCAACGGTCGATACGGACGAATTGGGCAAACGTATCGCCGACCTCAAGGCCGTCGAAGGCTGGCTCAAATCGAATCTGGGCTTGCTGCAGATGACCATTCAGGGTCTCGAAATGCAGCGCACCACGCTCCTGGCCCTTCAGCAGATGAGCCAGTCGGCGCAGGACGGCGAAGGCAAGGCGGCACCCAACCCCTTCCTCAATCCGGCTAGCTGGCCGATGCCATGGAATCTGACCGGGGGGCCCGGCGGCACGGCCCCGGGGGATTCCGCTGCACCAGCGGCAGAAGAACCCGCGCCGCAAGCGCCCGCGAAAAGCGCAGACTCAGCGCAGAAGAACAAGCCAAAGCGGTAAGGTCAGCATGCCCAGCAGGGTGCCGGCGGAAATCAGCCAGGCCACCCGCGTGCCATCGCCACCCATGCGCTGGGCGAGAATGTAGGCCGAAGAGGCTGTCGGCAATGCGGCAAAGACCAGCGCAATGTCGAAATGAATGCCGGTGAGACCGACATGGCGGGCTGCCGCCAGAGCGATGAGCGGCATGGCCAGCAATTTCACCCCGAGAAAATAACCGGCCGCCCCGCGTCCGTTCGTCCCCAGCGTACCGCGCAGTTTGAGCGCGGCACCCACGGCCAGCAAGCCCAGCGCAATCGCCGCTTCGGCGAGCCGGCCGAGAAACTGCCCCGCCGGCACGGGCAGTTGCCATCCCGCCAAATTCCACACCAGGGCGGCCACGGTCGCCAGGAGCAGCGGATTTTTCGCCAGCTCCCGCCACACCGACGCCTCGCCGTGCCGCGCCAGCATCCAGACTGCGGCAAAATTGGCCAGCGGCACCATGCCGCCGGCCAGCAAACCCATCGCCGCGATGCCCGCTGCCCCGTGCAGCTTGGCGGCAACCGCCAGGCCAATGTAGGTATTGAAGCGAAAGGCGCACTGAAACTGCGAAGCAAAGGAGATCGGCGTCAGCGGAAACAGCGGCCGCGCCAGCAGGGCCAGCAGCATTGCCCCCAGCATCGCCGTCGCGCCAACGCCGATCAGCGGTATGGCAGCAAAGGAAAGTGGCGTCTTGGTAATGGCGTTGAACAACAAGGCCGGGAACAGGACAAAATAGACCAGCTTTTCCAGACCCGTCCAGAAATGATCGCCCAGCGCCACCATCCAGCGCCGCAGGGCGTAGCCCAGCAGGATCAGAGCAAAGTCGGGCAGCAGGGCCAGCGCGGTACCCACGGTTCAGATCACGCCCTGCTTCTGGAACTGCTCAATCTCATCGGGCGCATAGCCTGCCTCGCGCAAGATCGCCGTCCCGTCAGCGCCGACTTTTGGCGCGGAGCGGCGCACCTTGAAATCAAGCCCGGACATCTTGAATGGCGGCGCGAATTGCCGCAGGCCGTCAACTTCGGGCAGCATACCGCGCGCCTTGAGTTGCGGATGTTCCATCGCCTCGGCGAATTCAAGCACGGGGGTCACGCCGCAATCTACCCTGTCGAATAGTGCCGCCCAATGACTGAGCGGCTGGCTGGCAAACAGCGTTTCAAGTGCGGCACGGGTGCGCGCACCATCCGCATCGCGCGCCAGGCCGTATGGCTTGAGGTCCGGCCGGTCGATGGCGGCGCAGAACAGCGCCCAGAATTTCGGTTCCAGCGCGCCCACCGCCAGGTAACGGCCGTCCTGCGTGCGATAGAGGCCATAGCCGGGCAGGCCGCCCGTCAGGTCATCGGTGCCGCGCGGCATGGTTTTCCCTCGCCCGAGCACCGAGAGCAGCGGCGTATAGGCATGCGCAAAGCTCGCGTCAGTCATGGAAACATCGACGTAGCGACCCTTGCCCGTGGTTTTAGCACCGATCACCGCGGCGAGAATGCCCATCGCCGCCGTCAGCGCGCCCCCCAGCAGATCGCCGATCTGCAGGTTGGGAATGGCTGGCGCCTCACCGGCAGTGCCGATCTGGTCCAGCACGCCGGCCGTGGCGATGTAGTTGATGTCGTGGCCGGCGCGATCGCGCCACGGGCCATCCTGGCCATAGCCAGTGATGGCGCAGTAGACGATGCGCGGGTTGATTGCCTGCACGGCCGCATAGCCGACGCCCAACCGGTCGACCACGCCGGGGCGAAAGCTCTCGACGATCACGTCCGCTTCGCGCGCGAGGCGCAGAAACACCGCCACGCCGGCTGCCTGTTTGAGGTCGAGCCGCAAGCCTCGTTTATTTCGATTGACGCTGCGGAAGAAAAAGCTGTCCTCTCCTGCTGCGGCGCCAAGGCTCATGCTGCGCGAGTAGTCGCCGGCACCGGTATCCTCGATCTTGATCACCTCGGCACCCAGATCGGCCAGATGCAGCGTGCAGACCGGCCCCGGCAGCAGCCGGGTCAGATCCAGAATGCGCAAACCGGTGAGCGGACCGGCATCCTGGCCGGTGGCAGAATCGTTTGTTGTCATCGGCGCATCGTATCAGAGTCACCCCAGTGCACAACCCATCCTTCATGGGCTCGTGTTCAGCGCCCTGCTGTCTATACTGAGACTGTTTTCCGCTGGTTTTATCGACTTTTCAGGGAGGTGTCGCGAGCCACTGAACGGGTTGCAGTGCTTGCGATTGCCCATTCCCCAACCCGACTCGATAAGGAGTTCACGCATATGAAACAGCCGTTTGTGGTGTCCACATTGATTGCCGCCATGCTTCTGTCTGCCGGATTCGCATTGACAGCCAACGCCCAACAGGCCCAGACGCAACAACAGGAACAAGTCTACGGCAGCCAGATGATGACGCAACAGGAACGCAACGAATATCGCGCCAGAATGCGTGCAGCAAAAACCCTTGAGGAACAGCAGCAGATTCGGCTGCAACACCATGAAGCCATGAAGGTGAGGGCCAAGGCACAGGGTATTACCCTGCCCGACGAACCGCCCGCTATGGGTGGTGGCATGGGTCCCGGCGGCGGTGGGATGGGCCCGGGCGGTGGCGGCATGGGTCCGGGCGGCGGGCGCGGGCGCTGATCCGCCCCAATAACGAACGCTGAGTTCCTCCGGCCAGCGCAGGGGCGGCGCAGGGAACTGGGTACGGTTTTTCTGATTTTCCGGCCGAAATGCCGGAGAATCGTTGGCTGTCTCCGTCCCCCGCCGAGTGTGCCGTCTTGTCCAGCTTTTTCCACCACTTCGCACTCTCCAGTCCGCTATTCCTGCTTGTACTGATCGGTTACGGCGTGGCACGCTCGGGCCAGTGGCCCCAATCGGCTGCCGAGGCGCTGTCGCGGTTTGCCTACGCGATCGCCATCCCGGCCATGCTGTTCCGCATGATGAGCGACGTTTCAAAAATGCCGCCGGTGGACATCCGCCTGCTGCTCGCCTTCTTCGGCGGCTGTCTGATTGTTTTCATCATCGGGCGCGTGGTCGCCGCAACCGTGTTCCATCTCGACGGCGTCGCCCAGTCGGTATTCGCGCTGGGCGGCGTGTTTTCAAACAATGTCATGCTGGGTGTGGCAATCGCCAAGACCACGCTGGGCGACGCTTCGCTGGCCTCTGTCTCGATGGTCATCGTTTTCAACGCCCTGATCCTGTGGACGCTGGTCACGCTCTCGGTCGAATGGGCACGCTACGGCGAGTTTTCGCTGCGAGGCTTTGGCAAGACCCTGAAGGGCGTAATGACCAATCCGATTGTCGCCTCGATCATGGCCGGCACGGCCTGGGGCTTCACCGCCCTGGCGCTGCCCGCCTTCATCGATGTGCCGCTCGCCATGCTCGGCCAGACCGCCGTGCCGCTTTCGCTCATTGCACTCGGCATGAGCCTCGCGGCCTACAGTATCCGGGACGGCATCGCCCAGAGCCTCGCGATCACCGCCATCAAGCTGGTCGTCCAGCCGCTGGTCGTCTGGCTCCTCGCCCGGGCGCTCGGTCTGCCGCCGCTGGAAACGCAGGTAGTGACGCTGCTGGCCGCGCTGGCGATGGGCATCAATGTATATATGATGTCCCAGCAGTTCCGCACCATGCAGGGGCCGGTGGCGGCGGGCCTGGTGCTGACGACACTGCTCTCGGCCTTTACCGCGCCATTGGTGCTGGCACTGGTCAGTTAAGCGAAGGGATTGCCACTCCCCGACATTTCTGGCCGATAATCCGGCGATGCTTTATTACTTCAAGCGAATGGGCAACAAGACAGCCAGCCCGCCACGCAAGCCGTGGACGAAGATTGCCTGGTCCGGACTCGGCGCCTTTGTGGGTATCTATCTGGTGGCGACGATGAGCAAATTCGTCAGCAACGACATCACCGACCACCTGTTCCTGATCGGTTCGTTCGGCGCATCGGCGGTGCTGCTGTATGGCGCGCCGCAGGCAGAATTCTCGCAGCCGCGCAATCTGGTCGGCGGGCATGTGCTGAGCGCGCTGATCGGTATCACCCTTTACAAGCTGATTCCCGAACCGGTCGCGCTGGTCAGTGCGCTGGCCGTGGCGCTGTCCATCGTCGCCATGCATGCCACCCGCACCTTGCATCCGCCCGGTGGCGCAACGGCACTGATTGCGGTCAGCGGGAGCTCCAACAGTTATATGCTGGGATACAGCTTCGTGCTGTCACCGGTGGCATTGGGAGCACTGGTGATGCTGCTGGTGGCGCTGCTGATCAACAATCTTTCGAGCAACCCGAAGCGCCACTATCCGGTGTACTGGCTCTGATCCGGGTGTTTTTCGCAATTCCGCCCGCCTGATTTTTATGGGCGGCCTCATCTTCACTGCCCCGCTATATCTCCATTTTTTCCGGAAAGGTTTGCAATGGCAATTCCCTGGCTTGCGGTACTGAAAGTCGTTCCCTGGAAGGAGGTCATCAGCAATGCCCCAGCGGTTGCCGACGGCGCCAAGAAACTATGGAGCACCGTAGGCAGGAAACCTGCCGGGCAAGCAGCTGCGTTTGAGAAGACCGAGGTCCAACCGCCGTCGGACAACGAAGTCATTGCCACATTGCAGGCGCGCCTGGCGGCAGTGGAAACCGCCGCCGCTGACTTGCACAGTCAAATGCTCGCCTCTTCCGAATTGATCAAGACGCTGGCCGAGCAGAATACGCAGCTCATCAAACGCGTCGAGGCCAACCGGCTACGCGTTGTGTGGCTGGGAGCAACGACGGTTGTAGTAGGCATCATCGCCATCCTCGGCGTATTTCTGGCTGCCGCCCGGTGACAATGCCCAGTATTGCATTGCGATCCTGATTGACTTCATCATCGACCTCCGGGGCTCTCATGGAAAATATATTTGACCTGGCCGTTTCACTGATTCCCTTGCTCGCTACAGCGCTGGGTGTTTTTGTTTTTCTGTTCGTCGCCAATTGGCTCCTGCTGGGACGCTATCCCGAACTAGGCAACGAACGCAGACTGCCCCGCCAACTCGCCATGCTGGGCTTCACCGTGGCCGGGGCCGTAGCCATTGCCATTTCCCTGCCTGTCGGTGACAGCACCCGCAATCAGGTGATCGCCCTGCTTGGTGTGCTGCTTTCGGGTGTTGTTGCGTTTTCTTCTACAACGGTAATTTCGAACCTCATGGCAGGGCTCATGCTGCAAGTGGCCAAGCCATTCCGCACCGGGGACTTTATTCGCGTGGGCGAGCACTTCGGCCGCGTTGCCGAGCGTGGCTTGTTTGAAGTCGAGATTCAAACCGAGCAGCGCGAGCTGGTTTATTTGTCGAACATCAGTAGTGTCCGGTTAAAACGCGAACAGATTCAGTTGGTTGCTGGTGCTGTGCTGTTCAAAAATGTAGTCGCTGCCTGCAAAGGCTTGCTGGATGGGCATCTTCTCGAACAGGGTGAGCGAAAAGAT
>Ga0180732_1000541_pt1 | contig 31302 bp, 47 predicted proteins | sample KR11_01MetaG_FD_148674 | JGI IMG/M metagenome (GOLD analysis project Ga0180732, IMG submission 148674) | Groundwater microbial communities from the Olkiluoto Island deep subsurface site, Finland - KR11_0.1 MetaG | ecosystem: Environmental > Aquatic > Deep subsurface > Groundwater | place...
TACCGCTGATGCTGCTGAAACAATTACTTTTGATAGTGCTGGTTTAAATCAAGCGGTTGCTCAAAACCAGCGAGGTATCTTTGTTTATAGTGGAACAGCATGGCTTAAAATTTATGTAGGAAGTTAAACCTAAATTTCCTAAACCTTAAAGGATACTGAAATGAAAATAACTTGTTCGTGTGGATTCAAAGGAAAATTAAGCGATTTGTTAACAGATGATGATTGTCATAGAATTTATTTTTGCCCGAAATGCAAACTCTACAATGGGATTAACTTTTCTAAATCTTAAAGGATTATGTCTATGGCTCCAGCAGAGGAAATAAAACTATTAGAGGCTGTAAATAATATTCACGCTACAATGAATCGTAGCTTTGAAAAAGTTTATAAAAAAATAGATGAGAAATTTGATTTATGTGATGACCGATTACAAAAGGTTGAAACTGATATTGCTGTAAAAAATGCAGTAAGAAAGGTTCAAAAAGAATCTTCTGACTTCTGGCGATGGATTATTAGGAGTGTTACCGTTGCGGGGGCTATTTCTCTTATGTTTATTGCTGCTAAGTTGTTTATATTTGGAGCTAAACTATGATTGAATTAATGACGCCTCAACTTTGGGAAGCTATCCGGCATTTTCGCCCTGACTCTAAGCTGGACAAATGGGGAGACCCTTTCAAAATGAGCTCCCGATTGATATTTGCTTTGGATAATCTCAGAGAATATGTCGGCAGACCGATATATGTGCATTGTGCCTGGGAGCCAAGAGGTAGCGGTTGGCATCCTTCCGGCAATGCAGTTGATGTACATATAAAAGGCCTGCATGTGGTCGATCAATTTTTAGTTGCTTCCAAATTTGATAGTTTTAACGGCATAGGTGTTTATCCTTGGTGGCGAAGTCCTGGATTACATCTTGACGATAGACCACACAGCACAAAGTTACAGGAAGATTCAAGATGGGGAAGTACCAAGGCTGGTGTTTATGTGGCTTTAAGCTGGAAATTTTTAAAAAGTCTTAGGTGATGAAATGATAGAACTTCGTCCAGGTGATATATTCGTCTCAGAAAATCCTTCTACCATCTTACGCTTTTGTATTATGCACGCTCAGAAAGCGCTATCAATGGATGGCAAGTCTAAGTATGGCCATGCAGGAATTATCATTGATAATACTGGCAAAACCTTTGAATCAGGTATTCGCATTCCTGATAAACATGGGGTGAGAATCGGGTATGGCAATCTATTTGATGACTATCAGGACATGGAAGTTATGATACTTAGGCATGAGAAAATGACAGAAAAATTATTCAAGAATGCTTTTGTTCCTTTAGCTATGGAATATAATAAAAAGATATATCCAATGTGGAGATTGCCTCTGATGCTTACACCTGTTTTTGCAAGGAAGTTACACTTTACAAACCTGGGGGTATGTTCCGAGATAGCTGCTAAACTTCTTTTTAATGCTGGATTACTACCTCAATGGTTATCAGTATTTCCAGATATGATTGCAGATTGGGGGCATCCTATTTATGGTATGAAAGGATTTAATATAGTTTGGGAAGGTGTTATTGTTTAAGAGCATTCAATAGTTTTGACTGTGTAGCATCTTTATCCTTTAAAACTTTAACAACTCTTTCATCAATAGTATTTTTCATAATCAAGTGGTTTACAATTACACTTGCACTCTTTTGTCCCTGTCTAATTAGACGGCCATTTAATTGTTTATAATGCTCTAAACTCCACGTTAATCCAAACCATAACATTATATGCCCCCCAGCTTGTAAGTTAACACCGTGTCCTAAACTAGCTGGGTGGCATAATAATAATGGAAGTTCACTGTTATTCCATGCTTTTATAAATTTATTAGAATCTGCATTACTTGTTCCTCCAGATATACATGGAATTGATTTATCAATAAACTCTCGTATCATTCTCAATTCAAATTTAAACTGTATAGGACATAGAATTGGTTGACCAGCAGATGTTTCTATGAGTTCCTTAAGAGCATCTATCTTAATCTGGTGTAAAGGATAAAAACTACCATCTTTTAAATCAGTATATACTGCCCCTTGAATGAACTGCCGCAACTTCATAGAAAGTGCTGCAGCATTAAAAGCTGTAGCATCTGCACCAACAAACTCTAAGAAAAAATTATCCTCAAGTTGCTTATACTTATCTTGCAATGGTTTAGATAATACCAAAGGAATATCATTGTAAATAGTTTTTGGCATTTTCAAATAATCATTAGCATCTAACCTATAAGTTACTGGCTTAATTCTATCTCGGATCATTTCATATGATCCATTGCGTAAAGAGGTTTTATATAGTGGTGGTCCACTGTAATGAAAGAACGTATTAATAAAACTGCTAAAAGAAGTAAATAACCTATCACCTTTGTCAAGCATAAAATATTGTGCCCATAATTCATGGTATCCATTTGGTGCAGGAGTTGCAGATAAACAATATCTATAGTTACTCCACAATGGCATCATCTTCTTAAGAAGCTTAAATCTCAAAGTCTTTGGTGACTTAATCATAGATGACTCATCAAGAATAAGAATTCTCTTTTGCCACTTAACATTGGGTTCAAGAACCTCTTTGGAGAACCACTTTAACCCATCAAAATTTATCAAAAGTATATCTGCCTTTGATCTCCTGAGGACGTTTCTTTTATCCGGACCATGGATAATATCATAAGTTAATTTTGGTGTCCATCTTTTAATTTCATCTGGCCAAGTATTATAGATAACTCTTAATGGTGCAAAGACAATAGCTTTTTGTTTTAACCGTTGTATTATTTTTAAAGCCACCGCAGTTTTACCAAGTCCCAAATCCATCGCGAAGAAAACAGCTTCCTTCTCAATTCCAAACTTTACCGCTTTCTTTTGGTATTCATGTAACTGAAACTCCATTGGAATATATTCCTTTATTGGGTTCGTTTATTATCTTACTGAATCCTTAAAGCGTCTTTAAAAATGAGGTATATAACTATATAGGCCTCATATATAAAGTCGTTTATGATCGTCTCAGTATATTACTTTTGTTCGTGTAAGTCTTTATTATCGTTTAAAAATAATATCTGAGACGTTTTTAATTGATACAAATCAATCCTCATCCTCAAGTTCAGTTGCGCTACCAAAGGAAGATATATGACGACCTTTCAGATACTCTAGAACAGAATCAACATGATAAAGAATACATTTGCTTGTTGGTTTAATATGGTCAATAAATGCTTGCTTACCAGTTATATGATTACTGCGGAGATCACGAACTCTTTTGGTATCGACATTCAACAACTCTGCCAATTCTGCTTCAGTTATATACTCCTCTTTAATTTTATCAATTGCTCTCATTTGTACCTCCATTAATCATCAAATTTAAAACTGTAGTTTATCATTATTATTCCAAATCGATTAGTTTGCTTGAATAAATATATGCCAATTTCACTGATTATACACAATAATGCCCCTGTTACTGATAACCAAAGACTTAAAAATGAATATAGGATTGACCTCATTTGTCCTCCCTAATTCCTTCAAAGTTAGCATGACGGAAGTTGCCTCCATCTGTTAGTTCCATATAGGAAACTTCAATACACTTGCCAAGTATTAGTTTTGGGTTTTCCCAAAAGTCTTTTCGCTGTTTATCACTCCAACCTCCTCCAACATCATTGCGACCATTGAAGTCAACAGTTGCTCCACCCATTTGACCTAGATACTTACCTTTGCCTTCATATACACTTATAACTACCACATCTTTGTTTTCTTTTGGTTTTATTTTCATCCAATCATAAGAACGTGTACCTTTGTATTCATAATCTATTGGCTTAATAACTGCACCTTCATATCCAACATTTCTGCATGTTTGATAAAATTCAAATACTTCATCTTCAGAATGAAGAATTGTATGGGGAACTTTTATTACATGATCCCCAATAAGGTGAATATCATCTATCATTATAAGGCGTTCTATAAAAGATACTTTAGCTGTTGGTACTTCAAAAATTCTGAATTCAGCATTCAAAGTAAGGTTATCATTTCTAATTAACCCTGAACTTTGTTGAAATGTAAGTCCTGGAACTATTAGTTCACCATCAAGTTCTTCTCTAATAGACATAAGTTCATCAGTTAAATGAATAAGACCTTTATATGGATGACCTTTACGTGAATAAAATATTCCATTTTTAAATTTTGCTCTTACACCGTCAATCTTTGGAGAACCAAAGCATGGGTATCTTACACGGTTTTTCTCAAACAGTTTTGCAAGCATTACATCATGAGTTGGTATAAGTCCTGGGAATATTTTATTAATAGTTTTTACACCCACACCCATCCGTAAGTCCTTATTTATAATCATATCCAATAATCTACTAGACTTATATGTTAATTCATTTGTATGTGCATTAATAGCAAATTGGGCATCATTTCCCGTTATTTTACGGTTAGATAGTGCATCTAAAAGAATCCAGGTTTCTTTATCAAATTCTTTTGTTCCACCAAAACCCCCCTTTGATTCAGTTATGTGATACATAGTAAATGGGTCATAAGCGGCAAGTAAATACTCTTTAACATCAGCTCCCCTCAAGAGTTGCTGCTTACTCAACCCACTTGCATCAGCAATTTTAGTAAAAATATCAAAAGCATTATCTGATGATATCATTTAGTTCCTCCTATAAACATTTAGTGTACCCTAATATAAAAGCTATTAAAATTAACCAAGGACTGAAATGACTTTACCTTTTCCCCAGTATCATAAGTATAGTCAATAGGAATACATATATTATAAACATTCCAATTCCTCCTTCCACATATTAATTAAAATGTCAACCATTTCTTTGGAATCAACAATAAGTACTTCATGACCAAGACTTCGTAAATACTCTATAACTTTCCATTGTAATGGTGTTGGTCTCTTACCCAAAGCTTTGCATTCGACATATTTTGTCAAGCCTTGCGGGAGACAACAAAGCCTATCAGGAATAGATCGGTTTGAAGGGGATGAAAACTTATAAGCTTTCCCTCCAAGTTTAACTACTTGTCTAACTAAATAACCTTCAACTTCTTTCTCAAGCATATTACTACCTCAGTTTATGTTATTGCATCTTTTGCTCTTTTAATATTATAATACCAGAAGTAACTTCTAGATAATATTCTTCAAGTTTAGATCTTTTTTTGACAGTTAAAACTCTAACAATACAATCTGATTTAATAACAATAGGTAAATCAAAAAAATTATTCTTTGACAGATCAAGCATTTGAATACCTGTTTGCACATTTTTAACAATACAACCACTTTTAAGTTTATAAATTTTTGACTTGTAGAATGTATCTACATCATCTTCACGAGTCACATAAATACTTCCATCTGACAACTCAATCTGAAATAATCTACCCATTTAAACCTCCTTTTTTAATCCATTCATCCATTTTTTCTTTAGACCCACGGCATGCCATAGGTGCTTCCATATACATAAATTTAGCAATATCAAACATTTTAATAGTATTAATTTCGTCAGCTATTGCAAAACTATCTACAAGTTTATCTTGTATAACTGCCGTTAAAAAATTACCTGGACATATACCTTCTTCAATATACCGTTTCATGCCTCCTTTAATGTGTTCTGGTAATAATTCGTAATTCATTGTATCCTCCTTTCCTCCTTTTATATTTTTCTGGACATTGTCCCATTTCATATAACCGACAAATTTTTATACCATTTCCAATGAAAGGGATAAAGCATTCTCTGGTATAACATTTTTCATCTCTCACTTGATATTTCTTTTTCTCGGATTTTTTCATTATTTTCCCTTTTATTATAAATGATGGTTGCTGAGGGCAGGATTTAAACCTGCTATGCTCTGATAGAATAATGAATAACATGTCAACGTCCTTTTACTGTTTTATTCTATTTTTGCTTCTACAGATGACAAGCCGGTAACAAGTATTACCTCATTCGACACTTATCAATTCCGCCACCTCAGCAATTTGTTATATTCTTTTTTTCTCTTTACCCTTATCTATATCGGCCTGTGATAAGTCCTTGTTGCAACTACAGGGTTCACTTGGATAGCCACACCACGAACTATGACTTCTTTGTGGTTTATCATAGTCGCAACAACAAGGCTCATTAGGGTAAAAACAGTAGTTTTTGTGCACGCTATTTCTCCTTAAACTGGTTTAATCTCGCTCATGAAATCGAGATCGTTAGTAAGCTTCCATTAACTATTATAAATATCATTCCCATAAATTTTCTTCTTTTTTGTTTGATACTGGGAGCAAAATTCGAACTTGCAAATAAGAGTGACTCTTTGTGTATACCCATTTTCCACCATAATCACATTTTCCGGTATCTTTTCTCAACAAATCCCTCTGCATTAAGAGGAAGACCTTTTGCCCATTGGGGTACTTCACACATCAGTTTATAAATATTATTTAATGTTTCTTCTTTATCACAATCCTCAGGAATCTCTAAAATGATTTCATCATATACTGAACCTATGATTTTATATCCTGCTTTCTCCAAAGTTTCTTCACCATGAAATAATAAGTCTCTTGACATTGCTTGGACTATGTTTTCAACTAATCTTCCAGGAATTATACTTAACCTCATCCATTTTTTTGTATATGGATTAATTCCAAATGCAGATGGTTCAAGTCCAAACTTACCTTCTGTAATAAGTGGTTTGTTATAATACATATTTCTTCCTGATGGTAAAGTTAATTGTAACCATCTAGTTTTGTTTCTATCGAGAACTACTTTGTATGTAGCATATGATGCTTCAAAAGCTGTTCCAGGGTATGTTATAGCGTTTATTGCTGCATCTTTACATTTATACCATAACTCAACAACTTTATGATACTTAGTTCTATATGCATTAACTGCTCTTTGAGCTTCTTCAGGAGTCAATAATAAATCATTTTTCTCTGCATAACCTATAAATCCTTTTCCTCCAAGGCCATACCCACAACCAAGAACCAATTGTTTACCAAAATATCTTTGTTGACTATTTATATCTTCATATGGTATTCCGTATAAGTCAACAGCCATATCAATATACTGATCTAGGTCTTCACGAAATAACTGTAAAGTTTTTTCATCTTGAGCAAGCCATGCAAGACCACGATTTTCTATTCCTGTATAGTCAGCTGCACCTATTAGTTTTCCTTTGGAAGCCTTAATCATAGCTCTAACTAAAGATTTTGCAACATTTACAGGATTCTTTTCAATAACACTTAAGTCAAAAAATCCTTGTATAAGTTCCTGAGCTTCAGTTTCTGATTCAGCACCAACCTTTGATCTAGGTAAATTATACAATTGAAAACCCATACCTGAATCTCTACCAGTATTAGCCCCATAATAACGGATATTATCATATATCCTGCCTTTATGCTCAAGTTCTATAATTTTTAAATACTTGGCAGTTGAAGATCTACCGAGTTCTTGCCTAAGTTCTAATACAGTTTTTACATCATCAGTAAGATCAACTCTCTTCAGTAGTTTAATAACTGTATCAGCTTGTAAATTGGGAGTTATAAGTCCTTTAGACTTTAACCATTTAACTATGCGTTGGTTTTGAGTAGCTTTTGTTACTTCACCGTTTGTTAGATCTGGCAGTGATTTATTTTGTTCTTCTTTATAAACCTCAGTTACTCTATAAATTTGTTTTGCAGATTCAATATCAATAGGTAATCCACGATTATTTTTTTTAACTGTTCGTTCCCAATGCCTTTGCTCTTCATCTGATAATTTAGAAGCAGGTAAAGCGTTTAACATCTCATACATTGTATCTATATCACGTTTACAATACTCATGTAACTCCATTAAGTCCATATGAGTATATTTAAACGGTGGACAACATATCAATTGAATTAGTGCTTTACCCCTTGGATTTTTTTGAATCTTAAGTTTAAGGTCTTCACCTGCTTGAGCAAGGGATTGATGATATGTGAACCTTCCACAAATAGCCATAACATCAATCCATTGACCAATAGGTAACTGTGGAAATCTATATTTAGAACCGAGAATATTCCATACTGCTAAATCAAATTGTGCATTAAAGGCATAAAGCTTATGTGAGTCAAGAGATTTCATAAATTCGGGAAGTTGATTACCAGGAACCCACAATTGAGTTGGTTCATTACCAACTTTATATCCCATACAAATTATATCTGCTTCTTTACCAGCTAAATAATTCTTCCGTCCATGTTTAGCTAAATCAACTTCGCTTTTGGTTTCAAAATCAATTCCTACCAACGGCATAAGTTCTCCTAATGTTGTGGGGCTCCGAAGAGCCCCACAAGTTAAGGTTTATTCCAAATCACCTGAAGCTTCATCAGTTTCTTCAGTTGCTACTTCTGCATATTCTGCAAAAGCATCCTCAGCTTTCTGACGGCCATCAAGACGTTCACCTTCCTTAACAAGCAAAAGGTTGTTAAGACCAACACCTATACCCCTATTACCTGCTTGATTATAAGGGAAGAAGTTAATATCTGCACGTCCATAACAACCGCTAAAGAAATCTTCTGGATCAAAGATTGGAGCAGGTGGTCCATCTACCTGAACTTTAACCACACCTGGTTTGTTCACAGATGAAGAGTTCAAGAAGAAACATCCTTTATATTCTGCTCCTCTATTTCCGTTGTCAAATTCTTCATCACCATCACGAAGTGGAAGACGAAGTCCGGAAATTTGGGCTTTGGTAAACTTATTAGTGTCAAGACCCTTCTGAACTGCCGTATTAATTGCTGTTTGTACAGCCTTAACTCCAGCTTTATCACTTTTTGAAATAAGAATGGAAGCTGAATATTTAAGGTCTCCTGAAGGATTAGCCTTTGGTTCAAATGCATTGAGGTAACTAAACCTCACTAATGTCGTTATCATTGGTTCCTTTTCTCCTTGTCTGTTTGACTGTTATTCGTTTTTGAGTGTTTCTGCAATTTTATTCTTAATATATTGCCGAAGACCATTTACGGACTTATCAATTTCTTCCAATAGATTGGCACTATCTTCAATATCCTTCTCTATAGCCACATCTAATCGGATAGATTCATATGGAGCGGACTGACAAGTACGGCCATAAGAAACTCTTACTCTTCTGTTAGCCATTTACATCACCTCCTTTAACTATAAAATATTAGTTCCTTCTACACCGCGTTTAACTCTTTCATTTGTCCTATGATTTAACCAAAGTATTGCTTCCTCAATCTTTGTTAAAGCAATAGCATTTTCACGGCAAGCGTATTCACCTGCTTGAAATGATTGAAGCCTATCAATTACAATAGCAAGTAAATCTTCTTGACGGCAACCATTAACACCAAATTCTTTGACTAGTCCATTTTGGAATCTAATGTATCCAAACTCTTCTGCTAGTTCATCCATTTTAGCATTTGCTCTACTGATATAATATTCATGACATGCTCCACCTTGTCCCGGTTCATCTCCAACAGAAATCTGTGTAAAATTAGCTATTCCAATATTTATTTTTCTCATCACTACTCCTCCTTTATTTTACTATACCCTTTTGCTATTCTCTGATTATTGTTCCGCATTATAGTACTAAACATTGCATCGATTCCTTCTGGTAAAATATTAAAAATTTCACATATCCCTGCCAAAAAAAATATACAATCTACAACTTCTCTTATTACATTATAGAGATCAAGGGTCTGATCTTCTATGGGTCTCCATGGTTTCCAGGGAGCGCTATTTACTAATTCAGCTATTTCCTGATTTAGTGCCAATGCAAAGTCGCGAAAAGCTATCATCTTTTCTTCTTCAGTAGCCTTACTGAAGTCATACCCTAACCTTTTGTGATAATCCTTAATATCATTGAACATTTTTATTGTGTCCATATTTAATCCACGCTCCTTTCCATAACTCCTTTGCTTCAGAATGCATGTGCTCCTCTAAAAATACAATCCTTTTACAAGGGGTATTCATTATCATTTTGATACATGCCACACATGGACTCAAAGTTGTATATATTGTATGTATCTGTTCCGGAACTTTACATTGTATTAATGCATTTTGTTCTGCATGAGCTGAAGGACATCTAGCTATATTATTAAATACTTCTTTCATGCAAAGTCCAATATCAATACAATGTTCATGTCCTCGTGCAGCTCCATTATAACCAGTTGTAATGATTTCATTTTTATCATTTATAATAACACAGCCAACTTGCTTATCTAAACAAGTGCTTCTTTCAGCAAGTACTTGTGCTATTTTCAGATAACATTCATCCTTTGATATTCTTGTTCTTATCATCATTGTATTCTTTTCCACAAGTCATAAAAGACTGATTACATTTACCATCAATATAACATGGAGGACCAAGTATTTCTGCAAACTCAGGCCACCATTGCTGTACTAAAGAAAGTACTTTGTCACAAAAGATTCTTATTTCGGTGACATTACGTAAACACATTCTTAACCGCATAAAGTTGTGCAATGACCGAGCATTAATAGTCCACATTAAGTTAACAGCCTTAGCATTTGGTAAAACTTGTCTGGCTTCTTCTTTTGGTATACCCTCTCGGATTTTCTTTTTATAAATGGCATTCAAAAATTCAAACGTTTTCATAAAATCAATATCATCAATTAGATCAGCATGAACAATGTTATCATATTCAGCATAGTCTTGATAATGTTGACTTGAAGAAGTAAAAGAACTTATTCTATGCCGAGTAATTTGTGCTAACCAGGACCTTGAAGCTCCCAAAATTCTAAAACTAATTACAGCATGTTCAACTGTAGAAGAATGTTCAGCTTGAAACAAAAACTTTAATACTTTTGCAGATACATTATTATTTTTATTAGAAGCTAAGATGGAAATATCTTTCATAGTATTATCCAAAGCTTCTCTAATTTGTGCTCCTGGATTAGGAGAAGCCCAAATCACTTCAACTTTTGTGTCTTCATAAGACTTTAATTCCATTTGCCTTCCTTTCAAACCAAAACATAAACATTAGGTTACATGCAGCATGAAGTATATGAGGTAATCCTGATTCTTTATCCAAAAGTTCACCCGTTTTCCATACTAATAAATGCCTCATAACTGCTCCATAATATCTATCTTGTGGATCTTTTAAAGTTTGCCAATTATTTGGTCTATATTTTTTAGCACCAAAAGTCAGAACCTCACCTATTCCACTAATAAAGTTAGGATCAATCAAATCTAATCTATTTTTATCGTTATCTAACTTTTTACCCATAGATTTCTCTCCAGATAAAAAGGCCGCATATTACATGCGGCCTTTTTGATTTAACTAAATGAGTGACTAAGACTTTTCATTTACCCCTGATTTTTGTCTTTACCTTTTTTTTTACCTTTTTTATTCTCGAATACTTCATCTTCAAATACATTAACTTCCTCGGTTACTTCAGGAGCTTCATCAAGTGCGCTCATAGGTGCAACTTCTTCAGGAGCTTCTTCAACAGGTGTAGCGGCAAGAATTTCTTCGGCTGCTCCAAGTTCAAGTTCAGCAATTTGAAGTTCTGCATCAGCTTTAACAAACTTCAATTCATTCAATTTGTTTTCTTTGTCAGCTTCATAGCGTTTTTTTGCACTATCAAACGCAGAAACTGCTCTTGTGGACCTTTTTTCTGCTTGTTCAACACGCCCAGCCGGAGTAAGATTTTTTGTAACCGAAGTTCCTGATTCCGCTTTATGAGCGTCCCACTCTTCTGCCGAAACAATCTTAAATGTGCCATCCTCTTGCTTCATAGGACAGTTACCCATCATCCTCATGTAAGTAAACTGTGATGCAAGTCCTTTTTCCGTGGTTCCTGTCAATGTAAGCAACGAATTTTTTGTTGCTCCACCTTTTTCAATTGCTACTTTGATGTCATCTCGCATTGCCATAAATAAATCCTCCAAGTTAAAAATTTTGTGAAATTTAATTGCCCATTGCAATCATTTATAAACTATTATACAGTTTTAAATACCAAAAGTAAATGCGCAATACTAAAAGTTACTCAGATATGTCTGCAAAAACGTTAATAGCTTTGGATTCAACTTGTATTGCTGGACGGCCATCTGTTTCTGGGACCATAGTGATTTTTCCTTCTGGTGTTTCATAAAGTTTTTTGAATGCATCATTCTTTTTGAGAGTTCTAACCTCTTTTTCAAACTGACTTGGTGAACGAAGTTTAGATGTGAATAACTCTTCAATAGATGTATTCTTAGCTAACCAAGTTACAGCATCATTTTCATTTACCCACGTTCTATTAGCTCTGCCTCTAATGAGCTTCATACCTGGAATATCATTTCCTTTTTCCAGTTCTGTTTGTAAATAAAGCCTTATACTGTTAACAGCATCCTCTACCAAAGGAGCTAGTTTAAGCAAGTTGACTAAGTCTTCTGTTGACGGACATGTAGCAAGTTTTTCTTTGGCGTTGAAGAGTTTAATTGTTGTTTCATGAGCAAATGTTATTCGTATTTCACAATGATTTTTTGCTTCACACCATCTACACTGATCTATTCCAGGATTAAATTGATTAACTCCTGAAGAATGACATTTATTAAGTGCAACAGCAAGAATGCTGTGAACCCAGTTATACAATTCATGAATTGAAAGTTCCCATGTATCATAGTGATCAATAGCTGGTTGCACAACATGAAGAGTAATTGTTTGGACATTTGTTGGCCATTCAATAGCACCAGCAGCATATGCTAGTAATTGAGGATTTTCTTTGGCGTAAACTGTAACACCAGCACCAAATTTCCAATCAAAAATATCTACATGCCTTCTTTGTGGGTTATTAATTGAATAATCAAGAGTTCCCCAAATATCAGGAATACCCCATAAATCTAACTTAACAAGCAATTCAGACTTTTTTATAATATTAGAATGCCCTATGCTCTTGAAAACCAAATCCAGATATTCTGCAACATCCTCTATAAGAACCTTATCATCAAGTTCTAATCCAACAAGAGCCATAATATTGTGACATCCAGGACTAATATAATACTTTTCCATAACTTTATGAAGCATAGTCCCATGATCTGCGTATGAACTTGGTTCTTTTTCTGTTATTGTAGATGTAATCATAAGATTGTCTATTAACTCAACTGATCCTGGACAAGCAATAATCCTGGACAATTGAGACGGACTATATTTTGAATGTTCTGCCATACTTTTTACTCCTCTTTATTATTTAGAAATCATAGCTTTATCAAAGCCAGTTGACTTACTATTAACTATTACATTTAAACTCCCAACCATATTCTGCATATGCTCCACTTGAAATTCAAGTGATGAACATCTTTTGTCGAAATGGAGAATTAATAAAATAAATATAATGGTTAAAATTATAAACAATACATCTTTACGCACTTTTCACCTCCTTTTTCCCTTCACAATAATTACAAAGTTCAGGAAACTCACCTGAAGGATACATAGGCATAAATGTAGGATTCTTTTCACTCCAAGAACTACCTTTATACTTTATAAGTTGTGAAGGCTGACTTTTATCTACTTTTGAATGTACAAGCTGGTTACACATTCTGCAACGTGGAAGTTTTGCAATAATTTTTCTACATTTCTTTGACATTGTTAAGCTGAATTTATGTTTCATTACCCCTACCCCTCTTTATTCATTAATCTTGCATAATGGGCAATAAGTTCTTCCCAAGTATTACACTTTATATTACAATGATCTTCTACATATATGGAAAACTCCAATCCATTACATGGATTTGTAATACTGTAAGTTCTAGCATTTATAGCTATATTTGAGTATTTATGAAACTTTGCTTGAAGCTTTTTTGACATTTCCATAATTTGATTAATCTTTTCCACAATCCCTCTCTTTTGCTTATTTAATAACTTCTTTGATTTGAAAATTGTCTCTCATGCCACCAAAATAATATTTTATTGAACCATGAGTTACTTTCAACTTTTTTGCAAGTCTTAATGTCATCAAAAAATAAGCTTTATTGATGGTTGAAGCATGTCTGAAAAAATTATGAAGTTCACCAAAATAATTAAACTTACCTTCATAAAGTGCCATTTGTTATCCTCCTAATTGTGTTAAAGCTTTAAAACACCAATAATATCCAAATATTACACCAATAAGAAAAACAAAAAAGTATTTTATCCATTTATTCATGTTTATTCCTCCTATTTTACCAGCTTCCATATCTGATTAATCCGGCATTATATAGAGCTTCTATACGTTCTTTTAATAGTTCTTGGGCTTTATTCCATATCTCTTCTGGTACGTCTCCGTAATTCCAACACCAATTACCAAAAAATTTGCTTATTGGGTCTTTCAGTACTAAACCTGTGTCTTTTATCACGTTTTCTATCAGTGCGCCCGGACGAGTCATTCCCGGTGCACAATCTAATTCTATTGTTTGCTCCTTTTTTATTATTTGTTCCTCCCCTGTTAAAAGCTCATCTAAATAATCGGGCTCTAAGCCAAACCATTCAGCACATATATCATAAGGTATTTCGCCTTCTTCAAATCTGGCATATAATTCTTCTTTTGTGTCTTTAACAAGTTGTATTGCCTCTTCCTGAGTCATACTATCTCTTCTCATTAAAATTTCTATTATACTTTCCATATTTACCTCTTAACTCTTGGATTTAACATTTTATCTAACATACTGTAATTAATAGTCATACAATCATACATCCTGTTTTCTAGCACCGATTCTTTGATTTGAAATTCAATATAATTCTTGGATTTAGTATCTTATCCAACATATTGTAATTAATAGTCATACAATCATACATTTTGTTTTCTAGCACCGATTCTTTGATTTGAAACTCAATATCATACTTGTCACTTTGTGCTCTATAAAGTTCTTCAATAACTGCATGCCGTTTGCTTACTAATTCATTGATTCTGTCATAATTACCCATTTGTTTTTCCTCCAGTTTGCTTACTAATTCATTGATTCTGTCATAATTACCCATTTGTTTTTCCTCCAGTTTGTTTGGTAGTTAATATTTACTTCTTAATCTATACATTATTTTATCTCATATCAAGAGCATAATGTTTTTTAAATGAAAGAGATTCTAAATGACCAAGACTTCCACTATCAAAACGAATGATTCTACTAAAAGAAGTCATTCTAATACGTATAAGAATATTATTGCCTTCTTGTTCCCATGTTTCATTTTCTACATAATTTGGATTAATTCTGTAACCTTTGAGTTTCATTGTGTTAATAAAATCTTCTTGTGATTTTGCCATAATTACCTCCAATATGTTTGATGGTTAATATTTTACTTTCCAACCTATACATTATATTATTATATCAAGGTTTTAACTGAAAGTAAACATGCAATACCAAAAGAGATAAAATAACTTTTAATCAAAATCAGTTAATTTTGGAGGCATAACATACTTAACCCATTGTCCTTGCGTGACTATTCCATTCTCAATGGTGCCTTTATACTTTTTAAGAGTTTTCATTCTATTTGTAGTATGTGTATAATTGCCACATAGCCGTTTGAGTAGGTGCTTTAGTTCTGCAGGTTTGATTTGAAGAGTAGGATATTTTTGTTTTATAGTACCCAATATTTCACTCATTTTTGAAAGTTCTTTATTATGTTGAACTCCAATACTTTCATAGTCGGGGACTTTATTATGAGTTTTCATATCAAAGTCAAAAACATCCTTAAGTATTATTTCCATATTAGATTGAGCTCTAAACTCCTCATTTACTTTATATTGTAGTTTTATTGTCTCTTTAGTTAACTTCCATGGATGTACACCATTCACCATAGCCTTTTTGCCTTTGGCTATATAGTCTCTATAAAAGTGATGCCAATTAATGCTTTCCATAGCAGTTGTATCAATAAATCTCACATCTATCATCGCCAGTCTTCTATTACTATCTTGCTCAAATGCCAAACTTCTCCTATTTGTTGTACCTGCCAGAACAGCATTCTTAAACTCCTTTCGCATTGACTTTTCATAAATTGGTACATAGTCAATTACATCCGAAGTGACATAAGTTTTGAACAATGAGTCATTCTTTTGATTATAAAAGATTTCAAATTCATCTGTAACAACTAGAGCAGACGTTACCAAAGAAGTTGCAAAGTCTCGTATAGATTTTGCCCCTCCAAGTGTTTCAGTTGAATTAGTAACAAACTGTCTTCTTAAGTTAGATGGAAACAGCATTGAGAAAAAGGTAGTCTTTCTACAATTTTCAGGGCCTGTCATAACAAGCATAAAGCTTCGCTGGGAATACTTCCTCTCTATATTGTAAAGTGGCATCATCATTTCAAAAAAAAATGTATCAAAATAAATTCTGGCTAGCTCAATATCCTGTGTCATATTGAATTCTATACATGATATAAGAAAGTCAAGATTGGATTTTGAAATGTCAGTATCTTTTTCAACCATACTTTCAGATAATTCCTCTGCAGGAGTGTCCAACCACAACTTGAGCATATTCACCATCTTTACATTATCCACTAAATAAGCACTAAACAATGGAGATACAGTTGAATAGGTAACATTGGTATATCCATTATTTTGAGCTATTATCCAGAACTTAAATTTAAGCTCATCTAATTGATATGGTCCTATCATTCCAAAATAGTCTGATACAAGTCCTTTGCCAAGAAAAAACTTATTTAGTATATCCTCATCTGCTTTGACATAAAAGCTGCCATTAAATATGTCTTGACACAAATGGATATTAAAGTAATTTACCATATATTCAAAGTTCTCACATGAATTAATCATAGGCTTTCCAGTAGGATTGCCTTGATTGTCATAGGCTTCTTGAGGCCATTGAAACTTCAATAGTTGAGCAAATTTAAACAATGTATGGAATGTTATTCCAGAGTCTTTTTGGGATAATGAAGACCAATGTTTTATTACATCTTCTTCACTTTCAAAGGATGCTTTATCAGTTTGAGACCATTCTACAATGGCAGATACTATTCTGGTCATTTGATTTGATTTAATAGCATAATCATGACACGCAGATAAAATTTTTAACCAATAGTCATAGTGGTTATAATCCTGACCAGTTATAGCTTTATAAACTGTTTTGACTCGAGTTCTTTGATCCAAAAAGCATGTATTAAGTGCCTCGAGAGTAAGATTTAATGGTGGTATATTTAATTCAGTCTCCTCCTTTCGTCGATCTTTATTTTGTTGTATAGCATTGTCTTGTTGCTTTTCATCAATAACAAACCATTGCTTTAAGTCTTCAGATTTTATAGTTGCAATGCTTTCTCCAGCCACTTGGTTCCCAGTTATAGTAACATATCCAGAGTTTATAAATAGCTCCCCACCAATACATAAGTCCTTAGATAGGTTAACTCTACCAGGAAGACCATTTTTATCTCTACAATGCATCAATATTCTGACTCCGCATCCCGATGGTGATATTTCAGTATAAGAATTATACTTTATCATAAACTGTTGAAAAGCTTCTGACAATCGTGACATATCAAAGATTCTTTTGCCCAACTTAGCATCTTTGTCATCAATATCAAAGGCTATCAAATCAGTATGCTTATTTATTTTAATCCCAGGATATCCATCTTTAATGGCTTCATGAAATGTTACACCTTGTTTGTCTGCATCTACTGAATGGCCTTGCTGGGCACACGGAGGTTTGGTATAAGTACCATCTTTATTTTGGAGATAATAATATGCTAACCAAATTTTGGCTTTAAGGATTTCTTCTGGAATGTTTGCAGTTATATTGATTATAATGCCATCTTTATCCGGTTTGAGCATTTATATAATCCTTTAACAATTTGTTGGTTTCTATTAACTCCATTCTATTATATTTCTTAATTTCTGCAAACTCAAACCCTCTCCAAAGATTACGTAAAGTAGCATAACCAAAAGAAAAATAAGACGCTGCTTCTTTTGCAGTATAATGGGCTTTAAATAGTTCTAATGCAAATGATTTTTCTTCGTTAGACATATAATTTCTTGTTGCTGTCATTTCATTCACCTCCTTTTATTTTAATAATATTACTATACTTTATTCTTTTAAAAATGTAAACAAAAAAAGTGCTGAATTAATAAATAAGTCTGGAATGGTAAACAAAAATAAATTAGAAAAATTAAGTAATGCTGAGTTAAATTGCACAAATAAAAATGATAATGCTGAGTCGAGTGTGCGCTGAGGAAAAATTGGAAATGGCTAAAAATAGTGCTGAATTTTTGCTGTTTTTGCCTGGACTTGCTAAAAATAGTTGTATGAAAAATTTTGATTATGCTGAGCTTTTTGTGAGCTGGTACCAGCATCTTTTAATGTCTTTCAAATACTTTTAATTGGCAAAAAAAAGTGAAAATGATTGGGGAAGTGGAGAGAAATTCGACTTTCACTATTTCAAAAAACGTAATAAAATTAAGTACTTATGGGCTGGAAATGGCTAAAAAAAGTGAATAGTGAAAGAGTGAAGAATTCTAAAAACCTGCCATATGTATATATAGGCCTTTTTACTGACTTAGCTTTAATAACTATATATTTTCATTTTCATTAAAAAGATTGTATAAGTATTTGAATTTATTATATAAAATAAAAGAATGAAGGATGAGTGTGGTAATGCTATTTCTTATCCCATATCTAATCTAACTCCTTTGGCATGGAAATCAGTCTTATCGATTTGCATACACAATAAGTATAGAACATCATTTTTTCGCGTATAAATTATAAATACACAAATGGTCAATGATACCGGATCAAAATTATCATTTCTTTCTGTGTGGCTTTTAAATCTACAAATAATTGGTAATACCGGATCAAAATTATCATTTCTTTATGTGTGGCTTTTGAATACACAAATGGTCAGTGATACCGGATCAAATTATCATTTCTATCTGCATGGCTTTTAAATCTACAAATAGTCAGTGATGCTGGAAAAAAATTTTGAGAAAAAAAAAATCTCAAGACTTATAAAAAGTCTTGAGATTTTTAATTTAATTTAATTTGTTAGATTTCTTTAACTTCATCAACTTTTTCAACTTCATCAACTTTTTCAACTTCATCAATTTTTTCAACTTTTTCAATTTTCATGAGAAACTTTCTTCCTTGAGGATTAGTACATATTTGATGGCCATCTGTTCTAAGATATGTTAATTGTGATGAAACATTTTTTGTTGAGATATTTAATTTTTTTGAAATATCAAGAATTGAAATACTTTCACAACTTCTCAACAAATCTAAAACTTGAGACTTTCTCCCATCTTTTCCATTAAAAAGTTTTGCGTGAAGATCCAAAATAATTTGTTCTTGATTCTCTATGATAGTCAATAATTCTTTTTTGCTACTTTTCTCATAATTATTCATGTTTTATCCTTTCTTTTATTGAATAACTTAATTGTTATTCATAATTAATATATACACTATAAAAAAGCTTTTGTAAACATTTATTTTTTGAAATTGCAATCTTTATTTATTACTTATGATAAAAAACAAATGACATTTATTAAATATAATTAAGTAGCAATTAATATTACTCACAACAATTAATAAATAGAGTAATAAAAAATGAATCATATTCATTCTGTGTTACTCATAATATAAAACAAATGGAGTAATAAAAAATGAATCATATTCACTGGATGAATTATATTCATTGGATGAATCATATTCACTGGATGAATCATATTCACTGGATGAATCATATTCATTGGATGAATCATATTCACTGGATGAATCATATTCACTGGATGAATCATATTCATTGGATGAATCATATTCACTTATTGAGTTCCATCCAGCTTTTTCCCTGTCAAGCCCCCTATGCCTCTTTTAATAAAAATAATTGTATAAAAATCATAGGGTCAATCGGAAATATTTTATCATTTTATTTTTACTGGCTATAAACTGACAGTCCAGCATTACCATAGGGTCAATCGGAAATATTTTATCATTTTATTTTTACTGGCTATAAACTGACAGTCCAGCATTACCATATAAGTATTCTGTGGTTTATTTTTTACTAGCTATAAACTGAATAATCCAGCATTACCATATAAGTATTCTATCTATAAACTAACAATCCAGCATTACCAATGTTGAATATCCAACAACTCTTATATTCAATCCAGACTTATTTGCATCCCAATCTCACTTTTTTATTTACAAAGACATAAAACTATAGTATAATATATCTTAAAGATTATAATAGATAAAGGAAGATTATGAGCGATACAAATTGGGATTTGATACAATTTAAATATGAATTTTTGGGGTTTTCATTAATAGATTTAGCTCGTGAACATTCAGTCTCGTTCGCCGTTTTAGAGTATAATTCTAAAAACTGGAAACAAATTTCTTTGGTACAGGATAATCCAGTAGACATGAGTGATATTAAGTCTCTAGATGATATAATAAAAAAATTAAGCACACAAACTTTAAATCAAACACAGGCTTTCCAAATCCTCAAACAAAAGTTTCTTGGTCCAAAATATATTGAACTTGAAACTGTACTCCTCCATAAAGCAATCTCCATAGCTGCAAATATAAAAGAAGATGATCCACGATCAGCATCAACACTGAAATCGCTGACTGAGACGCTAGTGAACTTGATAAGTCAAAATCCACTCTTAAAGTCTGGAGAGGTGGTTAGTGGTGAAGGAGATAAAATATGGGAAGTTAGAATTGTGAATGCAAAACCAAAGGAGACTATATTAAATGAGTGAGGTAGAAAGGAAAAAAGTTTATGGGGGTCCGGATAGAAAATCTTTTGATAATGGCAATGTTATTCCGGCACTCTTTAATAAGGAAGATCCATATTGGGATACACCTGCTGCATTAAATTCTATTGATAAGTTATGTAAGTCTGGTAAAATGAAAGACCTCATTATAATCTACAGAACAGAAGAAGGCGTTTTTGCATACTATCGTGGACTTGGTACTGAGATAGTTGTCTTAGGAATGTTAGAGTTTACAAAAAGGTTAATTAATAACTAATGGCATTACAATTACAAGTACCATCAAAATTAGCTCCCTTTATAAGCAAACTTAAGAGGTACAAGGTTGCTTATGGTGGTAGAGGTGGTGCCAAATCAATGTCCTTTTCAGATATGTTAGCTGTAAAAGCACAAACTGAAGGAGCTTTAGTAGGTTGTTTGCGTGAATATCAAAATTCAATTGAAGACAGTGTGTTTGCACTCTTAAAGTCAGAAATTGCTAAACTTAAAATTCCTGGTTTTAAGAACTTCAACAATAAAATAGATCATACAAGTGGTGGAGGGTTTCGCTTTAGGGGACTTGCAAGATCTATTGAAGCAATTAAGTCCATGTTTGGCTTTAAGTATTTTTGGTTGGAAGAGGGTCAGTTTATCTCTGAAGAAAGTCTACGAATTTTGACTCCTACCCTCCGGGAAGAGAATTCTGAACTATGGATATCGGCCAATCCTATGAGTAAAACTGACCCCTTCTCTCAACGGTTTATAGTTCCATACCAAGTAGAACTTGACAAAAACGGTTTTTATGAAGATGACTTACATTATATAGTAAAAATTAATTACAGTGATAATCCTTGGTTTCCTCCTGAACTTGAAGCCGAAAGACTCAATGACTATCAATCTCTTCCTAGAGCTCTTTACGATCACATCTGGGAAGGTGAGTATAATGATTCAGTAGACAATGCTCTTATAAATGCTAAGTGGTTTGACGCATGTATTGATGCCCACTTAAAGTTAGGATTTGAACCTCTTGGCATAAGAGCATCTTCACATGATCCTTCTGATGAAGGAGAGGACACTAAAGGTTATGCCTTTAGACACGGTTCTGTGATTTTTCAAGTTGAGGAAATGGTCACAGGAGATATTAATGAAGGATGTGATTGGGCAACCGGACTTGCCATACAAAATAATTCAGATGCCTTTATATGGGATTGTGATGGTGTGGGAATTGGTCTTAACAGGCAAGTTAGCCAAGCATTTGGTGGGAAAAACGTAAGACTGTCACAGTATAAAGGATCTGAGAAAGTTGAGTATCCAAATTCGATATATGAACCAATAAGTGCTGAAGGATCAGATATATTCTCAGTTCAGAATCAAAAAACAAATAAAGAAGTTTTCAAAAACCTCCGAGTTCAAAAGTACTTTGAACTGAGAAATAGAATTTATAGAACTTTTGAAGCAGTTGAAAAAGGAAGATATCACAATCCTGAAACACTAATATCTTTTTCTTCTGGTATCGTTGAACTCAATAAACTTAGGTCTGAATTATGTAGGATACCAAAGAAACCTAATGCGAATGGAATGTTAGATTTATATTCCAAGGATAAAATGAAATCTAAATTTAAAATTGCCTCACCAAATTTAGCGGATTCTGTTAAAATGTTGTGGAAGGTCCCAAAGATTGTAAATGTAGGAGGTACTAAAAGACCTCAATCAATTAGGGTGATAGGTTCTACTTATAGGGATCAAAAAAGAAGGGCTACTTACTAATGGCACTTGAACTAAAACAACTCAAAAAAATGCATGAAAAAGCTTATATAGCTAACCAGATTCCAAGAGAACGGTCTGCCAATGATCTTGTATTCTATTGGGTGACACAATGGGATCAAGAAGTTCTACAATCTTCTCAACTTGCATACCGTGGTGAATTTGATATATTACGTAAGGCTGGAAGGCAGATTTTATCAGACCTTATTGCAAATCCTGTTCAAGTAGACTTTATTCCTATAAATGAAACAAGAACTGATGCAGCCGAACTTGCTGATGGTTTATATAGATCTGGTCTTCAAAAAAATACTTCTATAGAAGCATTTGAGAATGCAGAAACAGAGAACGTAGTTTGTGGGGTAGGAGCTTGGTTACTTTATACAAAATATGAAAGTCAAAATATTGACAATGATAAACAAGTAATACTCCGTAAACCAATTTTTGAAGCTAATAATACAGTATATTGGGATCCAGATTCAAAACTTTTAGATAAGTCTGATGCAAAGTATTGTTCAGTTTTAACAGCATATACAGAAGAAGGTTATAAAACTTTAGTTGAAAAGATCACTGGAGAAGAAGTTAAAAATTTAAACGCAGGATCTTTTAAACTACCTGAACACTCTTATACATTTCCGTGGTTAGGAGGAGAAGGTAAGAAAATTTATATTACAAGTTTTTATCACATAGAAGAAATTGATGATGTTGTTCTTACAATGGAAGATTCATTTGGTGAAACTCTTGATTTACAGGAGTCTGATCTAGTAGATATAATGGATGACATGATTGATGGAGGTTATTCAATAGTCTCTGAAAGAAAAATCAAAAGAAATATAGTAACAAAGTATATTGCTTCTGGAGCAGAAATACTTAAGGAAGAAAGAATAGCGGGTCAGCATATCCCAGTAATACCGTGCTATGGAGAACACGCAGTAGTTGAAGGAGAGGAATATTGGGAAGGTATAACAAGACTTGCTAAAGACCCACAACGTTTAAGAAATTTTGCCTTTTCATATATGGGTGATATACTCTCAAGATCACCACGTCAAAAACCTCTGTTCTGGCCTGAGCAAATTCAAGGATTTGAAGATATGTATTCTGAGAGTGGTATTGATAATGCATATCCATACTTACTCATTAATAGAAAGACAGCAGATGGTGAAGAATTACCACCAATGCCAATAGGAGTTATGCCAGAACAACCTATGCCAACTGCTCTTCCTATGGTATTAACTCTAACTAGAGAAGCAGTTACTGATGTAGCTAATCCTGGTGTTCCTGATAAAGTTGCCGAACCAGACATTTCAGGAAAAGCTGTTCAAAAGTTAGAGGCCAGAATTGAACGTCAGTCTATGAGATTTCAAACGCATATGAAACATGCAAAACGCAGAGATGGTGAAGTCTGGATTTCTATGGCTTCTGAAGTTATAGATACCCCAAGAAAAGTTATGGTTGAGTTATCTGATGGTACCAAAAAAGAAACTCAAGTAATGGATACTATAATCGATAAAGAAACTGGTAATCTTATTACCGTCAATGATTTGCGAAGAGCTGAATTTGAAGTCTTTTCTAAAATAGGTCCCAGTTACTCAAGTCAAAAAGAACAAACAATTGATAGATTAGAATCAATGATGATATTAATGGCTCCAGATGATCCTGTAAGAAAAGCTCTACAACTTAAAATACTTGCTCTTTCAGATGGTGTTGAATTTGATGACATCAGAGATTATGTAAATAAACAGTTAATGATAATGGGTATTAGAAAACCTCAGACACCAGAAGATGAAGCTTTCATGAAACAAATGCAACAAAGTCCAAAACAACCAGATGCTGCTACAATGATAGCTATTGCAGAAAATAAGAAAGGGGATGCTGATCTTCTTGAACAAAAACGCAAAGGTATTGAAATGCAGTTAAATGCACAAAATGATCAAAGACAATCAGCTATTGATGCTTTTAATGCTGAGACAAAACGAATAGATGTCATATCAAAAATAAGAGAATCTAATCTAAAAGTTGATATGACAAATATAGAAGCTTTTGGTAAACAAGTTGATAATGCTACTAAACTTATTGACTTGAAGAGATTGACTAAAGAACTCTATACAGGTAGAGGTGAACAACAGAAGCAGACTGGTTAAAATGCAAGTACTTGTGCTTCATCACAAGGCACCTAACATCAAGGAGAAAGAATGATGGTTGATAATCTGGCAGTAAAAATTGAGGATGAAAATCTTGGAGATGAGAATCTCGGGGATGAAAATCTTGGAGATGAAAATCTTGGAGATGAAAATCTTGGAGATGAAAATCTTGGAGATGAAAATCTTGGAGATGAAAATCTTGGAGATGAAAATCTTGGAGATGAAAATCTAGATAAGGATGGTAAATCTAAAGAAGTAGCTAATTGGATGAAGGAAGATGATGACCAGACACCATCTGATACTATGCCAGTTAGTGCACATATACGTGCAAAACATAAATTGAAGGGAAAAATCGGGGAAAGAGACTCTGAGATTGAAAAACTTAGGAAAGAAAATGAAGCTCTTAGGAATCAAAGTCTAGTAACTCCTACTCGAGATAAAACCCTGGTAAGACCCAAACAAGATGAATATGAATCTTTTGAGGATTACCAAACTGCTCTGGATAAGTATGAAGACAAACGACTTGATTCTAAGATTTCTGTAGTACAAGGGCAAAATAAACTTCGGGAAACACAAGCGAAGGCAATCGAAAAACTTAATGCAGCTGTAGATAGTCATTATGTACGAGCTGATAAGTTAATTAAAGACAGTGGTATTTCAGCAGAAACTTATAAACAAGCAGATGAAGTAGTAAGGAATGCCATAGAGGCAGTCAGACCAGGGCAGGGTAATTTAGTTGTTGATCAAATAATCTCTATCTTAGGAGATGGTTCTGAAAAAGTTATATATAAATTGGGGAGAAGTAAAGCTCTTCGGGGTGAATTAATAACTCTTCTTTCAGAAGATCCCCATGGTTTAAGAGCAACTGCTTTTTTAGGTGAACAAAAAGCAAAACTATTAAGTACCACCAAAAGAAGATCAAATGCACCTACACCTTCAAATGAAATAAATGGAGATGCTACGTCTTCTAATAAAGAGCGGGTTTTCAAAAAGAAATATGATGCCGCTCATGCTAAAGGCAATACTCAAGCTGCCTACAATGCTAAGAAGGAAGCAAAAGTCGCAGGTGTTAATACTTCTAAGTGGTAGAAAGGGATATAAATCATGGCTTTATCAACAGGTAAAACTGCTGAAGTAATGTTTGAAAAATTTAAGGATACTTATGAACATCAACTGACACTTCTTGATTTGGTTGATTTTCATGAGCCGGCATCAGGAATGATGCAGAATTCCAGTAATGTAATTTGGTATCCTGTACAACAACATGCACCAGTAATTGCTGGTTGGGATCTTACAGGTCAAGAAACTGGAATTATAGAGGAAACTTACCCGGCTGTTCTTGGAACTCCTAATAATGATTTTGTTCAAATGAGAGCAGATGACTTAAGGGATATGCGTTTCTGGGAACGTAGAGCTGAAACATCAGGTAAACGCCAGGCTACTACATTGAACTCAGATATTGCTAATGCAATTGCTGTTCAGGGTGCTTTGTTTTACAGATCCAATGCAACAAGTGGTTATGAGTTTATTGCAGAAGCTCAGGCATTAATGAATGAACGACAGGCTAATAGTTCTCAAAGGTTTTTCTGTATAAATGACAGAGACAATCTTATCTTTGGTACTGATTTGGCCGCTCGTCAAACTATGCAGGGTCAACCTGCAGAGACTTGGAAAACAGGTCAGATTGGTAGAAATATAGCAGAGTTTGATGTTTATGTTGGTTCTTTTCTGCCAAACATCGCAGGAGCTGCAGATCCTGCTGTAACAGTAACTGGCAATCAGGCATTCGTGCCTTCAGGTGGTTCGGTAAATGCTACTACCCGTGTTGTAACAAATGTCGATTATCGTGAAGCATCTTTGGTTGTTAACAATTCCGCTCTTATGGCAGTTGGTGACAAATTCACTATCCAAAATGGTGGAGTTAATATTCAGTCGATTGGCCTTGCAGATAAAAATCCTACAGGTCAGGCAATGATCTTCACAGTTATTGAGTTAACGGATGCAACTCATATTAAAATTTATCCAAAACCAATTGCAGCGAATCAGGCAGGAATTACATCGCTTCAAGCAGCATATGCCAATATTAATACGGCTATTCTTAATGCTGCTACAATTACTCGTCTCAACATTGATGCTACTAAGAAAACCAATCTCTTTTGGGATAGAGCAGCGATTGAAGTAATTGGCGGTTCAATTCCAGGTGATCTCTTTAAACAGTATGATGGTATGAGAGTTCTTACTGATACCATGTCTAATGGTCTTACACTCTATATGGTTTATGATGGTGACATTGCTACCATGAACTTCCGGTTTAGACTGTTTACTTGGTATGGAATTACTGTTAATAACCCCACAAACTGTGGAGTTGCTGTTACTTTTTAGTTAACCTTTTCTCCGGGTGGAGTATAACAACTCCACCCTGAACAAGGAGGATTTAAGTATGTCAAGAATAATAAGAATTGGAGAAATTTATCATCAACAGGATTCAGATAATACTGATGATTTGTCAACTACTGTTGCTGCAGATGTATTAGCAATTCCTGTAACTCATGCAGATGTTGCTAAGACAACTGGTGCAGATGCTGAAGCATTAACTTTGGCAAATGGTAAACCTTGCCAAGTATTGTTAATTGGTCTTGTAACTGATGGTGGTGGAGATGGCACGTTAACTCCAGTAACTTGTTCAGGATTTGCTACTATTGTATTTGCAGATGCTGGTGATCAAGCTGTTTTACTTTATGTAGATGATACTGTTGGATGGGTTATTTTTTCATTATCTGGGGTAGCAGGTCCACCAGCTTTCACAGTTTAATATTAACTAGTTTCTACCTGAGGGGGGTTTTATACCCCCTCATGAACAAGGAGAAATATTATGTCTAATAGAATGAGAGATTTTTTTCACACTGGTTTAAATGTTTCAAGGTCTGACCTTGAAAGACTTATGAATGACATTTCTACAATAACCCTTAATGGGACTAATTACTTTGTTGATAGTACAATTTCACAAAGTGGTGATGGTAAATCATGGGATGCTGCTTTTAAAACTCTGACTGAAGCTGTAGCAGCAGCTGTAGTTCGGAATGACGTGATTAATATGGCTCCTGGTGATTATGATGAAGATGCTGTTATTAATATTACAACCCAGGGACTTATTATTCGTGGTCCTCGTGGCAATGATTGGCAAAATAAAGCGATGATCTATAGTGGTGCTGCTGGTCATCTTATGACCATTAATGCTCATGAAGTTATGATTGATGGTATTGGTTTTTCTGCTGTTGATAATACTTTCGATGCTATTAGAGTAGGAACAACCATGTCACCTTATAAAGTTACCATCCGTAATTGTCGTTTTGATGGTTGGTCAGGTGAACATGGAATTTATCAAGGTGGTACATATGATGCTCCTGATCTTTTGATTGAACATAATCTTTTCAGAAGTTGGGATACTGGAGCTATTAGGATTGAGGGTACTCGTGTTATGGTACGGCATAATACTATTATTCTTGAAGGTTCTACAAGTGGTATTATTCATGTACCAACTGGTGGTAATAGACCTGATACTACATTAGAAGATAATGTAATATTTGGTACATATAATGGTGATACTGGTGTTGAGATTGTAGGTACACCAACAGAAGCTCTTTTTCATATGGCTCGTAATCATGTTGTTGGTTGTGAAGTTCCAGTTACATTATCTAAATATACTAACTGGTATGTTGGTAATTATTGGGGAAAAGAAAACTGGCGTTATGTTCCAGATACAGGTCGGAAAGCTGCTGAAGCTAGAGGAGCTTTTGGTAACCTTTTTTATGTTGATCTAAATATAGCGACAACTGGTCTTGATGGAAGATGTTGGGCATCAGCTTTTGATACTATAGCAGCAGGTCTTGCTGCTGCTGATACTGATGCTGCTCTTCATCGTAACTGGGCTAAACGAAATACTGTTTATGTTAGTTGTGATGGTGAATCTGAAACTTTAGTACTTGCAGCAGAAAAAACTGACTTGGTTGGTGTTGGTTATGATATTGGTTCTAAACCTGTTGTTACAGGTAATTTCACAATTGGAACTGCTGTACAAGGTTTTAGAATTTTTAATATGGGTTTCATTCCTACTACAATTGATCCTGTAATTACATTTCCAGATGGTATGCATAAATGGGAACTCCATGATGTTGATATATATAAAGTAGAAGGTCAGTTAAATTCAGTTATGATTTTAGCAGCTGCAACTACCAGAAATTGGGTAATGAAAGGTTGTAGAGTTATGGCTGATGCTGGTGGTGCTAGAAGTACTATTGGGGTATCTTTAGTTGGTGATTCTGGTGCTGGTATTATGGATAATTGTTATATTGAGGGTATAACAGCATTAAAAGTAGCTAATCCTTCAATACAAACGATTCTTAGGAATTCTGAACTTGTAGCAACAGCTTTAACTCTTGATGATGATTCAGATGATTGTAATTGTTTTAATTTGAATTTTGTTTCTGATGCTGCTGCTGGTGATGCAACTGCAACCGGTTGTTTAGATTGGAACGTACGAAAAGCTGCTAATTGTTATTTAACAGCATTGGCTACTAATGGACCAATTCCTAACTTAACAGCTCACGCATAACCTTTTAACTTTAAAACCATATGTGGGAGTAGAAATACTCCCACATAATTAAGATTGGGGGGATTACAAATGGCAGTAGTATTATTTAAAGATGGAATTCCAAAAATATGCAATGAGTTTTCATTTTTGCATGAACTTGATAATGGATATTCTTTTACAAAAGAACCTGTTGAAGAAGTTATTGAAGAAGTTATTGAAGAAGATGAAAATGCAGATGAGGAGTAATTATAATGGCAACTGGTGATACTAAAGGTGATATATTAAATAGAGCTTTTTCAGCTTTAAGAATTTCAGGAATTACTGCTGATCCTTCTCCTGAAGATTTAGAGTTGGCTATTACCAAACTTGAGAATATGGCTGCTGAATTTTCAGGGAGAAATATGAATACAGGTTATGCTTTTGAAGATGAACCTGACCCAAATTGTCCACATAATTTGGATAGAAAATTCTGGCATTCATTTGATGTTAATCTTGCAGTTAGATTAATGTCAGATTATGGCAAAGGGTTTAAACCAGATGTTGGTTTAATAAGACAAGCTTCAGCGGGTATATCATTTTTAGCATCAGCAACTGCCTTGGTTAAACAGATTCAGTATCCCGATAGAATGCCAAGAGGAAGTGGAATATCGATAGGTCCGAGATGGAGAAAATTCTATCAAAAGCAAATTGAAGCTCCTAATTCATATTTGACTAAAACAATGTATACTGGGGATATAAATGATTTTGTAGAACATTTTGACTCATATCTTAAAACTGGTGAAGATGTTTCTGCTTATACAATTGAAGCAGAAACAGGACTCACAATAAATTCAGATTCTCTTGTTACTCCTGATGTTTTATATAATATAACTGCTACAGGGAATTCTGATGGTGTAGCAATTAGTTTACTTAAAGTTAGGATTATAGCAACAACTTCAGATGGTAGAGCAGAAACAAGGATTATTAATTTTAGATTATTAGAATCAGGAATAAATGATTAAAGGGGGTTTAGTATGGCTAATACAATTAAAATTACTAATAGAACTATTGAAATAAGTGCAATAGATGAAGATTACATGATGCCACAGAATATCAATGTTCAATCTGTTGTTTTTTTACCAGGTGCAATTAATGATTCAGTTGACATTGTCGAAAATAGTATTCATGCCACTAACCCTATAAAAGTCAGATTGGTAAGTGGTGATGGTGAACCAAGAGGTTTAATACTTAATCAACGATTACAATTGGGTTTTGTTTTTGCTAATGGGATATTTACTCTGGGAGCTATAGTAATTTTTAATATTGGTGAGTTAAAAGGATAATATGGCTAATACAATTACAGTTACAAATAGAACTATTGAGATTAGTGGCATAGATTCTGACTATATGATGGATCAAGTCATCAATGTTCAGTCTGTTGTGTTTATTCCAGGTATATCACTTAAAACTCCAAATTATGTCAACATTATTGAAAATAGTTTACATACTACTAATCCAGTGAAAATTAAACTTATTAACTTAGTTGGTGGTAAAGAAGCAAGAGCATGTATATTTAATCAAAGACTACAACTAGGTTTTGTCTTTGCTAACTGTAATCTTGACGCATGGTGTAAAGTAATTTTTAATATTGGTGAAATTAAATTTGGTAATGATGTTATTACTACTCAAATGAAAATGAAACTCAGTGCAGAAGATATTGTACTTTAAGGAGTAACCAATGATAACAAGCGTAACAGTAACTAAACAATCAGTATCCCAAAGCATGATAGGGCAGTTCTCAGTAACATGGGAGCTGAAAGGGTTTGATGGAGCGACTGAATTATTTTCTACAACTTTTAGCGAAGGATTATAAAACAGGCGATTCTCCTTCAAGAGTTATGCTTGGGTTTAAGGATAAGATGCAGGCATATATAAATAAATACAAAGCTGAACAGGTATTGCTGAATCACGCATTAATGGATACGGCTGTTTCGACTGTTCGAGCAGCATTGGAGGTATAACATGGCATTAACTAAAGGATCTCAAACTACATTAGACGAATGGGCGGTAACAGCTAAAACAGCAATAAGACTTGGAACGGAGCTTGATGTAAGCGCTGCCTATGGTTGTACTCTTAATATTAAGGCGGCACTTGGTGAAGCAGTTGCAAGCACAGGACAGCCAGAGGTAATTATTCAGGTTACTGG